>Ga0265762_1000141_pt1 | contig 10982 bp, 6 predicted proteins | sample NZIome_4_FD_200870 | JGI IMG/M metagenome (GOLD analysis project Ga0265762, IMG submission 200870) | Metatranscriptome of rhizosphere microbial communities from Maridalen valley, Oslo, Norway - NZI4 (Metagenome Metatranscriptome) | ecosystem: Host-associated > Plants > Roots > Rhizosphere > Soil ...
CCATCACACGATTTATTCCGCAGCGCTTCCACGCCGCACACGCCGGACACATCCATAAATTCGCTGACACCGGCACCACCAACCGGACCATGGGGCCGAAGAACGTGCTTTGGGCGGCACGCGCCGATGGCGAGGAATTTCAGATTGAGGCCTCGATTTCTCAGATGGTTACGGGCGGGAAAAAACTATTCACCGTGATTTTGCGGGACGTGACTGAACGCGTTCGGGCCGAAGCGTTGCGAGAGCACCTGGCCTCGGTAGTCGATTCTTCCGACGACGCGATTATCAGCAAAGATCTGAACGGGACGATCAACGCGTGGAATCGCGGCGCCGAGAAGATCTTCGGCTACACGGCGGCGGAGGCTGTGGGCAAGCCGATGCTGATGCTCATCCCACCGGAACGCGCCAGCGAAGAGGCCGACATTCTGGCGCGAATTGGGAGTGGAGAGAGCGTCGAGCATTTTGAGACCGTCCGTGTGCGGAAGGATGGCACGAAGATTGACGTTTCTGCGACGATCTCGCCGATTCGGGTCGGCAACGGCACGATAGTCGGCGCTTCGAAGATTGCACGCGACATCACCGAGCGCAAACAGGCGGAAGCGGCGCTGCGGGAGAGCGAAGAGCGCTTCCGCACGCTGATTGAGCAGGCATCCGACGGGTTCTTTTTGCACGATGCCGACGGCCGCTTCCTCGAGGTTAACCGTGAGGCTTGCGAAAGTCTGGGGTACACGAGGGAAGAATTGCTCCGCATGCGTGTTTTCGATGTCGAGCAAGAAGCTGACATCGGCGAAGCGCAACAGGCTTGGGGACGGGCCGAGCCTGGAAGGGCCTACACCATACAGGGACGCCAGAGGCGTAAGGATGGAACCGAGTTTCCGGTAGAGGTTCGGCTGAGCGCCTACTACGTTGACGGACGGAAGCTCCACCTCGGGCTGGCGCGTGACACCACCGAGCGTAAACAAGTGGAAGAGCGTCTGGCCTCTCAAGCCGAGGAGCTCTCCCGGCAAACGGAGGCATTGCTGCATTCGCAACAGGCGCTGGAAACCCAGCAACTCATGCTCCGGTCTGTGCTGGACAGCATGGCGGAGGGATTGGTGGCCGCCGATGAGCAGGGAAAGTTCATCCTCTGGAATCCAGCTGCGGCAAGAATCGTAGGCATGGGCGCGGAGAACGTCCCTCCGGGTGAATGGAATGCCCATTACGGCGTCTATATGCCCGACACCGTCACCCCTGTCCCGCCGGAGCAGAATCCTCTGGTGCGCGCCATCCGCGGGGAGACGGCTACGGCGGAGCTGTACATCCGCAACCCCGAACTCGACAGTGGGGCATGGATTGAAATCAGCGGCGGACCTTTGAAAGACAAGAGCGGGGCGGCGCGGGGTGGCGTGGTTGCGTTCCGCGACATCACGCAGAGGAAGGCGGACGAGCGCAAGATCCGCGAACTGAACGAGGACCTGGAAGAAAAGGTAGTGCAGCGCACCGCGCAGCTGGCGACCGCCAATCAGGAACTGGAGGCTTTTACTTACTCGGTTTCCCACGATCTGCGGGCACCGCTGCGGCATATCGGCGGTTTCTCACGAATTCTGCTTGAAGATTTTGGACCTGCGATGGATCCGGAGGCAAGGGTCCATCTGCAGCGCATCGAAGACGGGGTGCACCGCATGGGTTTGCTGGTGGATGAACTGCTGAACCTGGCCCGCGTGGGCCGGCACGCCGTCAAACTGCAAAACACCGAGATGAATTCCATCGTCGAGGAAGTGGTGTCGTTGCTACAGCCGGAAATTGGGAACCGATCCGTGGCATGGAAGATCGGAAAGCTCCCAGTCATGCAGTGCGATCCCATCCTCGTAAAACAAGTTTTTCAGAACCTGCTGGCCAACGCTCTCAAGTTCACTCGGCCCCGCGACCGAGCCGTCATCGAAATCGCTCATCGGCAGGAGGGTGAAGAGCAGATCATTCTCGTCCGCGACAACGGCGTTGGCTTCTCCATGAAGTATCGGGACAAACTCTTTGGGGTCTTTCAACGCCTGCATCGGCCCGAGGATTTCGAAGGCACCGGCATTGGCCTGGCCACGGTGCAACGCATCGTGCACAAGCACGGAGGCCGGGTGTGGGCGGACTCGGAACTGGACAAAGGCGCAACATTTTATTTCACGCTGACTTCCGCGGAACGGTCTGGGATCCCATTGCAGATCAAGTCGGAAACCGAAACGTCCGAAGATATGAACAAGAGTACGACCGCAGGAGCGACGTCATGAATACCAACGAAGTCGATATTCTCTTAGTGGACGACAGTCAGGACGATGTAGACCTTACTCTGCACGCGCTTCGCTCGGAGAACCTGGCCAATCATGTCTTCGTGGCGCGCGATGGCGAGGAAGCCCTGGATTTCCTCTTCTGCTCCGGCCCTCACAGCGGCCGTTCCTTCGACTATCCTCCCAAGCTGGTTCTGCTCGACTTGAAGCTTCCTAAAGTGGACGGCATGGAGGTGCTCACAAAAGTCAAAGGCGATGTCCGGACCAAGCATATACCGATCGTCCTCATGACCTCCTCGAAGGAAGAAAAAGACAGGATCAGCGGATACAGGCTCGGTGTCAACAGTTACCTGCAAAAGCCTGTGGACTTCGGTGACTTCCGAAAAATGGTAAAGCTGGCGGGCTTGTACTGGCTGGTCACCAACCAGCCACCGCTCGCCGCTAAATCGCAAGGCGTGGGGCAGGTGAAATGAGCGGTGCGGCAACCCAACCCGCAAAACAGCCCTCAGCCGGGACTAAGCCCCAACTGCGGGCTTTGCTCGTCGAAGACAATCAACTTGACGCTGAACTGGTTCTGCGCGCCCTGCGCAAGAACGATTTTGAAGTCAGCGCGGTCATTGTGCAGGACGAAGCGGCGTTCGTGAAAGCGCTGCTTGCGCACTGCCCAGAAATTGTGTTGGCCGACTACAACCTGCCGGGGTGGAAGGGGATGGAAGCGCTCAATGTGATCCGCCGCCAGGGATTGGATATTCCGCTGATCGTGGTCTCGGGCGCGCTCGGCGATGTAACCGCGGTCGAATGCATCAAGCAGGGGGCCACCGATTATGTTCTGAAAGACGGGTTAGCGCGGCTGCCCGAGGTGGTGCGCCGCGCTTTGCGCGAGAAGCACGAGCACGGATTGCGCCAGCAGGCAGAAAAAGACCTGGCCAAGAAAGCCGACGAACTGGCCCGCTCCAACGCCGACCTCGAGCAGTTCGCCTACGTGGCTTCGCATGATTTGCAAGAACCGTTGCGCATGGTCGCGGCCTACACCCAACTGCTTTCCGAACGCTATCGGGGAAAACTCGACGGGGATGCCGACAAATTCATCGGCTACGCCAGTGAAGGTGCTCTGCGCATGCAGGTTCTGATTCAGGACTTGCTGGCATTTTCCCGCGTCGGCCGGAAGGAAGGCGCACTCACGAACCTCGATTGCAAGGAAGTGCTGCAAGAGGTGCGGCAAACCTTGGCCGCGGCGATGCAGGAGAGCGGTGCCGTAATCATACCTTCGAATCTCCCGTCGGTCTGGGCGGACCGCACGCAGATGGCGCAGCTTTTTCAGAATTTGATCGGCAACGCCATCAAGTTCCGGGGGAAAGAAGCTCCCGTAATTTCCGTGCAGGCCGAGAAGGAAAACGACCACTGGCTTTTTCGCGTGGCGGATAACGGCATCGGAATCGCGCCCGAGTATGCCGAGAATATTTTTGTGGTCTTTCAGCGCCTGCACGCTCGCACGGAATATCCCGGCAACGGCATAGGCCTGGCCATCTGCAAAAAAATCGTTGAGCGCTACGGAGGAAGAATCTGGGTGGAGTCGCAGCCCGGGTCAGGTTCCACTTTCAAGTTCACGATACCAATTCCGGTTTCCACTCCCGAAAGGGAGGCGGGGAAATGAGCACAGGACACGACCTCCTGATCGTCGATGACAACCCTGCCGATGTCTCCTTAGCGCGCGAGGCGCTGAAGACGTGCGCATACAAGGGAACGATCAGCAGCGTGGGCGACGGCGTAGAGGCTTTGGCGTTTCTTGGCCGCCGCGGGAACTTTTCCAATGCGCCCAAACCCGATCTGGTCCTGCTCGACCTGAATTTGCCCAAGCGGGATGGATTGGCTGTACTGGCAGCGATGAAGGCTTCTCCAGATTTGCGCCGCATTCCAGTGGTGATCTTCAGCACTTCGCGGTTAGAGAAAGACATCGCTCGCAGTTATGAGCTGGGAGCGAATTGCTACGTCGGCAAGCCGGGAAATTTAACTGAATTTTTTTCCATGATGAAGTTAATCGAAGAGTTCTGGTTCGGCTCTGTGAGCCTGCCACCCCGAGGAGAATAAAAAAAGAATGGATCATAAAATGACGAACGTATTGCTGATTGAAGACAATCCCGGCGATGCCGATCTGGTGCGCCTCCGCCTGGTGGAAGGGCAACCGCCGGTAAGGGTGAACTGCGTCAACCGGCTCTCCGATGGGCTCGCCTCACTCACCGTGGAAACTCCCTCCGTGGTGCTGCTCGACCTGAATCTGCCTGACAGCCGGGGAGCGGAAACCTTCCGGCGCGTGATGGAACATTCTCCCAACGTGCCCATCGTGGTGCTCTCCGGCCAGGACGATGAAGCGCTCGCCATGAAAGCTATGCACCAGGGGGTGCAGGATTATCTGGTGAAAGGCAATATTTCGAGCAAGCATCTGGAGCGTGCCATTCGCTACGCGGTGGAGCGGCAGGCACTGATCCGGGCTTTGGAGATCACTCAAAAACAACAACTCGAGTTCAAGAACCAGTTTCTTTCCCACGTTTCGCACGAACTGCGCACGCCCCTAACCTGCATTCATCAATACGTGACGCTGCTGCTCGATGGCCTCGCCGGACCGATTGCTCCCGATCAATCCGACCATCTGAAAACCGTACTGAAGAGCGTGAACCAGTTGCACGCCATGATCCGCGATCTGCTCGAAGCCACGCGCGCTGAGAGCGGCAAAATGCGCGTCGAGCCGCGCTGCGTCGCGCTCGGCGATCTAGTGCGTCAGGCAATCGCCATGCTCAAACCAACGGCTGACGAAAAACGCATTGGGCTGGAGATCGGACTCGACCAGAGATTGCCGCTGGTGCAAGCCGATCCCGACCGCGTGCTCGAAGTCATGATCAATCTGCTGGATAACGCGATCAAATTTACCCCGGCGGAAGGCGCGGTCATGCTGCAAGCCAGCATGGTGGATGCCGACCCCGGTTCGGTTTACATCGCGGTTAGCGATACCGGCCGTGGCATTTCTCCTGAGGCCAAAGCGCTAATTTTCGAACGTCTCTATCAGGATCCGGATTCGATCGACAACAACCGCTCTGGGCTGGGGCTGGGACTCTTCATTTGCCGGGAGATCGTCCGCCTGCACGGCGGCCGCATTTGGGTTTCAAGCGAACTCGGGCAAGGCAGCACATTCACTTTTACCATTCCGGTTTACTCGCTGCCGAAGCTGCTTGCGCCCGTGATTGTGCATGAGAATCGTTTGCGGGATGCGTTCGTTCTGGCGCGAGTAGAGCTGACGCCACGCTCCAACCCTCCCCGCGGCAACTGGAAGGAAACCTGGCAAGAGTGCCTGGAGGTCGTCCGGCACTGTGTTTATCTCGATAAAGATCTGGTCCTGCCGCCCATGGGAACTTCGGGCGCATCCGAAACTTTCTTCGTGGTGGCCTCGACCGATCTCGATCGCTCCGGGATTATGACCACGCGAATCCGCGAGCAACTGGACAGCGTGGCCGATCTGAAAACCAAATGCACCGTCACCATCTCCACCGTCCCGGTAGAGCTGGATGCGGCAATCCGTACAAAACCTCTGGATGAGCAGATTCAGGCCGTGGCAGAGCATGTGAGCCAAATGATTATGAAGGCGATCGATCGCAAACCGCTGCCTAACATAAAAGCTCCGGGATCCAATTGACCCCGGGACGAACGAGCAAGCACTTAAAAAACAATAAGGAGAAACAGCATGCCAAGAGCGAAAATTCTAGTGGTGGATGACGATCCCGATCTGGTGCGAGCCCTGCGGCTGCGCCTGCGCGCCAACAACTACGAAGTGACCACCGCAACCGACGGATACTCCGCTATTGCCTCGGCGCAAAAAGATCGCCCCGCGCTGATCATTCTGGATCTGGGCCTTCCCGTGGGAGACGGCTTTGTGGTCCTCGACCGGCTGCAAAACATCGACGCGCTGGCCGGGGTTCCGGTGATCGTGCTGAGCGCGCGCGACCCACAGATGAACGAGGAACGCGCGTTGAAGGCCGGTGCCGCTGCATTCTTTCAAAAACCTGCCGACAATGACGAACTACTGAATGTGATCCGGGTCAGCCTGGGTACTTCAGCCCAGCCTGCCCCCTGGCCATCTTGAGGATTTTTGGCTTACTAGTCAGGTCCGAAGATTTCGACGGAGCCGGACTTCAGGCGAGTGTGTTCCCCGAAGCTCGTCCTGGCCGGCTCCGGCTTTGGACCTCCCTCCACTTCCAGGCGCTTGCCACCTAACTCATGCCTGCCCAGCCAGATACAGAATCCCACACCAATCTCCAGAAAAACGTACTGCCTGTCCAAAAATCCATCTATAATCTTGGAAGTTCCTTTAGATGCTGCACTTAGCAGGCATCGGAAGCGGAAACGACATGGCAGCGAAGTTGCTCATTGTGGAGGAGTCGAGTGTTGGCCCGCGGCTCGGCCGTTCTCCAGAAGCGCCGCTGAAATCCATGAATCGGGAAAGTCAAGTCCGCTCCGTCGCCGTCTTGTTATTCCTGCTGACCGTGGCTGCGGTTGTTTTTGCCATCTTCAATTTTCGCAAGGAGAACCAGTTTTCGAGTCCAGACGACGGCGTCTCCTGGGTTGAGGAAGGCGGCCAGTTGGTGGCGGAGCGTTTGGAACCGAACGGACCCGCAGCCAAAAGCGGCATTAAACCGGGAGACCGGCTTAGCGAGGTAAACGGCCAGGAAGTTCGCGATATGGCCGGTCTTGAACGGCAGATGTACCGGACCGGCGTCTGGTCGAAGGCCACTTATTCTCTCATCCGGCAATCTGTGCCGCTTGACTCAACTGTCATTCTGGCTCCGGCTGATCGATCTCTCAATAACTGGCTGCGGCTGATCGCGCTAATCTATCTCGGAATCGGCGTCTATGTTCTGCTGCGGCGCTGGACCGCTCCCGGCTCAACCCACTTCTATATTTTCTGTCTCGTCTCATTCATCGCGTATTCGTTCAAGTACACCGGCAAACTCAACGACTTCGATTGGACGATTTACTGGGGCAACATCGTAGCTTGGGTGCTGCAGCCAGCGCTCTTCGTTCACTTTGTTTTGACCTTCCCGGAGAAGCGGCAGTTTGTGCGCCGGCATCCGTGGATGCTTTCGCTGGTGTATCTGCCGGGGATGCTGCTGCTCGGAACCCGCCTGGCAGCGATGCGCTGGCTGGAGGCTACCGGGCGATTAAGCCGCAGCATGGATCGGCTTGATATCTCTTACGGTGCGGTATTCTTCCTGGCCGCTGCGACCGTGCTGTGGTACAGCTACCAGCGCGCCAGCACCACGATCCTGCGGCAGCAGTTGAAGTGGGTGACGCGCGGCACCATCCTGGCCATCGCTCCCTACACTGCTCTTTATGTCTTGCCGTATGTTTTTCCGCACGCCATGGGATGGCTGCCGCAAGCAGCGATGAAGATTTCGGTGCTCTCACTCGGGTTGCTGCCGCTGACTTTTGGCTACGCCATCTTCCGCTATCGGCTGATGGATGTTGACCTCATCTTCAAGCGTGGCGTGGTTTACACGCTAGCTGCCGCGATTGTGGTTGGAATGTATTTCGCCTTGGTCGCCGGCGTCGCCTTGCTGGTGCACAACTGGCAACCTAGCTCCGGCCCGGTAGGTCTGATTCTCGCTGTCGTCGTGACTGCGCTTCTCTTCGATCCGGTTCGAAAATGGATTCAGGATCGCGTGGATCAGTTCTTCTACCGCACGCGCTATGATTACCGCCGTACTTTGCTCGAGTTCGGCCGCGAATTAGGATCTGAAACGAACCTGAATACCCTACTCTCCTCCCTCGTCGACCGGCTGTCGCGCACTCTCGCCGTCGACCGCATGGCGATCTTTCTTGCCGGTGAGGAAGCCCGGCAGTTTGTGATGGCGAAATCGTTTGGGCTCTCCGCTCCGGGAAGCATGAATCTCGACTTCCTGAGCGAGCCTAGGCCTGAGCTGGCCGGGCATCTTTTCTTCGAGAACACGCACCAGGTTCCGCGCGAAACTCCGGAAGCCCAACAAGCCATCGCGCGGCTGGATTTGAACTATTACATCCCGTGCCACGCACAACAAAAAACCATTGCGGTGCTGGGCTTGGGCAAAACCACGCAAGGCGATTTTCTTTCGAGCGAAGATATCGAACTGCTGGAAACGTTGGGCGGCTACCTTGGCATTGCCATTCAGAACTCGCGCCTCTATGCGTCGTTGCAACAGAAGGCAGCGGAATACGAGCGGCTGAAAGATTTCAACGAAAACATCGTCGAATCCATCAACGTGGGCGTGATGGCGCTCGACATGGAAGACCGCATCGAGAGCTGGAATGCCCAAATGGAGGTAATGTACGCCGTTCCGCGCTGGCAGACTCTAACCCAGCCTCTAAAGGGCATCTTCCCTGCGGAGTTCGTGGAAGAGTTCGACCGCATGCGGCGCGAACCCGGCATTCGCAACCTGTACAAGTTCCGCTTGAAAACGCCGGCGGGAGAAGTCCGCACCGTGAATGTGGCTTTGGCGCCACTGGTGACGCGAAAGTTCGAGGTCATCGGCCGCCTCATCATCATGGACGACATTACCGAGCGGGTGGAACTTGAAGCCCAGCTCTCCCAGGCCGATAAACTCTCTTCGATTGGATTGCTGGCAGCCGGAGTGGCGCACGAAGTCAACACACCGCTGGCTGTGATTTCTTCCTATACGCAGATGCTCGCCAAGCAATTGCAGAGCGATTCGCAGAAATCAGGCCTGCTGGAAAAGATCACGCGGCAGACATTCCGCGCGTCAGAGATTGTGAACAATCTGCTGAATTTCTCGCGCACTAGCGGCAGTGAGATTGGTGACGTGGATGTGAATAAAGTCATCGCCGATACGCTGGCGCTTCTCGAGCACCAATTCAAAGTGGCGAAGATCGAGGTGCAGCGCGAACTGGAGCCGAAGCTGCCGCCAATCCAGGGAAATCCGGGAAGGCTGCAGCAGGTGTTCCTGAATTTGTTTCTTAATGCGAAAGATGCCATGCCGGGCGGCGGCCGCCTGCGGGTTTCCACGCTTAACGGCGAAAGCGTCAGCGTTTCGGTCTCCGACACCGGATCGGGCATTGCTCCGGAAAACATTCAACGCATCTACGATCCGTTCTTCACGACGAAAAATTCTCCGCGGGAAGGCCAGGCTCGCGGCACCGGCCTGGGGCTTTCGGTCACCTACGGCATCATCCAGGAACATGCAGGAAAAATTCGCGTGGAAAGTCATCCTGGCGCCGGGACGACCTTCACGCTCGATTTTCCTCTAAGTAGAAAGGCAGTTCACTCGAAGGCGGAATATGTCTGATTCGGTCGTCATCTCGCGCGCTGTGCAAAACGGCAATTCTGGCCTGGCCGGCGCGGTTCTGATTATTGACGACGAAGCGGAGATTCGCGAATCTCTGCAAACGTTGCTTGAGATGGAAGGCTTCGCCGTGGAAACCGCCGTCACCGGCGAGGCTGGACTGCAGCGCATCGGCGAACATCCCTTCGATCTCGTCCTGCTCGATCTCGCTCTTCCCGGCCGCGATGGCATGGAAATTCTGGCCGAGATTCGATCTCACGAAACCCGCCTCCCGGTGATCATGATTACGGCCTACGGCACCGTGGAAAATGCGGTGCGCGCCATGCAGTCCGGTGCCGCCAATTTTGTCCAGAAGCCCTGGGACAACGAAAAACTTCTGGCTGATATACGCGCCGCCGTAGGTTGGCGCCGGGCTGAAGAAGAAAACGTTCAACTTAAGCGCGCGCTCAAGCAGCGCTACAACTTCGAAAACATCGTCGGCAAGAGCGAGCCGATGCTGAAGATTTTCGACCTCGTCGCGCAAGTGGCCAACAGCCGCTCAACGGTTCTGTTGCAAGGCGAGAGCGGGACGGGCAAGGAAGTCATCGCCAAAGCATTACACCTGAATTCGCCGCGGCACGACCGGCCGTTTGTTCCGGTGAACACCGGTTCCATGCCGGCAGATCTGCTGGAATCGACCCTCTTCGGCCACGTTAAAGGCGCATTTACCAGCGCTATCGCTTCCAAGAAGGGCCTGTTCGAAATGGCGGACCGAGGAACTCTCTTCCTCGACGAAATCGCCACTATGGGCCTCGATACCCAGGCCAAGATTTTACGGGTTCTGCAAGATCGCCGCTTCATGCACCTCGGCGGAGTTCAGGAAATTCAAGTAGACGTCCGCATCATCGCCGCCACCAACATCGATCTGCGGCACGCGGTGCGCGAAGGGCGCTTCCGCGAGGATTTGTTCTATCGCCTGAACGTGATCACGATCGAACTGCCGCCGTTGCGAATGCGCAAAGAAGATATTCCATTGCTTGTCGACTTCTTCCTGAAAAAATATGCCGAGGAAAACGATCGACCTGCGCGCCATATCGCGCCTGAGGCATTGCGCCCGCTCATGTCTTATTCCTGGCCGGGAAATGTCCGCGAACTGGAAAACGTTATCGAACGCGCCGTCGTTCTTTCATCCGGATCCGATATCGGTCCCGAGCTTCTGCCCGATCACTTGCTTGGGCGCGGTTCCGCATTTACGCTGCACGATCCTCCGGCAGATGCATCCTTGTTCGAGATTGTTGAAGATGTCGAGCGGCGCATCATCACCGAGATGCTAGAAAAGTGCAACTGGAACCAGACAGAGGCCGCCGAGCACTTCAAAGTTCCTCTTTCCACTCTCAACCAGAAAATTCGCCGTCTGAATATCGAG
>Ga0265762_1000142_pt1 | contig 10977 bp, 7 predicted proteins | sample NZIome_4_FD_200870 | JGI IMG/M metagenome (GOLD analysis project Ga0265762, IMG submission 200870) | Metatranscriptome of rhizosphere microbial communities from Maridalen valley, Oslo, Norway - NZI4 (Metagenome Metatranscriptome) | ecosystem: Host-associated > Plants > Roots > Rhizosphere > Soil ...
AACCTGCGTTATGTTTGGCGCGACAGCCGCTTTGAGTTGAAGGGAACGCGAATCGCGCTGCGCCAAACGTCTTCGAATCGACGCTAGCGCGGGGCAAATTTTTCCTGATCTCGCGGTCCCAAATCTTGATTCCGGGTGGAGGACATATTGCGCGTTTTAGTTACGGGTGCGGCTGGTTTTATCGGCAGCAATATGGCAGACCGCCTTCTCCTTGCGGGTCACAGCGTGGTCGGGTTCGATAACTTCTCGACCGGACAGCAGCGCTTTCTGAACGGTGCCCTGGTCCATCCTCAGTTCACACTCCTCGAGGGCGACCTGCTCGACTTAAAAAGCCTGGCGCAGGCAATGCAGGGCGTGGAGTTGGTGGTTCATTTTGCCGCGAATGCCGACGTTCGCTTCGGCACCGAACATCCACGCAAAGATCTGGATCAGAACACGATCGCAACCTGGAACGTGCTCGAAGCCATGCGCGAGCAAGGCTGCAAACGCATCGTGTTTTCTTCGACCGGATCCGTCTACGGGGAGCCCGCAATCTTTCCCACGCCTGAGACCTGTCCTTTTCCCGTACAGACTTCGCTCTACGGCGCTTCCAAACTGGCCGCGGAGGGCCTGATTCAAGCCTACTGTGAAGGCTTCGGACTGCAGGGCTACATTTTCCGCTTCGTTTCGATCCTGGGAGAACGATACTCGCACGGGCACGTGTTCGATTTTTACCGGCAGCTTTCCGAGCATCCCGAACATCTCCACGTGCTGGGCAACGGCCATCAGAAGAAATCGTATTTGTATGTGCAGGATTGCATTGACGCGATTCTCGCCGTCCTCGACAAAGCGCCCGGCGGAGTAAACATCTTCAATCTCGGAACGGACGAATATTGCCAGGTCAATGATTCCATCGGTTGGATTTGTGCGCATCTTGGCCTGCACCCAAGGCTGACTTACTCCGGCGGAGAGCGTGGCTGGGTCGGCGACAGTCCATTTATCCTGTTAGATTGCTCGCGCATCCGCGCTCTGGGTTGGAGGCCGCGACGCACGATCAAAGAAGCAGTTTTGGCCACAATAAGGTTCGTGAGCGCCGACGCCGCAGTGAGAACGGAGCCCTGAGGGTCGAATCCATGAGGGTCGAATCTGGATACGCTATACTGGCCCGCCGCTGAGGAACCATCATTTGATCATTACTCGAAGTCCGTTGCGAATTTCACTGGGCGGAGGGGGCACCGACCTTCCGTCCTATTACCGCAAGCATGGTGGCTTCGTGATCTCCGCCGCGATTAATCGCTATGTTTATATCACCATCAATGAAGCGTTTCGTCCACGGATCATCTTGAAGTACTCCAAGCTGGAAGATGTGGAGCGGTGGGAAGACATTCAGCATCCCATCATTCGGGAGGCGCTGCAGTTAACCGGGGTGTTGGGTCCGTATCTTGAGATCGTCAGCCTTTCCGACATCCCCGCCGGCACCGGCTTGGGTTCGTCCGGGAGCTTTACCACCGCGCTGCTGCGAGCCTTGCACACGGTGAAACGAAATTTCGTGCCTCCCCAGGAACTGGCCGAACAGGCCTGCCACATCGAAATCGACTTATTGAAAGAACCGGTCGGCAAGCAAGACCAGTACATTGCGGCATTTGGTGGCATCACTTGTTTCGAATTTCTGCCCGATGATCATGTGATCGCCGAACCCCTGAAAATTGCCCCCGAAACTCTGGCCAATCTGGAGGACAGTCTGCTGATGTTCTTTACCGGAGCGTCGCGTTCCGCAGGGGAAGTTCTGCGCGATCAAGATACGCGGACGCGCGAGAATGCTCCCGAGATGCTGGAGAATCTGCATCTCACCAAACAACTCGGACACGAAAGCCGGGACGCGCTGCTGGCCGGCGATCTGCGCAAGTTTGCCGAACTCATGCGGGTTCATTGGGAGCACAAGAAGAAACGCTCGCCGGGAATGAGCAGCGGTTTTATCGACGAAATGTACGAGTTGGCGCGCTCGCACGGAGCGCTCGGCGGCAAACTCATCGGCGCCGGCGGCGGTGGCTTTCTGTTGCTCTACACCGAAGACAAAACTCGCCTCCGTTCCGCCATGCGACGCAGCGGATTGCGCGAGGTCCGCTTGCAGTTCGATTTCAGCGGAACTTCCGTGCTGGCGCATGCCTAGAGGACCCATGCTGCCCGTGGCCATACTTGCCGGTGGTTTGGCAACCCGTCTGGGAGCGCTGACGGAGAAAGTCCCCAAGTCACTGATCCAAATCGCCGGCGAACCGTTCGTGGCGCACCAGCTGCGGCTCCTGAAAACCAGCGGCATCCAACAAGTAATCCTGTGCGTCGGTCATCTGGGTGAGATGATTGAGGACGCGATCGGGGATGGCAGCGGCTATGGAGTGAAGGTCGAGTACTGCTATGACGGGGCCATGCGATTGGGCACGGGGGGAGCAGTTCGCTCCGCTTTAGCAAAGCTGGGAGAAAGTTTTTTTGTCCTCTACGGCGACTCCTATCTGCCTTGCGACTACGCCGCCATCGAGCGCGAATTCTCCGCGCGCAGCAAGCTGGGGCTGATGACGGTGTTCCGCAACCACGGGCGCTGGGACGCGAGCAATGTGGAATTTGAGGCTGGGCAAATATTGGCGTACAGCAAAAAGAATCGCACCTCGCGCATGCACTACATCGATTACGGCCTGGGAGTCTTCCGCGCGGAAGCTTTTGCCATCACAGACGCCAAGGACTTGGCCGACGTTTATTCCCAGCTTCTCGAGGGCGGAGAATTGGCTGGCGTAGAAGTGCACGAGCGATTTTACGAAATCGGCTCGCCAGCGGGATTAGAGGAGACGACAGATTTCTTGAGCCAACCAGGAACTGTGCGGAAATGAACCGCAGCCAGCATAAGGAAAGCTTTGCCGAGGGTTTTCTCGCTGAGGCAAGCCAGCTCATCGCGAAGCTGGATGTCGCGAGTATTGAGAAGGCTGCCAGCCTGATCGCCGGCACTCGCGCCGCCGGCGGGCGCTTGTTCATTCTTGGCGTGGGGGGAAGTGCCGCCAATGCGTCGCATGCCGTCAATGACTTTCGCAAGATCGCGGGCATGGAAGCTTACGCGCCCACCGACAACGTAGCGGAACTTACGGCGCGCGCCAACGATGAAGGTTGGAGTTCGATCTTTGACCGCTGGCTGGCTACCAGCCGCTTGCGCGCCGAAGATCTGCTGCTGGTTTTCTCCGTGGGGGGCGGGAACATCGAGCAAAACGTGAGTCCGAACCTGGTCGCCGCGCTGAAATATGCGAAGTCGGTCGGCGCAAAAATCATCGGCGTCGTGGGCCGCGACGGCGGTTACACGGCGACCGTTGCCGATGCTTGCGTTCTGATTCCCACGGTCAACCCGGCCCACATCACGCCGCACACGGAAGCCTTCCAGGCGGTGGTTTGGCATCTGCTGGTATCGCATCCCGCGGTAAAGATGCAGGCGACCAAATGGGAATCGATGGCCGCGGCTGAAAAACGGCGCGCCGTTTTCCTTGACCGCGATGGTGTGATCAACCGGGCGTTTGTCCGCGGTGGCAAGCCGTTTCCCCCGCCAACGCCGCAAGAATTGGAGATAATTCCTGGCGTTCCGGAGGCTTTGCGTGACCTGAAAGCGCACGGCTATGAGTTGCTGGTTGTGACCAATCAGCCTGATGTCGGCCGGGGGAAGCAATCCCGGCAGGCGCTGGACGCGATCCATCAGTCGCTGTTGGCCAGCCTTCCGCTCGACGATATTCTGGTTTGTTGCCACACCGATCAGGACAAGTGTGATTGCCGTAAACCCCTGCCTGGAATGCTTCTGGAAGCGGCGCGCCGGCACCATATCGATCTCTCCGCCAGTTTCATGGTCGGCGACCGCTGGCGCGACATCGAGGCCGGTTATAATGCTGGATGTAAGACTATTCTTATCGATTACGGCTATTCGGAGAGGCCTCCAGACCGTGTTCCCGACTTGCGCGTAGGATCACTCCGCGAAGCGGCTGACTGGATCATCCGTTCCACGCCCAAAGGAGCGCATCCCGCATGAAGTCTGTGTCCGACCTGCGCGTACAGATCTTCGCAGACGGGGCCGACAAGGCCAGCATTCTTGAGCTCTATCGCCAACCCTACATCAAAGGGTTCACCACCAATCCCACGCTGATGCGGGCCATGGGCGTCACCGACTATCGCGGGTTCGCCCTGGATCTTCTAGAGACGATTCACGACCGGCCGGTCTCGTTCGAAGTATTCGCCGACGATGGCGAGGAGATGGAGGAGCAGGCTCGACACATCGCGGACTGGGGCAAGAACGTATTCGTCAAAGTCCCGGTGATGAACACAAAAGGAAAGCCGACCTACGATCTGGTCCGCTCTCTGTCCGGCGAGGGAATTCCGTTAAACGTGACCGCGTTGCTCACGCTGGAGCAGGTGCGGAAAGTTTGCGCAGCATTAAAGGGAGACGCTCCCGCCTATGTTTCCGTCTTTGCCGGCCGCATCGCCGACACTGGCCGCGATCCGGTGCCGCTGATGCGCGAGGCCGTGGCCATGGTCAACGACGCCAATGCCCAACTCATGTGGGCCAGTCCACGCGAACTGCTCAACGTTTTCCAGGCCGACGAGATTGGATGCCACGTGATCACGGCTACCACGGACATCTTGAAGAAGCTTCCCCTGATCGGGAAAGACCTGCATGAGTTCTCGCAGGAAACGGTGCAGATGTTCCGGCGAGATGCTGTGAAGTCGGGCTACACCCTGCCCACGGCAAAGCTGGCCGTTCCCGCCATCGCGCGCCGCTAGGGACGGTTCGTAAAGATCACTTTACCCGAGGCTTGGCTGGCGATGTGCAGCGGTCTCGGCAACCCGGCTTCCACTTTCTCGCGTTCGTACTGCGGCACAAAAAGAAAAACTCGTTGCTTCGAATTCCACGCTTCGAGCAGTTCACGATCATCCAGAAAAATGTGCGGAGCGTCGGGATAGGTGGATCCCCACCACATGGAAGTTGTGTTTCCATCGACCAGTTCAATCGGCCGCCTCAAATAGAACAGGAGCGACGAACCAAACGACTGGTCACCGTAAATCATCACCCGATCGCTGGGCTTAAGTCGCGGAGCAATCTCCTGGGCCATGATTTGTGAGCCCAGAAACGGATCGAAGCGAACCAGAGCGATGTGGGCTGCGATCAGAAACACTGCCATGGTGACGGCAGTCGCCCAGGTTGCGGCCAGTTGTGCGCCCCGTCGCCGCAGCCAGAAGGCCAAGGCGGGTCCGATCAGCAAAACCGTCGCGGCCAGGATTGCCGGGAGTCGCAGCGCGGCGAACGATTCCCCGGTCAGATCGAGCATATGCCCCAAGGAAAGGGTTTCGGCTTCGAGATCGGGCTTTGCGAGCACGGTGCCAATGTCCGGCACGAACGGGATGTGGCGCGAGTTCCACAGCCCTGCCGCCAGCACTGCCGAGATCGCGACACAGATGAATGCCAGCGCTCCCGCACTCCACTGCAGCCAGCGGCGCGAACCCATCTCTTCCTCATCCGCGAGCTTCGCCGCAATCAGCAGGAGAATCGGGAGATAGGCGGGGAAGGTGTAGTACTCCTGATTGGTCGAGAGCGAGAAGAAGACCAGCGTAACCCCGGCCCAGGCTAGGCAAAGGAATTCGCTTCGGGAGCGGAAGTTCAGCGGGGCCCGCGGCGGGTGGGCTCGACCCGGCTGGCGACGCGCCCACCACAGCGAAATCGGACGCCGCAACGCCACCGGCAGATACAAACTCCAGGGAAAAAGCCACACCAGGTGTAGTGTCCAATAGAGGGAATTGCCCTGCTTGTTGTAGTCCTTGGGAATGCGCTTGCCCAGGAAGCGCATAAAGTGTTCATTCACGAAATAGAACCAGAAGAAGTGCGGATTGCGAATGCCTGCGAGAATATGCCAGGGGGCGGCAATCGCCAAAAACAGCAGTGTGCCGGTGAACAGACGGAACTCACGCCAGCGCCTCCATTCGCCACTGCTCGCAACGTAGAGGAGCAAGGCGAGTCCAACCACGACGATGGCGAGCAGACCCTTGGTGAGCACTGCCAGAGCTACACAAGCGTAGCCGCCATACCAACGCCATCGCGCGCCGTCCTCGAGCGCGGTGGCAAAGAAGTAGAATGCCGCGGCAATGAATAGACTCAGGATGCTTTCCGGAATGAGAATACGGGTAAACAGGTAACAGCCCGCCGCCGTGCTGATAAACAATCCGGCATAGATCGAGGCGCGATCACCAAAGGCGCGGCGTCCCCAGCGCATGGCCAGCAGCATCAGCAACAGCATGGACAACGCCACCGGCAAGTGTGCGGCGAACTCATTGGTGCCAAAGCAGAAGTAGCACGAGGAAACCATCCAATACATCAACGGTGCTTTTTCCAGATAGCGGTTCCCATTGATCTTCAGCGTCACCAAATCGTGGCTCACCAGCATTTCGCGCGCGGCTTCGGCGTGAGTTGAATCGGCGTCGTCCTCGAGTCCGGGAGAAAACAGCGATCCCACATATACCACCGCGAATAGAGCCAACACCCCGAGGATCTGTGCCTGGGAGATCCCGGCCGGCCGCGCTGGAAGTGTGGAACTGGAGGAGGGGTTGGTGTTTGTCAACGGGAGACAGTCCTCGAATCGAACGCCAACATCATTGGGCTCACCATTGGGCTCACCCTGTGACCGAAATCGTCATGTCTGAATTTATCATCCACCCGGCGGTTTCCGGCAGGAGGCCATCCTTATTCTGAGGCCCTGTTTCCCTATGTTAGACTGCAAAACTGGGTGCAATAGACTCTCTCATCTGCCAAGAGCGGGAGTGTGCGGTGCGTTCGTCTTTCTGCCTTTTTAGCTGTGTAATCCTGATTGTCCTTCGTTGCGGCGCAGTTGCGCCAACGGATTACTACAACCATGTGGTGTTCGATAACAGCATTACCCCCGACTACTACTATTACAGCAGCGGCAGAGCGGTGTTTCCCAGCACGGTCGAGCTGCTGTCCGGGTCTCTGCCCGTCGAAAAGAAAAATTTCTTCACCGCGCCGAATGCGCTGCGCCTCCAGTGGCAATCGGTTGCGGGCGGAAGTTGGGAGACCGAGTTGCGAGTGGTCAGCATGCGCAACCGGCCCACGGATTTTCGCGGCGACACGCTGTATATGTGGTGCTACTCGCCGGATGCATTTCCGGCCGCCGATCTACCCTTCCTGCAACTGGAAGACGAGGAGCATAATTTCACCGCTCCCGTCAAACTGGACGGCATCGAAGGCGATGTGCCCGCGAAGCGCTGGTTTCAGATACGGCTCCCGCTCAGCGAGTTTGAAACGGCTTCGATCCATCCTTTTCAGGCGCGTGAACTCCACAGCCTGTACTTCAGCCAGGATGCCGCGGACGACACCCCTCACACTCTGATCATCGACGAGGTTAAAATCGACGATCGAACGGCGGCTACGCCCGTGGTGAGGAGCCCTCCCCGATCGCCCAAGAATGTGCAAGCCACCGGATACGATCGTCACATTGACATCAGCTGGGATCCGGTTACAGACGCCGCTGATCTGCAAAGCTACGCCATCTATCGCTCAGTCGGAAAACACAAGTTCCAGCCCATCGGGATTCAGAGCGCGGACATAAATCGCTACACCGATTTCATCGGTCGCTCGGGGGTGAGCGCGACTTACCGGGTGAAAGCCGTCGACCGATCTTACCGGCAGTCTGCCCTTTCCGAGCCAGCCGCGGCATCGACCAAAGAGTTGTCCGACGATGAATTGCTTACCATGTTGCAGGAAGCCTGCTTTCGTTATTACTGGGAAGGCGCTCATTCCGTCGCCGGAGCGACGCTCGAAAATATTCCTGGAGACGAGCGCATCGTCGCCACCGGCGCTAGCGGGTTCGGCATCATGGCGCTCATCGTGGGTGTGGATCGGGGCTTCATCACCCGAGAACAGGGTGTCGAGCGGCTCACTAAGATTCTGGATTTCCTCGAGAAGGTTCCCCGCTATCACGGCGCCTGGGCGCACTTCCTGAATGGCGACACCGCGCAAACGATGTTGGTGTTCGGCATGTTCGACAATGGCGGCGACTTGGTGGAGACCTCGTTTCTGATGGAAGGATTGCTCGCTGCGCGCCAATATTTTAAGGACGACGGCGAGGCTGGCCAAAGCGTCTATCAGAGGATTACGCACCTTTGGGAGACGGTTGAGTGGGACTGGTACCGTCGCGTCCCTACGAATGACGCGCTGTTGTGGCACTGGTCGCCCCAGTGGTCCTGGTTCATCGATCACCGGCTGACGGGATTCAACGAAACCATGATCACCTATCTGCTGGCGATTGCCTCCACCACGCATGGCGTTCCCGCTAGCCTTTATTACAGCGGCTGGGCCGGGCAGTCAGAGGCCGCAATCGCATACCGCAGCGGCTGGTCGGGTTCGAGTGAAGGGGATCGCTATATTAACGGCCACAGTTATTTCGGCATCAAGCTCGACGTGGGCATAGGCACCGGCGGCCCCTTGTTCTTCACCCAGTATTCGTTCATGGGTTTTGATCCGCGCGGCATCCATGACCGGTACACCGATTACTTCGACAACAACCGCAACCTGGTGCTCATCGATCAAGCTTACTGTGAGTCTAATCCCGGCCGTTTTCAGGGCTATGGTGCGGATGATTGGGGCTTGACGGCCAGCGACGATCAGCTCGGCTATTCAGCCCACGCTCCCGACCGTGCGACCGACAACGGCACGATCACGCCGACCGGTGCTCTCGCCTCATTTCCCTACACTCCTCAGGCCTCCATGGCGGCTCTCAAATTCTTTTATCGGGAACTGGGGGACCGGCTCTGGGGGGTCTATGGCCCGCGGGATGCTTTTAACCTGACGCGCAACTGGTTCTCGCCGGTTTACATGGGGCTCGACCAGGCCCCCATCGTGGTGATGGTGGAAAATTATCGTACGGGATTGATCTGGAAGTTGTTTATGTCGAATCCCGAGATCCAACCCATGTTGGACAAGATCGGCTTTCGGCCAGATAACGCCGCCAAGGCCTCTGTCGAAGCGCACTGATGGCTCGCAGGCCAGAGTTTTCGCGGCTGCTTTTCAAGCATTCCATTGGGCGCCCGCGGCTCACGATGGGGCACCAATCCCGCTCGTAAGCGTTATTCGATTACCTCCGCCGGGAAGATCAAGTTCCCGAAAATCATCTGCTACGTTTGATCGACGGCCACGCCAACTTGGAATTGATAGGAGCCAAGTTGAAGGACCCCCACAGCGATGCGGGAGGGCCATCGATCGACCCAGAACTGCAGCTGCGCCTGCTGCTGGTCGGTTATCTATACGGGGTCACGAGCGAAACGAAACTGATGGGAAAATCTAGCTGTGCATACGGTGTGGCATTGGTTCACCGGGGCTTCGGTCAGGAGATTCCGGCGGCTCGGCTTCCCCTCAGGTATTCTCGCCTTCACAAATACTGTGCTTCACTTAGTGACTGCGCTTGAGCTCGCCTAGTATAAGCGCCACAAGGACCTAACCGATTTCTTCCAACTGTCGCTAAACCCTGCCTTTGGAATAATCCGGAGGAGACTCCATGATGCGTCGATCCCGTGCTGGCCGGTTCTTCCTGCTGGTCATCTGCATGACTTTGTTCAGCGGTATTTTGCAAGCCCAGTTTCGCGGCTCCCTGCGCGGAACGGTGACTGATCCGCAGGGTGCTGCTGTCTCTGGCGCGAAAGTCACCTTGGTGAACACGGATACGAATTTCACCTTGGTGTCGATTTCCGATGCCAATGGCCTTTACCAATTCAACGCGCTGCCGGCGGCTCCTTATCGGCTCACCATCGAGGCTCAAGGCTTCGAGCAGAAGGTGATTGCGCACGTGCAGATCATCCCTGACCAGCCGAGCGCACTGGACGTGAAGCTCGAAGTTGGCCAAGTCTCGCAGAGCATAACCGTTTCCGGCACAACCGAGGCGCTCGATACTGAGACCGCGAATGTAAGCGGCACTGTCAGCAGCAATCAAATTCAGCACCTGCCATCCTTCGGGCGCGACGTCCTCAAAGTCGCCGAACTCGCTCCCGGCTCTTTCGCCGACGGCTCGCAGGCCAGCGGCAACGACAACTATAACCTTCCCGGAACTCAGACCAGCGGGGGGCAGTCGGGTGGCGCCGACGGCATTTTTAAGACGGAAAACGGCGCGCAAATTATTTCCAACGGCAACCAGACGGAGAACAACGGCATCTCGATTGACGGTATCAGCACAACCAGCGTGGTCTGGGGCGGTGCCACCGTAATCACGCCCTCAGAGGATTCCGTTGACAACGTAAAGATCGTTTCCAACGGTTACGATGCCGAAAATGGCCGCTTCAGCGGCGCCCAGATTCAGATCACCTCCAAGGGTGGCAGCAACCAGTTCCACGGCAGTCTGTTCTTCAGCGCTCATCAACCCGGCTTGAACGCCTACCAGCCCTACAATGGCTACAGCAATAGCGATTTGAAGGACGACAACAAGTTCAATCAGCTCGGAGGCAGCATCGGCGGCCCGATCTGGAAGAACAAGATATTCGCCTTCTTCAACTACGAAACCGTCCGCGAACCGACATCCATCATTGTTGGCAACGAGTGGTACGAAACGCCAGCCTTCGCCGGATTGGCTCCCGCCGGCAGCATCGCCTCCACCTACCTCACCTTTCCCGGTAATGGCGTCGTCGCCACAGGCATCAATCCGCAAGGCAACTGCACAGCCGCGGGCTTGACCGAAGGTGTGAATTGCCGGACCATTCCAGGTAAGGGAATCAATGTCGGCACGCCACTCACTGCGCCTCTGGGATCGCAGGACCTGACATGGACCAGCACCAGCAGCCCCGGCGTCGGCAGTGGTTTGGGCACGGTAGCCGATATTGCCAACTACATCACCTCGAATCCCACCACCTTTACCGCGACCCAGTACAACGGCCGGCTCGACGTCGACGCCACGGCGAAGGATCGCATAACATTTGCCCTCTATTGGG
>Ga0265762_1000143_pt1 | contig 10941 bp, 6 predicted proteins | sample NZIome_4_FD_200870 | JGI IMG/M metagenome (GOLD analysis project Ga0265762, IMG submission 200870) | Metatranscriptome of rhizosphere microbial communities from Maridalen valley, Oslo, Norway - NZI4 (Metagenome Metatranscriptome) | ecosystem: Host-associated > Plants > Roots > Rhizosphere > Soil ...
AACAGATAGACATGGAGTTGCGCCCCCTGCAGCAGCTTTCCCCCTACGCGAATGTGGTCGACGTCCGGATCCGCCTTGCTTCCCAGTTCTGTCACCACGGTGCCGTTCACTTTCACCTGGCCCGCGCTGATCAGTTCTTCGGCTTTGCGTCGGGAAGCAATCCCGGCGGCGGCAATGATTTTTTGCAGGCGTTCAGCGGGCATCGGTGAATTTCCCAGCCTCCTCACGACAGGCGCTATTCTCTCCGCGCGGCAGATTCGGAAACCGCTTCGCTCGAGGACTCAGTGTCTGCGGATCCAGCAGGTGCACCCTCCGGAGGAGGGGAATGATCCGGCGCCGCCTCTTCGGCTGGAATCAACTCGCTCTGGAACGATTCCGCGACCAGTTTCTCGAACTCTTCCATGCTGGGCAGCTCGTTGACATCCTTCAAGCCAAAGCGCATCAGGAATTCCTTCGTGGTCTTATAGAGAATCGGACGTCCGATCACCTGCTTGCGTCCCGCCGTGGTGATCAGCTTCCGATCAAGCAGCGTAGCAATCACGCCACCTGAGTCCACGCCGCGAATCTCGTTGATCTCGGGAACGGTTGCCGGCTGCTTGTAGGCGATCACGGCCAGAGTTTCCAAAGCGGGCAACGACAGCCGGATCGGAGGCTTCAGGCTCTTGGCAAAACTCCGCACCATTTCATGCTGCTCGGGTTTGGTCGACATGCGATACCCGCCCGCGACCTGGCGAATCTCGATCCCGTGGTCGAGGGCGCCGAAATCCGCAACCAATTCTTCCAACGCCGCCCGCACCCGCGATTTGACTTCAGCCTCATCTGCGGCGCCCGCAGCGAGCACTGATTCTTTCACCAGCTGGGTGATCTGGTCGGTCGTGATCGGCGTCTCCGCCGCATAAATAATGGCTTCGAGTTGAGCCTTTAAACTCATAGTAGAAAGTGGCCGTTGATGCCTAGCCAATGGTCAGAAAAATCGAGGGGCCCGGCTGGCCACTGCTCTGGGCCCGCTGACCACTGCTCGCTCATCTCCAATCATCCCTTACCCCCGCCTGCTCCGCCAGCACTGCGTCAAATCCGGTATGCTTGCGCACCGCAATCTCGCCGAATAATTGATCCTGTCGAACCTGGATCGCCTGCAGCCGCACCATTTCAAGCAGCGCCAGAAACATGCACACCAGCGCCTGCCGCGAAGGCACCCGCAGCAGAAGTTGTTTCAACCGGATCGGCCTGGATTCGAGCGACAGCCGCCGCCGCAGGTAGTCGATCATCTGCCCCACGGTAACCGTTTCTTCATTCACGTTAATGACTGGCCGGGTGCGCACGCGCTCCAGAATTTGCTGAAAGGTCTTGACCAGATCAATCACGTCGGCAGCCATCTCGGGCTCAGTCCCCTCCGCGTCCATGAATTCTTTCAGCGCCGGATTGGTGAGCACCGCGTCTTCGATCTGCTGCTTTTGCAGTAACATTTGCGCCGCCGACCTGAATTTCTCGTGCTCCAGCAGCCTATTCACCAGCTCGGTTCGCGGATCTTCCAACTCCTCGGCCTTGGCCGAGGGATCGCGCGGTAACAGCATCTTCGACTTGATGTGAATCAGCACGGCGGCCATGTAGATAAAATCAGCCGCCACATTCACGTCCAGCTGGCGAATCTTTTCCACGTACGCCAGATACTGAGCCGTGATCCGCGCAATCGGAATGTCATAGATGTCGATATCCTGCTTGCGAATCAAATCGAGCAGTAAGTCTAGCGGCCCCTCGTAAACATCCGCGACAGAAACCGCAAACGGAGAATCGCTCTCCTCTTTCTTTTTCTTCTCCCATGACGAATCAGACTTCCCGGCCGGCTTGTGCCCAGATTGATGCGCGACCACCACGGGCGAAACTGTCTCCGGCACCTGCTCGGTCGAAGCGCCGATTCTGTCTTCCCTCCTACTTTCCATCTTTCCCCACCGGTGATTCGTAGGCGAGCGACATCCCCATAGCTCCGCGCACCTGGTTCATGGTCTCGGCCGCGGCCTTCCGCGCCCTTTCCGTGCCTGCTTCAAGAATATCCCAAGCCAGCCGCGGATTCTCCTCGAATTTCCGGCGACGTTCCTGCATCGGATTCAGCAACTTCACCAGCGCATCTGCCGCCCAGCCCTTGCACTCGATGCACCCGATACCCGCCGACCGGCAGCCCTCATACACTTTGTCCATGGTAGCGCGATCACTGAAAATCTTATGCAAGTCGCCCACCGGACATACGTCCGGATTCCCCGGATCCGAACGCCGCACGCGCGCCGGATCGGTTACCATGGTCTTCAGCTTCTGCCGCACCACCGGCTCCGGATCGGTCAGCAGAATGGTGTTGCCATACGACTTCGACATCTTGCGTCCATCGGTCCCGGGCAGCTTGGGCGCGGGCGTGAGCAAAGACTTCGGCTCCGGGAAAACTTCACCATAGAAGCCGTTGAACCGCCGGGCAACCTCGCGCGTCAGCTCCACATGCGCCACCTGATCTTCGCCCACCGGGACCACGTCCGCCTTGTACATCAAAATGTCCGCCGCCTGGAGCACGGGATAGCCCAGAAACCCATACGTGCCCAGATCTTTTTCCTTGATGTTTTCCCGCTGCTCCTTGTACGTCGGAACCCGCTCCAGCCAGCCCAACGGAGTGATCATCGAAAGCAGCAAATGCAGTTCGGCGTGGGCGGGGACGTGCGATTGTATGAAGATGACGGATTTTTGCGGATCGAGCCCCGCCGCCAGCCAGTCCAGCGCCACCTCCACCGAATTTTGCTTCACCTGCGAAGTATCGGCGTAGTCGGTCGTGAGCGCGTGCCAGTCCACTACGCAGAAGAAGCATTCATACGCATCCTGCATACGCACCCAGTTGTCGAGCGCGCCCACGTAATTCCCCAGGTGCAGTTTTCCGGTCGGACGCATGCCGCTCAGCACGCGCTTACGCAAATTGGTCACAGGCGTCATCAGTTTTTAAACGCGTCGTGGCAAGGCACAACCGAACCCGAGGCGCCAAATTTCACAGCTTGAGGCATCATGCGAGAGTATTGAAAACAAAAGGGCTTACGCTGATTCTACGGGACTTAGTAAAAGTTGGCATCTTTTGGTCTTGATGATTGGCATATTTATACGCCCTCTGGGGCGGAAATTGTGAGCAAAAGTTGTGACCACTTTACGAGAAGAGTTCGGTTTCCTCGATTCAGCTTAACCATCGTGCATAACCATCGCAGAGAGGTGAACGTTGACTGCCCAGCATTTCGGTTGTCGAGGAGAGGGCAGGCAGGAATCTTCCAGAACGCGACGGTGAAGTGTTTTCACGAAGACGGGCTTTCGGGTGAAGAGCGGGAAGTTCCGCATTGTGCCGCTCGAAAAGAGACTTGGCTCGAAGGCTCAGGGCATGGCGAGTTAAGAATCCAGCAACCTATTTGGTCTTTGGGACAAAAGTCCACGCACCCGAGGGCAATTTCCTGGGCAACGGCACGGGTGCCGCCGAGAGGCCGGGCTGGAAGCGGAGCAAATTCAAATTCCACCGGCTGCCTGACATCTTCGCCCTGTGGCGTCTCCGTGCTGGCAGGGAGACAGGGAGATTAGGATCGTTTCACCACTAGCTCGGTCATGCCTCGATTGAGATGACCCCAAGAGTATTCGGCTCCACAGCAAGGGAAAGCCACACAGGGCCTGGTGAACGACACCTTTGGCGGCGTGATTAGCACGGCTTTGCTCCTCTCCGTGAGATTTTGAACAGCCACTCCCTAGATCACTCCTCAACCGGGAGTCAAAGTAGCTTTCCTTCCGCTCACCTGTACCATCCCTCGCTGCCGAGTCACGCCGCGCGTGCCTTCGCCGAGAACAGGCAGGCCGCAACCTCACGGAGGACCTGCTCGTAGTCAGCGGCTACTGCCCGCTCTACATGGATACGAGCGCCCTTTACCCCTGCTTCTTGCGCCAACCTCTTGAACTCACTCTGAAGAAAGACTTCCAACTGCTTCGGTGTCAAGACGGCAATTGGAACAGTAAAGGACTGGCCGGTCTCGGTCTCGATCCTTACGCAGTATGGGGATTCGTACTGTTGCGTTTCTGCAGTCATGCGGCACCCCGTTTCTTGAACGACAAAAGCGGCAAAGCACAATCCTAGCATTCTAGCGCGTCCCGCCTTTCTTTGCCCGATTGGGAGGTGACGATGAACCTTCGAGTATCCGAGTATCGCGTTCTGGGGCAGTTCACTGCCGACACCGCGAATAGCAACTGTGATGGCAGCCATATTCAGGCATCCGACTCAGGCTGAGGCTCCGATGCCACCCGGCAACCGCTATCCTTTCACTTGAATTGATTTCGGCATGCATTCGCTTCATTCTCCTGAATACTGCGTTCTTCGGGAATCAACCACGATTGTGACCAACTTCCTGTGACCACCCTTTAATCCCTTTGCGATCAACGACTGAATAGAGTTGTCGGTACTACCACGCAGCCCGCGGATTCGGCGGCGGAAGATCTCCTTGAAAGGTGCCTGAAAACGCTCCGCTTGAACTGCGGCTCTAGCCGCCGATTCCCATGCTTTATAATTCGCCCTCCACTTTGCTCGCCGGCTCGAACTGGTCCGCATGTCCCATCTAGCCCGCAAACTCCGTCTCGCTGATTACTTCACGCTGGCGTGGGGCACGATGGTGGGCGTCGGCTGGCTGGTGGTCATGGACGACTGGCTGCTGCGCGGTGGCGCCCTGGGCGCGCTGCTCGGCTTCGCCATCGGCGGCGCTCTGCTGTTCCCGATCGGCTGGGTCTACGGCAAGCTGGTCGCCGCCCTGCCCGACGCTGCCGGCGAAATCGCCTACACCGCCGCAGCCTTTTCCCGTCCCATCAGCTTCTCCACCGGATGGATGATGATGCTCGCCTATTTCATCGTCTGCCCCTGGGAAGCGGTCGCCGTCGGCCGCATCGCGGGTTACATCGTCCCATCGCTCGATTCGCTCGCGATCTACCGCATCGCCGGACGCCCCGTATATCTTCCGCACCTCCTCATCGGTCTCGCCCTCACGGCGCTGCTCACCACGCTGAACTACCGCGGTATCCGCCTCAGCGCAACCTTCCAGAACTGGACTGCCTTCGGCACGCTCGCCCTGTTCATCATTTTCGTGGCTCTCGGCGTCAGCCAAGGATCGCCTCACAACTTCCCCCCGCTGTTTACCCACGTGCCTCTGGTCTCATTCCTGCTCGTGGTTCAGATTGTCCCTTACTTCATGACCGGATTCGAATCCGTCAGCAAAGCCGCCGAAGAATCTACTCCCGAGTTTCGCGGCCCAAGCTTTCTCCAAGCCATCTGGATGGCGATCCTGGTCGGCATCCTCTTTTACACAGTCGTCATCGCCGCCGTCGCCTTTGTCGCTCCCTGGCACGATCTGACCGGCGAGAAGTTCATGACCGCGGTTGCCTTCGAGCGGGCCGTAGGCTCGCGCTGGATCGTGAACGTGATCCTGGTCGCGGCGTTACTATCGTTGGTCAAATGCTTCAATGGAAATTTCGTTGCCGCCAGTCGCCTGGTGTTTGCTCTGGGACGCCGCGGCCTGGTCGACCGGCGCGCTGGCCGCATCCACTCCCAACATCAGACGCCGTCGATCGCCGTCCTCTGTGTCGGCCTCGCAACCGTCGCCTGTATGCTGCTGGGAGATGCGATTCTGGTCCCGATCACCGAAGTCGGCTCGGTTGCCTGCGCGATAGGATGGGCCGCAACCTGTGCCGCTTATCTTTCCATGCACCGCAGGCGAAGCCTGCCAGGCTTAACGAAACCGTCGTGGGTCGAATGGCTGGTTGCCGGCGTGGGCCTGTTCGTGGCCATCGCCATGATGCTGATGAAAGTCGTCCCCGCGATCCCCGGCCATTTCACCATGTACGAGTGGCTCGCGCTCGCCGTCTGGATCGCGCTGGGCGCGCTGGCGCACCGTCGAGCGCCGCTGGCTTAGTAGGGTTCGAGAATGATCTTGGGTGGCGCGGCGCTTCAGGGCTGCGATAAGGATTGCTGTTTCGAGCCTGCCTTAGCCGCTGAGGTAACGCTACAAAGGGAAAACCGAATGAAACTTCGCAAACTGAATTTCTTTCTCACGATCATTCTCCTGGCGGGCGCGCTCCCGTTGACCGCGCAAACCCCCACCCCCGCCTTCGACCTGGTCATCACCAACGGCCACATCATGGACGGCACCGGCTCCCCCTGGTATTCCGGTGACCTCGGGGTGCGCGACGGAAAAATCGCCGCCATCGGCAATCTCGCGGCCTCGCCGCGCAAGCGTACCATCGATGCCGCCGGCAAACTTGTCGCTCCCGGCTTTATCGACCTGCTCGGCCAGTCCGAACTCACCATCTTGGTCGATCCACGCCTGCCTTCGAAAATCTATCAAGGGATCACTACGGAAATTACCGGCGAAGGCGATTCCGTCGCTCCCCTCAACGACGCCATCATTCAATCCGACCGCTCTGGCTTCGAGCATCTCCACATCACTCCCGACTGGCGAACCTTCCGTCAATACTTCGCTCGCCTCGAGAAACAGGGCATGGGCATCAACCTCGCCAGCTACGTCGGAGCGACCGAAGTCCGCCGCATCGTCCTCGGCGAAGACGACAAAAAACCCACACCCGAGCAGCTCGAGCAAATGAAAGCTCTCGTCCGCGAGGCCATGAAAGACGGCGCAGTCGGCGTTTCCACCGCCCTCGAGTACGCCCCCGCACCCTACGCCCAGACCGACGAACTGATCGCTCTCGCCGCCGAAGGCGGCAAGTTCGGCGGTATCTATTCCACCCACATGCGCAACGAAAGCGACTCCGTCCTCGAAGCCATCGACGAAGCCCTGCGCATCGGCCGCGAGGCCCGCGTACCCGTGGAAATCTGGCACATCAAAGTCGCCGGCAAAAACAACTGGGGACGCATGCCCGAAGTCGTCGCCAAAATCAACGCCGCCCGGGCCGCCGGCGCCGACGTCACCGCCGACACCTACGCCTACACCGCATGGTTCAACGATTTCTCCGCGTTCATTCCACCTTGGGCCCACGATGGCGGGACCGCGAAACTCGTCGAGCGCCTCAAAGATCCCGCAACTCGAGCGCGCATTCGCCAGGACATGCTCACTCCCTCCAAAGATTGGGACAACGAATGGCAGGAAATTCCCAGCCCTGAGGCGATCATGATCGGCGTCGTGCAGAATCCGAAAATGCTGGCTCTCGAAGGCAAGCGTCTCTCGGAAATTGCCAAGCTTTGGAACAAAGACCCGATCGACGCCCTGTTTGATTTCCTCATCGAGGATCCCAACACCGGCGTCGCCGTCTTCGGCATGTCCGAACCCGACGTCACAGTCGCGCTCGAGCAACCCTGGGTCGCGATCGATAATGATTCTTCCGGCACTTCGCCCGAAGGCCTTTTGGGCGAGGAGCATCCTCATCCCCGCGCCTACGGCACCTTCCCGCGTATCCTGCGCAAGTATGTCCGCGAAGAGAAGACTTTAACGCTCGAAGACGCGATCCGCAAATTCTCCGCGCTGCCCGCTCAGCGCCTGCGCCTCACCGATCGCGGTGTTCTCAAAGCCGGCATGTGGGCCGACGTCGTCATCTTCGATCCCGCAATCGTCCGCGATCTGGCTACCTTTGACCATCCCAATCAGCTTTCTGCAGGCATGGAGTACGTTCTGGTGAATGGCGTTCCCGTGATCGATCAATCGAAGATGACAGGAGCCTTGCCGGGAAAAGTCCTGCGCGGCGCAGGCTACTTGCCATAACCTGGGAGCCCGTGCCTGAAAGGCTCGCCGCCAACGGATAAAGAATTGCCGGAACCAGATCGCGAAGGGGGGGCACGACTCTAAGTTCGCGCCCTCCGGCGGGTAAGAAACCGGCCTTCAGCCCCTGAGGGCACGGCCTACGGCTTTAATCGCGCCTGCGTCTCCGGTGCCGGAGTCACCGTTACCCGGGGTTCCGCCACTGTCCCCGTAATGCTGTACACCATTGCCCCCGCCGCATTCAGCTGCGTTCCGGTTACAACTTCGAAGTCCAGGTTTTCGCCGAGCGACGCCGTCCCGCTGATCTCATAGGCCCCGGTGGGGGAATCAAACTCACCTTTTTGAATATCGATGCTTCCCTGGTTCAGCCGTGCCCGTCCCTGCCAACGAGCGATCCGCAGCGGTCCCTCATCGCTACCGAGCGAGATGTGAGAAAGCGCTCCGTCGCGCAGATCGAAACGCAGTTCGCCCTCGGCCGACCGCCAAAACGTCGCGGAATCTGTCCCCGATGCCTTGAACTGGTAAGTCGCTCGTCCGCTTCCGGAAATCCACGCATCGTCCATCGCGCCGGCCACCTTGGCCAACGAAATTCCCGCCACCGTTCCAGAACCGTTGTACACCGGCGATGCCGCGGTGAAATCCGCTTGCCAATTGCCGCGATGCTTTCCGCCCAGCAGGTCAGCCCGCAGGTCGGAAACCGTCATCCTCCCGTGCTCCAGCTCAAGCAATGCAGAAACCCGGTCGGCGACCACACCGTGAATCCACAATTGTCCAACCTTCACTTTTCCCGATGCCCGCAAGTTTTCGAAAAACGATGGCGCTGCCGGATCCGCCGGCACCAGCATCTGGTACCAGCGTCGCTCGCGCGGATGCGGACCCAGCCATGCGTACAGACCGCTCACCCGAACCTGGTCCGCATTCAGATTGAACTTGAGCAGGCACTGCCCCGGTGTTCCGCAGCCGCGCGGCAATGCCAAAGAGCCCGTCCAGTGCGCATCGGCAGCCCGCGCACTCAGGTCTTCCACCTCCACTTTATCGGGCAGAAGTCTCAGTTCGGCCGAAGAAATTTCAATCGGTTCATTCAGTCCCCGCGCGCTGGCTCGGACGTTGTGAAGTTCCACCCTTCCGCGCACTCTCGGCAAGGGAAAGCCAGAAGGACTTCGAAAAGTGTTTTGCGTCCAGGATCCAGCAATCTGCAAATCTATTTGCGCCGTACCCTCGGCGCTCGCCTTCACTGCCGGGAGTCCAAGCAGGCTCGCCATCCGCAACAGGTGCGAGACCTCGCCCTCTCCGCGTACCGTCGCCGCGAACCCCGATCGCCCCACCCAGCCTCGTGCCTGCGCCGGTACCGGGCGTCCCAGCGCGACCGGAAAAGGACCATACTCGATATGCAGTTCGTGGGGGGCCAGCAACCCCGCCTGGCTCCACTGGCGAACACTCTTGCCCAGCGATAAAACGCGATTGCTCGCGAGCTCGGAACTCAGCGTAAACGGCACGCTCCCCGCAGCCAGTTCCACTTTCGTATTCGCCGACTGCAGACGAAGATTGCTGATCTCGCCGCGTCCCTGAAACTTCGCTCCAGTCGGGGATGCTCCATCCTCTTTCACTCCGAAGTTGCCCTCCACACTGCCCGACGCCACCAGATCCGATGGCAGATCCTTTTTCGCGCGTCGGGCTAGTTGCGCCACCGCTCTCACCGGAATGTTCTCCACGTTCAGTGATAAGTCCAGTTTGTGAGCTCTCGGCCCGCCCGCATCGCCGTGCAGCGTCACCATGCCATTGCCTACAGGCGCGCTGCAGAAGATTTCTCTCATCATCTGTTCTGACGAACTGTACTTGCCATCGCAGTGCGCCGCCAGCGCCAATCCTTCAACCGACGAGATGTCATAGCGGTGAAAGTCCTGAACCGACGCATCGGTCGCCAGCTGCATGGCCGCCGGAGTCCCACTCAGCGTCGCGTCCACGCGAAGATCGCCCCGCCAGCCTTTATCGTTGCCCGATACCAGCTTGCTCAATTGCCCCAGTTGCGCGTGCTGCCACTCCAAACTGAACTGCAGCGGGGTTTCGTGCAAGCTCGCCGCCCGCTGCCAGGTTCCATTCATGCGCAGCAAGCCCGTGTCGGTCAAATTCATATCCGTGCGCAGCGGCTCCGCTTTCAACCGCACGCCCCACTCATTTTCGGATTCTTGCCACAAGGAGAAGTCGGCATTGAGCAGCGCGTAGGGCTTTTTCTCCGCCCCCGCCTTGAAATTGATGCGCCCCGAACTCGCCTCAATATAAGGAAAGCCCGGACGCAACTCCCGCTTCGATTTCGCCGTCGGGGCCAGCGGTGTGCGCGCTGTCCGTTCGAGCAGAGCCTCCCAGTTCCAGCGCCCGTCTTCTCGTCGCACCAGATTCAAACTGGGTTCGGTCAATTCCAGGCGCGAGATATCCAGCCGTCCGCGCACTAGCGAGGTCAACCGCACCAGCGCCGTCACCTCCGGCGCACGCAGCGTAGGCTCCGCACCAAATGCCGGGTCTTCGTGGATGACCAGATTTTCCAGATCGAATCCCGGCTGGGGCAGGAAGCGAAGATGCACCGAACCAATCTCTACCGGGCGCGCCACTGCCCGGCTGATGGAATTTGCAATGCGCGTGTTCAGGCGTGAAACGCCCGGACGCACCAGGAACAGGAGCAGCAAGATCCCCGCGGCCACGGATACCACCCGCCGCTGGGAAGAAAGGAACCTCACTGCACTACTCGCAAGGTTCGCCGCCATCGCGTCTCATCGAAGAAGTGCAATATCACGTGCGCCAGGAAGCCAATGCGCTCGCCCATCTCGGTCTTGCGATACTGGTCGGCTGGCGTCTCAAACGACCAGTAGATGAACATCGGCCGCCCAATGATATTTTCCTGCGGAATAAACCCCCAGTAGCGGCTGTCCAGACTCACGTCGCGGTTGTCGCCCATGCCAAAGTAACGGCCCGGCGGCACCACCAGATCGTCGCCCTGAATGTGCATCGGCAACTCTGGTTCCCAGCACGGATAAACGTTGTAGCTCTCCGACGGCGGCACTGCGGGAAAATTGTCGCGATAGGGATTCGGATACTGGGCCGCGTCCTGCGAGTGGATCACATACGGTTCCTGCAACTCCTCGCCATTGCGGTAGACCACGCCATTGCGCAGGTGTATGCGGTCGCCCGGAACTCC
>Ga0265762_1000145_pt1 | contig 10926 bp, 9 predicted proteins | sample NZIome_4_FD_200870 | JGI IMG/M metagenome (GOLD analysis project Ga0265762, IMG submission 200870) | Metatranscriptome of rhizosphere microbial communities from Maridalen valley, Oslo, Norway - NZI4 (Metagenome Metatranscriptome) | ecosystem: Host-associated > Plants > Roots > Rhizosphere > Soil ...
CAGGAACTGGGATGGGCAGCCTCCGGCTACAACGTAGCCTCCATCTGCAAGCCTTCGATCATCTCATTCAGCGTCTTCTGCGCGGCCTCGCGCTTCAGTTGCAGATCAGCCACTTCGTGGTGCAACGACTGCACCCGGTCCTCCTGCTCGTTCAGCTCGCGGACGTAGCGAGCCACCAGTGCTTTCTCTTCCGCGCTGCCTTTCAGCGCTTTCATGTTCTCGCGGACTCGCTGCGGGTCTTCCGAGATCCCCGAAATCTTCGAATTGCGCGACGCCACTTCACCATCGATCACCGCGACCGTCGCCCTCTGCGCCATCACTTTCCGCAACGCCTGTTCGATCTCGGGGCTAATCATCTTTTGGCTGAGAAAGAACTTGATCAGATCCTCTGAGATATTCGACAGCTGGTAGCTGTTGGTGATCGGCCGGTATTCCTTGACCAGCAGGTTCTCCGTCTTCTTCGGTTCCACGGTGAGGCGGAAGCGGTGGAACGACGTCGAACTCTCCACCGGTTTCTCGTCGTCGTTGAGTTTCCATCCCGGACGCGCCGGATGCTCGATCACGATGGTGCGCGGCGAACTGTCACGGTTGCGGATGGTGTACGTATTCTCCTGGCGCTCCTGCGTGGACTGCATCATCACTCCATGCGCGATGATCACTTTCGTGACCCGCTGGTTCTCGGCTTTCTGCTTGCCATCGATCAGGACGCCAAGGTCGGCCGCGTAGGAAAGCAACCGCTTCTCGCCGGGCTTGATCGCATCCATCAGGCCTTCGCCGGCAAAAGCATCGCCTTCGAGCACGTTGAAGCTGCCGCCATCAAGTGTGAGATCGCTGGTATTGTCGACCCAAAGCGCGCGCAGGACGGCGCTCTGCGAAGGATTCCATACGGATACTTTTTCTGCATCGATACGCGACTGCAGAATGGGCACAAGCGCAGACTGGTTCTTGCGGATGGTTACGCGATCGTGCAGCTTGTATTCGAACAGATCGCCGAGTTCGCGGGTCTGAGCAGTAGTGGTGCCGGCCTCAAGAGACTCGGCCACTTCGGTGACATCGGGACGACCGGCCATGGCTTTAAAGACGCCGCCCCCAACGCCACCGCCGATCCCGGATCCCATGCCCATCTGGGCCCTCGGGGCGCTCGGCGCGCTCATACTCGCGCCCATCACCCCTCCGGCGATTCCGCCCGGAACGCCGCCAGCGATGCCGGAGGGCGTTTTGAGTTCGCCATTTATGACTCCTGTCTGAGGCTCCATCGTCGCCTCGTGCGTCTGCGGCGTGATCATCGCATTCTGCGGTAAACCCACTACCGGACGCCGTGTGTAATAGGGCTGCGAAAGCTCCTGCACAAACGACTGTGGCGCTCCCGCCACCAGCGATAACTCCACCTTCTTCCAATCTTCGCCAACCGTGTTATCGACGATGGCCCAGCCTTGTAGCAGCGGCTTGCCTTCGTTCGGAATCACGATCCGGTATGTGCTCTTCCATACCGGCACTTCGCTGATGTAGCTCACCAGCAGATTGCGATCGCCCTCGCCCGCGGTGGAAATGGTCATGCGCCGGAGGTCCTGATCGCGCGTAGAGGCGACGAGGCCCAGATATTTCCCCACTTCTTCATTCACTTCTTTCTCCGCCACCCGAACCCTTGTAGAAGGAGTCAGATCGAATACGCGGACTTCTCCGCTATCGCTCACGATGGAGATCTGATCGATGGTGACTTTCTGATCGCCCTTGGTGGGAATCTCCCGCTCATCGACGCTGAGCAGGCGTCCGGAGGCGCTCTCCGATCCGCTGTGCACCTCCAGGCGCGCCCCGCGCAATGCATCGAGAAACTGTGCAGTCGTGGGGTTCTCGCCGACGGCGAGATGCAGTGAACCGAGGCGCCGCTCGAGAGGAGCGTTGGAGTTGTAGCTGACGCCGGTGATGCGTCCCTTGCCAAGATCGAGCACAGTCAAGGACTTCAGAACGTCGTTCAATTGCGCGGTGGTGAAATCCACGTTGACCTCCTGGCTGCCACGCAGGCGCCCCGCGTGCTCAAAGTAGCCGACGCCATTCTTGTAGAGAATCACGCGTGTCACCGGCAGACGCGCTGCAGAATCGTCCGCTGCCGAAGAATTTGGCTGGATAGTGATTGGCCAACTAACGACTGAACTGCTGGAAACGAGGCGAGTAGCACGCCCACGACAAAAGGTCTGAAAGAACGCATGGCTCCTCCATCGAACTGGGGGGCCGCTCATCCCAGACAGAACGTAGCTGGGGCCCGTTCTTGCACGACGATGCGGCCCTGCAGAGGTTAGACACCGCGACGAAGATGTCTGGAGCCATGGATGCCAGCCGGCGTTGTTGAGATGGCCAGCATACTCAAGGGAAATATCGTCCGTTAGAATGGTCGTGTTTCGAAAAATCCTATGATCCATCCCTGGCACGACGTAACCCCCGGCGACAAACTTCCGCAGGAATTCGACTGCGTGATCGAGATCCCTTTCGGATCGAGCGTGAAGTACGAACTCGATAAAGCAAGCGGTCTGATCAAGCTGGATCGTATTCTCTACTCCGCCGTTTATTATCCGGCCAACTACGGCTTTATTCCGCAGACCCTGGCGGAGGACGACGATCCGCTCGATGTTCTTGTGCTCTGCCAGGAACCCGTGGTGCCGCTCACCATCATCCACGCCCGCGCCATCGGCCTCATGACGATGATCGATGCCGGCAAGCAGGACCACAAGATCATCGCCATCGCCACCGAGGATCCTGAGTTCAACTCCTACCGCGAAGCCGCGGAGATGCCGCCGCACCGCCTGCTCATGTTGCGGCGCTTTTTTCAGGATTACAAGCAGCTCGAAGGCAAGGCGGTTGAAGTGGACGAAATACGCCCCGCGGGCGAGGCATATCCCATCATCCTTGACGCCCTGCAGCGCTACAGCGACCAACGCCGCAAAGGCTTCAAGATTCCTGAGAAGCATTGAGACGAATTACATTCCTTTGAAAACGAAACTGATCTCCTTTCGTTTGCACCAATCGTAATCGTCTGCGTGGACGTCCCTTGTTTTTCGTGCCACGCTTTGATGGTGTAGGCACCGGCGGCAAACTGCTCAGGTCGAAAGTTCGGTCCTTGCCGGTCACTGCGAAGAAAGGATCTTTGAACACTGCGATGTATCCGTGCATCCAGGGATGCAAATTGCACTTCACCGGAATTGCGATTTCTTCCCGTGTAAACGATTCGTCCATGCTCGATCCCGGCGGCTACACTTTGTTCCATTCGCGATTGTTCGCCGGCCTGGGATGGAGGTTGTGTGTCGTAGGATCGTCATTCACCACGTGCAATGGCTGGTTTGCCCGCACCGCCAGGACATGCGGCCTCTACATCCAACCTTTCTGTTCGACGATTGCGGGCTGGGTGGGTCGATCAAACGTTCGGTCGCCCAACCTTTCCGCAACGAAGATGATTACGTTCTGCAGATCGCCTTGCGCGTCCGTTATCACTTCCTGTGCAAAAAAAAGGCGAGGGATGCTGTTTGGCACAGCTCCTGTCTGCGGCCAAGCTGACGTCCTTAGGCTTCGGCACGACAGCTTCAAATCGGACCGTGCCCTTCACACTTGGCAGCCTCTGTTGCGGCTGTGTTGGGAGGAGCGGCGCTGGCTCTCGCGAGGCGAGTAGCGACGACGCACATCCCCAACGAGAGACATACCGAAGGAGTAAATGCGAATAGGGTAAGCAACTTTTTTCCTGCATACAACTTCACCTCAATTGAGGATCGCGACATTGCTTTTATGGCTCCACGTGAGCGAGAGAATCGTTGTGTCCACGGCGATAGCCGGCCGTGAACCTGGCGCGATCTTGCTCTGTCGAGTAGCGGGCAACGGCGGGATGCTGCGGCCGGCCGCTTCCGGGCCGCGAGTTTTCCCAGGTACAGCCCGTCGGGGAAGGCTCCATCGCCTTGCAGTCGTACTTCGGCGCTTGCGTTTAACTTATGGGAGGGCTGGCTGTTGTCGAGCATCGCTGTCGTTCCTAGGGAAACGGCAATCGCCAGCGTGGTTCGCAGGGGTTTTATTGGAGACGGGTCGAGCATACCCGGCGCATAAATAGAGGTTGTCAGCGCATCGTCAAACTTGAGTCATTTTGTCGTCGCAGGCGCGCACGCGCGACTGACAAACTCCCCTCGGACAAATCACGGCGCAGCAGCAATCTCGACGGTAGGCTCAGCCGGATCATCGATCGCCGCAACTGCACAGCAAACAATGACTCCAACCGGTCATGTCCTGAAGTAACTTCAGCGACCGCGAGGTGACTCGTAGAATTCAACGAGTTGAATCCTGTCGTTCCGGGTTAACACCAACGAAGTTCATTCTGCCGAGAGGCGTCGAGGGGACCATGAAAATTGCACGACATTGCACCCTGGTTGTTGTTCTTGTTGCTATCTGCGCTGCCCTTAGTTTTGCTGACGAGCCGGGAAGACATCCAGCGTATCTCCACGCGCTGACCGACTTGCGGCATGCCCGCGCTCATCTGGAGAACCTAGCTGCTACTCATCACATGGACAAGGAAGAAGAACACGCAATTAGCGAAATCGACAAAGCCATCGAGGAAATCAAACGGGCCTCGATCGATGACGGCAAGAATTTGAACGATCATCCTCCGGTCGATGCGCGAATGGACCGAGCCGGCCGCTTTCATCGCGCAATGGAGTTGCTCGACAAAGCTCACAATGACATTGCCCGCGAAGAAGATGACCCGGCCGTGCGCGGCTTGCGCGATCGCGCCCTTCATCACATCGACGAAGCCCACCGCATCGTCGATCATCTGATCGTTCAGGCCGCAAACTACTAGCGGTCAAGAAGGTCTGCGGTTTCGCTGCACCTAAATCCATCGGAGTAGAACCAGGCCCGGCATTTTGCCGGGCCTTTTCTTTCCGCGTCGAGCGCGCCGCGGCAGAACGCAAGCCTTCCCCTTTTTTTCTTGACTTAATGTACTAATAGTATAGTACACTGACACGCATGGGGCGCACGACCGCCAACGCTCAGGGATTCCAGCTGAAGCTGGACTTGCACAGTGGAGTTCCCGTCTACCGTCAGCTTATCGACCAGGTTCGGACTGGCGTCGCGGCAGGAACGCTCGTTGCCGGCGATCAACTTCCCACGGTACGGCAGCTTGCGGTCGACCTGGCCATCAATCCGAATACCGTTCTGCGAGCCTACCGCGAGCTCGAACTCGGGGGTACTCTTGAAACCCACCAAGGCACCGGAACGTTCATCAGCAATAAAAAAACTGTCAGGAACAGTGCCGAGCGGGAACGGCAACTAACGCAGTTAGCCAACGAATTCGCGGCGCGCGCCGGCGCGGCCGGATTCAACGTTGAAGAACTGCTGGAACGCCTGAGCGAGTTGGCGCCTCAGTCGAGGCAAAGGAGATAGAGCCATGACGAAAATTGAAATCGGCCAGATCAGCGGCGTTGGAAGGTCACTGTTTGTCATCTGCCTTTTAGCGGGAGCAATCACCACCACCGCCAGCCATCATCCGGCAGGGATTATTGCGGGTGCTGGGCTCGGGGTATATCTGATGTTCGCCATCAAGGTGGTGCAGCAGTGGGAGAAAGTTGCGGTGCTGCGACTGGGGCGTTACGTCGGACTGCGCGGCCCCGGCATCTTTCATATTGTGCCGATCGTCGAAACGCTCAGCCCCTACGTGGACCAGCGCGTGCGCGTCGCCAGCGTTTCGGCCGAATCGACACTGACGCGCGACACGGTTCCCGTCAATGTGGATGCCATCGTGTTCTGGCTGGTCTGGAACGCGGAGAAATCGATTCTGGAGGTGGAGAACTTTATCGAAGCTATCAACATGAGCGCCCAGACCGCCCTGCGGGAATCGATCGGCCGGCACGAACTGGCGCAGATGATTACCGAGCGCGAGACGCTGGGGCGCGAACTGCAGCGCATTCTCGATGAGAAGACAAATCCGTGGGGCATTACGGTGCAGTCGGTTGAGATTCGCGACGTAAAGATTCCTCAAGGGCTGGAGGATGCGATGTCGCGGCAGGCGCAGGCCGAGCGCGAGCGGCAGGCGAGGATCATTCTGGGTCAGGCGGAAACCGAAATCTCCAACAGCTTTGTGCAGGCTGCGGCTGCGTATGCGGAAAACCCCGTGGCCTTGCATCTACGCGCCATGAACATGCTGTACGAAGCAATTAAGGAAAAAGGGGCGATGGTGATTGTGCCTTCGTCAGCCGTGGAGACGATGGGGTTAGGCGGAACGCTTGCGACGGCATCACTCGGCGGAGCGAAAGCTCAGTAACCATAACCAACGAACCGAAGCTGAAGCTTACGACATGCCGGAAACGGCTATGAGAGGAGAAAAATATGAGTGGGCTTGCAATCAATAACTTGGGCAGACTAAAACAGAGGGCGTGGAGCCTGGCATTCCTGGTAGTCCTAGCGATGATGTCGGCAACACACTTGTGCCGCGCACAAGCGATGCAACAAGGGATCAGCGTAGAATTAGCTCCCACCAGCAGCGCGGTGCCAGTGCCAGATGCGGATAGTCAAGACGCCTTGATTGTCACTGTGACCGACACCGGCAGAATCTATTTTGGAATCGATCCGGTCACCCCCGACACGCTGGCGGACAAGTTCAAAGCTCGCCGGTCTCAGTACACAGGAGCTCTTTATATCAAAGCGGACGCTAGGGCACCTTACGCAAGCGTCGTGAAGGTTTTGGATGCCGCGCATATAGCCGGTGTCGCCGGTGTGACCCTGCTAACAATCCAACTAAAGACGACGCAAGCGGGGAAGCCAGCATTCCCGGAAGGCATTGAAATGGAGTTGGCTTGGCGCTCGACTCCGGCAACGAAATGAAAACAAGAGCGAAGAGCCGACGTTGCTAGCGAAGCTCGGCACCAAGCGAAGAACATCTTAATTCTAGGAACCTACGCCGTTGCCGGCCGTGAGCGCGAGGCTGGCCAGGGGCGTTGAGCGTGGGGACAGCCCCGAAAGCCTGCCCTGAGAACTCGCAGGGGCTGCCCCAGATTTTACCTACCAGACGTGGCACGCGTTCTCAGCCACCATGGGCTGTCCCGCTTTGCATCCCCACGCCTTCTGAAACTCTGGCATGTTCTGCACCACCCCATCCACGCGATACTTGCCCGGCGAATGCGGATCGGTCAGCACTCGGGTGCGCGCAATCTCCGGACGGCGCTTCTCGCACCACACGCGCCCGAATCCGAGGAAGAAGCGCTGCTCGGGGGTGTAGCCGTCGATTTTCTGGCCTTCTTTTCCCGTCCTATCGTCGGCAATCATATGCTCGAGCGCCGCCAGGGCAATGCGCGCTCCGCCATTGTCGGCGGTATTCTCGCCCAGCGTGAGGCGGCCATTCAGCTTCAGGTCGTCCACCGCCACAAAGTTCGAGTATTCATCGGCGACGCAACTGACCCGCTTTTCAAACTCCCGGCCGTCCTGCTCGGTCCACCAGTCCCGTAGGTTGCCGTGAGGATCGTACTTCCTCCCCTGGTCATCGAAACCATGTGTAAGTTCATGGCCAATTACCAGACCGATGCCACCGAAATTGACCGCATCATCCATGCTCTTGTCAAAGAACGGCGGCTGCAAAATTCCCGCCGGAAAAACGATTTCGTTAAACGAACCGCTGTAATAAGCGTTCACCGTCGGCGGAGTCATCCCCCACTCTTTGCGATCAAGCGGCTTGTCGATCTTGGCAATCTCGCGCTTCGATTCAAATTCATCGGCACGAGCGATGTTACCGAGCAGATCGTCCGGCTTGATCACTACCGAACTGTAGTCGCGGTAGACATCGGGATAGCCGATCTTGTTGCGAATGGCATCCAGCTTCACCTTGGCTTGCCGTTTCGTTTCAGCGCTCATCCATGACAGACCCTGAATATCATCCGCGAGCGATTTCTCCAGTGCGTCCACCATCTTGAGCATGCGCTGCTTGCCATCCGGACCGAAAGTCGCATCCACGTATCTTTGCCCTAAGGCTTCGCCAAGCTCCTGGTCGGTAAGGCTTACGCAGCGCTTCCAGCGCGCTTGAATCTCCTTCTGGCCGGTGAGATTCTGCTGGAACTTGAAGTTGACGTCGACGAATGGCTCGGAAAGCCATGGCGCCGCCGCGTTCAGCACGTGCCAACTCACATAGGTCTTCAGCGAATCCAGAGATTCGGTCTCTAGAACTCCATTCACCTGTTTGAAGAAATCGGGATTGGTGACGTTGAGCTGCGTGAAGCCGGGTGCACCGACAGCGGCAAAATAGCGGTTCAGATAAAAGTCCGGACCGAGCGCGACAGCTTCGTCGCGGCTCATCTTATGATCCCGATTCTTCGGGTCGCGGCGTGCAGTGCGGTCCATGGAAGCTTTGGCTAGAGCGGTCTCGATGCGCAGTACGGTCTGCGCGGAATCGGCTGCCTGTTGCGGAGTCTGGCCCGCCAGTGTGAACGACTGCGTCACATACTCCACCAAATGCTGCCGCATCTCCTTCATCTTTGGATTGTCTTCCCGGATGTAGTAGTCGCGATCCGGCAACGTGAGCCCCCCCTGATCTATGTAAGCAATCACCTGATCGGCATTGTGCAGGTCGGAAGAAGAGTAAAAACTAAACAGCGCCGCGCCTCCGACCAGATGCAGATGAGCGAGTTCATCGCTCAACCCAGCCTTGTCCTGAACCGCTGCCACACGGTCAAGCTCCGGCTTGAGGGGCGCAAGGCCCTTTGCCTCCACCGCCTTCTCATCCATGCAGGAGCCGTAAAGATCGCCGATTCTCTGGTCGACGCCGTCGCGGCTCACCCCGCCTCCGGCAGCCTTTTCCAAAACGCCGTGCTCAATGTCGAGATTGCGCTCGCGAAGTTCCACGAAGCTGACCCACTGCGACTGGTCAGGCGGGATTTCCGAATTCTTGATCCAGTGGCCGCAGGCGTACTGATAGAAATCCACGCAAGGGTCGACGCTCTTGTCGATGTTGTCCAAGCTGAAGCCGGGAGCCGGCTTCGGGGATGAATTGCCGGAAGAAGATGTTTGAGCGAAGCCGCTGGCGGTGATGAGGAGCAGCAAGGCCGGCAGGAATCGGAACAGACGCATGGGCGAATCTCTCCTTTTAGGAACGGATGAAATTCTAAGCCCCGCTGTTCCCCTGAGCAAGGACGCAAGGATGGAAGCCTGCGAAGCCGGAATCCAATTGCTGGGGTCGAGAAAGGGGGAGGTTCGTAGCTCTGTCCAGCCGCCAGCCGGCGCGTCTCTCGGAGGTAACCCACAACCGGAGCGGACCGAGCGATGCCGCTATAAGCCGGGCGACAACCGGGAACTCCTTTCAACTTCGCGCCGCAGCTGTGAATCTTCTCGCTCATGCTGCGATTCACATTCGTGAAATTCCGCTCAATCGCCCGCAGCGCCGCATTGTAAGCCCCAATCATGTTCTTCACGTGCCGCGCAAACCGCTCCCGCACGCGCGGATCCGGATAATCTTTGTAGCGCTGCCAGCCTGGCAACATGGTCCGGCAAAGACGATAAAGACTCGAACCATTCCGCTCAAAGCCCGCCAAAACGCCCAATCGAGAAATCGTTTTGAATCTTCGCGAGAGCTTGCACCATGCTTGAAGTTGAATTTGAACTGTCCGTGAATGTCGGCATCAATGTTCGATCGCAGGCGGCCTTACTCCGCCATCTCTTGGTAAAGCCGCGCGCCCGGAACCGGCTTGTGACGTTCGACTTGTGGTGTCCGAGTCCGATGATCGTCAAGCCCTGCACCCCTGTGCCTGGTTCGCGCAGCTCTTGCGTCAGCGGCGTGAGATCGTACTCCTGATTCCTGACTTATTACGAAACTATTACATGGCAGCGAAATCGCCACTAGCCGGCCTGTCCCGCTCACCTCCGGGACACAGGTATAATCAAACCTTCGGAAAATTCCAGCAAGGATGGCCCCGTCATGACTTCTCCCAACCCTTCCAACAATAACGGTAGTAACGGTTACAACGTGCCTCAGCCCCGCGCCGAGTGGCTTGCGCGGCGTAAGCAAGAGAACACCACTGGCAACTTTTCTCAGATGCACTACGCTCGCCAGGGCATGATCACGGAAGAGATGGCTTACATTGCCCAACGGGAGAAGCTGGTTCCGGAGCTGGTTCGCGATGAAGTCGGCCGCGGGCGCATGATCATTCCTGCCAACATCAACCATCCGGAACTCGAACCGATGGCGATCGGCGTGGCATCGCTGTGTAAGATCAACGCCAACATCGGCAATTCGGCGGTCACGTCAGAAGTCAAAGAAGAATTGAAGAAGCTGCACACCGCCGTGCACTACGGCGCTGACACGGTGATGGATCTTTCCACCGGCGGCGACATTCACAACATCCGCGAAGCCATCCTCCGCCACTCACCCGTGCCCATCGGCACCGTGCCAATTTACGAAGCCATTTCCCGCGTCAAGCGCGTGGAAGACCTGAATGCCGAAGTGATGCTGGAAGTGATCGAAGAGCAGGCCGCGCAAGGCGTCGATTACATGACCATTCACGCCGGAGTGCTGGTCCAGTACCTGCCGCTGATCTCGAAGCGCATCACCGGTATTGTGAGCCGTGGAGGCGCGATCCTCGCCCAGTGGATGGCCTACAACCACAAGCAGAATTTCCTTTACGAGCGCTTCGACGACATCTGCAAAATCTTCAAGAAGTATGACGTTAGCTTTTCGCTGGGCGACGGCCTGCGTCCCGGCTGCGTCGCCGATGCCAGCGATGAAGCCCAGTTCGCCGAACTGAAAACTCTCGGCGAACTCACGAAGATCGCCTGGCAGCACGATGTTCAGGTCATGATCGAAGGTCCCGGCCACGTCTCGATGGACAAGATTAAGGAGCAAGTCGAAAAAGAAGCCGAACTCTGCTACGAAGCTCCGTTCTACACGCTCGGCCCGCTGGTCACCGACATCGCTCCCGG
>Ga0265762_1000149_pt1 | contig 10835 bp, 9 predicted proteins | sample NZIome_4_FD_200870 | JGI IMG/M metagenome (GOLD analysis project Ga0265762, IMG submission 200870) | Metatranscriptome of rhizosphere microbial communities from Maridalen valley, Oslo, Norway - NZI4 (Metagenome Metatranscriptome) | ecosystem: Host-associated > Plants > Roots > Rhizosphere > Soil ...
ACGTACAAGCCATATTCGCCGAAGCGATTTGAAGATCAGGTCCGCGTTCTACTGGACGCGAGCGTACCAGCGTTCAGCTTCATCTTCGGAATCCCGGCAAAAGAAATCTTGGAGGAGTGCCGGGCGAAAGGCATCGTCACCATCGGCGGGGCGACAACGCCCGACGAAGCTGCAGCACTTCAGGAAGCCGGCGTGAATGCCATTGCCGCTTCTGGCTTCGAGGCAGGGGGGCATCGCGGTTCATTTCTCCGGCCGGCGGAGGATTCGCTCACCGGCACGCTGTCGCTAGTCCCACAGGTCGTCGACGTCGTCGATGTGCCAGTGATTGCCGCGGGCGGAATAGAAGATGCGCGAGGCGTAATCGCCGCCCTGGCTCTCGGCGCAGAAGCCGTTCAAATGGGAACGGTATTCCTGGCGTGCGAAGAATCTGGCGCCAGCCGCCTGCATCGCGAAACTTTGCGACGACGCGATGCCGGACATACTGCGTTGACAAAAGGGTTCACGGGAAGACTCGCGCGGGCAGTCCGCAACCGCGTAATGGAGAACTTGAACCGGAACGGAGCCGAGATCTTGCCTTATCCTCTACAACGAGAACTCGTCAGAAATCTCGCAATCGCAGCCGAGGCTGCGGGCCGGGCAGACCTTGTGCCTATGTGGGCCGGGCAAAGCGCCAATCTTTCGACTTGCACCGATCTATCGGCTCTTTTGACCTCATTGGTCGAGGAGGTTTCTGAAATCGCGGGCCCCATCATTCAGTGGAGCGCAGCCCGGCGTGAAAAGCAAATTCTTAAATAAGGACAAAAAGAGAATAGAAATCTCAAATGTCATCGACAAGATTGTGGTAATCACTGGAGCCAGCAGCGGCATTGGCCAGCGGAATCGCGCAGGCTGGAGCAGTCGGCGAGCGCCTCTGCATTCCGGCCATTGAGCGCCTAATCGGCCGCCAGCACTGCCCGCGGGAAAGCGTAATTTGTTACCCGGCAGCCCAGCGTTGCCGCACCCCAGCCAGAAAGTTTTCTTTATCCGCGCGCATTTGCCTTACCAGCGCCTGATTGCCGGTATCTTCGTGCGCGGCTGCCCAGAGCACCATCTCCGTAAGAACGGGCGCCAGATCGATGCCTTTCTTGGTGAGCAAGTAAATTACCTTGCGGCCGTCAGACGGGTCCGGTTCCGTGGTGATGATTCCGTAGGCGACGAGCTTCCGCAGGCGGTCGGCCAGGATATTCGTTGCAATCCCCTCATAACATTCCAGAAATGTTTTGTAGGTGCGGGCGCCCTGAAGCATCATGTCGCGAATGATCAGCAGCGACCAGCGGTCGCCCAGCATTTCCACCGAAGCGTTCAGCGGGCATCCTGACCGCGGCTTTGGGCCTGCCTTCTTTCGAACCATTTCTACATCTATTGTTCAATACTTACTTGCAATTCGCAAGTTAAATGTGAATACTGTTCGCAAGTGGAATGGCCGCATCATAAGAGCCGGATCGTCCTAAAATCTGGGCCGAAAGGGGAAATTAATGGGGCGAAGGACATTCAAGAAAATCGGATTAGCAAGCGCCGTGCTGGCTACCGCGCTGGGTGCGAACTCGCAAATGCAAGCACAATCCAAAACCCAGTATCCGAGCATGGCCGCGCTTAACGAGTACCTGATGCCGGATCGAAATGCCGAAATAGCCTTGGCACGAAGTGCGGCTCCAGACTCTATATCCCGCGATGCAAAGATTCTAGTTCTTGGGCCGCATGGCTATGAAACTGCCGTAGAAGGCAAGAATGGTTTCGTGTGCGTCGTGGAGCGGGGGTGGATGGGCCCATTCGAAGGTGAATTCTCTGTTTTTTGGAACCCTAAAATTCGAGGTCCGGTCTGCTTCAATCCGCCGGCTGCCCGCTCCATCCTGCCGTTGACCTACAAAAGAACGGAGATGGTATTGGCTGGTCAATCCAAAGCTCAGATCATCGACGGCATCAAGACATTCATAAAGCAAGAACTGCCCCCTCTCGAACCTGGAGCCATGTCCTACATGATGTCGAAGGAACAGTACCTTACCGACGATGGCGAGCACCACAACTGGGTTGCTCACTTGATGATATACACGCCACTCATGGACGGCGCCGTTTGGGGTGCAGATCTTTCCAACTCTCCCGTCATGCTGAATCCACAGTTCAGTGGTGCACCCGAACCAATTGACGTCTTCATGGTCCGCGCGGGTTGGTGGTCGGATGGAACCGCGGACCCAGTCAGGATGAAGTAGGGGCATAACCTCGACGCGAGAGGAGGGGCCGATGTCTCAAGCGTGGCGCAGGGTGAACTGAAAGTAGGCGCCGATTGACGGCCGCGTAGGTCACGATGGACTTCGGGCACAGGAGCAGTAAAAAAACCGGAAAAGGGGGTCTCTTGGTTAACGTCGATCCGCACATTCGTGAAGTCGTAAAGGTCGCGTGTGAAGAACTGCCGCTGCTAAAGCTGCCCGTCGTTCTCGCCAGGGCAAACCGTGAGCATGCCAGTGCGATGTTTGGGAAAAAGGAGGTTGATGAGGCGGTCGAGCCCTCGGACGAGTGCGTTCCTGAGCCTCTGACCGTCGGGTTCCGGCAACCGGCGGCAGGGCCATCAACACGCCTCAGCAAAGCTTTACACCACACACGGACTCTCGCGATGGGGAAGTCTGCGCGGATTGCGATCAAAGCCAAGGGGAGAATTCTCTTCATCGATGCGGCGGACATTATCGCGGTGGAAGCCAAGGGAAACTATGTCTTGTTATTGCACACTTCAAGTTCGCACATGCTGCGAGAGTCTATCTCGACCATGGAGGGAAAGCTCGGGTTTGTGCGAATTCATCGATCTGTGCTGGTGAACGCGGCAATGGTTGAAGAGATTCACCCCATGTCCACGGGCGAGTATGTCCTCCGCGTGCGGGGAGGAAGGGAGTTCACAGTCACTCGTACTTACAGAAAGAATCTGCAACTCCTGGCGCAGTTGTGGATCGGTATAGAGGGTTTTGCTGCCGGGTAGCAGCTGTTATCCGTCTCACAGTCCGCGGGGATACATGAGGCAAAGGAGATTTCAATGCATTATCTTCGTTCTATGAGGGCATCGTAGGCTTCCAGTATCAGGCGGATACGGATCGTTTCCCGGAGAATTTCAGGCAGCGACTCGCGAAGTTCGGACCGGAGCTACACCCGGATAAGACGCGCCGGATCGAATTCGGGCGGGCATGCCGAAGAGAGCCGGAAACGAAGAGGAGAAGGGAAACCCGAGACATTCGACTTTCTAGGCTTCAGAGGCCGATGTGTTACTGACGATCGCAGGCAGTACAGATGAGCCAGAGCAATTGCGCACCGAGGGCATGTTTCAGGCCATGGCGGCAGCTGAAGGCCCTATCGGCGAGTAGGACGACGAAGAGGATAAGTGGGTCAATTGAGCGGCATGCAGTCGCGAGTCGGGTTGCGCCGAAGTGCGCGATCCAGCCTGGCAGGGCGAGAGGAACTGCTGCGTGGGGAGCCCGGTCTCTCTAGGCTTTCTTGAACTATCGGCATTGCTGGCAATGGGATGATTGGCCGCGCTCAATAAAGTCTCAGCGAAGGCAACTGCCGCCGCAAGCCAATTCACTCGACTCATTCGCCTTCCCTCACCCTCGGCATTCGTCTCTATGCCTGAAGACTCTTCTTCTCCGCACCCGCGGTGCAGGAGGACAAAAATGCAAACATGGAAGTCTGAAGCCAAACAGTCGAAAAAGGGGTCTTGATGTATGGCAGTTTCCCTGGTCGGAGAACAGCCCTGACGGCAAGCTCCTTACCGCAACAGGATCGTCGGCACAGTTGTGCAATACTCTGATGAAGCTGCTGCGCGGAGCGCCGTAGTAGGGGTAGTCTCCGAAATCAACGCCGATGGCCGATCAACCAATTCCCGCGTAATGACTGTTGCGCAATTCTGTGATCACTTCGAGCACCGCGAACTCACAAAGGAAAACACTTGGGGGAGTTACGCCACAAAGACAATCTACAAAGCGTACTTGACCCGCTGGGTTCGCCCTCATTGGCGGACTTTCGAGTTAGCTGAAGTTAGAACTATTAAGGTCGACCAGATCCTCGATCTTCCGGCCCCAACGAGCCGCTTCTGGATCTCGAAGCGACATCCAGGCAGAGCAGGTGAGCTCTGCAAGTGGTGCCCGAGAGAAGCTATGCTTCGCAATCATCGAATCCGAGCAAGGGGTGTGCGGGCATCTGGCGATAAATGCTCGCAGATCAGCTTGCTTACTGATCGATGATGGAACCGCGAAGCACCGTAATGGATGCCATCGGAAGCTGGTAAAGCGTTTCTGCGCCACCTCTGACCTTCGACCTGGCGGGTGGGCCGTCGGGATCCGCGTGGCCGCGTTCTCCCAACCTGGAGGGTGAGCCCTCCGGATCCGCGTGGCCATGCTCTCCTTCGGAGTGCCACTTGTATTCGGCGGATCCGAAAGTTATGCGATCAACCTGACCGGCCAAGTGGCGGTCGCGGCCGGTTCCAGGATCGCTGAAAACAACCTTTACTGCGTGATCGTTGTGTTGGTCACGGTTGACCAGCATCACCGACCACTGTCCATCCGGCCGCTCGACGGCATAGGCCGTGACCAGCAGCGTTCCCGCGGCGTCGGTCACGTCGCTCGAAACGTGGAAGAGTTGGTGGGGAGCATCGACGGGTTGGACCCACTCCTTGGTGATTACCTGTGTTGCCAAGTACTGCGGAGGATAGCCCGTCACGTTGTACTTTTCATCGAGCAAAAGGAAGCCGTTAAGCCGACCCGGCGAGGGCATGTAGTGGAAAAAGTAAGTGGCCCCAGCACCGGCGGTCATCATGGAGCCGACATAATCAGCGAGCCAGAGGGCACTCTTCACGGTCGAGGGTCCCGCTCCACCGCCGATGTTGCCCTCGGTCATGAAGAAGGGAATGTTCGGAGGCAAGCCGTTATCTTTCCAAACTTGGACGATGTGCCTGACGTATTCCGGTTCCGGGTACAAGTCAGCCCAGGAGTAGGTGGGTTTGTCCTGGTAGGGATAGTGTTCGAAAGAGAAGAAGGTGAAGTCGTTCAGGCGGCCGTGGGCTTTGAGGTAGTCGACGAACCGTCCGAGCCAGGAGACTTTTCCAGCCGCGTCCGGCCACACTTCAACATCATCAAATGTTCCTTCGAATGGCGGACCTCCCAGCTTGGCCTCGGGAACAAGCCTGTGAATCGCAGTGGCGAATTGCAGGTACAACGCGCCGTAGTCTTCGGGCAGCATGTGCTGACCGTCGGCCTCTTCTCCCATCTCGATCCAGGAGATGGGATAGTGGCGTTTGTATAAATAGTCGATCTCGTTGGCGGCATCCTCGGGAGTGGAATACAGCATGGCAATCGGGACCATGGTGGGAAGCCCGCGGGTAACGCCGCTGGTGAAGAAGAAATCGAAACCGACCTGGTCTCCTCTCGATTCGTCCATATCGGAGGCTGCGTGCCACGGGTCAACTGAAGAGGGCCAGGTCACGGTCTGATTGCGGCTGGGGAAATGCGTGACGTAATCATTGAACTGGGCATCCGCCGAGAGAGCCCCGACGTAGAGTTCATTGATGGCGTATCCCACGCAGTTTCGCTTGTCAGCTGAGCCATGACTGTCGCAAGTGTTGGAAGATTCCGTCATCCAGATGCGGAGATATCGCACGGGGATCATCCAGGAAACCAGCTTCAGCGTCACCGTGCCACCTTTGCCTTCGGTGATGGCGCCCAACGGAAAAGTTTGCCACGTGCCCTTGGTGGTGCCGTCATAGAAAGGTTCCAGTTCTCCGGTCCAGAATTGAACTGAGTAGTGCTTCGCATAGGGCTCGGCCCATGCGATCCGTATGGCGTTGACGGGGACCTTGCTGCCCAGGTCGATCATTACCCACTGCGGGTGCAGCGAGTCGTCCTCGCCGGTGAAGGCTTTCGTAAGGTAGGGATTGCTCTTCCAGTACGATTTCAGGTCGCCGTCGGTGAGCCGGGACCACCCGTTTCCGTCGCCACGGCTGAAGCCGCGATGCGGAAGCGGAGCTGCCCACGAATGGCGGATCATCTCTGCAGTCGGCTCCGCGTTGCCCACAAAGTAGCCCTGTTGTTTCTCCGCATCGCTCCAGGTGCCGTTCGGGTTCCAATGCCAAGCCTCAACCATCAGCTCTGTGTTCTGGCGATAGGTAACGCTCTGCCATCCAGCGCCGAGGATCTCCTTGAGGACCGGGTCAGTCAGCAAATGGTCCGGCGTTCCCGTCCTCAGCCGGTCGATCGCCGCGCCCAAAGATCGAACGGGGCTGAAGGTGCTGGCAACGTGAGAGGGTGCAGCGTCAACGGTGATCGTCTGGGCGATTGCCGTGTTTGTTGTCCAACTTGCCGCCCAAGGAATAAACACTATGGAAAGAGAGACTCCCAGCACTCGGCCTTTGATGCCTGACGCCATTGCTGCCTCCTTGCAGGCCCCTCTCGGCTTCAGGCTAGAAGAGGAACTTCCGCAATTTGCATAACGCGAGGAGCCTGAACCCCGCTCACAACTCCAAACGTGCCGCTTGATTGACACCGTTTACGATCATCGGGACGCCAAGTGTCAAGGCAAAATACGAACGCAAGAACTGCGATAACAGCGCGCGGAAAGTTACGCATGGTTGACCGCCCGCAGACTCATCCAGCGAAGAGCTCCGGACTTTCATCTAGTGAAACAGCTTGTTGTTTTGAAAGTCCGCAGCTTAATGGCATCTCAGTCGGCAGCGGTGTGTCAACTCTTTCGTACTTACAGAGGTGAATCGATTTAATCGTGCCAAAGCTCGTGCAGTTTACATCCTTTGCCGTTAGTGAATTCAAACCATACGCTCATTGGGAGGGCATCGACCTTGCGGGCGAAAGAGTGGGAATGCCGCACTGCTGTTGTTTCTCCGTTCGAAGGACTAGGCCTTCGGAGCTGCGCCGAAGATCTCGACTAGGCGATCCGCGATCATCCTGTCCTCTCCGTCCTTGAGCTGCCAGACGGCAAAGCCGAAGCTGTTCGGATCGCTGGGATGGCCACGATGGTCGCCGTGAGTATCATCGGCCGGGGCATTGGGATTGCGTCCGCGCATGCCACTGGCGCCGGCGCCCATGCTGCCGATACCCATGGGCCGGGTATCGGCGAGCTTCTGCATGACCTCCCGTCCGGTGATTTTGAGCCTGGAGGGATCGATCTGCCAGCTGTAACGCGGCGTCACGTTGCCGAGAGCCTGAGGGTTGAACTGCCGAGGCAGCGCTATCACTCCGAACTTCTTCACCGCATCGGTAATGACCTTTGCGCGCTCGTCGTACATCCTCAACGAGGCATCGAAGTCCTGATTGACGAATAGCTCGAGCGCCTTGAGCATCCCGACAATGGTCTCTTTGCCGACCTTGCAGCAACGGCCAATGCGATCTTCCTGCGGGCTCATGTTGAGCAGGGCGTAATGGATCAGATCTTCTTTGCCGATCAGGATGCCGGCTGCCTGCGGCCCTCGGATATTCTTGCCGCCGCTGAAGGTGACCATGTCGAAGCCGAGCGCGGGATACTCCCAGAGCCGCTCTTTCGGCGGAACATCCGCCGCGGCATCGTTGAAGGTGTAGATATTGTGTGCCCTGGCGATTTCAACCGTCTCCGGCCCACTGACCTTGCCCTTGTCGGACAGAATATTGGTGAAGTGGATCGCCACAGTCTTCGGATTGATGGCAGCAATCATCTCTTCGCGCGTCTCGACTTCGACCAGCTTCGCGCCGGTCTGGCGGATCTGGTGATCAAACGGATATCGATGGCTCTTCTGCATGATGACTTCGTTCCTGGGGAAATTGCTTACGTCGGGAATGTCGCGCATGCGGGGCTCAAGGTCTTCGGTCATCATGCCGGCGTAGCCGACCACCATGGCTGCGGCTGCGCCACCCGTCACCAGACCGGTGTAGCCGGAGGGGGACTTACACAGGTTCGCGATGAACTTACCGGCTGCAATCTCGAGCTCATCGATCAGAACGAAGTGCTCGTTGCCTCTCCGGATCAGCTCCATGACTTCTGGCTGCATCACCGACCCACCGATGACGGTTAGGGTGCCATTGATATTGATGAGAGGTGTTATTCCCAGCTCGGCGTAGATGTCGCCCGTGGAACCCAGGCCGGTGGTGATGGGTACGATGGGACTGCCGTCTCTAGGGGCCGCGGATGGCTTGGGCTTCTTGCCCAAGATGCCCGCAGCGCTCAACCTGGCCGGAGCTAACAGCGAGCTGCTGGCGGCACCAAGCGCGGCGAGAAATGAACGGCGGTTCCAACTCAACTTCAAATTCATGCTTACTTCCCTTCAACGTCTTCGGCAAAATTATTTATCGGGAGAGGGGGTGGGTGGATTCACCACCATCGCGCTGCCGACGATTTCAATCAGTGAGTCGCCCGGAATCCATTCCACAGCCATGCAGGCGCGGGACGGAGCTTTGCCTGCGGAGAAATAGGTCCCGTAGATCTTGTTCAGCGCGTCGTACTGCGCTTTATGGGCGTCGAACCGTAGCTTGCCGGTGGGCATGGGGATGGTGTCGGCGAGAGGCAGGCAGAGAAAGACCTGGAGATGAATGATGCTGTCCATGGTGCAGCCTGCACGCTCGACCGATTTCTTTAGCGCGTCCATGGTACGGGTGACGTGCTTTTCGAAGGGGTCCGTTATCAGGACGTGATCCTCCTTGGGATAGCCGTCATTGGAACCGGTGCCGGAGAAGCAGTAGACGCCATCGTGTGTGTGGTTACCGCCGGCGGCGCGACGAGGTGCCTCTCCGCCAGGTGCGCCAGCAGGAGGAGCCTGCTGAGCAGCGAAGAGTTTCAGCGTGCCGGTTACGAGAGCCGCCATCGCTGCGATCTTGCCAAAGAAGTTGCGTCGAGTGTTGATTTGCACAGAATTCTCCTTCAAATCTTCGGTCGAGAACAATCTGACAGCGAGCAATGATAGCGCAGGAACGAGGTGTCCATGGAGGTTCAGTCTCCCATCGAGGGTTACGCCACTCCCTGGACTTCGCGTTCCCGAGTGGCAAACCCAAAGTTATGCGCGACGACGGACCCTCCTACGGACGCTAGCCCGAAGTCCTAGCTTCGAGGACATGATGCGCGATCTTGGATAGATTGCGATAAAGGGGGTCGAACGAAGCCGCTCCGCGGCAGAAAAGCCGTAAGTCGTTCAAGAAGATAATCGCGTCATCACCGTTAGGTGGCGTTATACGAAACCGCTTTCTGGCGGACGCTATCGCGTGCCCCGGGGGGCAAGCGACACCGGAGATTTGAGACTCTGGATGTGCAGAACGGTCTATATAGCGTTACGATGAGGCGAACCTGAGCCTCGGTTTGATGGTTAGATCGATGAACTTCGACTTGAATGTATCTCTACAAGTATGTGCCTTTTCAATAACTTCCAAACCGAAAATCGATTGAAAATCACATAGCGCCCGCCGCGAACAAAGCGGCTTCCCGGCGGCGGCTTCGCTCAACCGACTCTATCGCCAGTGCTCAGGCGGCTACCTCCTCTGCGCTCCGACGGTTTCTCGGCCTGAGCACTGGCGATAGAGTCCTAGTAGGTTATCGCCAACATCGTGCCCAACCTCGAATTCTCCGAGCTGCAGACTTCTAAGCCGTTATCGTCTGCGACTGAGACTTCCCCGATTCCCGTTTCTGGGGAGTCTCACGACGACCCGTGCGGTTCCAGGCAAATGACCGCCCCATGGACAAGTGGTTAAAACCGGCGAAGGTTTTGAGCATGTCTAGCAAACACCTTTGCTGGCGAGGGAGACGCGAGCCGCCAGCAGGTAAGATTCGAATTGCTCCTAATCTCATCAGAGGTGCGACTGCTTGGAGGCGGATCTATGTTCGCACCGATGTTGCGTGGCCGATGATCGCACCTTGCTTCCAGTTGCGACGGGAGGCCCCTTTGCAATACTGCGTAGGTCATGTGTAGCAAATCCCGGAAATTTAGTACTGATACATTGTTCCGACAGAAACTCCTGCTCGGTCTGCTATGGCGTGGTGGTCAATCGATTCAATCCCCCGACCGACAAAACCTGAATGGTGGCGTCCGCAATCGGCTCGACCGTGACCGTCGACCTCTTCTGAACGGGCGTCTTTCTTGGCTTAAACGTATGTAGGGCCGCTGTCTTCCGAATGCGAAGTATAAACCTGAAGGATTCTTCATCAAATGATGGTAAAAAGAAAAGCCGCGAGGAGGGAAACCAACATGCAAAATTCCTCAGGAATCAAGGACAAGGTGGTTGTCATCACGGGCGCAAGCAGCGGAATTGGGGAGGCGACTGCGCTGCTGCTTGCCGAGCGCGGCGCGAAGGTCGTGCTGGGGGCGCGTGGCCCGAATCGCCTTAAGGCTCTAGCGGCCCGCATTGCGGATGCGGGTGGTGAAGTCGCCTATGCACCCACAGACGTAAAACGGCGCGAGGACGTAACCAACCTGGTTAAATTGGCATGCGAGCGGTACCGCAAGGTGGACGTGCTCGTGAACAATGCCGGCATTATGCCAGTTTCTCCCCTAGATGACCTGCGAGTCGAGGATTGGGAGGAGATGATCGACGTCAACATTAAAGGGCTTCTGTACGGCATCGCCGCGGCGTTACCGGTCTTCCGCAAGCAGGGTTTCGGGCATTTCGTCAACACCGCTTCTACGGCGGGACACAAGACTGTGCCGAACCAGTCGGTCTATTCCGGCACGAAGTTCGCCGTGCGTGCTATCTCCGAGGGTTTGCGCCAGGAGGCTGGTGACAAGCTGCGAGTGACGATCATTTCGCCTGGCTTCGTGCGGACGAACTTCACGGATTCGGTGACAAATCCTGAGGTGA
>Ga0265762_1000150_pt1 | contig 10832 bp, 8 predicted proteins | sample NZIome_4_FD_200870 | JGI IMG/M metagenome (GOLD analysis project Ga0265762, IMG submission 200870) | Metatranscriptome of rhizosphere microbial communities from Maridalen valley, Oslo, Norway - NZI4 (Metagenome Metatranscriptome) | ecosystem: Host-associated > Plants > Roots > Rhizosphere > Soil ...
CTTCGTTTCCCCGCCTCCAACTCTTCAGGAGTATTCAGGTTTCGGAAGATATCAGGCGAGAATCTGTTGCGTTTCAACTCTTCTTCCTCAATTACTCGGGTCTCGGTCGCGGCAAACAGCAAATCGATCTTGTTCTGTCCCGCAAGCAATGCAGTCTCGGCGGCATCGGCAAATTCCCGGCGATAAATGGCGCACAGTGGCTGCCACCGCCCATTGGTGCGGGGAACGACCACCGCGGCTTCGGGCGCAGTTCGCGCTTGGCTAATTAAGTACTTCAAAAACGTGGCGGAGACAAACGGCATGTCCACCGCCAGCATCAGGTTGAGGTCCGTCTGCGAAACCCGCAAAGCAGCATGAATTCCACCCAGAGGACCTCGGTTGGGGAATGTGTCTTCGAACACCGGAGCAAATGCGGCAAACTTCTCCGGATCCCCCAGGATGCCTACATCGAGCGTAACCGACCGCGCCAAGTCGAGCGTCCACGTCAGCAGAGTTTGGCCTTCGAATTCAACAAAAGCCTTGTCCCTGCCCATGCGCGTGCTTTTGCCTCCCGCGAGGATGAAGGCAGTGACGTCGGGCACCGCGGCGCATTCCATGGCGCGATAATACACGTTGCGCCGATGAACAGAGCTTTGAGGAAACAGTCCGCGTGGCAAACACGCGGCTGGTAGGTTTTGCTCCCCGCCTGGGTAACGATAAGATTAAAGGGATGTTTACGAACTAGGTTCGGCGTACTCCGAGGCCTCACAGGAGTGCTCCCGCACAATCAGCATTCCGATCCGAACCGCGCTGACCAGCATAATCACTCTGCTATAAATGCCGGCGTGAAAAGCGCTTGATCGCCCCTTCGGCAGTTCGGAGCAGGGTTGAGCTGGCGCTGACCGTGCAGAATCCGAGATAGAATTTCCCCATCCATCCCCGCGAGATCACGAGAAGGTACAGAAGAATAGAGGAGACGATGACATAGACTCCGCAAAGGATCCACGTGCCGGTGGGTACCCGAGGCGGCAGCCAGATGCCGGAGGCGGGATTGGCCGCCACCATCCGCGGTACCGCAATCAGCCGGAAAACGACAGAGTACACCAAGGCGACGACGGCGCGGCTGCGCTTGGTCAGAATAGAAAATCCACCCATAGTTCACCATACTTTACCGAAAAGGATGGACACGAGGCAGTGATCAAGGTCACCCGGCGATCAGCTCAGGCTCTGGGAGCCGCTTTCTAGCACTCTTGGGCCATGGTTTCCCGGATCGTGCCATTGTCACACCGCCCTCATGGCCTCAAGATACGGGTGGTTGGTAATAGCACTCTCGATTAATTCCATTTCAAAAGGCACTTGACGGATCGAAAGACAAGAAATGCCAGAGCTTGAAGCAAAAACGGCACGAACTAAGTCTCGGACGGTTCTCGCAATGCGGGAACGCAGCCGGCTTTTGATCGCCCTGGGGCTTCTGGTAGCCGCTCTCGCCGTGGTGATTGTAAGGGACCGGGAGTTCTGGTTTGGTTCGGACGACTCCACGGAATCTGACGGCACCTACACGGAGAGCATCCCGGTCGCACAGCCGGCTGCTGCTCCTGCCAAGACCGCAGAAATACCGGTGGCACCTGCTGTTCCGAAGAGCCGGCCTGCGAGCAAGACTTCCACGGCGTCGGTTGTGGCTGCGCCAACTTCCAACCAAACCCTGAACTCAGAGTCTCCAGCCGTCGTGACTAAGCGGGCCGTCCTTCCGCCACTGGACGTCGAAGTAATCGCCGGCGACGCTCACAGCACGATCCACCCGGGAAGCAATATCGCGAAAGTGGAGATTCCGGGCGCTTCGAACCGCCTGCCGGCGGTCGCGACCTCTGAGGTCGGTCGCCCTACCAACGCCGCCGACCGAGAACGTCTGTCTTCGACCGATTTGACCTACCCTTTGCTGGGGCAGCATACCAGGATTCAAGGTTCGGTAGTGTTGCAGGCCATCGTCGGCACCGACGGAACCATCCAAAACCTGCGCGTGCTCAGCGGCCCTGCGATCCTGACTGCGGCAGCGCAGCAGGCAGTGCGTCAGTGGCGCTTCAAGCCCTACCTCCAGAACGGACAGCCGGTCGAGACCAAAGCTACGATTACGGTGAACTTCTCCATTCGCGTCTCTGATCCCGCCAAGGCTAGCTAAAGGCTGATGCAAAACCCCGACTCCTCAATTTTTCGGCTGAAAACCGATAATTTCGCGGACGAGGTTGCTCGATGGCGTTGATTTGAGTTGCCGGTTTGACCGGCAACTTGCCAAGGCCCCATCGGTTCCGGGGGCCCGTGGTTCTCCTGGCCGGGTGGACCAATATTGCCCGCAGTCAATCCACAATCCAGGCCCAGATCTCCGAAAGGTCCGGCGCGAGCCAGGTGGAAGGCCATGCTTCCGACAACTGAACTGGTGGGCGAGTCGGATGTAGCTTTGGTCCCTCGATCGAATAAGGATCCCGAGCTGACGACAGGCAGGTAATTCCAATCGACTGCCTGAGTAAGGCCGAGGAACAGACATAGCAGTATGCAGCAGACAAGGGTTAGACGGAACCAGGTCGTCATTGCGAATCGGCCTCGCGGGCGCGCTGCAAATTACGCTCCTTATTCAACTCCGCTAGTTCGCGCAAACATTGCTGCATTTGTTGCCAAGCGGCCACTCCTTCTCGCGTGGCCTCCTCTGCTCCCTTGGGAACATAGTAGCCGGTGGTCTTGCCCTTCTCTCCGCGGTAGCTCACATTCAGATGCGGACCATGCTTGGGTCCATCGCCCTGACAATGACAGCCCGCTCGTCCGCAGGTGCGGTAAGTTTCCGAGAGCGTTCCAAAGACAGCGATCTCGGCCAGACGTTCGATCTCGCCCAGCAGCTTGCGTCGTTGGGCTGTGCCCTCAACTGACTTGGTCATGCTCCCTCCGACGCGCTTGATCGCGAGCGATGGAAAATAGATTCTTGGTTATCACGCACCAGCCCACGTAACGCTGAAATCCATGATCTCCTTTATAGGCGGCTCGCCGCATGGAGAAGGGATGCTTCAAAGTGCTCATGGTGGCTTCAATGCCGGCCCGCCAGCGCAGCCCGCGCCGGAACCAGCGCTGCTTCTGCTGCTCGGCCCGCTTCGCCGAGAGTCGTCCGCGTGCCGGCAGCGCCACCTTCTTTACCCCAAGGGCGTGTGCCTCCTGCTCGTTTTTGGCGGAAAAAAAACCGCGGTCGCCGGTAGCCATCTCCGGCGCTCGCCCGAAGCAAGCTTGATGTTGTTGCAGCGCCGGTATCCAGGCCGCCGTATCGGCCGGATTGCCGGCGAGAACTTGGTAGCCACTCACGATACCGTTTTCCACCTCGTCAATCCGCACCAGCCTACCAAACTCGTTGGGCTTATGCGCTTTCCCTTTGCGAATGACTTCGGTGTGGGTTTCGAACAGACTCAACACCTTGCCCTCCGCGTTGCTGTCGCCGCCCATCACCCGTTGCTTGGTTTGGCTGATCACCTTCTCGACCAAAGGGAGAAAGTGTCGTAGCTGGCCGATCTGCACTTCCACCCGCAGCCGCTGGCCTACCACCTGCAGTCGTTTCTTTGCCCATCGTTCGATCACGTCGCTGGCCTGTCGCACCACGCCCCGAGTCAAAGCCAACAACTTCTGGTAGCTATCCCGCATGCGCTGCTGGTTGGCCTGGGTCAGGCACTTGGCGGAACGGCTGATCTCCAGCAGACGATGTTTCACCGCGCGTGCGTGATGCACTACTTCCACGGCTCCCTGCTTACACTCGCCAGCGATGCGTTCCAGGCTGCGGCTGAGCACCCGGATGCCGTCGCCCAAAAGCGAGCTGTCGGTGGGGTAGTGAACCTGGCTTTCGACGACGGTCGTGTCCGTTCGAATTTTTCGTCCCTGGGCTACGCCTTGCTCGCAAGCCAGGCGGACCACCCGCTGATGAATCTCTTCGGTGACCGCCGGGCTCAGCAGGGCAAAGGTGCGGCTGAAGGTAGTGGAATCGGGAGTAGTCTCGGCATCGAAGTGGGTGAAGCGGCGGTAGACCAGGTTGCTGCGCAGCTCCCGTTCCAGATCGCGGAAGCTCCAACCCTTGAGGTGCTTCATGACACAGCAGCGCAGCAGACGATCGGGGGCGATTCCGGTTCGCCCAGTGCGCTGCGAAAGTGGGCTGCGTGTGGCCAGACATTGGCGGACCAAGTCCACCAGAGCGGGATCCTCGAGGAGTTGATCGACGGGATCGAGCAAATCGTCTTTGAGCAGAGCCGCCTGCTGGGCCAAGGGAAAGTAGAATAGCCAGTCTTGGTGGGAAGTGGAGGCGATCATAATCGTACTCGAATATATCGAGTAAGATGAAAACTGTCAAGGAAAAAGTGCGCGAGCCGTGCGATTTTCTTGCCGGAGATTGAATGAACGATGAGCGAATCTGCAGATCTGCCACGCCGCTCCGTCAGCGACCCACGTCAATCAAGGGCTTGAGCCCCGGGTTTTGCATCAGCCTTTAGCTAAGCGCTCAGTAGCGTAAATACGGTAACGTATTATGTGGTGGAAACTTGGCTTTGCACATGGCTAGACACCGTAGAGAGATGTCATTCGAGCTAAGATCGTCCTCTCAGCGGCGCAGAGATTAGCCAACGACGTCATTGCGCGCGCTTAGACACACGCTGGCAGATCGTGAGCAAATGGCGCAAACGATTTGTCTTGGCACGTCTGCCTGGCCTCAAAGAACAACCTCCGGGGCGGGCGTCCCGCCCTCTTTTCCGCCCAGCGTCGTCGTGCAAGTAAAGCCCTCGCCTGTGACCTTCCTCATCGTCTGGGACGTCCGCTCGTGCGACTCTCCATCGCCGGCATCCAAAAAGAGGTGGTGGCACGACCCTGTGGCGTTGGCTGCATGCCGATGCCCTTCGTCCTTGGCAGCAACCGCAGTTGGATCTTTCCCCGCGACCCAGATTTCGCGGCCAGGGCGGGAACCCCTTTCCTCCGGAACGACTTTGTCATCTCCGCCGACCGGAAGACCAGCGTTCAGGCCCCACCTCGCAAGCAACCTACTCTAGCCTTAACTAGCCATGGCATCCGGCCGTCCCATGCGCGTAGAGCATGAGTACTTCCGAGAGGGCGCCTGGACCTATCGGGCAGCCTAGGACGTCCATCGCGCCAAACTATTCGGTCGCTACGAGCACAAAGGCGGGATCGGCCACGACTGACCGCCTCATGGCTGGGCTTGTGACCCAAGAACCTTACCAGTCTTTCCAAACGCGTCTTTTGGATATGGACAACTAGGCTCATCGCGGTCAGAAGGCCGCACACGGCGCATCGGTTCGAAATGGCCCAATGCCATTTTGGATCGGTCCCCACCGTATTTGGGTTCGTCCGCGGAGATAGCCCCTGGCGAGGTATCCAGCCCCGGCTGCAGCTCCCGCGCAACTCTCGCTGCAGGGAAGGATTGCTCGTCACGAGTAGTCGCGAGGGTTGAGACTCGCTCCAAGGCGCAACCTGTTCAGGATTCTTCGGTCCGTTTGTCATGAGCGGTGCTCGGAGTTCCTTGCACGCAGCGAGGGCCATGACGAGACCCCCGCTACACCCCGGAACTCTTACTGCACCGTTAGCGAAACCACCGTAGTGTGTTGCTCTCCGCTGGCATTCCCGGTAATCGTGACGGCGTACGTGCCGGCTGCGGTACTTGGGTTTGTCTTGTTTGGCGGTGGAGTGCTGTTTGATCCCGACCCGCCGCAAGCCACTTGCAGCAAGCATCCGCCGAGTACCAGAAAGACAAGACAGATACCCACAAGCTTTCTGCGGCTTGGCTTATTCAATCCGCCCGCACTCAGCAACATGGCTGGCATCAGCACACCGATGGCAAAAAGCCAGCGTGAGCCGTGCTCGGGAGCTGGAGCCAGTGCAGCTTGGGTGCCGGTTGTGGCGAGGGTAAGCATCGAACTGCCGGTGTTATTAGCCACTGCCATGGCTCCGAGCGAGCAGGTTGGCGCTGGACTCAAGGAAGTGGAAATGCTGCAGGTCAGAGCCACGGTAGAAGGGTTGAGGCCACCTAACGGGCTGATTGTGATGGTGGACTGTCCCGACGCTCCCGGAGCGACCGAAAGCGACGTCGGCGAGGATGACAGGCTGAAATCGGGCACGGCAGCCCCCACTACCAAACTCACAACGCTTGAAGTGCTGACGTTAAAGTTGCCGTCGCCACTATAAGCAGCGGTAATATTGTGGGTCCCGATCGCGAGCGTTGAGATCGACAAACTCGCCACCCCTCCGCTCAGCGCCGCACTGCCCAGCGGCGTGGTTCCGTTCGAGAACGTCACCGTGCCGGTAGGCTGGCCAGTGGTTCTAGGACTGACTGTGGCCGTAAAGGTCACCGACTGATTCAAGCCGGACGAGGTAGGAGAAGAGGTTAATGCCGTGCTAGTCGCTGCCTTCTCTACCGTTTGAGTCAAATTCACCGTGTGTGTCTGATATCCGTTGTTGCTGGTGTAAACCGCCGACAGCGAATTCGTTCCCACCGGCAGAGTCGAGCTGCTAACGGAGTATTCTCCGTTCGCTAGGCTTCCGGAACCAAGAATCGTGCTGCCATTCATCACCGTCACGCTGCCCGTGGGCGCTCCCATACCATTGGATACACTCGCTGCCACGGTAGTAGTAAACGTAACTGACTGGCCGTAGGGCGAATTATTGCCCGAAGATACCAAGCTCATCGCAGTGCCCTGTGTGTTCAGCAATACGCTGACGGTATTGCTTACGCCGTTGGCCACAACCAGATCCTCTGCTCCGTCTCCGTTGAAGTCGCCTACAACCGCGGAGTAAGCTTCCGATCCAGTTCCGAACAGGGTTGAGGTCGTGGCAGGTTGGAAGCTACCATCCACCTTGCCGAAGAGCAGACTCACCAGGTTTCCGGGAGCGCTGCCCAAAGGAGTGCTGGTCAGGGCCAAATCGAGAATGCCATCGCCATTGAAGTCTGCGAAAACAATCGAGGAGGGATTCGCGTTGCCTGTCGCATAATACTTGACGGCCTGGAACGTCCCGTCTCCGTTTCCCAGCAGAACGCTAACTTCCTGTGTGAGGAAGTCGGCGACCGCCAGATCAAGGCTGCCACCGTTGCCAAAGGCACCGGTCACGACCGAGAGCGGGTTTCCTCCCGACCCGGTCGAGTAAGTCGTGGAAGGCGTCTGCGGTTTAAAGGTGCCGTCACCATTGCCGATAAGAACACCAGCCGTGTTGTCTGTCTCGTTCACTACGACCAGGTCAATTTGACCTCCGCTGAACTTTCCGGTTGCCACAGATATCGGACCATTGCCAGCCGCATACGGGCTTCCCGTCGCCGGGGTGAACGTTCCATCGCCGTTACCTAAAAGCACGCTTACGTTATTGGTATGGAAATTCGTCACCGCCACATCAAGATGTCCATCGCCATTGAAGTCTCCGATGGCGATTGAGGTCGGCTCTTCTCCGCCGGTTGAGGTGTCGGTGTGCGCCTGAAACGTGCCGTCCCCGTTTCCCAAGAACACACTGACAGTATTGGTGGCGTAGTTTGCCACCGCGATGTCCGCTATCTTGTCGCCGTTGAAGTCTCCTACAGCCACGAAATAGGGGTAGGTGTCGGTCCCGGTGGAGTATCCGGTCGGCCCCTGAAAGCTGCCATCGCCGTTGCCCAGAAGAATCGAGATCGTGCTAGGACCGCAATTGGGGAAATTCGCACAGTTGCTATTCGTCACTACCAAGTCTGGTACGCCGTCTGCGTTGAAGTCGCCTGTTGCCACCGCGCGCGGAGTAGGGCCGGCGGCGAAGTCTGTGCGTGTCTGAAAGGTTTTATTTCCGTTGCTCAGGATCACGCTTATGGAATTGCCGCCCGAATTTGCTGCCAGTAGGTCGGTCGTGCCGTCATTATTGAAATCTGCTGCGACTACGGAGTACGGAATGTCTCCCGTCCCGGCATTTACCTGTCCTGCAAAGGTTCCGTCACCTTGCCCCCACAACACGCTGACCGTATTTCCGTTGCCAGCTGATACCGCCAAGTCCAAGCTCCCATCGTGATTGAAATCTCCCACGGCTACACCAGTCGGAAAAGCCGCAGTGGGATATTCCAGGTGCGTTGGGAAGGAACCGGTTCCCGTGCCCAGCATTACGCTAACTGCGTTCCCTGCTTGGTCGGCCACGGCGACGTCCAGATAGCCGTCACCGTTGAAATCCTCCAGCACCACCGAAACCGGGGTATTTCCTGTTACCGATTGGAGTTGACTTTTGAACGTTCCGTCGCTGTTCCCCAGCAGCACGCTAATGACGTTGTTATTGTTCTTGTTCGCTACCACCAAATCCATGACTGTGCAGCCAGAAAGTTTTGCATGGACGCATCCCACGGCGATCGACCAGGGATTGAATCCGGTGGTGTAAGCAACCTGCGCGGCAAAACTTCCATTGCCCTTGCCCAGCAAGACTCCTACTGTCCCGTCCGTCGCGTTGGTAACAGCCAGGTCGAGGTTGCCGTCTCCGTTGAAGTCGCCAACGGCTACCCCTTGCGGCTGTTTCCCTGTGCTGGTATCGATTTTGGGCAGGAAGGTACCAGTGCCGTCACCTTTGTTGAGGAAAATGCTCACCGTATTGCTGCCAGAATTCGTTACCGCGATATCTGCATATCCGTCACCATTAAAATCCCCGACGGCAATCCCCTCGGGGGCGGTGTCGGTTGCGTAAACCGCCTGCGGCTGAAAGGTGCCGTCTCCGTTTCCCAGGAGCACGCTGATCGAGTTACCACCCGAACTTCCTGAATTGGCGACCACCACGTCAACCGTCGTGCCCTCGTTTCTGAAATGCCCAAATGCCACGGCTTGTGGATTAGCTCCGGTCGGGTATTGCGGCGCCTCCAGAAACTGTCCGGCATGGGCTGCCAGAGCTCCGAACACTGTGTACATCACCAATCCCGAAAGCGCGCGTCTTAACATAACCCTCCCTCGACAACATTCTTTTTTAAGCTTGCCTGTGCAGCAAAGTGCACCTGGCTCCTGAGCGTTGAGCAACCCTTGCCGGTGATGCGTGGTGCCGAGTCGGTGCCATCGCGTTACCGCGGATGCCGACGCTACGGCAAAATAGAAAACGGCTGCAACAGGGGGAACTAAGGGGAGGGCGATGTCCTGCGCGCTGGGGGAGCTGATGCCGGGCCTGGAGCGGCTGAAGCGTATCCCAGCCGGCTCACCTTATGCAATAACCCATTTGGGCTAAACCTTTCCACGAAGCCGAACGACCAGAGAGAAAAGTCCAGCACCGAATAGGACAACAGGGCCCGAACATCGGTCCGGGCCATCAGGTTCAGGGTGAACAAATTGGGAAAGGGCTCTCACAACTTACTTACTGCCGGCGCTAGCGGTAACCTGGCCTTGCGCTGCCAATTGCTGCTCGACGACCTGTCGCAACGAGGCATAATCCAACGCGCCGCTTAAAAAATGTCCATTGATGAAAAAGCTTGGCGTACCGCTGATCCCCAAGCGCCCTCCCTCTTTGTGGTCTTTGTCCACGGCTGCGGCTTCCTCACCCGAATCCAGGCACTTATCGAACTCCGCCGGGTCCAGCTTCAAGGTGCGGGCCTGCGCTTTCAGTTGGTCAACATCCAACTCCTTGCTGTGATATAGCTCGTCGTGGAGCTCCCAGAATTTTCCCTGTTTGCCCGCACAACGCACCGCTTCCGCCGCCTTTTCTGAGCGTGAATGAATGGGGAAGTCCTTGTAGGTGAACGCGACTCGATCGCCCAAGTCGGCCTGCAGTTTTTTCACATCAGCAGCCACCTTCTGGCAATACGGGCACTCGTAATCCGCAAATTCCACCATGGTCACGCGCGCATTCGGCGGACCGAGCACTTCCGAGTTCTCGAGGTCCAGGTTGGCTCGCGGTGGGGCCAGACTTATCGACACGGTGGTTTGGACGCGCAACCCGGTCACGTACGCCGCGCGTACTTTTTCGGTCCGTAGTTGACGGATCTTTTCCAGTATCTTTCCACGAACCGCTTCGTACGGCTGATCGGTCTCTAACCCTTCGTAGTAGACCTTCATTTGATCTTCGCTGGGATCTTTTACTTGCGACTTAATATCCCGATCAACCAGCTGATCGAGCGTGATGTTCTCGCTCTTAGCCTTCTGCTCCAGCAGTTTCTTGTCGATCAGATCGTTCAGTGCTCTGGTCTCGGCTTGATAGTACTGGTAGTGAGCCGACAGGAGTCTGGCGGACTCTTCCCGTTCGAGATCAGCCATCGTTACCTTGACCCCCCCAACCTCCGCCACCACGCTCGCGTCATCCTGCGCGGCCATCCTGCTCACGGTCGACACCATGAGCGCGATGCCCAATCCAAAGTTTAGAAGATTTCCCGACACCGACATGAATTTCCCCCGTCTTTCGTAGGCTAGATTTGGTGGAAAGAGCGCCCAACTGCAGCGTGCAGACCACGAGAACTGCGTTTCGAACTGCTATGGTTTAGTTCAGATACGCCAAGCCGGGAGAGGGCTTTGCTCGGTTCAAATGGCGCATCGGATACTTTACAAGAAATCGGTACATCCACAACTCCCCAAGCGCACTAATCCGATATTACTAAACCCTCGATAAACCTCGGGCCGCGTCGGATTCGAGTCCGGTCCGCGAGCCGGCTATCTTGCCGATAATTCCCGAGCGAGTCGATACACCCATCTTCACCATAACCAACCGGATAAATGCTTTTACCGTGTTGGGGCTGATTTTCATCCGTTGGGCAATCTCCTTGCTGGTAAAGCCCTCGAGCAGAAACTGCACGGTTTCCTGTTCGCGGGTGGTGAGACCAAAGCGTTGCGCCACTTCTGCGACCATAACCACCTCACTGCCTTTCC
>Ga0265762_1000152_pt1 | contig 10814 bp, 22 predicted proteins | sample NZIome_4_FD_200870 | JGI IMG/M metagenome (GOLD analysis project Ga0265762, IMG submission 200870) | Metatranscriptome of rhizosphere microbial communities from Maridalen valley, Oslo, Norway - NZI4 (Metagenome Metatranscriptome) | ecosystem: Host-associated > Plants > Roots > Rhizosphere > Soil...
ATTGGAGTTCGACGGAGCAGTTGGCGTACATGGAGGAGCACGATTTGCCACGGAACCCTGTAAGAGAAGTGATGGGCATGTCTGGGGAGTGCTTCTGTGGAGCCTTTGCTTCTCCAGGGGAATTGGAGCGAATTCGTTGCCATGTTCCGGACGTTGCGGAAGAAATAGATCGATTAGCGATTCTCGCTCGGGCAGCCCGGACTCACGCCGAATGGGGCATTCGTCCGCCAGAAGAGAAAGATGGTTTGTTGATGGTAGAATCGGGGGCGCTCTGTTCGTCGTGCGAGCATCGCGCGGCCGCAGCAGGATTGTTATTTGCGTGATAGGCGGTATCCCCTTGCCCAGCGCCCCCACGGTAGGGTAGTATCACACCCATCCCTCGTAGGGATAGACTGCACGAGAACGCGGCGTCAGGTTCATAGGGGGATCTGATGCCGTTTTGCGGGGAATAGGAAAGCGGCAATCCGCCACGCTTGGGACGCGGAAACGGCAGGTTCGACTCCTGCTTCCCCGAAATGCCTGGACGACAGGGGACGCCCTGCGGGGTTCTTAGGGCCGTCAACTCGATTGACGGTACGTCATGCGAAGGCCAAGTATGGCGTAGGGGTTCAAATCCCCCCGGCGGTGTTTTTCGAAGGTAGCTCAGACTGGTAGAGCACCGGGCTTGCTGCTGGGTTAAAGTTGCGGCAACTGCCGTCCTGGCGGATCGGTTCCGGATGTCGCAGGTTCGAATCCTGCCCTTCGCCCTAGGATGACGGCTGACTCTGAGGGAAATGATACAGCCCTCGCTGGAGTTGCGGACGCCTCTCGACGTTTGACGGGGATGGTCTCCCGGAGTTAGCCTTGAGGCAGTAAATAGCTGAACAGACAGCCAACCGCATACAGCCGTCATCCTTCCCCTTTCACCCCATAGAGGACACGCAATGAGATACCGTCCCGGAATGCTCGCCCTGATAGCCCTTCCGCTCTTGACTCTCGGCTACGTCTTTTCCCCGCAGCAAACTTCCCCTGCCATCGCGGCATCGCCGGAGCAGACAACCAAGTCGCACACCGAAGTACCCATCCCGAAGCTGGGCGTGAAGGCTCACTTCACCAACCGTCGTTCGATGCAGAATCCGCACCCTCTGAAGCGATTCATCCATCGACGCGGTGTGATTCCCGCTACAGTGCTACCGGTTGACTCCACCGGCAACGCGACCGTCTCGTGCCCGATGGACGGCAACGATACGCTGGGTGATTGCGGGGAAGCCATGGCGTGTCACTGCGACAACATCCTCACCTTCCAGCAGGGGAAGGGGACGGAAAGCGTATTCAGCCTGTCGGCGCTCGAGGCTCAATACGAGAAGGTTTCGGGCGGGGATAACGGTCTCGACGAAGACATGGTCGTTAACCAAATCTGGAAGGTGGGCATCGCGGGCAACGCCGCAGCGATTATCACTGACGCGCTCGACATGGACGTTACTAACGTCCCGCTGACACAGTTTGCCATCGATCAGTTTTACACGGTCGAACTGGCCTGGTCTGTGCCGGATGCTTTCATTCAGGGATTCGCAACGGGGACCGTCTGGCCTGCGGCTGGCATCCCGGACCCGAACAACGGCCACTACACCCCGCTGGCGAGCGTTCGCACGGGGACGGTTAACGGCGTCGACGTGACGGGCTTTTACGAACTGTGGACGTGGGGGACTTACTGCCTCGTTTCCCCGGCCTTCGTGGCGTCAGTTCAGCCGCAAGCGTTCGTGGCGTTCTCTCCGCGGCAGTTTGATCCGGCGACGGGGCTCGACAGCAAGGGCCGGCATATCACGACGCAGGCTGTCGCTTGGGTGTCTTGCGGAGGCAACCCGATCCCGCAGGCTGTGATCGACGCCTTCCCACCGGTCGTGCCGACTCCTCCCCCGCCCGTAACAACAACGCCGGCGTTCACGCTGAATATCCCGAACGCGATCAAGGCGGGTCAGACGTTCCGGGTGCGTGCCGGAGTTGCGATTCCGGCAGGCACTTACCAGGCGTTCCCGACGACTTCAGCGGCGAAGGAAGTAGAAGCGGTTGCGAAGTAAAAAATGGAAAAACCGATGACCTTCAAAGAACTCGCGACCGCCATCCTGGCATTGCCGCCCGACGGCCAAAATCAAACCGCAGGCGTATGGGCCTCCGAAGGAGTACCAGCGACAGAGTTTGTGCCGCTTACAGGTATAGGGAATATGGGGTTCCCGTCGCAGTCGCCGACACAGGCCCCCATCCCGGTTTTACTGACCGGCAAGTCGCCGCCGGTAATAGAGTGACGGCGGAGTGCCTATCCAGCGGCGAAGGAAGCGGAAGCGGTCGCGAAGTGAGGACATAGCCATGCCCGAAATTCTCTTTGCACTTTGTACGCTGGGGTTTTGTGCTGGGATAGTCGCCATAGTCTACTCGCTCGGAAGCCATGAAGGCTACACGACTGGCTTTCGGGAAGGCTTCAACCTGAGGGCCAACTACGCCGCAGAGAGTCGCGCCAACGCGGCCGGCAACGACGCATCGGACCCCATCTACGCAGGCAGGTGACCAATGATCCGCGGCGGCAGCTACACAGCCGTTTTCTCCGAAGGACCGCCCGGAACGATTGACGGCGGAGAACTCATCCGCTTCATCGGGCGAGGAGAACCGAACCCGCGCCGCACCCTGTCATGGCTTGAACGGCGGACCAAGAGGAAGAAAGCCAAGCGACTTCGGCAGGCGAAACAGTGACCACTGTTTACCCATCCGCACCTGAGCTAATTATGTTTTCACGCTGATGCGTTCGGTGTGCTGTCCAGGGGTTGACAGTGAGCAGAATACCGGACGCGCGGAGTCCGCCGAAGTGCAAAAATGCGCAGCCAAACAAAGTGGACTCGGCGAGTCCGGTAAGCAAGAGCCGGAGACTGTCAACGGGGTCACGGTGAGGCGAAAAGGCAGCATTAGGGTATCGCATGTACTTCAAAACGTGGAAGCCAATCACTGCCCCGTCGTCTCGCGAGCTTACTGAGGCCATCCCTGTCCAGATGGGACACTCACTTGGCTTCACCGGGACGCGGCTGGGCATGTCAGACTTCCAACGAGAGAGAGTTAAGGAAGTTGTCCGCGATGTCAACCCTGTCGAGGTTCACCACGGGATGTGCATCGGCGCAGATGCCGAATTCCACGATCTTGTCCGGGAAATCGTTTGCGCTTGCAGGATCATCGGGCACCCATCGGACATGGAACGTCTGAGGACTGATTGTGTATGCGACGAGACGATGCCGGTGAAGCATCCGCTCTTGCGAAACGACGACATCGTTGCGGCATCCCTGGTCATGGTCGCAACGCCTGCCGAATACGCTCCTCAGAGGAGAGGCGGGACATGGTCAACCATCCGGAAAGCTTTGCGGGCAGGCGTTGGTTTGTTCGTCTATCTTCCTGACGGGAGCAGATGGTATGGAAGACTACCAAGCGACGTTAACGGTACGGGAATTCCTTCGGCAGAACCCGGAGTATATCCCAAACGTCCGGCAGATCATCGATCCGGACAATGACGCCGAAACGCTAACGGCATTGGACACGGAAGGATTGATAGCTTTCGTGGATTGGACGATCCAAACTGGACGCGGCAACACCACAAAAGCGGCTCGCTTCCGGGAACATCTTCGACAGAAGTTTGGCATGTGAGGCTCGGCGATGCGTTGGCGGGAGAATGACACGCTCCGGTATACCGCGTGGTTCGTGATCGGCTTTGTAATCGGCCTGTCGATAGGACACTTACTCCATTGAAGGGGAAGCGATGCGCTCGGCGGCCCTCATGGCGGTTTTGCTTGCCACGTCCTCGTATGCCGGCCCAGCCGAAGCTGTCACGTCCGCCGCGAAAGACGTTCGGTCCCTCCCGGCCGCGACTAACTACCGCTACCTGACCACAGACGGGATGCGCCCGAAGGAACTGGAATCGTTCCTTCGGGCGCTCATGTTTCACGTCAATTCGCTATCACGCGAGGCCGACTTTGTTGCGCCGCTTCCCGTGGCTCCCGGACTGTACCGAGTGAACCTCGTTGACTACCAGTGGGACGCAAAGACGTGGGAGAAGCTTGCCGACGTTGAGCCATACTTCCACGTCACCGTAGCGGCCGAGACGATTGAATACGAGGAATACGGGCACTGGTATGTCAACGGCCGCCAAGCCTCCAAGGGCGATCCGGGGGCCGTGTGGAAGACTGAGGAAAAGCGGCCTGTCAAGCGGCAGAGCAAGCAAGCCCGCGCCGCGGCCCCCTGGCTCCCGGCCGCGGATATCAAGGACTTGATTGAGTTGACGCAGAGTCAGTGCCCGATTGTGCGGGCAGATTGGTTTCTCGCTCAGACAGCCATCAGCGAAGGGAAGAACCCCGGCTATGTTGACTTCCTTGGTTTCAGCAACCGCGCTGAATTCGAGAAGATCAGCGGGCTTGATGCCGAGCTGAGCAAGCGCCTGCAGAAGGAAATTCGCGATGCTCTGGCAGAATCCGGAGTGGCGACGAATAACCGTGGGTTCGTGCGACTCCAGACGATCACGGGCTGCTACTGGATCACGCTCGACTCGTTCAAGAACACCGACAAGAACAATGCCATTCGCCGCCTAGACGCGGACCTTGAGCACGACGCGGAAGAGATTTACGCGGTCCTGCCTAACAGCTTGTTCGTCGTCGGGGCCTTCAATGCGAAGGATGGCACGCTACAGAAGACCGTGCCTGACCCGATAGCATCGGCCGACGACGCGGTTTCGCTCGGGAACGATCATCGGATTCACACGGGCGGGAGCTGCTTCTTCTGTCACGCAGAGGGCATCCGACCGTTCAAGGGCGACATTCGCACTCAGTATCGCGGCTTCGTTCAGTTGCAGGTTGTCGATTACAAGCAATTCCGGCGGCTGTCGCGGCTGTACCTTTCCGACTCGATACAAGAGGCGATCGCCGCGGATCAAGTCATTTACGCGAAAGCGTTGAAGCGCTGCAACGGTTTGACTCCCGAAGCAAACGCGGCCGGATACCTGAAGGCATACCGTAGTTATGCCAACCGGAGTCTATTGCCGGAAGACTTCGCCCGTGAGTGGGGATATACTACAGAGGGGTTCATTAATCGCCTGGCCGCGTATTCAAAGGCGACGGGGCAACTTGATCCGGTGTTAGGAAGACTCCTGCAAAATCCGCCCGTTCCAATTCGCCGTGAACAAGCAGAGGAACTTTGGCCTCTTGCCTACGCGGCACTCAAAGGTGTGAGGTTGAATCCATGAAAACGCTTTCGCTTCTCTTGGCCGGCCTGGCTACCTTGCTGCCGTTCACGCCCGCGCCGGCCTGCCCGATTGTCACGAGCTATCGGACCAGCTACGCGACCCCGATCTACGAAACGCCCGTGATCGTAACACCGGCAATCGTCACTCAGTTTGTGGCGATTCCAACGTACAGCGCGGCGTATCTCGGGCCAGTGCCTGCCCTGGCCGCGCCAGTAGCCCCGCAAGCCGCTCCCGTGGCCGCTCAGCCATCGGTGTGTGAATCCCGGCTAGCGGCCGTGCTGGATCGCCTGGAAGCCCTGGAGAGACGGCAGGGGCCGCAAACCGTGCCCGCAAGCGGCTCCGGAGCCGCGCAAAACGGCGCACCAGAGCCTTTGGGGCCGCCTAGCGCGGTTCAGACGCCCCCTAGCGACCGCGCAGCCCCGCCTCCAGCCCCCGCGCCGAACCCGTCTGCCGGTTTGGCAGTCTTCACAGGCAGATGTGCGGCCTGTCACGACGCGAACAAGCTGAAGGACAAGCAGCCCGCGTTCCGCAAGGATGGACAACTGCTTGCCCTGGACTGCCTGACGGCCCTTGACTGCACGGCGGCGCTGGCAAAGGGCACGATGCCACCCGCGGGGAAGCAACTCAGTGAGCAAGAGGCCCTGGACCTCGTAGAATGGCTGAAGCAGCAGGCTCACACTCAGGGGAAGAAACCATGAATGGGATGGCGGCTTGTGGCTTCTGTGGCCAGTACCACATTGGCGAGTGCCCGAAGGTTAAGGCCCGCGAGTATTACCCGAATGGGACTCTGAAGAGGATTGAGTTCCACGAGCTGGTACCGACTCTCTTTCCATTGCCGTTCCCTCAACCGATCTGGTATACGCCATACTGGAAGCCGATCAATCCACTGCTCCCCACCTACGGCGGCGCTGCTCAGTTGGAAATCGACGTTCACATGGCAAACGAAGTGCGACACTAAAGGAGACTCACTCATGCGACACCTTCTAGCCCTCTGCGGGCTGTTCCTCAGCGTCCTCCCGGCGATGGCCTGCCCTGGCTATGGTGCCGTGGCCTACGTACAGCCCGCTTACGTCGTGGCTCCGCAGTTCGTCTACGCGCCTGCGGTGGCTTACGCGGCGCCTGCCGTCTCCTACGCTGCTAGCCCATGTGCAGTGGCTACGGCATCGGCGGAAGTCGGTTACGCGACTCCAGCGGCCTTGCAGAGCGTTCCGTATGCCTACTCCTATGCTGCCTCGCCGCTGGGATTCTTCAGCTACGGTGGGTCCTCGTTCTATCACGACGGGTTCGGCATCCGCTCGCTCTCCTACGGACAGGCGGCGCTGTTCTCGGGGCGTTTCCGCTCTGTCGGCGTCTTCCCGGGCGGAGCCGTGGTTGTGGGTGGACGGCGCGGCTTGATCGGCGGGCGGTTAGGCACGTCGGTTGTGGCGGCTGGCGGGGCATCGGTAGTGCAGATTAACGAGCGGCGGGGACTATTCGGCCTTCGCTCTCGCTCGACGACAATCGTAGCCGGTCCGGGCGGGGCATCCGTTACCCGAGTCGAGCGGCGACGTGGGCTACTCGGACGGCGATAAAGCACGGAGGCACGCCAATCGGCCGGGGACCGGGAAGACGTTCCTCCCGGACCCGGTTTATCTTCGCCCTGAGAGGACATTGAATGTTCACTCCCCCCGACAAGACACCGTATCTGCCTCCCCAAAACCAGGGCACAGTCACCCTATCCGGTCAGCCGCAGCCCAACGTGAAGGCTTACACGGTCACTCCAGCCGATGGCTCGCCGTCGTTCACCTACGAATGCCTCGCGTCTTACTCGCTCGCCAAAGCAACGGCCATGGCGCTGTGCGATATCGCTTGGCGGAAGTTCATCGCGGCAGTCTCCATCACTGACCCGCTGAGTGCCGGCGCTGCGGCCATCTGGTGGGCAGTAAACATCGTGCCCGCGTATAACATCCCGCCCTCTTGAGGGCTTACTGTGCCCGCACCAACTAAACCGCCCTGGTGGTGGCCTCCGTGGTGGCACTGGCCCCCGAAGCCTCCCAAAGGACCGCGACACTTTTCTCAACGTCTCGAAAAGAAAGGCAAGAAGTACATGGACACACTGACATTTCTCGCTGATCCCGACTCCGCGGTCGCAAAGTACCTGTTGACAATCGGTGATTCCAGCGCGCCGTCAGCGCCCGCGGTGACCATCCCGGCCGTCGCGGGGCAGGCGAGTTATTCCTACCCGTACACGACGACTCCGGGGACAACGATCACTCCGACGATTCAGAGCGTCGACGCATACGGACAACTCAGCCCGGTCATCCCCTGCAACCCGGCAAGCGTGACTGTGCCCATGCCGGCTCCGCCTACTGGTCCGCCCAGCTTCACCCAAGCGTTGTCCTGATCCTCCCGGTGTCCCGCTCTACGCGGTAGGAAAAACCAATCACTTTACAGGGGCACCACGGGCCGGGGTAACTCCCGGCCCTTCTTTCTTGAGAGGGACGACGATGCCAAAGGCAATGCGATGGTATGTGACTTATCTCGCGACCGTGATGGTGTGCTGCACGACCGCACTTGTGCTATCGCCGTCAGCCCGCACGTCGGCTTCCCCCCAGGTCGTCGCCCCCGCCGTCGCAACGCCGTACACACTCGCCCCACAGCCAAGCGGGGGCGACGATACGGTAGCTCTCCAGGCGGCGCTGGCTGCAACGCCGACGTGTAACTGCCTGATGCTGTGGCCCGGACAGTACCATCTTTCCACAACCCTTCAGGTTTACTCCCGCTCCGGTCTACGAATCATCTCTTTGTGCCAACCAGACACCAACGGGCAGGGTCAGTGCGGCACGGAATTCAATTGGACCGGCACCACGGCGGGCGCTGTGGCAACGTTGAATTTCAACTGGGCCCATGCCTGCTCGCTTGAGGGAGTCGCCTTCACGTTCGCGCCAGGCTCGACACCGCCGGCCTGCGCGGTCCGCGTCGACCAGTGGGTAGACACGACACAGCCCAACGCCGGGGCGCACGCGATCACGAGCACGACGCAATGCCGGTTCTCGCGCTGCCTTGTGGTGGCCCCGAGCACACCTGGCTTTATCGATTTCAACTTCGGTCAAGTGTCGGGCAATAACGACGACCTAATGTCGATAGAGTTCTGTACGTGTGTGGGAGGGGCAGAGGGAATCCGAGTCGGCGCGCCATCGAACCCCAGCGCGAACCTCAAAGGGTACCTCGTCAACCGCTGTGTGTTCACGGGCTGCGGCTACGGGATTCACTTTTTCAGCGGCTCGGCGTCGATATACGATTGCACGGCGACGGCGTGCGGGGTCGCGGCAACGGCTACCACACCGGCCTCGGGCGGGGACGTGTTCAACGAGGCCATAGTCAATTATTTCAACCTGCGGGGCTGGAATTCGGAGGCGTGCCAGGGTGCGTGTGCTCTCTCCTTTATCGGCACGTCGGCTTCTGCTGAGGCGTACTCGTGCCGCTTCGCCGCTATGACCTGTGCGTCGGTGCTAAACGTCCGGATGACGACGCCAGGGGCCAACGCGTACTTCGGCGGCTGCTTCTTCGCCGCGCAGAACGCGACTGTGGGGGGCGGGATGAACTTCGTTCAGCCCAACGCCCGCAACGCAACCAACGTGACGTTCTCCAATTCCCGCTGGACGGGGATACCGCTCTGGAACGGGCTACCAGTGCCCGCGGGTACGGCAGCGGGAATACAGCAGTTTGCCAGTTGCCAGTTCATCAACGGCAGCTCGGGGTCGTGAGGCAGGTATTTCCAGCCCGAATCCCGAAACTATTTTGTCGCTAGCCTATTCCCTTAAACTGCCAATCTGAAAGATGTTGGGTCGAAAGTCTCCACCTCGGGTTGACAGAATCCAAACTATTTCCAGAAAAATCCCGCAAATCCTGTTGACTCTAAATAAACAGATGGTATAGTAATAGTGTCGATTGAACGAGACGCCTAAAACGGGAGACGACGATGATGACTGCGACTAAGCTGACGGCTCTACCGAATCCCATCGCCACGCACGGTCCGGAGACATACCATGTCTCGCTGAGCGATCGACACTCTGGGCAGATCGTTACGCCGGTAGTGCGAGCCTGGAGGAAGGGCCGCAAGCATTACCTTGTTCAGCTTTCCTTTTTTGACTCGTCGGACAATTCCTTCGCTGATCCGGAAGAGACATGCGGCGATTTCTGGTCCTGCACGAGATGGCTGGCCGCTTGTGGCGTCCATGCCGACATCGACGCAGCCTAGGAGAGTATCATGTCACCGCAAGATGAGCATCTGTTCCGCCAAGCTCGCGAGGGAGAATTTGCACTGCTCAGTTCGCAGGCCAAAACCATGACCGCCACACAATTCGCGGCGGCTCACGGAGCCGATGTCAAGCCAGCTGCGCCGGGCGGACAAGATCGCGTCACGGTGGACGGGTGCGACTATTTTTGGTCGCCTGTCACTGGACAGTACGACGGTTGGGGGCGGGCACTTTGATGATCCGAGGCAACGCCAGCCCGCGGGCTGGCTAGGGCGGATATGACACTCCCTGCGACGTTTGTTGCAGGGCGATGCGCAGAATTGAGGAGCGATCTTCTTCGCCGGCCGCTTCGCCTGAATGACCCCCGACCCCCGGTGCTCGCCCAAAGGAGACGGACCATGACCACGCTGCGCTCGACCCGCATGGTGCCGGCGAGTGTGCGGCGGGCGGTGGATAGCGTGCTGCCGAGAAAGAAGGCGACCCATGGCTGAACCTGACGCCGTACTGCTGGAGTGCCTCGCCGCCACATGGGAGAAGGCTCCTCTGCGCGGCGAGCCCGCGGATCGACTGTGGCTCCGCTGGGTGATCTGGTCCGGTCCTGAGTCCGGCTGGGACGACGTGCAGCTAGTGGCTGTGAGACAGGGAGTCTCGTGGCGCTGGCTCCAGCCGTTCGACCGCGCCGAAGAGATAGAGGCTGGAGTCCGAGAGGGGCGGAAGAGAGGGCTGCTCCTCTATCCCTCGTCCCGCATCGAATGGTGCCTTCACGGTGGCGACGGGCCGGGTGGGGATCGGTTGGGCGATGCGTGCGATGAATACTTGGATCGGCGGAATCCTTAAAGGAGTCACCCAATGTCCCCCACTGAGACAGCCCCTGACCCGACGCTCGACTCTTGGGGCCGGCCGATCATCCCGGAGCGATTCGGCGTCGACCGCTACACGACCTGCGAGTATGGCTGCGTCCGATGCCAGGTGCACCACAGATACGGTGATCCGCTTTTCGGCACGCACCTGTTCCACCAGTCGAAACACGGCTATCAGTCGCGGAGACGGACTCCAGCGGAGCGGATTCTTTTCGATTTCCTTGCGGCAATGTCGGAGTAGAAAAGTGGCAAAGACAACTGATGGCGGCCGACTAAAAAAGCTCAGGGAGTCGTTCGAGTCCGTCCGAATCGGTCTGTCCCGAGCCGAGCTCGCGGTCCTGACCGGACTGTCCGAACAGATGGTTTACCTTTGGGAAACCGATCAGCGGACGATGAATTTGCGCGACGTCCGGAAGCTGGCCGCCGCGCTGAAGTGCGAAGTCACTGACCTGATCGGGTGAAAATTTC
>Ga0265762_1000153_pt1 | contig 10768 bp, 11 predicted proteins | sample NZIome_4_FD_200870 | JGI IMG/M metagenome (GOLD analysis project Ga0265762, IMG submission 200870) | Metatranscriptome of rhizosphere microbial communities from Maridalen valley, Oslo, Norway - NZI4 (Metagenome Metatranscriptome) | ecosystem: Host-associated > Plants > Roots > Rhizosphere > Soil...
GGGCCTTCGCGTTCGCTTCTGACCTAGAGAAATTCGAGGCGCTACGCAGCGTGGCGGCTCGAACTAACCGTCGCCAGGCTGCATGATGCTTGCGGAAGTTGAACGCAGATTCCATGCCTAATTATGGAAAGCGTTACCGTGCGGGATGGCGGATCTCAACTGGGTTTGCCGAATCAGCAGTCAACGAGATTGTTGCCAAGCGGATGGTGAAGAAGCAACCGATGGACAGATGAGATGGAGCCGGCACACCGTACAGGGTTTCCTCGAGGTTCGCATTCACGTGCTAAATGGCACCTTGGAAAATGCATTCCGGCAATGGCACATCGGTTTTCGGCCGATCGCGGAACCGCTTCCGGTCACCCTCGCAGCGTGATCACCCCACAACCTTGCATGCTCTCCTCCGACGCCGGGTCGTGGCATGGCCGCAAATCGGAAGAAACACTGTCTTTTCAGCGGACTATATTCAATTCATGCACGACCTCTATACATAAAGATAAATTCCGAGCGGATTGAGGAGAAACGACAGCCGGAATGGACGTGGCCTGTTATCAGGAGCGTCCGGTCAATTAGTGCAACAACGATTGTACGAATTGACCGGAAGATGCCGTTGAAATGATCGACCGAGAACGGCTGACTGGAACGGCTTTTGCAAGGTAGTGGACTCGCGCATCGGATTATCTGGACTGAATTGCTGCTTGTCAACCCGTCTGGTTGAACAACGCGGATTTTGTCCTGTGTGTAATATAAAAATCACCCGTACCACGCGATGGCACCTTCATTACTGCGTCCTGGCGTGATGGGTGGCTCGCGCAGCGTCGAGAACCGCGTCTCGCTTCATCCGGAGTGCCATAACAGGGTTCACAACCAGCGTATTGCTGTATCGAAACCGCGTCTCCGCTGGGGGGCGTTCGAAGGGCTTGAGCTGGGTGAGGATGGAACGGACTCTTGGTCCGAGACGCTCAAGCATATGTGGATTCCGGGAATGATGAAGGCGCAATCTGCCGCAATCTCGCGGTGCAAGCCTGGTATGGGGAAATTCTCGCGCGACCGGCGGCGATTGACTCGCCAGCGCAGAGCAGTTACGCACTACCGGCGTTTGTCAAAGCTTCGATAGCATCCATCAGGTTAGGAAAAACCAGGAAGAAGGGCTCCAACTTAGTGATCTCAAACAGCTGCCATACTCGCGGGTTTACCCCGCTCAAGGCCATCCTCCTTCCCGATTTTTGGCAGCTCACGTAGCTTCCAACTAGAGAGCCCAGTCCGGCAGAATCGATGTATGGAACGCGGCTTAGATCAAGAATAATGGTCGCAGCGTTCTCGCCCCGCAGGGTATTTTGGAAAGGCGGCGCCGTGGATGCCGTCAGCGGCCCGATCAGGCGCAGCACGCGTTGTTCGCAATTCGCACCTTCAAATCGTTCGATGGTCAATGACTCTGATTGCATCTCGATCACGTGATATTTGGCCGGTTTGCGGACATTTCGCAATATCGGCCCGCTTAATACTAACGGAGCGGAGGCTCAGCCGCCGCATTTACTTGCCTCACTTCGCAAAACCGCGCCGGGGCCGCGTACGGTCCAATCCCGTTGCAAGGCTGTCGTTTATCCGCATTGAGTACAGTGCCCGTGCTGATTCCAAAAGACTTTCATGCATCGGAACCCCTGGAATATTGCTTTATTGAGCCGGATTCTAAGCGGGAGACGAACGAAAGTAAGCTGTCGCGAAACGGCGGAAGCGACATCTCGGCTAGTTGCTGAAACAGCCCGTCTGCACGCACCTCAGGAAGCCTCCGCGCACTGTGATAAATCTGGGCTAGAGCGACCACTGTGTCACGCCCATCAAAAGCTAGGTTCTCGATTGCGAGCGCAATCAGTCCGCGCGCTAGGACCGCTGGGTTTTGATCGCGAACCGACTGCACAGCTACCTGTCCTGCGTACAAAAATAACAAAAAGGAGGTAGAGGGATCGGACTGGCTACAGATTTCACGTCGCACGTCTAAAAAAGGATCCACTAACGCGTCGATCAGCGCGACAGCGTCGGAGGGCAACTGACGCCTGTGAACAAAGTCTCCGACCTTGAATCGTCGCAGCGGCCCGAAGAGTACTTTTAGCTCTGGAGTCATCGTCTATTGCGGCGTCAAATAATTCCGCCCCCAAGTATATCCTTCACCCAGAAAGTATGAGACTTCACTACCAAATACGGAGCTATTCATTCGCCGAGTTTGCCGCGATCGGCGGTTGCAGGCAAGATGTGGTTCAGATATCGCTCACGAACGTTCGCAACCCTGAGTCATGCTCTTCCGAAAATCGGATATACGAAGAGCACGTTATGTTCCACGTGGCTATTGGGGTTATTTTCCGCCGGCCTTGAGTGCGCTCAGCTTTTGAGCCGCGTCGGCCAGTGTGGCGCCGTCGCTATCCTCCAATGCCTGAAACACATTGATCCAGAGTGAGCGTCCGACAGTGAATTCGGGCCCAGTCGAAAGGTACTTCGGTCGCCTCCAGCCTGTTTTCGGCATTCCCGCGGTGTAGCGAAAGAATGCCGCGGCGGTTTCAGCCGCATCGATCTTCCCTGCACCCCACTGGCAGACGAGGAACAGAACATCGCGCGGGGCCATAAGGCGAGGAGCCAAGTCACCGGTCTTGATCAAGCCCTCCCGTTGTCCTACGCTCAACACCAACTCCGCTTTGGGCCGTCCCATCGCCATAGGCATCTCCATTGTGCACGAGATGCCCACTTTGCTTGCAATACTATTGCCACTTATTTATGGGACACAACACTGGGAGGCAACAAGAAAAGTCTCTTGTTACGAAAACCGAGCAAGCTGCGATCGATTCTCGCAAGTGTTTTTTTGACGGGCTCGCTTCGGTTGTCGAGCTGTACTCAAAAGCCGGAATGGACGTGGCCTGTTATCAAGGGTGTCCGGTCAATTGGTAGAAAACCGATTGCACTAATTGACCGGATTGTCGTACTTAAAAACCGGACAATCTCCTCTCTTCCGCATTGCAACGCGAAGTGTCCACTTGTACACGGGTCTGCGGGTTATTCTGTTATTCTCGCCACGTTCACATGGCCGCCATCTTCCATTCTCACTTCACCCTCTACTTCCGAACTGCTCCAGGAAACCCTAAACCCATCCGTAAGCGGGCGACCTGACGCAATGTGCTTATCGAGCGATTCGTGAAGATAGACGTTCACGACCGCTCGTTAAGTGCAGCTCGACCGCACTTAATTGGGCTCTTGCGCACTTTCGGTGCAGAAGCGGGTAGATATCGTGAAAAAGTGAGTCAACCGATCTAAATTGTGAGGGGTTTGTTGCCGTCGCCAGGGCAGCGTACTGCGCTACGGTCAAAGCTACCCCTGCGGGGGCATACTATGCGCGTCTCATCAATAACGGGACAAGGTACTGCGGTGTCAGTGGAAGTTTGCGAGCGTTTACACCAGTGGCGTCGAAGAACGCTGCCGTCACGGCAGGTGGGACAATCGCGTTTGCCGCTTCCGATCCACCGCCAAAACCCTGGTCGTCGCGCGAAAGCTGCACCACTTTGATTTCCGGCATTTCTTCCATGGTCAGAATCTTGTAGCTGTTCCAGTCCGTGCTTGTCACCTTTTTGGTGTCAAAGGTGACTTCTTCCTTTAACGTCTCGCTCAAGCCCATTACCACACCGCTCTTCATGCAGCGATCCAGTTGTCGCGGATTGAGAATCTTTCCAGGCTCGGCACCTATCGTAAATTTTGTCACGCGCACTGCACCGGTCGTCGGAACGACTGCAATCTCTGCGATGCCTACCCAGTACGCATTCTCGCGAATCATCACGCAAACTCCGCGTCCTTCCACAGGAGTACTTCCCGTGCGTCGAGCGCCGCGATGTGGCGACGGCCTGTTCTCCCAATTCGCTGCGTTCGCCGTTGCATGGAGCAGATTGATCAACCGCACATCCGTCGTGTGCGTTAGGCGATACTCGATTGGATCGGCGCCCGCCGCAGCCGCTGCCTCATTGATCAAACCTTCCAGCGCAAAGTTCTGCTGCCGTTGCCCTGGCGTGCGCATGATGTTGCCGCGCAACCCGCCATTCGCCGAGTCGCCCGCCAGATTCGGCATTCCATAGGTATCCTCGAGCCGGTTGTCAATCTTGTCGTACGGCCATTCCGTCGCCACCCAATTGCCCGGCTTCGAGGTCGTGGTCGGCATTCCAGCGAGTAGCGCACCGAGCGGGCGCGGGTCCATCATATGCGGCGAATACTGTGCGCTGTGCAATGCTACGATGCGTCCGTTGGCGTCCAGCGCCGCGGCCATGTCGGAAACCCACGCCGGTGAAACACTAGACCAGGCCAAGTCCTCCTCTAGAGTCCACTGCACACGCACCGGCTTTCCCGTCAACTGCGACAAAATCACGGCATCCGCCTCGGCGCCGTCGCCGCCTAGTGTCGTTCGCCCATATTGCCCGGACTGATCCATCCACCTCACCACGACCTTGTCCACAGGAATACCAAGCATGTACGCAATCCTCGCGCGCAATCCTTGCGACTGCGCCGAATGCGTCCAAATCGTCACGTTGCCGTCACTCTTCACATTCGCCACCGCGACGAACGGGCCGATTGGCGCGTGCCGGACGTATCCTTGCTCATATGTCGCCGAAACCTTCTTCGTGGCGTTCTGCAGTGCAGCCATCGTCGACGCAGCTTTGCCCTTGGTCTCGCCCGGCTTCTCCCATATGTACTGGCGAATCGCTTTCGTCACATTCTCACTACCGGGCAAACCGGACCATTCCGTCCACTTCGTCGTGCCGGCAACGCTCAGCGCCGCTTGCACTGCTTCCCATTCGCTCGGAGAAACAACTCCGAGCAAATTGCCTCTCTGGACCACTTGTGCAGTCGGAAACTGCTTCTCATCGATGGCGCCCGCGGAAATCAACGTCGATCCCAGGGTTGCCGGCCGGACCATGCGCGCGTGCAGCATGCCGGGCAGCGTCAGGTCGCAGCTCCATTGCGTTTTCCCGGTGATTTTGTCGGGAATGTGTCCCGCCGGAAACGATGTCCCAAGGACCTTGAACTCCTTCGCCGCTTTCATCGGCGGATCGCCGGTCACAGTCAGTCCATCGAGCGAGGTCATCCCGACCCAACCCGCGGGATCGGGCTTCGCTAGCGAGCCCTTGCATGGAATCTTCAGCTCTAGGTGTTGCCCTTGCACCAATTCGCCATAGCTGATCTTCTTGCCATCGCCCGACACAACACCATCGGTAACGCTGAGTGCCGAGATCGGCACGCCCAACTGCGTCGAGGCCAATCCAAGCAGCGCCTGATACGTGTACGCCGCGACTTTCCGCAGGTTGCTCATGCCGGTGAGGAATCCCGCCGAATATCCGCCATCTGGAGTTCGATCTGTGTCGCCCATGATGAGCGTGATTGTTTCGGGCCGCACATCTAACTCTTCGGCAATCGTCTGCGCATAATAGCCCGTGATGCCAATGCCTGTTTCGGTTCTTCCCGTTCGCGCCAGAATCGTGTTATCGCTGCGAATCTCAAGCCAAGATCCGAGCAAAGTGGGATCAATCGAGGTCGGATTCTCAGCCGCTTGCGCTCTCCCTACGAATCGCACCGGAAGCGCCAGCGAAACAAAGAGCGCCCCGCCGTTCTTCATGAAGCCGCGCCGCGAGATCGTAGCTGCAAATGCGAGAGTCTCCCGCTGATTCGTTTTGCCGATCACCGCGCTGCTCCTTTCATCGCCTGCGCGGCGCGTTGCACGGCGTCAATGATTGCAGCATACGTTCCACACCGACAAAGATGAGGCGAGGGCGGCGTATTCGTGAATGCGTTTTTAATTTGCGCGACCGTCGGATTGGGGATCTTCGAGAGCAGTTGCACCGCGACGACCATCATTCCGCTCTGGCAATACCCGCATTGCGGCACTTGCTCATCGATCCATGCTTGCTGCACGGGATGCAGTGTCTTGCCATCCTCCGTTGCGCTCAATCCCTTCTGCGCCGCCCACAACGCGGGCAGACCTTCAATCGTGGTGACTTGCTTTCCTGCCGCGTACGAAAGGGGAGTAATACACGTGCGAATCTCTTGGCCATCCAACAAGACCGCGCAGGCGCCACACTGTGCCACCCCGCAACCCATCTTCGGCCCGGTCAACTTCAGCTCATTGCGCAGCACAAACAACAGCGGCGTATCGGGATCAGTGGCGATCGTTTGCTTTGTGCCGTTCACCGTGAGGGTCAACTGGTCTGCCATAGCGCCTCCTTCGATCTCGCGATTTAGACTTGAGGGAGCATGCTTTACCCCGGCGGCTATTTTCGGCTCTTCAAGGAGCGAATTCGCCTTGAGTTCGTCATTGGTTGATTGTCACCCCCTGCCAGAGGCTCCCCGAGTCGAGCTACCGTATCGCCCTGGATTCGGCTCCGGTCTGCGCCTTCTTGTTCCACCGCGGCACGAAACATCCGGTAATGGTTCTTGAGACGCTGCTCGTAGCCGGGAGACTGCAGGACAAACTCGAAAAGATCCCGAAGCGCGGGACCGTAGCGGGATTGCTGGGCCAACGGATCCAAATAAGGCCCTTGCCATTCGAGCGGATCCAAAGGATCGGAAGTGTGGGACCATTTCTGATAGAAGTCCACGCTTTCCCAGCCATAGCTGATCTGGGCCCAAGCCTTCCAACCGGTGTGGGGCCGGAGTACGAGGATAGTCACGCGCCGACAGTCGCAGCCCGGTTCATTGCAATACAACTCGATAAAGCCATATTCGCCGTGGGGCAGCGGATTTCCGATGGGAACCTTCACCGACCGGGTCTCGCGGGTTGCCAGTTCCGGGAATTTCTCCATAAATGGTGCCATGGGCATGGCGGGATTGTAGCGCGGAAGCCGAGGTGCGGATCAGGAGAGAAGGAAAAAGGATGTGGAAAAAAGTTGGAAAAAGTTTGGCGAAAAGGCTTGGCAACATCCGATATCACTATGATGATATCGGCAATGACGGTAGCACAAATCGAACAGCGGATCGAGTAGGTGAAACCGCAACTGCCTCGACTGAGAGCGATGCATCCCGGGAGCCCGAGCAATACAACGTTTGCGGCAAGCCCGGTTGCCACTGCAAAGATGCCAAGAATCCCCAGAAGCACGGGCCCTACAACCAGCTCAGCTTTACCCGGCGTGGCCAGGGCGGCACTCGTTTCGTTGCGGGCCGAGCGACTGGCGGAGATGCGGCAGAAACTCCCGCAGGAGGAGCAATGTGCGATTTTAGGTGCCAGAAAATGCGCTGCAGTTTGAGAAATCCGCGACTTAAGTACTGCGCGACAACCGAGCAAAGCGCACGATGCCGGCGGCTGGGCGGAAGAGAATCGCCGTTGCGCAAAGGACATTTACTAGAATTGCCGTTTTAGGGCGTTCGGTTCGATTCCGACCCGCGCCTCCAAATGCTTCTTGCAGTCAGCCCGCATCGACATTTGGTTCCTGGCTCTAGTAGAAATCGACATCGAAGGCATAGATGTCCCGCCCACTGGCGTCGCGAACAAACATGCGCGAGCCGTCAGGAGTTGCGTCGCTCCAGAAACCCGAAATTCCGCTGTAACGGCGTAAGTCTTTCGCCGAAAAAACGTCGATCGGATTGGAGCTGCCGACCTTTACCCGCCGCACCCGAAATTCAACGTCACCGCTTACGTACTGCAAGTAATGGCTGTCGGCCGTCCAGGAAATATAACCCACATCTTCGTCGGTGATCCACGAGGCCCATTCTTGCTTAGCGACGTCGTAAATAAAGACCCGCTTGGCGGGATATTCGAATGAGAGGGCTGCCAGGTGACGGCCATCGGGAGACCAGCGCGGGCTGAATAGGCCTTCGGAGCCGGGAACGGTGGCGACCTGGCTGTTGCGGGTGTCGACGATCTCAATTTCAGATTTCTTGCTGCTGGAGGTGAAGCCGGTGGCAAAGGCGATCTGGGTGCCGTCCGAAGACCACGTAGGATCGGCCTCCGGATCATCTCCCGCGCGCAATGGTTTCGGTGGGCCGCCATCGGCTGAGATCAGGAAAGTCTTCCAGGGCTTGCCACCGACCCTTGACATGAATGCGATTTGCTTTCCGTTCGGAGACCAGCGCGGAAGTTCCGCACTATCTCCCGGCGTCGACGTGAGCTGGATTCGTTCGGTGCCGTCCACACGGCAACGCCACAGATTGTATCCGGGGATGCTCACGTAGGCGATCCACTGACCATCGCGCGAAAAGGCTACGTCTGTAGCCGATATGCCTCCCAGGAACGGAATGAATTTGCCAGTGGCTGAATCATAACGGACCAATTCTCCTCGCTGATGCCAGCCAAACACGAATAATTTCTTCTCATCCAGAGAAACCAGAGGGGCCTCAAACCGGAGAGGACCAAAAGTCAGCCGTGTCGGCTCGCGCGACAAACGGGAAAATAATCCCCGGGATTCTGCCAGGGCGAAGATGTCGCGAGCGCCACCTTGGGCTTCAGCCTCGAATACGTAGTACCGTCCATCCGGTGTCCATCGGCCACAGCACTCATTGTGCGGATGGTGCCAATCTGGAAGCAGTTGATGCAGATCGGAGCCATCCGATCGCACTTCCCAGAGCGTTTCGGTTCGGGCTTGGCGATTGAAAACTGTGAATCGGATGCGAGATCCGTCGGGCGAAAACCGGAGCTGTCCGGGATTTCCGTCAGTCCCAGATACGATCATCTTCGCGCCACTGCCGTCGCTCGCCGCGATGAATAAGCTCGAATCTTTTGCTAATAGGAAGTGCTTGCCGTCGAGAGCCCAGCAGCCCCAGCCTCCCTCCACATCTCCAATCCTGTGCGGAGAACCGCTGGGCAGGGGCAGACTCCAAAATGGGGCGTTTTGCGAATCGAATGTCGTCACCAGAAGGTGCGTGCGGTCGGGAGAAATGTCCTCGATCACGGGGTGCCGGAAGGGGAACGGGATTAAAGAAATGTCGCTGCCGCCCACCGCAATCTCTGAAAGCTGAGGGTTGTCGGCGAGATTCTGGCGAAAATAGATCCGGGAACCGTCGGTGACCATAACGCAGCAAGGGTCGCCGCCGTTTGTGAGCTGAACGGAACCGGTGACCCTGGGACGCTGCACCGGAATGGAACGCCAGATCGTGAAGGCGAGCAGCGACACGATCACACCGGAACCAGCCCACACCCATCTTCTTCTTGCCGCTCTCGTTATTGTGACAAAGGAGGGGGAGGTTTCCTCGATGGGCAGTTCGGAGGGCATCTCACTGCTCGTGGGAGCAACGGGATCTGTTACGGGCGGGATGTCGCCGTTGAATGAAGATCCGATCCACTGCACGGGGGCGGTCCAGCGGTAGCCTCTCCGGGGGAGGGTTTCAATGTAACGCGGTTCGTCGCCGGAATCTCCCAAAGCTTGCCGCAGCCGATTCATCGCGGCGCTGATGCTATGTTCGAACTCCACCACCGTGTTGTTCGGCCAGAGCCTCTGGCGGATTTCCTCCCGGAATACCACTTCTCCGGGGCGCTCCAGGAGCGCCAGAAGAATCCGACACGGCTGATCTGGCAAGTGGATGATCTTGCCATCTTCCTTCTTCAATTCGCCCGACCGAACATTCAGTTCGAAACCTTTGAAGACTGCTGTTTTTCGCGATTTCTCGACCTCGGGCAAAACCGACACCTCGGGCGCAAACATTCTAGCACCGCAAGAGAGCCTCGCCAGTCAGCGGGCCGAACGGGTCTCAGTCCGGCAGGGGTCTCTGCAGCGGACTGACCAAGTCTAAAGTCTCTCAAAGCAAAGCAGATAAGTGGATGATCGAAAAATGATGCATCCGTGACTTGTAGCGATCAAGGGGTTCGTGCGACTCAAGTGACGGACCTGGTCGTGTGTCCCGGTGGTGCAGGCGCACGCCCCGTAATCGACTGCAAAGTCGTTGAGGCTTGTGAAGCAGTTACGTTGGAGGCATTTTGAAAGAACGCACAGAGCAGGGTAAGTCGCTTGCGGTCCCGCCACGGGTTGTGATTTTCCAGCTCTGCTCGATTCCAGTATTCCTCCTCATGTTTACCGCGGCTCTCTGCGCCCAAAAGAGACAAGGCTCGTGGTCCGATCTGCGTGGCCTGAGGGTTGGCCAAGGCATTGAAGTGATCGAATCCAACATGAAGCATCACGGCGGAGAATTCGTCAGCGTCTCCGATGAGATGCTCACCCTCCAGGAAAAGGGCTCGGACGTCTCCGTAAAACGCCAAGACATCGTCCGCGTCTCGACCGCCTCCGGCGCCCGGCGCGGCGAGCACACCGTAATCGGTCTGGTGGTCGGCGCGGCCGGCGGGGCGGGCATCGGTGCCGCTGCTGGCTCCGGATCGAAGGGCTGGGTGGGACTCTCGGAAGGAGTGGGCGCCCTCGTTGGCATCGCAATTGGCGCCTCGAGCGGGGCGATAGTGGGCACCGTGATCCCCGCCCACACAACCATTTACCGCGCTGCCCCTGCGGTCGTCACGCACTAGACGATATCGAATTGGCCGTGTGACCTCGACCGTAAGGGGAGCGCAGAAAGCAAATGGCGCAGTATATGCGATCGGTCTCTCTTTCATTTTTCATTGGTGGTTCATTTTTGGAAGTGTGGGCAATTCGATCCTCGGGCTTCAAATCTACTAGTTCAGGAGCAGTCTCATGAAACCCAACATTACATGGGCAAAGCTGGTGATCTTTTCCGTCGCGGCGATTGGGGGAGCAGCGACCGTTCCTGCCGTAGCCCAATCTTTTCCTGGTATTGGCACGGTGATGACCTACAACGTGAACGAAGGAACCGA
>Ga0265762_1000158_pt1 | contig 10636 bp, 9 predicted proteins | sample NZIome_4_FD_200870 | JGI IMG/M metagenome (GOLD analysis project Ga0265762, IMG submission 200870) | Metatranscriptome of rhizosphere microbial communities from Maridalen valley, Oslo, Norway - NZI4 (Metagenome Metatranscriptome) | ecosystem: Host-associated > Plants > Roots > Rhizosphere > Soil ...
ACACGGAGACCAAAGGCGTGCCGATTGCTGTCTTCAACCCGCTCGATGTCGCAAGGGAAGATTTGGTGGAGGCGAGCGTCGATTTTCCCGGCGGCCTGCCCCAGTCGGTGGGAGTGAGCGGGCCAGATGGAAAAGCAGTTCCGGCGCAGATTTCGAACGGGAAGGTGATTTTCCTGGCCCGAACTCCATCCGTTGGCTATGCCATTTACGATGTCGAACCCATCGCCGGGTCGGCTGCCTCTCCGACGCTCGAAGTTTCGGAAAACTCGCTCGAGAACCAGTACTACCGCGTGAAGCTGAATGCGGAGGGAGACGTTGCCAGCATTTTCGACAAGTCCATTGGCAGGGAATTGCTCGCCGCACCCGCGCGGCTGGCAATTTCCTATGACAATCCCGAGCACTGGCCAGGCTGGAATATGGACTGGGAGCAGGAGCAAGCTGCGCCCCGAGCGTACGTCAGCGGACCGGCGAAGATTCGAGTCGTGGAAAACGGGCCGGCGCGGGTGGCCGTGGAAGTTTCGCGCGAGACCGCGGGCTCGAAATTCATACAGACCGTCCGCTTGTCTGCGGGCGATGCGGGGAAGCGCGTGGAGTTCGCTAACATAATCGACTGGAACACGAAAGAGTCGAATCTGAAAGCAACTTTTCCGCTGACGGCTTCCAATGAGATGGCCACTTACAACTGGGATATTGGGACGATTGAACGGCCGACAGCGCAGCCGAAGAAGTTCGAAGTGCCCTCGCATCAGTGGATCGACTTGACCGATGCGAGCGGCGAGTTCGGCGCGACCATCCTGACCGATTGCAAGAACGGATCGGATAAGCCCAACGATCACACGATTCGACTGACGCTGGTCCGCACGCCCGGAACCCGGGGTGGCTATGCGGACCAGGGGACGCAGGATATCGGACATCACGAGTTCGTTTACGGAATCGCTGGACACGCGGCTGGCTGGCGCGAAGCGCAGACCGACTGGCAAGCGCAGCGGCTGAACGATCCGCTGATCGCGTTCCAGAATTCGAAGCATCCCGGGAGGTTGGGCCGGGAATTTTCCTGGCTGAAGGTCAGCAGCCCGCGCATCCGAGTATTGGCGCTGAAGAAAGCCGAACTGAGCGATGAGATCATCGTGCGCATGGTTGAACTCGCTGGCAGACCGCAGCCGGATGTCCGTGTGACATTCAATGCGCCCATCACCGCTGCACGCGAAGTGAATGGTCAGGAACAGCCGGTGGGAGCAGCCACGGTGAACGGAGGCGCTTTGGTTACTTCCTTCTCCGCGTATCAGCCGCGCACGTTCGCCGTTAAGTTAGCTGCCCCGCGCGCGAAGCTTGATGCCGTGCGGTCGGCTCCGGTGCCGCTGAAATATGATCTGGCAACCGCCAGCAATGACGGCACCAAGTCCGAGGGTGGATTTGATGGTAGGGGAGACGCATTACCCGCGGAGATGCTGCCTGCGCAGATCAAATTCAACGATGTGGAGTTCCAACTCGCTCCGGCAAGAACCGGCGCGCGCAATGCCGTCCTCGCGAAAGGCCAGACGATTGATCTGCCGCCAGGTCGTTACAACAGGTTGTACGTGCTGGCCGCTGCGGTCGACGGCGATCAGAGGGCGACGTTCAACATCGGCAGCACGGCCGTCGAGTTAAAGGTTGAGGACTGGGGCGGATTCATTGGCCAGTGGGACGATCGGCAGTGGAGCTCGAAGGATACTTCCCACGACGATTACGGCGAGATGACCGGTATCAAACCCGGCTTCATCAAGCGGGCCGATCTCGCGTGGTACTGCTCGCATCATCACAATGCCGCGGGCGAGAACGTGCCTTACCGTTACTCCTATTTGTTTGCCTATCCGATCGACCTGCCTGCGGGCGCGAAAAGTATCCGGCTGCCCAATGACGATAAGATTCGCATTCTGGCAATGTCGGTCGCAGACGAGACTCCAGAGGCGAAACCCGCGCAACCTCTCTACGATGTTCTGCCTCCGATAGCCGGGAAGTAGCGAGGAAACGAAGATTTGCTGATCTGGCTCATGGTTCGGGGATGGGCTCGATGCGTCCTAGCAAAAAAATGTAGCCGACAATTCCGAGCAGCAGAATCACGGTTGCCGTCACAAACGCGGCGGCGAAAGAGTGGGATGCGAAAACGATGTAGCCGGTAACGATGGGCGCAGAGATCGCCGCGATCTGGCCGCATAGATTTACCGCGCCAGCCAGCGTGCCGACGCTTTCACGGGGAGAGATAAGAGACGGAACCGTCCACGCCACGGGCGCGGCCGCAGCTAGTCCTCCCAAGGCAAGGCTGATCCAGAGCAGGGCAGCGGTAGCGCTCTGAGCCTTCGCCGCGCCAAAGATGGCGAGACCGAAGGCCATTCCCATCACCAGAACGGTTTGACGAACGTAGTTTGCGTCGTAGCCACGCTCGATCAGAGCATCCACCAGCCATCCGCCAACCAGAATATCTGTGGCCGTAGCGAACAGCCAGGGCACGCTGGTGTAAAAGACCGAATGAAATAGATCCACGTGAAGCGAAACGGAAAGATAGCTGGGCAGCCATGTCAGCAGAAGAAAGAAAGTGTAGTTATAGGCGCCCCATCCCAGTGCCAGGCCGTAAAGCTTTCGCTGTTTCAGAAGATACCCCAGTGAACTGCCGTTGCGTACTTTCGCCGCGTCTTCTAGTTGCGCTCCGCCTTGCAGAATAAAATCGCGCTCCCGCGGCGAAAGTTTCGAGTCTTCGCTGGGATTGCGATAGATGAAATAAAACAGCACGAAATAAAGAAAGCTGATGAAGCCGGTCGCGGCGAAGCTCCAGCGCCAGCCAAAATAGATCAGCAAAAGGCCGATCAGCGGAACTCCCATAGCCGTGGAGAATTTTGCCGCGGCATCGGTGAACGCGGTTGCCAGACCTCTTTCCTGCCGCGCAAACCAGTAGCCCAAGGCCTTGGCATTCGCGGGAAATGTGGGCGATTCACTGACGCCCAACAACAGGCGCGCTGCGAAGAACCAGGCGAGGCCGGGGGCTAGAGCGGCGGCGAACGACGACAGGCTCCACAGCAAAGCGCTCATTCGTCCCACCCGGCGCACCCCCCACCGGTCCAGCAATACGCCGCAAGGCATCTGCATCACGGCGTAAGTCCAACTGAAGGCGCTCGAGAGATATCCGAAAGCGACTAATGACAATCCGAACGAGTCATGAAGCGCGTCGCGTGAGACCGACAAGTTGATGCGGTCGAAGAAGTTGACCAGGACTCCAAAGGCAAGCAGAAGAGCGATTCGCCATCGTCTGCGCGGAATTGTGGAAGAGCTCGGGATCACTGGACACCGAGGCCGGCGAGTAGTCCGCCGTCGACCAGATAGTCCCCGCCGGTGCAGAACCCGGCTTTATCGGATGCCAGAAAGGCTGCGAGTTCCGCAACTTCTTCGGGGGTACCGATACGCCCGAGCGGATGCGCGGCGCCGAAGCGCGCGAACGCTTCTTCGACCGGCACCTCGGGCGAGAAGTTCGCCGCCGAACGGGCCAACATGGGGGTGCGAATCGACCCCGGGCTGATGGAATTGACCCGGATGTTGTCGGCGGCGTGGTCGAGTGCGAGGGCGCGCGTCAAGCTGTGAATCGCACCCTTGGATGCAGCATAGGCAGCGACGCCACGCTGGCAGGCGTATCCCTGAACGGATGCCAGGTTGATAATGCACCCCCCTCCGCGCTTCTTCAGTTCGGGGATGCCAAAATGCGCCATCAGATAGATGCTGCCGAGGTTGACCATCAGGCAGCGATTCCAGGTCGCGAGATCGGTTTCTAAAACGGTGCCGAAGGGATGAATCGCGGCGGCGTTGACGATGATGTCCAGGCCGCCGAACTGGCTGACGGTCCTGCCGACGACCGATCGCACCTGGTCGAGATCGGTCACATCACAGGGTTCGACGCGCAGGGTCAGGCCGAGCTTCGCTGCCTCGCGAGCCAAGTCGTCATTGCCTGCCGGTTCAATTCCGCAGGCAACAACCTGCGCGCTTCCCGCGGCCAAGCGCATTGCAATCGCTCGTCCAATTCCCGTCGTACCGGTGATCACAGCCACCCGTTTGGCAAAGTCATTCATAGCAGTCGAGTCCTCGCTTCGCAGACTACGAAACTTCTTGATCAACTTGATCAACAACCATTCGTGCGACCGAAACTAAGCAGATAACTCCGGGATCGCGTACCTCAAGCCATGGATGACGCCGCGCAGCTCGGCGAGACCCTTCAATCTTCCCACCAACGAGTAGCCGGGATTTGTTTTCTTGCCGATGTCATCGGCCAGCAGATGTCCATGGTCGGGACGCATGGGAATTTCATGGCCCGGCACACCCGCTTGCCGCCGATGCGCCTCTTCTTCGAGCAGGACGCGGATCACGCCCACCATGTCGGAACTGCCGGCGAGGTGCTCGGCTTCGTGAAAGCTTCCGTCGATTTCTCTCCGCACCTGGCGAAGGTGCACAAAATGGATGCGGGAACCAAACTCGCGAGCCATGGCCAGCAAATCGTTATCCGCACGCGCTCCGAACGAACCCACACAAAACGTTAATCCGTTGGCGAGCGTATCGCAGGCGGTGAGAATCGCGCGGATATCGTCGGCGGTCGAGACCACTCGCGGAAGCCCAAACAACGACCAGGGGGGATCGTCGGGATGTATGGCGATGCGAACCCCCGTCTCCTGTGCCACGGCGGCAACTTCCCGGAGGAATAGGACAAGATTCCTTCGCAGATCCTCCGCAGTCACGCCTTCGTACGCCGCGATCAAACCGCGAACGGTCTCACGATTGTACGAGGCTTCGGCGCCGGGCAGGCCGGCGATGATGGTGTGCTCCAGATCTTGTCGGCGTGCCTCTGACAGGGAATCGAAGCGGACGCGAGCAGCCTGGGCACGGTCGTCGGAATAATCAGCCGCGGCACCTTTGCGCTTGAGAAGGAACAGGTCGTATGCCGCAAAATCGACGGCATCAAAACGCAGAGCGTAGCCGGTAGTGGGCAGGCGCCATCGCAGATCGGTTCGCGTCCAATCGACGACGGGCATGAAGTTGTAGCAGATCACGGGTACCACCGCCTTCGCGACCGCGGCCAAAGTGTCCTTCCAGGCACCAATGAAATGTCCGTAACGCCCCGATCGAAGCTTGATTGAATTGTGAATGGGAATACTTTCCACTACTGACCAGACCAAGCCGGCGGCGAGAATTTCGTCCCTGCGCTTTAATACTTCGTCCAACGGCCAGGCTTCGCCCCGATACAAATGATGCAAGGCGGAGACGATTCCAGTGGCTCCCGCTTGCTTGATGTGATTGAGAGGAATCGGATCGTCCGGTCCAAACCATCGCCAAGTCTCTTTCATGGTTTGATGTTATCCTTCGCCTTCCTTAACGCGCGATGCGTGCCGAGCCGCCGCGCATCACGGACTGGACTTCAGAAAGAGTCGCCATGCTGGTGTCTCCCGGGGTGGTCATGGCCAGCGCACCGTGCGCGACCCCGCACTGAACCGCCCATTCGACGCCTTTATCCGCGAGGAAGCCGTAGATCAGACCCGAGGCGAAGGAATCTCCGCCGCCGACCCGGTCCATGATTTCCAGCGGCCGCTGGGGCACACCAATTATCTTTCCTTCATACAGCGCGATCGCGCCCCAGTCATTCTGAGTTGCGGTGTGCGCAGTGCGCAGCGTGGATGCAATCAGTTTGAGGTTCGGATACCGCTCGGCCACCCGATTGAGGAGCGATTCGTAGCTCGCAACCTCCAGCCGACTGTAGTCCTCATTCACGCCTTCGAGCGCAACTCCGAGAGCCGCCGAGAAGTCCTCCTCGTTGCCGACGAGGACGTCCACGTTTGCTACCAATTCACGATTCACCTCCTGAGCTTTCGTCTTGGCGCCAATTCCTTTCCACAGAGATTCTCGATAGTTGAGGTCGTAGGAAACCACAGTGCCCGAGGACTTTGCGGCTTGAATAGCAGCCATCGCGACGGATGCCGATGAGGCAGAGAGCGCGGCAAAGATACCCCCGGTGTGCAGCCAGCGAGAGCCGTTGGTGGCTAAGATGCGATGCCAATCGAAGTCGCCGGGCTGGCAGCTGGCGATCGCCGTATGGCCACGGTCCGAGCAGCCCACCGCGGCGCGTACTCCGAATCCTCGCTCGGTGAAGTTCAACCCGTTGCGCACCGTCCTGCCAATACCGTCGTAGGGAACCCACCGGATGAGCGAAGTATCGACGCCCCCCTGCAGAATCAAATCTTCGAGCAATTGTCCAATCGGATTTTTGGCAAAGGCTGTGATGACGGCGGTGCGCATGCCGAAGCATCTTCTCAATCCGCGAGCAACGTTGTATTCTCCACCACCCTCCCAGGCACGGAAGTTTCGAGCGGTATGGATTCGCTCCTCGCCCGGATCGAGCCGGAGCATGACTTCGCCGAGACTGACGCAGTCCCACTTACAGCTTTCGGGCATTTTCAAGACGATCTGGTTCATGGCCAGCATTCTAGCTGTTTCGAAGGCGAGCGGGTCAATTTCTGGTGTTCGCATTTTCATTTCTGAGGCGGCGACCAGCGCCGGCAAAGCGGCGCAGCGTATAATCTCCGCGAAAGAAATCGAGAGTGAAGATCCTTAGGTTAAAGACTGCGGTCGTTGAGGGGAACTTCGATTGGACTTTCGTTCGTATCGAAACGGACGAGGGAATTCGAGGTCTCGGCGAATGCTTCTTCGCTCCTGGGCTGACATCCATTCTTCGAGCGCTCGAACCTTTGCTGATAGGCGAAGACGCGCGCGATATTCATCGCCTGTTTCGCAAGCTGCAGCTGGCGACTTCCGGTGCGGGTTCGGTGGCGGGAATTATTTACAACGCGATCAGCGGCATCGAAGCAGCGCTTTGGGATGTACTCGGCCAGTGGCTCGACGTACCCATTTATCGTCTGCTGGGCGGCAAGTTTCGGGATCGAGTCCGAGTCTATGCGGACTGCCACGGAGGCGAAGCGCTGGAGAGTCTGGATGAAGTGCTGCGTTCGCGCCCCGCGTCGTGGGAAGCCAAGGCCTCAAGCCATACTGCGCGAGACTACTTTGGCGAGGCCGGCGAAGAGGCTCCTTCCTCGCCGGACGACTATCGCCGCCAGGCTCTCAAGAAAAGAGCGGAGGGGTTCACCGCTCTGAAGTTCGACCTGGATGTGCCCGGCACAGAAGGCTCCGACCCTCACAGTCGCGGGTTGAGCAATCGTGCTATCGATCACATGGTGAGTTTGATCGGCGCGGTATATGAGGCGGTGGGGAAAGACACCGACATCGCGGTCGATTGCCATTGGCGTTACAACCCCAGCGATGTAGTAAAAGTCGCGCACGAACTCGAGCCATTCCGGCTGTTGTGGCTGGAGGATCCGGTTCCCCCCAGCAACACTGCTGGGCTGAAGGAAGTGAGCTCAAAAGTGCGAGTGCCGATCGCCACCGGCGAAAATCTCTTTCTCTTCGAAGGCTTCGAGAAAATCATCGCGCAACACGCCTTGAGCATAGCGACTCCTGACTTGCAGAAAGTCGGAGGCTTGGCGGTCGCGCAGAGCATCGCGCAGTTTGCCGATGTGCATAGCATGCCGGTCGCTCCGCACAACATCAGCAGTCCGGTCGGCACACTGGCTTCGGCTCACTTTTGTGCGGCGATACCGAACTTTCTAGCCCTCGAGTTTCATGCTTCCGACGTGCCCTTCTGGAATGATCTGATCGAAGGGCCGCCGAAGCCGGTTATTCAGAATGGATTCATCTCTGTGCCCCAGAAACCTGGGCTCGGAATTAATTTGAATGAAGAGGTTGCCCGAAAGTATGCGCGCCCGGGCGAATCGTTTTTTGAATAGTCGATTGCCCTCGACCGCCGAGCTTTACGTCTATGTCAATGTCCAAGATAGAAGTTCTACATAAGATTGTGACCTCCGGCGTGGTGGCTGTCATCCGCGCGGAGAATCCTGAGCAAGCGGCTCGCATCGCGGATGCCTGCGCCCTGGGCGGCATTACTGCTCTGGAAATCACCTTCACGGTTCCGGGCGCAGCGGGAGTCATCGAGCATCTTGCCAAGAAATGTTCCCCTGAGATTTTGCTGGGAGCGGGCACGGTGCTCGATCCGGAAACCGCGCGCGTCGCAATTCTCGCGGGAGCGCACTTTGTAGTCAGCCCTGCGCTCAACCCTGAGACAGCGCGACTCTGCAATCGTTATCAGGTGCCCTACATGCCCGGCGCTGCAACAGTGGGCGAAGTGATCGCCGCCATGGAGTGCGGCGCTGATATCGTGAAAGTATTTCCCGGCGAAATCCTCGGACCCGCTTTCGTTAAAGCGGTGAAAGGCCCGCTGCCTCAGGCGCAGCTCATGCCCACCGGGGGGGTAAACCTGGAGAATGTCGCCCAGTGGATCAATGCCGGGGCGGTTGCCATCGGAGTGGGAGGGAATCTCACCGCGGGTGCAAAAAGCGGCGATTTCCCCTCCATTTCCCACCTAGCCCGGCAATTTGTAGAAAAAATCAAAGAGGCGCGGGCGCGATGAGCTCGGCAAGCTGGAAGTCCGATGACGAACTTTTCGCCCTCGTGGAGCGCGAACTATTCACCTGCGTAGTGGGCGATGTGATGGACAAGCTGAATCTTCAGCACCAGTTTCTTCCGCCGCAGATTCAGCCTCTTGGTCAGGACATGGTGGTGATTGGCCGCGCGATGCCGGTGCTGGCCGTCGATGTGTTCGTCGAAAAGATCTCCGGTACTGCGAACCAACTGATGGATAAGCCTTTCGGCTTGATGCTGGAGGCGCTCGACGATCTCCAAGCCGGCGAGATCTATGTCAACACCGGTTCTTCGCCTCGCAACGCGCTCTGGGGAGAGCTGATGAGCACGCGCGCCCGCAAGCTGGGCGGCCGGGGAGCAGTATTGGATGGCTACGTGAGAGATACGAAAGCTATTCTGAATATGAACTTCCCGACGTTCGCTTTCGGTTCGTACGGGCAAGATTCCGCTCCGCGTTACAAAGTGGTCGACTTTCGCATTCCGGTTGAGATCGGTGCGGTGCGGGTTCGTCCCGGCGACATATTGTTTGGCGATATCGATGGAGTTCTCCTGGTTCCCGCCCAAGCGGAAACTGAGGTGTTTACCCGGGCGCTCGAAAAAGCACGCGGCGAGAAACTGGTTCGGAAGGCCATCGAAGAAGGAAGCAGCGCGGTGGTAGCGTTTGAGAAATACGGAATCATGTGAAGAGAATATGGATGCACCGACTCAGACCCGGACGGTTTCGCCTCGCGCGCAACAGGTCTGTAGCTTTCTCCAGCAAGATAAGCTGCGGGCCTGGATTGCCTGGAGGCCCGATGAACTGCTGATGCTCTCCGGATATTTTCCTTACTGGGGTGCGTCGTTTCTGATCTATTTCGCCGATGCGGAACCCTTGCTCTTCGTTCCGCAAATTGAACCGCGCGACCACATTCCTGCCGGGCTCCAAGTGCAGGAATATCCCTGGGGCGATCTGAAATGTCCGGATCCATATGCTGTGCTGGTGTCGGAGATCGGATCTGTGTTGGCCAAGGCAGGAGCGAAGCCCGAAAACGTCGGAATGAATGCCGGGGCTTCCAGAACATCTTTGCCGATTCAGGCTGCCGAGCAAATTCCCATCCCTGAAGATTTTGCGGAGCGGCTATCGGCGCTTACTGCGAAGGCGGATGGGCGACGTCAAGCTGCCTTTGCGGTTCTTTATGCAAGAAAGACTCGGGAAGAAGTGGAAGCAATCCGGTTGGCAAACCAGGTCGCGAACGTCGGATTGGATGCGTTCTTCGAGAACCTGCAATCGGGAGTTCCGGAGGCGGATGTGGCGGCGGCGGTGGAGTCAGCCATCTACCGGCAGATTGGGAGGGATGGAATCTTTCATTCCCGCGGTTGGGCGATGGTGCAATCCGGACCCAATAGCGCCCTTGCCGGGCGCTTCAATCGCTCGACCGGACGGTGCCTCGAGGATGGCGACTTGGTTTTGATCGAATTGGCAACCTGCGTCAATGGATATTGGAGCGACCTCACGCGGACGGCTGCGGTAGGTTCGGCGAAGCCTGAAGTCGCGGAGATACTGTCCCTCGTCCGCGATGCACAGCAAGCTGCGATCGATGGCATACGCGCCGGAGTGTCCGCTGGATTCATCGACCGATTGGCAAGGGACAAAATCGCAGCGCAAGGACTCTCGTCATTCTTCACGCATCACACCGGCCATCACGTTGGCTTTCGCTATCATGATCCCGGATTTTTGATTGCTCCCGGAATAAGCGCGAAACTCGAGTCCGGAATGGTGATTACGCTCGAGCCGGGAGCGTATGTGCCAGAGCGTGGGGGAGGTGCGCGGATCGAAGATAACGTACTGGTCACGGAATCTGGTCACGAAGTGCTTTCCCGAACAAGAGCGGGAGAGTATCCGGGGGACAAGCGGCCATGATCAGCATCGATCTGTCGGGCAAGACGATTCTGATCACCGGAGCTTTAGGTGCAATAGCCGAGCCCATGGTGCAAAGGCTCGCTGAGAGCGGCGCACGGCTCGTGCTTACGGATATCAAAACCCAGGAGCAAGGCAAAGAGAAACTCGTCGAATGGCACATCCCGCCTTCGTATTATTCTTATATTCCTGCTGACATTACCC
>Ga0265762_1000159_pt1 | contig 10581 bp, 6 predicted proteins | sample NZIome_4_FD_200870 | JGI IMG/M metagenome (GOLD analysis project Ga0265762, IMG submission 200870) | Metatranscriptome of rhizosphere microbial communities from Maridalen valley, Oslo, Norway - NZI4 (Metagenome Metatranscriptome) | ecosystem: Host-associated > Plants > Roots > Rhizosphere > Soil ...
CGGGATCGCGGTTGCGGCCAACTCCGATCGCGTTTATGCCCTGATCGAAGCACACAATCCGGATGGCGGTTTGTATCGCTCCGACGACGGCGGCGAAAGCTGGGACCTCGTGAATCCAAGCCACAGCCTGTGGCAACGCCCCTGGTATTACATGCACATCATTGCCGACCCCAGAGACGAAAATATTGTCTACATCATGGATGTGGAGGCGTATAAGTCGACCGATGGCGGACACCTGTTTAATCGAATCCATGTTCCACATGGGGATAATCATGGACTGTGGATTGATCCCAGAGATACGAGGCGGATGATCGCATCGAACGACGGCGGAGTTACTGTAACTTTGGATGGCGGCAAGAACTGGACGCTGGAGGATAATCAACCGACGGCGCAGTTCTACCACGTGATTACGGACTCGGTCACGCCCTACCGCGTGTATGGCGCCCAGCAGGATAGCGGGACGGTGGCCATAGCCAGCCGCAGCGATGACGGTGCGATCGATCGCACGGATTGGTATGACGTAGGTGGGGGTGAGGCTGGTTATATCGCGCCTTACCCGCCGGATCCCAACATTGTTTACGCCGCGGATTATCAAGGCAACATCACACGCTACGACAGGCATATAGGACAGGTGAAATCGATCACCGATCAGCCAGAACTTTCCGATGCGCACGGTGCGGCGAATCTTGAACACAGATTTCAATGGACTGCGCCGGTGATGATTTCATCGCACGATCCCAACACGCTCTATCACGGTGGCGAGCGCTTGTTCAGAACTACCGACGGGGGCGTGCATTGGCAGGCGATCAGTCCTGATCTGACGCGCAACGACAAGAGCAAGCAGAGTGTTTCCGGCGGCGACATTACGCTGGATGATTCCGGCACGGAGTACTACGACACGATCTTTGCGCTGGCGGAGTCGCCGATCACGAAAGGCTTATTGTGGGTGGGGACCGACGATGGTCTGGTGCAACTGACGCGCGACGAAGGAAAGAGCTGGACGAACGTCACGCCCAAAGGTTTGCCGGAGTGGAGCCGCATCAGCCAGATCGATGCTTCGCCGCACGACCCGGGCACGGCTTACCTGGCCGTGGACCGGCATCAGAGCGACGATCTCAAACCTTACCTCTATAAAACGAGCGATTACGGCCAAACCTGGACGGGGTTGACCAACGGAATCCCAGAGGGCTCGTTCGTTCGAGCCGTCCGAGAGGACCCGAAGAAGCGCGGACTGCTTTACGCGGGCACGGAAAATGGAGTCTACGTTTCGTTTAATGACGGTGCGCAGTGGAAATCGCTCAAGTTGAATCTTCCGACCACGCCGGTGCATGACCTTGTAATCAAGGACAACGATCTAGTGGTGGCGACGCATGGGCGGGCGTTCTGGGTTCTCGATGACGTCAGTCCGTTGCGCCAATTCACCGAGGATGTGGCGAAACAGGAGATCCACCTCTACACGCCGGCAGCGGCTTACCGGATTCAGGCAGGAGAATCCGGAGAACATCATCCTTCCAAGCGGACCGGGCAGAATCCGCCGGCCGGGGCTGTGATTGATTACTACCTGAAGGACGCTCCGAAAACGGGGACGGAGACGAGGCTGGAGATTCTCGATGCCTCGGGGAAGGTGATCCGGAAATATTCGAGCGCCGAGGCACAATTGCCCGACGAACCCCTGGGACCAGACGACAAGAAGCCGGAAAAGGAGATCAAGCCGGATGCGGGCTTGAATCGTTTCGTGTGGGATTTGCGTTCCGAAGAAGCCCATCGTGTTCCCGGCTACTATCTATGGGAATACAACGGGGGTGCGAAGGGAGCGGTGGCTGCGCCGGGTGAGTACCAGGTGAAGCTGACGGTTGGCAGCGTGAGTCAAACTACCCGATTGGAAGTGAAGTTGGATCCGCGAGTGAAGGTAAGTGAGGTGGATCTGGCGGCGCAATTCAACCTACTGACGCAGATTCACGAAGAGTTGAACCGGGTATATGACGCAGTCAATCAAATTCAGGACGTGCACGCGCAGGTAGCTGGGCTGAAAAGGCGGTTACCGGAAAACGCCAGCAGCAAGGCGATTGTATCCTCGGCCGATGATCTGGAGAAGAAATTGGTTGGGGTGCGGGACCTGCTGATCAATCTGACGATTAGCGCCAATGAGGATTCGCTGGCTTACCCGCCGCAGCTCGATGCGAAGTTTGCGTTCCTTGCGATGGATGTGGGCAGCGCCGATTCGGCGCCCACCGAGGCCGAACAGCTTGAGTTCGAGAAGTTGAAGCGGCAAAGCGGAGAATTGCTGAGCCGATGGGACGACCTGCAACGCCGCGATCTCGCCGCCTTCCAGAAACTGACGGCGGAAGGCAGCCTCTCCACAGTCGTGGTGCCACCCGCGGGTCGAGCGGGAGAGGTGGAAAACACGGATGCTCATTAGCGACCCGAGGGTTACCCCGTGTTTCGCGAGTGACCGACGTATTACTTCCGTGCCACTTCGCTGGCACTGATGTGCCTTGTACACCCTGTTGCAGGCTGCTAACTTGCCGATAGTGATGCTGATCCTCCCCTAAAGTGGTGGTCGACTGGGATGTCTTGTCTCGGGGGTGTATATGAGGTTCATGCATCTGTGTTATGCGGCCGTAGGCTTTGCGGTGGCCCGTTGGATCTTCAAACGGCAGCCCGTTGCTGATCCAGTAGTTCGTTTACGCTCTTCGGGTTTGCTGTAGGAAGTTGGGTTTTAGAGTTTGGGCGCGCGCCCCGTTGCGCCTCCATTTCGTCTAGCGCGCGCCCACTAACTTTCCGGTCCGCCAGAAGGTCTAGTACTAAGGTTTGCCGAAGTTATCTCTGTTTCGCCGGCTTCTCTCACTACAATCTTGGCAGGACTGCTGGAGTTCGCGGTGACTGGCCGCGTGCTTGCAGTTCCGTCGATCACGCGTCGCGGCACTTGGTGCGGACGATGCGCGCTGATCGAAGTGCGCTGGTGCCTGGATAACCCTGATGAGAACGCCGTTATCAATGCGTTGGACGATGGCCCTTCTGGTCGCGGGAGTGCTCGGGCTGGCATGGCCGCAGCCAGCTTACGCGCAAGAGGATCCGGACGATGCGCCGCTGGGTGACGTGGCGCGGAGTTTTCGCAGCAAGTCCGCTCCATCCGACTTGGTGATTGATAACGATAACCTCTCCAAGGTGGTCGAGGACGCCGAAAAGCGGCGTGCTGCGGGTTCTACGATGGTGTTCTCTTTCGATCCGGGGGGAAAGGATTTCAGCGTCTCCTCCCCGGACGTGAGTTGCAGCCTTAGTTTCAGCGCAAAGACCAGTTCGCTGCTCGCCGATCCCATTCCGTTAAACGAACTGCCGCAAGGCGAGCTAGCGAAGTTGGAAGGACCGGCGACCATCGACGGGGACGCTTTGCAGGTGTCGGTACACAACGGCAGCGCGTGGGAGCTGCGCGAGGTGGTGATTGGGCTCACGATTGTAAGGCGTCCGGACCCGAGCGATGCCACGTCCTACTACGGCCGCGCGCGAATTGTGCCGGCTGTCGCCGGCGCTGCTCATCGGGCACAAGATTCGTCGCAGAAGCTGCCGGATGTCACAATGCTGTTGCGAGTGAAAGGATCGGCTGCGCCGTCCGCGACGGCGGTTTTCCGAACCCAGTTGAACTTTGCTCTTTTTCCGGACCAGGAATGGCATTGGGCGATCGTGAGAGCCAAAGGGGTGCCACCCCCGCCGCCTCCGGGAGCAATGACGATGATGGACCCGAACCCAGGTACGACCGTCCAGCTTCCCGCGGTGCAGCCGGAGGCCGGTCCGAAGAGTCTGCCCGGGCCTGTGCCGCCGTCCGGTGCCGAGCCCGCTGTTCACCAAGAATAATCGCGACCCTAGCCCTCCAGCCGATCTACCGCATCGCGCGTGTTAAACTGACCACAAATCCCACATCAAGGAACTGAAGATGAAATTTGGCGTCATCACCTTTCCCGGGTCGAACTGTGACCACGATGCCTACTGGACCATCCAGGTCGCGAAGCAGCCGGTATGTTTTCTGTGGCACGAATCGCACGATCTGGAAAATTGCGATGCCATCATTGTTCCTGGGGGATTCGCTTTCGGGGATTACTTGCGGACCGGAGCGATTGCGAAGTTCTCTCCGGTCATGGAATCCGTGCGGCGGTTTGCCGATGGGGGAGGGTTGGTGCTGGGGATTTGCAATGGCTTTCAGATCCTGTGTGAAGCAGGGCTCTTGCCGGGCGCCCTCATGCGGAATGCCGGGTTGAAGTACGTCTGCAAGCCGGTGCAGGTGAGGGTTGAAAATAGGGCTACTCCGTTCACCAATGCCTGCGCGGAGGCAGAAGTGTTGACCATTCCGATTGGCCACATGGAAGGGAACTACTTCTGCGATTCGGAAACGCTGGACGAACTGCGCCGCACCAACCAAATCGTGTTTCGCTATTGCACTCCCGGCGGCGAGATCACCGCTTCGGCGAATCCCAATGGCTCGCTGGAGAACATTGCGGGCATCTGCAGCGCGGGGGGAAATGTTGTCGGCATGATGCCTCATCCCGAACGGTCCGCTGAACCGGAACTGGGTGGGACCGATGGAATGAAGATCTTTCAGTCCATGGTGGGCGCAATGGCCGACCGCTAGTCTCCTCTCCGAGTGGTGGGATGCTCATTCCTATGCGGGAAACAAAATTCTGTTTGAAAATCCTCCGCTGTCCTGCTACTGTAACCGCGAAGCGCTTCCTGTTCTCGCCCCACTGGAACTAAAAGCTAAAAGAAGTTTAGGGAGGAGTGTGTTTGATGACGTCGAAACAGATTCTTGACGCCTTTTCTGAAACATTGATGCGCGACGAACGAATCCTAAGCCCACGCGAGCGGGAGTTGTTGATGAGCCTGCTGCAAAACGCAAGAGACGCATCCAGTAATCCAGAAACTCAATCCGCCGTAACCGCTGCCATCGCCCGATCTGTAGGCGAAACCGTCGCCCAGCGGGCTTTTGCTCTTTTGGGGAGCAGCATCGTAGAGCAGATTGTCGCGCGTGCTGCGGGCGTCTCCGAAGAAACCATGCCAGCAACGGTGTTTGCCGGGCCGCACCCGCCGAGTCCCGGACCGCAGCCGCCCTCCGGACCCGGACCGGCGGACCTTCCGGGGCCGCACCCCCCGGGCCCCGGGCCACAACCGCCAAGTGGACCTGGCATTGCTCTGCGACACTCGAGTGCGGTCGGGCGTCAGGAAGCAAGAAAAAGCCAGTCGGCTTCGAACAGCGGCATTGCTGTGCTGGAAACTCCCGCAGGGGTTCGGGCGCAGTGCGTAGTCCTCGATGAGTTCCTGGCTCCTCAGGAGATGGAGGAACTGCTCCGCTATACGCTGGAACACGACGCGGAGTTCAGGAACAGCGAAGTGATTGCACCCGGCGGCGAGTCGGGGGTGACTGACTACAGCCATCGTCGCTCGCGCGTTCTGTTAGAGCTGGGAGCGCATGAGCCAGTGATCCTGAATCGAATCCGGGCGGTGCTGCCAAAGGTGTTGGAAAAACTTGGCGTCGAGGAGTTTCCCATTGCGCGAACGGAGGTGCAAATCACCGCCAGCAATGACGGAGACTTTTTCCATGCCCATTGTGATGACGCGCAGGAGCGGATCGCATCGCGACGGATGACGTTCGTGTACTTTTTCCATCGCGAACCGAGCCGGTTCGAAGGCGGAGAGTTGCGGCTGCATGATGCGCGGCAGAAGGGCGACCACCCGCTTGGCACGGGGAGCTACGAGACGATTGTGCCGCAGCAGAACCAGATCGTTTTCTTTCCGTGCTCGACGCTGCATGAAATTACTCCGGTCGAGTGCCGCTCGCGGGCTTTCGCTGACAGTCGCTTCACGGTAAACGGATGGCTGCACCAGTAAAAAACACAGCATGGCTTGAGTGGATCGCAGGCCTCATGGGGACGGCATCGCGGCAACGACACACCGCGATGCTGCCGCCACAGCAGTTCCATTGCCTGCTGGATGAGTTGCCGCTGCACTTGATTCCGCAGTGCTCTCCTGGCCTGCAAAATTCGAAAGGGCATGCGGCTCAAGAATTATTCCTCAACCCGGAATGTGTGATCTTGCCTGCCGGAGAAGTTCCAGAGAAACTGCAAGCCCATCGCGAGTTCCTCGACGGTTTCTGCTTGCAAGGCACGGTGGCGTGGGTGCCCGCCGCTAGGGGTGCGATCGATCCCTTCTGGCTGGGACCGCGACTGGAAGATGGAGTTTCACGGCTCCGCGCGGGGGAATCCGCACTGTCTCTTCCGGTTGATGTAAGGCTCCTGCTGGCGGAGGCTAGCATCTTGACTCCAGCCAATCATGCTGAGCTTCGCGCTGCGGAGTGGTCGGAAATAGTAAGCCGAGGCACGTTGGCATTTCGGGAGCGGAACTATGTACCTCTTGGCAACTTGATTCATCCCTTCAATCTTGCGGCTTTGCGCCGTTACTACAGGTATGCAATTCGGCGGGGGGCGATCCGGCTGGGAGACGAGCAGAGCCGCCGGCGCTATGTGGCCCACAATGAACCGGTCGCCCGCTACTTCCACCACCAAATCACGAACGCAGTCAGCGCCATCGTGGGAGAGGCGGTCAAGCCTTCCTATGTTTATCTGGCCTCCTACTTGAGCGGGGCTGAACTGAAGAAGCACACCGATCGCCAGCAGTGCGAATTCAGCGTTACGTTATGCCTGGATTTTTCTCCCGAACCGGAACTGGCAACTTCGTGGCCGCTTCGTCTCGATACTTCCGAGGGTAGAGTTACGGTTTATCAGGCCCTGGGAGATGGCTTGGTTTATCGGGGGACGAGGGTCCCGCACTACCGGGATGCGCTCGCTGAGGGTTACACATCGACGTCCATTTTCTTTCACTACGTGCGGGCGGATTTTTCCGGATCACTCGACTAGAACGCTAGCTCAGTGCAATCCGGAAATCACATACAGAACGGAGAAGACCTGGTAATAGCTGTAGACGAAACGGGAAGCGTCGCGACTCACAACCACCGGAGCGATGTAAACGATACCCACAGAGCTTTGGGGCTGCAAGTCCTGGACGAGGGTCTTTTCGCCGGTGACCAGGTTGACTTTGTAAACCCCGGTGGGAACCTGACCGGGTCGATAACCATAAATAGCCGAAATATCCTCCGACCATTGGATAGGAATGAAGCCCGGTTCGAGACCGGGGATGGGATGCGGAGCGCCCCCGGCAATGGGGTACACAGCAGCGGTCAGACCGTTGTTGGCGACAATGGATTGGCCGTCGGGAGAGACCAATCCGCCCGTAATTCCTTCCGGCGTGATTGGGGTTAGTTTTCCCGTATCCAGATCGACCAGGTAGCAGCGTACTCCGTGACCCGGTTCATTGCCGTTGATGGTGATTCGTTTCCCATCCGCCAGGAAATGAGAAGAGCCATTGTGGATGCGCTCCAATCCTGTGATCGGAATGGTATGGGGTTGGCCGGCACCGATGGGGTACAGGGTGACTCGGCCGGGGCTGCCGACAAGAATTGAAATCGCCCATTTTCCGTCCGGTGAAAGGCCGCCGGCGCTCCCCTCACCCAACAGGGTTGGTGGTGTTCCGTCGATTTTGCGGATGGCAACCGAATAGCTGGGAGGTGCGGCCTCGCTTGCGTCCTCGAACAAAACCGACTGTCCGTCACTCGAGATATCTTTCGCAACGTCCCAGTCGTGCGAGGAGAGGTTGATGGTTTCGCCTTTGCTTGCAGAAGTGGCCATGGCGACGCGTTCCGCATCCAGGCTTACCATTACGCGGCCATCCGGGGCCGCGTCCTGCAGGGTCATTCCGGCCGGGATTTTAAGAACGGTTCGAACTTTGCCCGCGGTACTTACGGCGCGCAAGGCGCGCGTATAGCCATTTTCGGCAGCCGTAAACCAGATTTCTTTCCCCCCGGAATTCCAGGCTAGCCCGTCCGCCGACTCCCACTCCTCAGTAAGTCTCTTGGCGTTCCCGGCAAGATCCATGAGGAAAACATATCCGCGATCGTCCCACATCGACGGATGGTTGATGAAAGCGATTTTATCGCTCTGCGGAGAAAGACGGAGGTGACTGATCCATCCGTTTCCTTCGTACAAGACGTGGCCCAGAGGATACTCAATGCGATCACGTCCGTCGGCGTGGTGGACAACGGCCAACTGACCGTCCGGCCCCCAGTCGGCCCAGCGGACATCCTCAAGAAGCTCCCGAGGAGAACCACCGGCCAGCGGTGCACGAGCCAACGTGCCATGTTCAATTTGAAGGTGGGCCACGTGAGCGCCGCGAAGCACCAGGGCTAGTTCGCCGGATTTGGAAATCGCCAGCAAGTTTGCATCCGCCAGATTGAGTGGTTGGCTCAACAGGGAATCGCCCACGGTGGAGAACAGCTGAAGCGGTTTGCCGTTCCAAGCGGCGCCGTAAACTACCGAGCGATAGTCGGGCGCAAACCGGGCCGAAAACAGTGTGCCCTGGTCAAAGGTCAGTCGCCGGTATTCCAGAGACGACGTGGTCGGCGTCGCTTGGCGCGCGACCATCACCAGCGTTGCAATAAGAAGCGCTCCTGCGATTGCCCATGGGAGCAGCTTTGTCCGCAACTTCGGGGGCCGTGAAAAGGTTGCTCGTCCGCCGGAAGCGATTGCCAGAGTTTCCAAGGCGAAACCCAGATCCCGAGCCGATTGAAAGCGCTTTTCGGGCTCCTTTTCCAGGCAATGGCGGACGATCTGTTGGACCGGCACGGGAACACCCGGCTGACTCAGATCGATTTCGGGAGGGTCCTCGCGCAGGACGGCCGTGATGGTGTCGACCTCGGTCGCGCCGCGAAATGCCCGGCGTGCAGTCAGCATCTCGTAGAGAATCGCTCCCACGCTGAAGATATCGCTGCGATGATCCACCCCCGTGGCCCGCAGCTGTTCTGGAGACATATAGGCGACGGTGCCGATGATGGACCCGCTTTTGGTCACCGTGGTAAGGTCTTGTGCCGTTCGGCCGGATTCCTCGGGGCCGGATTGCAGTTTGGCCACTCCGAAATCAAGAATTTTGATCCGGCCTTCGGTGGTCACAAAGAGATTTTCGGGCTTCAGGTCGCGATGAATGATGCGACGATCGTGAGCCGCGATCAGGCCTTGCACGATCTGAAGGGAAAAGTCGACGGCCTGCCGGGCGGGCAATGCCCCTTCGGAGAGCCGCTGCCGCAGAGTCTTGCCTGCCAGCAACTCACATACGATGTAGGGCGAACCATCGTCTAGGCCGACGTCATACACTGCCACAATGTTGGGATGATTGAGTGCTGCCGCGGCGCGGGCTTCCCACTCGAAGCGTCGGAGATGATCGGCGTTGCCGCTGGAGGTCTGCCGGATGAGTTTCACAGCAACGTCGCGGCCCAATCTCTCGTCGCGTGCGCGGTAGACCTCGCCCATGGCTCCCGCGCCGACCTTCTCGAGGACCCGGTAGTGACCTATAACTCGGCCAATCATGTGCCAAACAGCCCCGCTGGCATGTTAGGGTGCATATCCGTTGCAGTCAATGCCCGATTCATCAGTGAGCGGTCGGAGCGGTCGGGGGTAGGCTTGCTCTGATTCGCGGTGGTGGTTATTATCGAAGTAGTGCGGCGGCCGGAGAACGGGTCGTGATATAATTTCGGTTCGCCTGCAGATTTATCGAGGCTGCCTGTGATTCCCTCTACGGGCGAATCCCGCGTCAACCAAGATCATTAAATACGAGGTCTAGCCATGTCTGGCCATTCAAAATGGGCCACAATCAAGCACAAGAAGGGCGCGCTCGACGCCAAGCGCGGCAAGATTTTTACCCGTCTCATCAAGGAAATCAGCATTGCCGCGAAGAACGGCGGCGGCGATCCTGATTCCAATCCTCGCCTGCGCGGCGCCATTCTCGCGGCGAAGTCGGAGAATATGCCCGCCGATAACATCAAGCGGGCGATTCAGCGTGGTACAGGCGAACTGCCTGGCGCCACCTACGAAGAGTTTTCGCTTGAGGGCTACGGTCCGGGTGGGGTGGCGGTCCTGCTCGATATCAATACCGACAACCGCAATCGCACGGTGAGCGAAATCCGCCACTGCTTTGGCAAGAACGGCGGCAACATGGCCGAGGCTGGGGCCGTCTCCTGGATGTTCCACAAGAAGGGCGACATCGTCATTCCCAAGAGCGCGGCGAAGGAGGACGACCTTATGAACATTGTCCTCGAAGCCGGCGGTGAAGATTTGAATGACGACGGCGAGAATTGGGAAATACTGACCGAGCCCTCGTCTTTTGAATCGGTGCTCGAAGCAGTGAAGAAGGCGGGAATCGAACCTGCGTCGTCGAGCGTTGCAATGATTCCGCAGAACTACATCAAGCTGGAAGGTCAAGCGGCCAACACCATGATCCGGCTGATGGAAGCGCTGGAAGATCAGGACGATGTACAGAACGTACACTCCAACTTCGATATCGACCAAAAGTTGCTGGAAGAAGTCGCTGGCTGATTCCGCCCGAGAGAAATTTTAAGAGCCGCCCTGGTTGGGCGGCTTTTAATTTTTTTCAGAATTGATCCCGAAGAAAAGTTTTCAACACAACCGTGGAAAATTGTGTGGAAAAGCA
>Ga0265762_1000160_pt1 | contig 10578 bp, 8 predicted proteins | sample NZIome_4_FD_200870 | JGI IMG/M metagenome (GOLD analysis project Ga0265762, IMG submission 200870) | Metatranscriptome of rhizosphere microbial communities from Maridalen valley, Oslo, Norway - NZI4 (Metagenome Metatranscriptome) | ecosystem: Host-associated > Plants > Roots > Rhizosphere > Soil ...
CCTCGATCACGTCCTGGTGGAATTCGCTGCTTCGATTCCATCTTCCTACGCGCTGAAAGGCCTGGAGGGGAAATATATTCTGAAAGCGGCGGTCGAAGACATTCTTCCCCGCTCGATCATTTATCGTCGCAAGATGGGCTTTCCCACACCCTGGTCCGGATGGCTACATGGCGAACAGTTGCAGGAACTGGAAGCTTTGTTGCTCGAGCCGCGCAGTCTTGATCGCAATCTTTTCGACCGGGACGCCCTCCGCCGCCTATTTGCCGAACAACGCGCCCATTCGCGCGACAATTGCAATCGCATCTGGAGATTGCTCAACCTGGAATTGTGGTTCCGAATTTTTGTGGATCGCGACTCGTCTTTGCTGAGGAATTACGGCTCCGGTTCGCTCGAAACCGCGAACCATCTCACTTCCGGGAGCTCCGTTTAGGCCAGTTCGCGCCACGCCTTCCGCCCATCATGCCAAAACGATTACGAACCGGTCTGCTGCGGACGCTGAAGGCAGCCGGCCTTTTTGATCGCGTACTCGCCAGCAACTGGCGGCGTTCCCGGCTTCTGATTCTTTGCTACCACAGCATCGCCCTCGACGACGAAAATCAATGGCGCCCCGCGCAGTTTCTTACTCCCGCGCGCTTGCGCGAGCGGTTTGAAGTTCTAAAGCGGGGCGGATATAGGGTCCTGCATCTCGGCGAAGGGCTCGATCGCCTGCAACGCGAAGATCTCCCCCCGCGCAGCGTGGTGCTTACGTTCGATGACGGCACCTACGACTTCTACGAACTGGTCTATCCACTGCTCGAGGAGTATCAGTTCCCCGCCACGGTCTATCAAACTACGCACTATTGCTCTCGCCGCATCCCGATCTTTTCGCTGATTTGTTCCTACATGCTGTGGAGGAAGCGCCATGCGCTGCTTCCGGCCACGCCGTCGATCGGAGTGACGCAAGACACATTGGTCGCGGACGTAGGCGCCCGCGAAGCAGTGCTGCAGCAGATCATCTCGTTCACCGACCAGCACCACTTTTCCAGCGAACAAAAGAACGATCTTGCCGCCGAATTGGCTCGCGTCTTGGGGTTGAATTATCCGGAGTTGTTAATGCGTCGCATCGCCCAGTTGATGACGCCCGAGGAAATTGCACAACTCTCTGCCGCTGGAATCAAGTTCGAACTTCACACCCACCGCCATCGCACGCCACGCGATCGCGATTTATTTGTCAGGGAAATCGAAGACAACCGTCGCGCCCTCGAGGAGATGACCGGAGTCCGCCCCGCTCACTTTTGCTATCCCAGCGGCGATTATGACCTGAAGTTTCTGCCCTGGCTCGCCCAAAACGGTGTCGCTTCGGCGACGACGTGTGAAGGGGGCTTGGCGTCGGTCACAAGCCAACCCTTGCTGCTGCCCCGATTCATAGACACCACTGGGCAAACCGAACTCGATTTCGAAAGCTGGCTCACGGGAGTCGGTGCTCTGCTCTCTTCTGGCACAAACGCCAGCGGCCTGAAGAGAATGTTCGGCACCGCCTCTCATCGCTGAGTCTGCGCCAGCGTCAGATAGAGCTGTTCGAAACGCCGGCCAACTTGATCGATGTGAAATTCCGAAAGCACAAAGGCCTGGCTCCGCGCCGCGTATTGCGCCCGCGCTTGGGGATCGCCCACCAACCGCCCCAGCGCTTCCACGAGTTTTCCTTCATCGTTGGGCGGCACCAGCAGACCGGTTTCGCCATCCTTTACCAGCTCCGGATTCCCGCCAACATTGGACGCCACCACGGGCACGCCAGCCGCCATCGATTCCAGAATCGCATTCGATAAACTTTCGGAAGAAGAAATCTGAACCGTGATATCCATGCTCGCCAGCATTTCAGGAATGTCGTGCCGTTCGCCTGCGAAGCTCACCTTTCCTGCGATGCCTAAATCCGCCGCCATTTGTTCGAGACCAGGCCGCCGCGGACCATCACCGACGAGAAGAAAGTCGACCGGCACGCCCCGACGCACCAACTCCGCCGCCGCTTTCAGAAATGCGGCATGATTCTTCGCCTCGCTGTTCATCCTTGCGATCATGCCCACGCGGACCGTCCCCGGTTTGCGAGCGATTGCTGGAATCGACTCCGCGAAGGCCTCCGGGGCTAGTCCGTTCGGGATGATCTCGACCTTGTCTTCGGGCAGGCCCTCGGCAAACAACCGCTCAGCCGCTGCGCGCGAATTACACACCACGCGGTCACACAAGCGGAACGCCCAATACTGCGCCTTGAACTTCGCCCGGGTCAGCAAATCGCCAAGCTGGCGATGGCTTCCAATCACCGGCACACCCGCCAATCGCGCAGCGGGAATGAGCATGAGATTGGTGTAGAAATCGAAAGCGTGTGCCACCGCGATGGCCCGCTGCCGCATGTAGCGCATCATCGCCCATTGTGCCCGCTGGGCAGTGAGTCCGATGAGTTTTCCCCCCAGCGGAAACGCCGGCATCGGCCCCAGCCTCGCCGTCAATCCGCCGATCCATCGCAAGCACGCCGGATTTACCTCAAACCGCTCACGGCTCAACGACTCCACCAACATCGCGAACTGTCGCTCGCTGCCCCCCACTTCCAGGGTGTTCGTCATCAACAGGACTTTCGTGCGGTTCGAGCTTCCAGCGGCCGCAGCAGGCGGCCCCGGCACGTTCGTGGATGCGAGCAGTGACAAGTCGATGACTCCTTGATTCGCACTCGGAGGCGCACTCGGCGGTGTAGCAGCCAGTCCGGCACGACTGTTTCAGCATAGAGCAAACTCTGGAAGCGGCATAGCCCGGAAGCTTCCTGGGCAATCACCCTGCCCCGGTTCGCCTTGCTCAAGTGCGGCCCCGGCGTTGAAAATGGTGGTTTAGGCAATCTGCTATCTCCGAAGCCATGAACATTCTGGTCCTCGACGGCAATCAGAATCAGGCGGTTGCCTGCGTGCGTTCGCTTGCCCGTCACGGTCACACAGTTCGCGCCGGCGAATCCTGCTCGTGGTCGAAGGCTGGCTGGTCGCGTTACTCGTCTGGCAGTTTTCGTTACGCCGCGCCCCAGGCGGATCCCGAGCGATTTGTGGCCGACGTCCTCACTGAGTCCGCGAAGGAGTCCGGCACGCTTGTGCTGCCAATGACCGAGGTGACGACGTTGTTGATTTCCGAGCGCCGCGAGCGCTTCGCGGTTGCCGGAGCCCGGCTCGTCCTGCCCGATCACGCTGATCTTCTGCGGGCCGTCGACAAGAACTTCACCACCCAACTCGCGCAATCACTCGGCATCGCTATTCCAAAATCAAGTTTAGCGAGTACGGCGGACGAACTCCGCGCGGTTTGCCAGGACATGCGGTTTCCGCTCGTTCTAAAGCCAAGAGCTTCGCAGCAACAGTCGAGTAGTGGCGCCTTGCAAACGACGGGTCGCCCGGTGTACGCCCGCAACGATACCGAACTGATGACCGCCTTCTCCCGGACTCGTCAGTATTGTTCCTCCGTCATCGTCCAGGAGTTCGTCGAAGGCGTCGGTACCGGATATTTCGTGCTCATGAACCATGGCGAACTCCGGGCCGAGTTCGCGCACCGCCGGATTCGCGATGTCTACCCCACCGGATCCGGCAGCGCTCTGCGTGAAAGTATTCTGCCGCTTGCGAAGGTTCGTGCAGCCAGCCTAGCCTTGCTCCGCGCCCTCAACTGGCATGGCGTGGCCATGATCGAATTTCGGCTGCGCGAAGATGGCGTACCCGTGTTTCTCGAAACCAATGGACGTTTCTGGCACTCGCTACCGCTGGCGTGTTATGCCGGGGTTGAGTTTCCGGCCCTGCTCGCTCACCTGGCTGAATTTGGTGATGTCGATCCCCCGCCTCCCTACCAGGTCGGGCGGAAGTGCCGTTGGCTCGTCGGAGACTTCCGTCATCTGCTTGAAGTGTGGAAGGGTCCGCCCCCGGGATATCCCGGGAAATTCCCGCGCCCCTGGCCCACGCTGCTGGCCGAATTAACCCCGATTCCCGGCACCTTCCATGATAACTTCGAGTGGAGAGATCCCTTGCCCGAACTGGGCGACTGGATTGGCTTTGCCCGAAAGATTTTGGACCGCGCCTCGGGATGACCTTCCTATGTTGAAAGCCGCACTCCACGTCCACAGCACTTATTCCGACGGCGAATTTACTCTTCCCGCTCTGAAGCAGCTTTTCCTCGATGACGGCTGCTCGGTCGTTGGCATCACCGACCACGACGATCACTTCAACCCGCCCAAACTCGCCGATTACATCAATGAATGCGCGGCTTTATCGGATGAGAACTTTCTGTTTCTCTGCGGCCTCGAGTACCGCTGTGAACAGGAAATGCACATCCTGGGCTACGGATCGACCGTACTGGCCGACACCCAAGATCCGCAGCGCATCCTCCGCCACATCGCGGAGCACGATGGCATTCCGGTCATCGCGCACCCCAAAGATTCCATGTTTCCCTGGATCGAATCGTTCGAGACACTTCCTCTGGGAATCGAGACATGGAACTCGAAGTATGACGGACAGTATGCTCCCCGCCCCGGCACATTCGAACTGTTGCATCGGCTGCGCGCCCGCCGCCCGGGGATGAAAGCTTTTTACGGGCAGGACCTTCACTGGAAAAAGCAATTTCGAGGCTTGTTCACGCACTTGCATTGCACTATGCTCGACCGCCGCGCCATCCTCGATACGCTGACTGCCGGCAACTATTCCGGCGTGAAGGGCGATCTTTCTTTGTCCTCGGCGGGCGAGCTATCTACGGAACTTGCGGCTGAATTTGCCGCCCGGCACGCTAAGTCCGACAGAATGCGCAACGCCCTGAAAGCCGGCAAGAAGGCTTTTGATAAGTTGGGAATCAAGCCTCCGGCATCCCTCAAATCGCAGATCCGGCGGCTCTTCTGACGACTCATGCGCCCCGACTCCATCGTTTACCTGATGTATCACGAACTGGAAGTCGAAGGGCGCCCGCTCTGCCAGACCGAGCAGGGATACCTACGCTACGTCGTACACCAATCGCAATTTCGTGAGCAGATGAACTGGCTGCAGAGCGTGGGCCTTCGCGGCATTTCCGTATCAGACGATCTCGACCGCAACCTTACCGGCGGAATCGCCATCACCTTTGACGACGGCTGCGAAACCGATCTCACCGTCGCCGCCCCCCTCCTCCGCCAGTTGAACTTCGGCGCCACCTTCTACATCACCATCGGATTTCTTGGTCGCCCCGGTTACATGGTCCCCAAACAGGTGCGGGAACTCGGGGACCTGGAATTCGACATTGGGTCCCACTCCTTGACCCATTCTTACCTGAGCAACCTCGACCAAGCCGGACTCCATCGCGAAATCGTCGAATCCAAGGCCCGCTTGGAAGAAATGACCGGCCGTCCCGTGCTGCATTTTTCCTGTCCGGGAGGAAGATGGAGTCCACGTGTCGCTGAGATCGCGCGTTCTGCCGGGTATCGCAGCGTCGCGACCAGTCGAATCGGTGCGAATCGGCCGCACAGCCAGCCATTCCAACTCGCGCGCATCGCCATCATGCGCCATACGCCGTTCGCCGCGTTTCAAGATATTTGCCGCGGGCGTGGGCTCTGGCAACGTCAGTTGCGCGGAGCTCTCCAGCAGACCTCGCACAAATTACTCGGTAATACATTGTACGACCGGCTGCGCAGCGTCTTACTGGAGCGGGGCAATTAGGCTCGCAAGGCCAAAAAAATCTCCGATCTATCCGTCGCCCGCGCGTTAAGATCTCAAAGCCTGCGCCGTGCGTGCGGGATCGGTGGCGATCGCGGTTTCGTCGATCTGGTATCCAGACATCGGGCCTAACCACAGCCGGCCCAGGGCGGAATTCTTGAACCAGAATTTGCCGTCAAAGTATGCCCGATAGGAAGTCTTCATTCGCATCGCAGCCATGCGATTCACGCCCGCGCCATCAGAAGCCACAGGGTAACCAAGATTCTTTAATGTCGCGCCAACGAGTTCTTCGAACATCGCCAGATCCTTGGGACTCATTTTCCTTTTCCAGCGCCCCACCGGCCCGCTCTGGTCTCCTTTGAACGAAGTGTTGGGCTCGCTCACCGAACCAATTCCGGCTTGCAGGATGCGCTCGTAATTCAGATCGTGCTCGATGAAGTCTCCCATTTTCGCCAAGGTGGCGTGCGGATCAGCCTGCAAATCTTCAAAGCGAACTTCCATGTAGTCCTTGCCCAGGGCTTCGCCCTGCTTCATTCCGCCCTGCACCATCCACTCCCAAAAGACCCCGCTAACCAGGAGGCTATCTTTACGATCCCAGAAAAAGGGCCGGACCCATTTATGCTGCGTGTCCAGAGACAGCGCGACGTCGCGCCCGTCGCGAATCATGTGAATGAATAACGCATCGGGCAGTTCCTGCTTGATGCGGCAGGCATGCAGCAGTTCCTCCGGAGAGTTATCGGCCCAGCGCTTGGCTCCCTGCTTGCGGGCGATCTCCTCCATCACAATGCGGAGGAAGTCCGCGCTGCCGTGGCATTCCGCCGACAGTTTTGCCCGTATCTGCGCGGCATCGAGAAAAGTGGCGCGGAACAACTTGCTCTCGAGCCATGCCTCAATTAATCTTTCCCGATTTCCCTTGACGCTCAAGTCGCCAAACCTCGGCGCCAGCAGATTGAATACGTTCGACTCGGCCAGATAGACGGCAAAATCTCCGGCCGAAAGCAGCATACTGTAAAGCAAGGTGGTTCCCGAACGTGGACAGCCAACCACAAAAACGGGTGCTCGCGATCTAGGCATAAGCGTCAGCAGCGGGTAATGTTTTCTGATGGTTCGAGTGAAACGATGGCAAATATTTGTTCATCCACCATGAGATTCGGATGCGAGCAACTACATCGGACCTTTCCTCCCAAACCTGCAATTTCGCACCGCGCAAAAGCCTGCGGGCTCGAGACGACCCTCCGTCCGCCCGCTTCCACATAGCTGCCATTGCAGCATACGAGCGTGCGACGCGTCTTGTCCTGATTCTGGCTCCAGTAGAACAACTCCGCGTCGCTCCCCCATGGAGGCAGCGTCCACGGGCCACCGCCGCCGAAGATAATGATGTGCTCCTCTTCCCCCACCGTAAAACGGTAAGAGACTGCGGACTCCTTCCCGGTAGCCACCTCCACCCGCACCAGTCCCTCCTTGGCTTCATGGATCGCTTCTCCGGGCAGCAACAAAGTAGCAAATTCCGCCGGCAAATCCGCCATCGTGCCAAAGTGCAACACCGGGTGTGATTCCTTTCGACCATATGCGGGCGAATCCTTCGCCGTGAAAACCTGGTGAGGCCATTTATGATTTCCGGCCGCCAGAACCGACCAATCGCCCTGCGCGCTGCGAAACGCCGTTTGATCCGGCCCCAGGGGCACAAGTTCCCGATCAAAGTGCCAATACAAATCGAGGCGGTGCCTGCCTCGTCCTAAAACCTGATCGCGCACAAACCAAAAGCGAGACTTCAGCGAAAACACCGACCGGCGATGCACGACAGGATCAGTCAATCGTTTATACCCGTCGTGGCTGCCGGCGAAAAAATCGAAGGTCTCGCCTGTGATCCATTCTTCCACATGCAGGTTGGGAAGCCCGGTCCAGCGGAACGCACCTGCCGGTTCCGATTGATCCACCCCATCTACGACCAGAGTATTGTGAGCGGCACTGCCCCGAAAACGGTCGCGCTCCCCCCCCGTGCCCACGTATTCGAACGTGCCGGAGTCGATCAGTACGGCGCGGCCTCGCAGGTTTGCCGTAACGCTCAGAGCATCCGCGTGCCCGTGACCGGCCGTGTCTGCTCCCTGAGGCCCGGCATCAATCACCAGTTGGCGTTCGAAATCCTCATCGCACATCGCGTAGAGACCAGCCTCCGGCAACGCTGCCGATTGGTTCGCAATAGGAACGGTCGCCAGCCGCTGGAACGCTTCCACGCCACTCTCACCCAACAGCCACACCGTCTCCTCTCGCAGTCCGCCCGCCAGCGCTTTGCAGTCACCGCGGCTAAACAGCACCGCTCCCGTGGCCAACGGATCGAGCATGTGTTCCGTTCGGTTGCGCGCAGGGTCAAAAAGACGCCCGCCGTCGTCGTCGCCCAGCTTCGGGACCGGCCCCGCCCGCCCCAAAACCACCAGAGCGTTCAGCATCCGTTCGAGAGTGCGCTCGAATTCAGCAGGGATTGCAACTTGATTTCGCGAAGCCAGCACCGCGGCATGGCAGAAAAAATCCAGCGCGTAAACGTGATAGTAAATCGATTGCTCGAAGTGCAGGCCATCGGCACGCACCTGTCGCCCGGCTTCCTGCACTACGATTTGCCATCCCCTGCTCTTCCATCGCTCGGCTGATTTCAATTCCGGGCAAAGGGTGCCTATGAAAAACAGCGCGACCGCCTCGCCCAGAAGATGCGTGTTGGGCGAGAAGTAGGTCGAAAGATTGCTCTCGATGTGCCGCGCTGAAATCGCCAGTCCACGCAGCAACTCCTTGCGAAAATCTGCCGGCATTGCCTCCGATCCTGCCATCAGAAAGTATGCCCATAGCCATGACAAGCTGCGGAAAGCCACCTCCAGACTGCTCACCCAGTTGATGCCGATGGGATAAGGATTCTCCCGATGCCAGTGCTTCCACTGGCGAAAGATTTCGTCAGCAAACTCGTGCCGGCCGGTCAGACGGTAGGCCTTGGCCAGCGTGACGAAATGCTGATGACGATTCAGCTCCCAGGTGATTTTGCTGTCGCCCACTTCCGCGAAATCGAGATAGCCGATCTGATACCAGCATTTTCGCGGCGCGACCTTCCCGTGAACTTGATCGCAATGCCAGTCAATCTCGCGCCCATAGTCCAGATCGCGGTAACCCAGCAGATCGAACCTGTGGTCGCAGACGCGCTCGGCCCGTGCGATGATTTCTTCCGTCTCCGCGGAAAAATGCTCCCGCAAAAGCGCACACAGGCGGGGAATCTCATTTGCCTCAAAAAAGAATTGAGGTTCCTTCTCTGCCGAAGAGGTGTGCGCCGCCACTTGCGGCTCAAACGGGAATCCGGCTTTGTAGCGCAAAAGGTCCAGCCGCGCGCTCGCTTGCTGCCGCAACCGGTCGGCCAGTTCCTGGGGACTCATGCTGAAAGCGCGCGCCCAACGCGCTTTCCATTGTTTCAATCCGTCGTTCACATCGTGTATGATTTTATACTGTCGACTTGAATCGGCAGCTGCATTCGCGCCATTTGCTTCTGCGGTTTCACAACCATCATCTCGTACGTTCTCCTGAAACCACGGTCCGCTTGCATCTCCTAACCATCTGTGCGACCAGAGGCGGGGCAAGGAAAGGTGCTTTCGCATGAGCAGAATCAGCGTTTTCGGCCTCGGCTACGTGGGCACAGTCACGGCGGCCTGTCTTGCGCAAAAAGGCCATCAGGTGATCGGCGTCGACATGAATGCGGCCAAAGTTCAGACTTTGCACAGTGGCCAAAGCCCCATCGTGGAGGCCGGCCTGGCCGACTTCGTTTCCGCCGCCCATCGCGCCGGAACGCTCACCGCCACCGGCGACGCCGCGATGGCCGTTTTGCAATCCGATTTATCGTTCTTATGCGTCGGCACGCCCAGCCTGCGCAACGGCAAACTCGATCTCGGCCATCTGGAGCCGGTTTGCCGCGAAATTGGCGAGACCCTCCGCACGAAGCAGGCCTTTCATCTGATCGTTTTGCGCAGCACGGTCCTTCCCGGCACGGCCGAAACGACCGTGATTCCCGCCCTGGAGAAGGCTAGCGGAAAAGTCATGGGCCGCGATTTCGGCGTCTGCGTCAACCCGGAATTCATGCGCGAAGCTACCGCCATTGCCGACTTTATGCAGCCCTCCATCACCGTGATCGGCGCTCACGATCCGGCGCACTCACAGCTGCTGCGCGAGGTCTACGCTTGGGTTCCCGGACGCATTTTCGAAACCTCATTCCGCTCCGCCGAAATGGTCAAGTACGTCTGCAATTCCTGGCACGCCCTGAAAGTTTCATTCGCCAACGAAGTCGGCGCCCTCGCCAAGGAATTGCAGGTCGACGCTGAGGCGGTCACCGAAATCTTTACCGCCGATACCAAACTCAACCTCTCGGCGCGTTATCTGTCTCCCGGCTTCGCTTTCGGCGGTTCCTGCTTGCCCAAAGACGTGCGCGCCTTGAACTATCGCGGTCGAGAACTCGATCTTGAACTTCCTCTGCTTTCCTCCGTGCTTGCCAGCAATGAGTCCCACCTGGAACGTGCGGTCTCCATGGTGCTCGCCGCCGGCAAGAAGAAAATTGCGGTTCTCGGTCTCAGCTTCAAAGCCGCCACCGACGATCTGCGCGAAAGCCCGCAAGTCGAACTCGTGAAGCGCCTGATCGGCGAAGGCCGCGAGATTCAAATCTGGGATGACAATGTCTCCCTCGGCCGGCTCATCGGCAGCAATCGTCAATACATTGAGCAGGCCATACCTCATATCGGTTCGCTGCTGAATTCTGATCTGAAGCAGGTGTTGGGCGCAGCCGAAATCGTCGTGCTCGCCACCCGCGGCATCGACCGCGACACACTCAATTCCAGCCTGCGTCCCCACCAGATTGTGATCGATCTGGTGAACCTCGAGAGGTCGCGCCGCC
>Ga0265762_1000161_pt1 | contig 10566 bp, 12 predicted proteins | sample NZIome_4_FD_200870 | JGI IMG/M metagenome (GOLD analysis project Ga0265762, IMG submission 200870) | Metatranscriptome of rhizosphere microbial communities from Maridalen valley, Oslo, Norway - NZI4 (Metagenome Metatranscriptome) | ecosystem: Host-associated > Plants > Roots > Rhizosphere > Soil...
CCGCGAGCGTGGACAAACTTCCCAAGGGCGCTGGCGCGGAGCATAGCGCCGTTCTGCCTCCTGGGACGATGCAGGGCCGGACCGATCTCGGAAACGACGCTTATCACGGACCCTGTCCGGACAAAGGAGACCCTCCACATCGCTACACCTTCACCGTATATGCGTTGAGTATCGAGAAACTGGACCTGCCGGCCGACTCCAGCGGCGCGATGGTGGTATCGACCGCGAAGGATCATTTGTTGGGAAAGGCAGTCTTGATCGCGCACTACGGCCGTTAGAGGACGCAATACGGTAACCTGTCTCCCTATGGAGCAATCGGAAGAAGGGCTCATCGCCAGGCTGTTGGATGCGCAAAAAAAGGCCGGAGCGCTATTCGCAGAGATCCAAGCGCAGAGCCTGATTCGGCCTGGGGTCAAGGAAAGTGAGATCAACGAGAGGGTCTATGCACTGGCCGGGAGCATGTACGGAATCTCGCGCTATTGGCACAAACGCATCGTGCGTGCAGGGCGCAACACTTTGGCTCCCTATGATGAGAATCCGCCTGACTTGACAGTGAGTGAGGATGACATCGTCTTTTCTGGATTTCGGGCCTGTATTTGAAGAATGGGAAGCCGACTTCGGGCGGACCTATGTTGTAGGGAACGATCCGCTGAAGCACAAACTCCGTCGCGACATCGAAGAGGCATTTGCCAGCGGCAAGCGGTATTTTCACGAGCACCCTGAGATCACCGCGGCCGAACTTTACGCGCACGCGCAACAGTTGGCGGAGCAAGCTGGCTGGGAGTACGGCGGTCCCATTGCCGGCCATCTGATTGGCATTTTTCCGCATGAGAAGATCCCCGGGGACAAGGTCACTCTTTATGTCCACCCCAGGAATCCCAACCGGATGCGGTTGCCGGACGCTTTTGGCCGAAAGCGGCACTGGATACTGGAGATTCACTTCGTAGATCGGTCACGGCAGATCGGCGGATTCTACGAAGAGCTGCTGACCGTCGGCTGAATCTGTCTAGATTCGACTCTGAGGCAGGTAGGAATTCGTCCCTTGTTGCAGGGAGTCTTGCTGTGGGTAATCGTGGCCTCGCTTTCCCTCCTGTTGATACTTCAGGGTTCGATTGGCGTGTGAGCGAAGAGGGCGTGTTGTCAAACCTCCGTAAGCACCGGTACAGTTTGATACGATCGCACTTGAGGTATGTAACCAATTCGATTGAACTTTTTCGCTTCCTGCTGGCGCAATGAACCCCATTGTTCGACACGTACGCGGCCTCAATCTCGATCCGCAAACCCGTTGCGAGCACTATCACGGAACGCACGACATTGTCGCCATTAAGTTGAAGTGTTGCGGCACTTACTATGCCTGCAAGGAATGCCACGAGGAGCTCGCGGGCCATCGAATCACGGTCTGGCCGGAGAGTGAATGGGAGCAGCAAGCGGTGCTTTGCGGCGCCTGCGGGGCTATGTTAACCATTCTCCAATACCTGCAGAGTGACTTTCACTGCCCGGCTTGCCGGGCACAGTTTAACCCTAAGTGTCGCAACCACCATCATTTCTATTTCCAGCTGCCAGAGGTGGCTGACTAACGTTGAAAAGTATCACGAAAGAGGTCGTGGTTGAGCAAGGCAAACCTAACCAACCGGAAGACGATACAGATCGAGTGGGGCGATTGCGACCCCGCCCAGATTGTGCACTACCCTCGCTACTTGTTCTATTTCGATGCATGTACGGCGGCTTTGTTCAAGAAGGCGGGCCTGTCCAAGCGTCAGATGCTGAAGACCTATCAGATTATTGGCATTCCCCTGGTTGACCTGCGTGCCTCCTTCAAGGTGCCATCGCGCTTCTCAGACACAGTGGTCGTCGAATCTGAAATAACCGGGTGGCGCCGCAGCAGCTTTTCTGTCCGCCACAGGTTGTTTAATAAGGGTGTTCTAGCCGTGGAATGTTTTGAGATCAGGGTCTGGGCCGCGGTTTCAGAGAGAGACCCAGAACGAATCGTGAGCAAACCGGTGCCGCGCGAGGTGGTCGAGATGTTTTCTGCAACTGCGAATCATGGCTCGGCTCATCGGCAATCGCGGCGAAAGAAGCGATGAGAATACGTACCCAGGTTGGAATCGTCGGAGCCGGACCTGCGGGGCTGGTTCTCTCGCATCTCCTCTACCGACAAGGCATTCATTCGGTTGTGGTCGAGGGCCGAAGTCGACAGCACTGCGAGCAGCGGGTGCGGGCCGGTGTCTTGGAGCAAGGCACCGTCGACCTTCTGGTGGAAATGGGTTTAGGCGAGCGAATGAAGCGGGAAGGGCTGATCCATGATGGCGTGGAAATTCGTTTCAGAGAGCAGGGGCATCGCATCGATTTCAAAGCCCTGACGGGGCGCGGTATCACAATCTATGCCCAGCAGGAAGTTGTGAAAGACCTCATCGCGGCACGGCTCGCAGCAGAAGCTGAGATTCTGTTCGAGGCTGAAGGTGTTACTGTTCACGACTTCGATTCCGAAACACCGAAGATACGGTTTCACGACTATGGTGAACCTTCCGAGGTCCTGTGCGATTTCATTGCAGGCTGTGACGGTTTTCACGGAGTGTGTCGGCCGAGAATAGAAAGTGCTTTAACCATTTATGAACGGCTTTTTCCGTTCGCATGGCTCGGCATTTTGGCGGCTGCGCCACCTTCCTCCGAGGAGCTGATCTATTGCTACCATGACCGCGGTTTTGCTTTGCACAGCATGCGGACTCCGGAGATTACCCGTCTTTATCTCCAGTGCGCTCCAGATGAAGACTTAGCACAGTGGCCTGATGCAAGGATTTGGGAAGAATTGCAGCTGCGCCTGACCACTCGCGACGAGCGCAGGCTGACGGAAGGCTCCATTTTGCAGAAAGGCGTTACCGGTATGCGCAGTTTCGTGGCGGAGCCGATGCAGTACGGCCGGCTCTATCTGGCTGGGGATGCCGCCCACATCGTCCCTCCGACCGGCGCCAAAGGCCTCAATCTTGCTGTTGCCGATGTTCGGGTCCTTGCCGCTGCTTTCGGAGAATTCTACGCCTCTGGAAACCACCAACTGCTCGACAATTACTCAGAAACCTGTTTAAGACGAGTATGGCTGGTACAGCGGTTTTCGGTGTGGATGACTTCCATGCTGCATCGGATTCCTGGCAACGACGGGTTCGAAGAGCACAGGCAGTTGGCCGACTTGGATTATCTGACAAGCTCCCACGCGGCGGCGCAAACCTTCGCTGAAAACTACGTTGGCCTTCCGATGGCTTGAAGCGTTTTAGTCCGCCTTTCTCGCTAAGGAGCCGTCATTTCGTCGTCATAGGCCCCACATCCGATTTGCACCCCAGGGCGGCGATGGTCTTGAGGGAATGGCGCTTCTGGCGCCCGGGGTACCAACCAGTTGATAAACCGCACCCACAGCGTAGTTGTGGTCGGTGGCGGGTTCAAGCGGAGCCATGCTGGCCGCCAATTTGTTTAAGGCGCGTCCCGAGTTTGTCGGTCGCTGTTGACCAAGGACCGCTGCCTGGCCGCGGACTGGCTTATGGCGCCAAATACGATTGCCATTTGCGGAACGTTTCCCGCTGGCCACATGAGCGCTCTGCCGGAAGCACCGGATCATTTCTTGCGTGGGGCGCGGGCAAACTACGGACAATCAGTGCAAGCCACGAGTCTTCTACCGCGTCCCCATTATGGGCGATACGTGAGTTCCTTGCTGAAGGAAGCCGCTGGGCCAGGTGGTGTCGAAACCTTCGGTGGATTCAGGGTGAGGTCACTTCATTCGCGGCCCGAGCGGTCTCATGTGACTGTTCAGTTGAGAGACGGCAGCACGCTGGTTACAAAAACCGGGGTGCTCGCAGCGGGTAATTTTCCACCCGCGAATCTGAACGTTCCGGGTCCATCCCAGCGGTGCATATAGCCTACTTAATGAATTGACATTATAAACATTAGGGGGTTCGCAAACTTGCGGGCAAAGAGCAATCGTTTTAACGCCTCCACAAGATGTTTATAATTAGAGACTTACGTACGGAGTCGGGTCATTGGCTACGCCTGGAGCCAGGCCGTCCGTTGCCTTTGGGAGGAAGGTTTTTTGGATCTCAAGATCGACAGCGTTCACTGATTGAGGCACGTGAGGTTTAGCCCGGTTTCATGTTGGAGCTGCTACGATCTCTAATCATCTGTGGTTGCACATCATTAGCCCATGGGCACAGGAACGCTTGCTTTGTGAAAAAGACCAATCTTGAGGTGACCTACGCATGCCCTCTTCTCGGCTTCAAGACAACAGTTCCATGCTAAGCGGAACCATCGTCCCCATCCGGCGGCATGAGCCGGGGACCCAGCCGGATTATCTCTATCCCGCTTATCGCGCGACGAGGCTGCGGGCGCCATCTCAGCCGTTAATCTTCTTGCCGCATACTCTTTCAGAGGTGACCGGGCCAGTCTTTGGCCATTCCGGTATTCATCCACACGACCAAGACCTCACGCTTCAACATGCCGGAGAACCGTTGGGGGAACGTATCATTGTGCGCGGGCGAGTGCTGGATGGGGATGGTCACGCCGTTTCGAATAGTTTGATCGAGATTTGGCAGGCGAATGCGGCGGGACGATATTCCCACAGGAAAGACGACCACCCCGCGCCGCTCGATCCGAACTTCAGCGGGACAGGAAGAACCCTGACCGACAACGACGGATTCTACAGTTTTGTGACCATCAAACCGGGGGCCTATCCTTGGCGCAATCACGATAATGCATGGCGCCCGGCGCATATCCACTTTTCTTTGTTTGGACCGGCCTTCGTCACGCGGCTGATTACCCAGATGTATTTTCCTGGCGATCCCCTCTTCGCTTACGATCCCATTCTGCAATCGATTCCAGACGAAAGGGCGCGTCAGCGTTTAGTTTCGAGATTTGACATGGAAACAACAAAGCCGGAGTGGGCCCTGGGCTATCGCTTCGACATCGTGCTGCGTGGCCGTGAATCAACGCCGTTTGAAAAGTAGAAAACGATGGATTTGACGCCGACACCTTCGCAAACCGTGGGTCCGTACCTGCATCTTGGCCTTACCGACGCACGGAGTATTTCGCGTATCGCGAATGATGGAGCGAGGGGCGAACGGCTGTGGCTCACTTTTCGTCTGCTGGATGGAGACGGAGTGCTTGTTCCCGATGCGCTGATCGAACTGTGGCAAGCAGACTCCGAAGGGAACTACGCGCCTCAGGAGAGCAGCGCGGACAGCACAGCCTTTATTGGGTTTGGACGATTGGCGACCGCCGACGACGGCTCGTGCACATTTGAAACGATCAGGCCGGGATGCGTGCCGGGTCCAGGGGAAACGGTTCAGGCGCCCCACATTAATGTATCGATTCTTGGCCGAGGCCTTCTCAAGAGATTGTCGACGCGGGTTTACTTCGCCGGGGAGCCAGCGAACGCTGCCGATCCGGTGTTGACCTTGGTACCAGAAAATCGGCGCGCCACGTTGTTGGCCCAGCCAGATCCTGCCCGCACCAGCAATTGGATCTTCCATGTGCACCTTCGTGGAGAGGGCGAGACGGTATTTTTCGATGTGTAATCATTTCCGATTGGACAGACGGGCGGAATCGAAGCGACTCGCGGTGCGGAGCCGAACATGAGCGGACGCTTGATTGCAAGCCTGGCAACCACGCCGGCCCTGGCCGCGCTGTTTTCCGATGAGTCGGTTCTTCAGGCAATGTTGGAATTCGAAACCGCATTGGCGCGCGCGGAATCGCGAACTGGTGTGATTCCGAAGCAAGCCGCGGACGCGATCACGGCTGCAGCAAGGTCCAGCAATTTCGATATCTCCGCTCTCGCTGATGCCGCATTTCGCGCCGCAACACCGGCGATTTCCCTGGTGAAAATGCTTACCGACCAGGTGCGAAAAACCGACGCGGATGCGGCGCGGTTCGTTCACTGGGGAGCCACCAGCCAGGACGTGGCCGACAGCGCGATGTCTCTTCTGCTCAAACGCGCAGAACCGGTTCTGATTGCTGATCTCTTACGCTTGGAGAAGGCGCTGGCCGCTCTGTCCGAGGGTCACAAAGACAGCGTCATGCTCGGGCGGACTCTGCTTCAACCAGCGCCGCCTGTCACCTTCGGACTTAAGGCCGCCGGCTGGGGGGCTTCGGTTTGCCGGGGCAGGCGGAGTCTGCAAAAAGCATTTCGAGTTGCGGCGGTGCTGCAGTTTGGCGGAGCCAGCGGCACGTTGGCGTCGCTCGGCGACCGCGGAATTCCAGTAGCTCAAGCGCTGAGTGCAGAGCTTGGATTTGGAGACTCTCCGCCAACGCCTTGGCACACTCAGCGCGATCAACTCGCGACCTTGATCTGCGCTTGCGGAGTGCTGACTGGATCGCTCGGCAAAATGGCGCGCGATATCAGTCTGCTCATGCAGAACGAGGTGGGGGAGGCAGCGGAGCCCGGAGGCGAGGGCCGCGGCGGATCGTCAACCATGCCGAACAAGCGCAACCCTGCAGCCAGTTCACTCACGCTTGCGGCGGCGCATCGGTTAGCAGGACTGGTTGCATCGTTTCTCTCGGCCATGCTGCAAGAGCACGAGCGGGGTGTCGGAGGCTGGCAGGCGGAGTGGCCGATTATTGCTGCCGCAGTCCAGTCGACCGGCGTGGCAATCGCTTCGATGGCTGAAGTGGCCGAAGGGCTTTCCGTCGACGCGCAGAAGATGCGGCTCAACCTCGAGAATACAAACGGAGCAATTTTTGCCGAGCGCGCCATGATGCTGCTGGGAGCAAAGCTGGGGCGAGATGTGGCTCACAAGGTCGTTGAGGCGGCCGTTCGGAAGAGCGTCAAAGAGGGTAGGCATCTCGCCGCCGTCCTTGCCGAGACGGCTGAAGTAACGACCCGTTTGGGTCGTGCCGAACTCGAGGAGCTCGAAACTCCGGAGCAATATCTGGGATCGGCGGAGGCTTTCCGGAAAGCTCTGGCATCAGAATCCAAGCGCGAAGACGACAACCCTAAGGAGCAATGAATTGCCCTTCGCAACCATTCACAATGCGCGGATGTTCTACCGGCTGCAGGGAAACGCCGGGCGTCCTGTCCTGATTCTGTCGCACTCGATCAGTACCGACCACGCCATGTGGGAGCTTCAAACCGGTGATCTGCTTCCGCACTTCCAAATTTTGCGGTACGACACACGGGGCCACGGCGCTTCGGAAGCAACCGCGGGTGAATATTCAGTTGAAATGTTGGGCCAGGATATTCTTGCACTAGCCGACAGGTTGGAGATTTCGCGATTTGCTTTTTGCGGTCTGTCGTTGGGTGGGGCGATCGGACAGTGGGTTGCGGCGCACGCACCCGAGCGCGTCACGCATCTTGTGCTGGCCAACACGTCGCCGCAGTTCGTACCCCGCACGAATTGGGAAACAAGAATTGCAGCAGTAGTCAAAGGTGGAATGCCAGCAGTCGTCGACCTGGCACTGCAACGATTCTTCTCGCCGGACACGCTGGCGAAACCAAATCCCCATGTCGCTTCGATCCGCTCCGTCTTCTTGGGCACAGATCCGGTTGGATATCTTGGATGTTGTGCGGCCCTCCGCGACATGAATCACGGAAAACTCCTCGCTGAGATCAAGAGTCCAACTCTAGTCATCTCCGGCGACCGCGACGTTGCAACTCCGTGGAGCGGCCATGGAGAAAGGCTGGCGCAGGAGATAGCGGGAGCAAAAGCGCTTCACTTGGCGGCCGCGCATCTTTCTAATCTTGAGCGGCCACGCTCGTTTACCACGGCCCTGCTTGAGTTCCTGCTGCCGCAACCAAATGCCAACGCGGATTCTCTACAAGCAGGATTCGAAGTGCGTCGCGCTGTGCTCGGCGACGCCCACGTCGATAAGGCAATTGCTGGCACGACAGAATTTACGATGGAGTTTCAAGAGTTGATAACCCGTTACGCTTGGGGAACCATCTGGTCTCGTCCCCAACTCGACCGGCGTACTCGACGTCTCCTGGTGCTGGCAATAACGGCGTCGCTTGGAAGATGGGAAGAATTCGCCCTCCACGTGCGAGCGGGGTTGGCGAGTGAACTCGAATTATGTGACTTGAAGGAAGTGCTCTTGCAGACCGCCGTGTACGCCGGCGCTCCCGCAGCGAATACCGGATTTCAAATTGCAGCGGAGAAGATCAAGAAGACCGACGATTGAGCGCAAATGCTTGCAATGATCGAGCTCTTTAGATTGCCCTAAGGGTTGGCTCATTGTCCTCTGGTTGTAGAAGGCCGCTAGTTCAGAACAGGAGGAAAATCGATTATTGGCGAACATCTCCTGCTGCCAAAGTGGACTCTTTGCAAGAGCAAGAAACTCTTTCTCATGGTGCCGATTGCGGCCGCCGGCGGCATGGCCTCACCCCAGTTGGCGCTAATGGCTGGTCGACGTGTGGCTTCGCTTTGGCCCACGCCTTTCGCCTTGAGAAGCAGCGTCCAGCAAAAGTTCGGCTGCAAGCTTCTGTGGTTGCTCTTGGTTTTTGAGATGTGCTGGCATTTCCCCTGCCGGGACGAATTAAATCCGCCAGGCGTCATAGGCCACTCCCGAAACCTATCAGGGCGAGGCGGTTAGGGTGGAACTCCTTCACCGATAACGAAGGCGAAAGCATTTATAGCGGAAGCCGCCAACAGATCGGTCTACAACAGCTCTTCGCTTCGGCGCGTGCGCCACTGACAGTTCGGACAGTTAACACCATTTCTGGAATAGAATGAGATGCGCTAGAATACGAAATCATCAAGAGTCCCGCGACTCCTGGACGGATGGGAGTTTCTTCGATGCCTACCACGCGCAGAGATTTCTTCAAGGCAGCAACGGTCGGTGCCGTCGGCGCTACCGTGTTTGGCTTCGACCTCAAGCCTGCCTACGCACAACTCAAAGAGTTAAAGATTGCGCGCGCAGCCGAAACGCGCTCGACGTGTCCCTATTGCGCGGTAGGTTGCGGCGTCCTCATCTACACGATCGGCGATGGAGCAAAGAACGTCACGCCGCAAGTGATCCACGTCGAAGGCGACCCCGATCATCCAACCAACCGTGGGACGCTCTGCCCGAAGGGCTCTTCGCTGGAACAGGACATGCTTAACCCACGGCGACTCACGAAGCCGCAGGTCCGGCGCCCAGGCGCGACGGATTGGCAGGACATTTCCTGGGACGATGCGCTACATGAGATTGCCCAGTGGACCAAGAAAACGCGTGATGCTTCCTTTGTCGAGAAGGATGCGAATGGCCGCACCGTGAACCGATGCGAAGGCATCTCCTTCATCGGGGGCTGCACCGACACCAATGAGTTCAATTATCTGGCCGTCAAGGCCATGAGAGGGTTGGGCTTGGTTTATTTAGAAAACCAAGCCCGGGTTTGACACGGCCCCACGGTCTCAAGTTTGGGACCAACATTTGGACGCGGGGCCATGACCAATGGCTGGATCGACATCAAGAACACGGACATGATGTTGATCATGGGCGGAAATCCCGCCGAAAACCATCCTTGTGGTTTCAAGTGGGCGATGGAGGCGAAGCGTAACCGCAACGCCAAGCTGATCTCCGTCGATCCTCGATTCACGCGCACCTCCGCGACCGCCGACCTTTTCGTACAAATTCGCGCCGGCACCGACATTGCATTCCTCGGCGGCCTGATCCGCTATGCCATCGAGAACAACCGGATCGCCAAGGAATATCTCGTCAACTACACGAACGCCGCCTTCATCGTGAAGGAGGGGTTCAAACTTCCCGAGGATGGCTTGTATTCGGGATTCAACGCCTCGACGAGCGTCTACGATAACACTACGTGGAACTATCAGGAGGGCGGAGACTTCAGCGGCAAGACCGACGCTGCGACTCCCGTGCCCGTCGGCAAGACCAATGCGGAAACATCCGCACACCCCGCGACTCCAGCGCCGCCGCCCGCGTTGCCGCCGAACGTTGCCTACGACCTTACGCTGCAGCATCCGCGGTGCGTCTTCCAATTGATGAAGCAGCAGTATTCCCGGTACACCCCCGAAGCCGTCGAGCGGATCACCGGCATACCCAGGGACCAGTACCTGAAGGCGATCGATCTATTTACCTCAGTCCGCAAAGACGGCGACATGAAGAAGGTCGCCACCATCATCTATGCGGTGGGCTGGACGCAGCATTCTTTTGGAACGCAGATCATTCGTACTGCCGCCATGATCCAACTCCTGCTTGGCAACGTCGGAAGAGCGGGCGGCGGCGTGAACGCTCTCCGCGGCCATTCGAACATCCAGGGCGCGACGGATATGGCCGGGCTGTACGACTCGCTGCCTGGATACCTGAAAGCGCCGGTTCCGGACGATGCGGATTTGGCTACTTTTTTGAAGCGAACTACGCCGACATCGTCGAAACCTTCTCCTTGGGATTCGATGAACTACTACGCCAACACGCCGAAATTCATGGTGTCGTTGCTCAAGGGTCTCTACGGCGACGCGGCGACGAAAGAAAACGGATTTGCTTTCGATTATTTGCCCAAGCCTGGACAAGATTGCTCATGGACTCACATTTGGGACGACATGTACAACGGCAAGATCAAGGGCATGCTGGCCTTCGGAATGAATGGGGTGATGATCG
>Ga0265762_1000162_pt1 | contig 10525 bp, 9 predicted proteins | sample NZIome_4_FD_200870 | JGI IMG/M metagenome (GOLD analysis project Ga0265762, IMG submission 200870) | Metatranscriptome of rhizosphere microbial communities from Maridalen valley, Oslo, Norway - NZI4 (Metagenome Metatranscriptome) | ecosystem: Host-associated > Plants > Roots > Rhizosphere > Soil ...
GTCCCGGAGGTGAAGGTATACGTGCAGGTAGTCGTCGCGTCCGGACTCATGAGGCCGATGTACTGCTTCTTGGCTTCAAGGGCGGCCTCTTCCGCTGCCGGATCCGGTTTTTGCATCCTCTGCCCCTGCATTGCCGGAACCAGCAGAACAGCGAAGGTAGTGATCAAGCATGCTGACTTTTTCATGGCATATCTCCTTTGAGTCACTGGAGTGACGGTTATTCTGCGAATGTTGGTGAAGCCTCTGATAAGCCGAAGCTCAACGAGATTCTTCCTTAGCGAGTTCGTTGAATGTCCTGGACCTGTAGGCTTCTTCGAAGCCCTTGGTGAACGCCGCCTGATCGGTCTTGGCGGACCAGCGTCCAATCGGAGCGTGGTGGGAGGCATTGCGCTCGGCGCTCTGCTTCCCCTGAAACACGCCGTCGCGATAGGCGGCGTCGGTGTCCAAGGATGAACCACTGATGACGATTGCCGGAGAAGCCGGGCGGGTGCTAATCCATAAAGCCGAGCCAGCCACTAAAAGCATCAGGGAGAGGGTGAGTAAAAGGTGTTTTTTCATAAATTTCTCGCGATTGCATTCCACTCAGTGAGGACCGATCCCGGTCGAATTGTTTGTCCTCTATCTCTAACAGCGCAAAGGCTGGGCAAAATCGACCATTCATAGTTGAAGATAAATTGCGCCAAGGGAGATCTTCGGTAGGTGGCAGTGCCCTAGCAGTGGTTTTTCAGATGGTTTTTCAGATGGTTGACATTCGAATCGGGCCTGACTAAGCTAGCTAACCAAACGCTTCCTTGGGTGCTCTTCGTGGGGCAGGAGCCGACAAGCGAAATTACACAGTTGTTGCAGGGTTGGCGGGGTGGAGACCGCAAGGCGCTCGACGCGCTGTTGCCGGTCGTCTACAAGGAACTGCAGCGTCTCGCCCATTTTCAGCTGCGCCAGGAGCGCGCTGATCATACTTTACAAAGCGCCGCTCTAGTGAATGAGGCGTACTTGCGCCTGGTTGGCCTGAATACCCCGCAGTGGGAGAGTCGAACCCACTTTTTTGCCATCGCCGCGCAACTGATGCGGCAGATCCTTGTTGACTACGCTCGGCGCCACCGTGCCGGAAAGCGTGGAGGCGGCCAGGACACGCTTCCGCTGGAGGACGCGACCCTGCTGGCCCGCGGCAAAGACATCGATGTCGTGGCCCTCGACGAGGCTCTGAAGGCTCTGGCTCAAATCGATGCACGCAAAGCCCAGGTGGTCGAGCTGCGTTTTTTTGGGGGTTTGAGTTTCGAGGAGACCGCCGAGGTACTTCAGCTCTCGGCGAAAACCGTCTCCCGTGACTGGAGCACGGCTCGCGCCTGGCTGCACCGCGAAATGAATCGGGAATCCTGATGGATGCGGAGCGCTGGAAACGCGTCGATGACCTGTTGCAATCGGTGCTGCAGGTGAGTCCCGATCAGCAGAAAGAGTTTTTGCGCCAAGCCTGCGCCGGGGATGCTTCGCTCGAGCACGAAGTCCAGTCGCTTTTGAGCTCTCATGAAAAACTCGGCGAATTTCTGGAACAGCCTGCCCTGGGGATGGCAACACAAACTCTCTCTCACGTTGCCGTATCCGAAGCCGAAGATAGCCTGCCTGGCAAGACCATTGCCCACTATAAGGTGCTTCGGCGTCTGGACAGCGGCGGTATGGGAACGGTCTATGAGGCCGAGGACCTCCGGATTGGGCGGCATGTCGCTCTGAAGCTCCTGCTGGAGGGTCAGGCCAGCCACGGCAAAGCCCTGTTGCGCTTTCAGCAGGAGGCGCGGGCTATCGCGACCCTGAATCATCCTCATATCTGCACCCTCTACGAAGTCGAGGAGTATGAGGGAAACCCGGTTATCGTGATGGAGTTGCTGGAAGGTGAAACGCTGAGGGAGCGTTTGAAGGTGGGTCGCGTGCCTCTGCAGCAGGTGCTGCAATGGGGAATCGAGGTGGCTGACGCGCTGGAGGCAGCTCACCTAGCCGGCCTGATTCATCGTGATATCAAGCCAGCCAACGTATTCCTGAACCGCCGGGGGGTGATAAAAGTCCTGGACTTTGGTTTGGCCAAGTTGAGCCTTGGAGCAGTAGAGGCTCACTCGCCAAACCCGGACGGGGAAGGGCTTACTAGTTTAGGAGCGATTCCGGGAACCACGCAGTACATGTCTCCCGAGCAGATTCGGGGCGACGAACTGGACGGCCGCACTGACGTTTTTTCTCTCGGAGTGTTGTTGTATGAGATGGCAACCGGACAACGCCCGTTCGCGGAGAGGAATATCGCTCTAACCATCGATGCGGTGCTCCACAAACAACCGGTGCCGCCTCGCGTGATCAATGCCGAGTTGCCGCCGTCTCTCGAACAGATCCTCAATAAGGCTCTGGAGAAAAATCGGCAGCTCCGCTACCAGTCACCGATGGAGCTGAGAACCGATTTACAGGCGCTCTTGCACAATACGGACAGCGGAGCGGTGAAGGCCACCCGTGCCGATGTGACGCCGGCGTCGGAGTCTCATTGGACAGTCCCCGTGCTGCGGAAGCGTTCAACGTGGTTTTTCGTCGGCGCTTTCCTTCTGGCCGTCGCGGTCGGTATTGGAATATTTGTCACGCGCACTTTACGCAGCGGTTCGCGACTCTCCGAGCACGCGAAGGCTCGCCGTTCTGTCGCTGTGCTCGGTTTCCGAAATCTTTCGGGAAGTCCGGATCAGGAGTGGGTCTCGACTGCCATTTCAGAAATGTTAGGCACCGAGCTCGCTTCCGGAAATAAGGTGCGCGTAATTCCTGGAGAGAACGTTGCGCACATGAAACTCGATCTCTCTTTGCCTGTGACCGACAGTTACGCTCCTGAAACGCTTTTGAAAATTCGTGGCAACCTGGGCGCGGACGAAGTGGTCGTTGGTTCCTTCCTGGGCTTGGGCAAAGATACACAAGGACCTCTTCGGATCGATTTGCGGGTGCAGGACGCAACCGCCGGTGAAACCATCGCCGCTGTCTCAGAGAGCGGCACCGAATCCGAACTCGCCGAACTGGTTACGCGAGTTAGTTCCGAACTCCGGGAAAAGCTCGGAATGGGCAGCGTGCCGGGCGAGGAGGTGCAACGAGCGGGAGCGTCCCTGCCGGGCAATCCTGAAGCCGTCCGGTTTTACTCCGAGGGGTTGGCCAAGTTGCGCGCTTTCGATGCCCGGGCGGCCCGGGATCTGTTCGAGAAGGCGGTTGCCGCCGACCCCAGCCACGCGCTATCGCATTCCTTCCTGGCGCAGAGCCTCTCGTCTTTGGGCTATGACGCGAAAGCGCGAGCCGAAGCGAGTAAAGCGTACGAACTCTCGCAAAACCTGCCGCGGCGCGATCAATTGCTGGTCGAGGGTCACTATCGCGAACTGCAAAACGATTACCCCGCGGCCATTGAGATCTATCAGACGCTGCTGAAATTCTTTCCCGACGATATCGAAATCGGATTGCGCCTGGTTTCGACACAAACCAAGGCGGGTCAGGGCAAGAATTCTCTGGCGACCGTGGCGCAATTGCATCAGATTCCAGGTACTGCGAGCCAGGATGCCCGCATCGATGTTGCCGAAGCGGAGGCGCGCCAGTCGCTGGGAGATTTCAAGAACGCCCAGCATTCCGCTTCGGTGGCTGCCGACCTGGCATTGCGTCAAGGTAATCGCCTGGTTATGGCTCAGGCGAAGCAACAGGAGGCCTGGGACTGGGATCGCCTCGGGGAGTTTGATAAAGCCCTCGCCGAGTTTGCCGGGGTCCGGGATTTATCCCTGAAGAGCGGAAATCCCCGCGCGGCCACTCGCGCCTTGAGCGGATACGCCACTGTTCTATACGACAAGGGAGATTTTGAAGGCGCCCGCAAGGCTTACGACCAGGCTCTTGGCATTGCCAGCCGGATTGGCGCCCAGCAAAACGTAGCAACCACCTCCAGCAATATCGGAAATATCTTTTTTGAGAGGGGGCAATTGGAGGAAGCACGGCGCTACTACCAGCAAGCCCTCGACATCGATCGCACCCTGGGCAGTCCCTTCATGGCAGGCGATCTCGGCAGCCTTGCCAACGTGATGGACGGTATGGGCGACCTGCCCGGCGCGGTTCGCATGCAGCAACAGTCTCTGGAGGCCTTCCGGAGTTCCGGCGATCGGCGTGGCGAGGCGACGACGCTCAGCAACCTGGGCAACATTCTTATCGAACAGGGTCGGCTAACTGAGGCCGCCGCGCGATTTGGGGAGCAGCTGGCCATTCAGGAACAGATCGGTTATCGAAAAGGTCAAGGCTTCGGGTTGGCCGGGATTTCCGACGTTCTGCGAGCGCAGGATCGTTTGGAAGATGCGCGTTCGAAGACCGAAGAGGCGATGGCGCTCCGAAAAGAACTTGGCGATACCACGAATCTGGCGTACAGCCAAATGCAATTAGCTCAAATCTTGCTCGAACAGGGAAGCAGCGCTGACGCCGCAGGGCTCGCCCAGGAAGCGGCTGGCGCATTCGACAGGAAGAAGATGTCAGATGCAGGTTGTCAGGCGCAAACCGTTCTGAGTTCGGCGCTGCTCGCACAATCTAAAGTTGCAGAGGCGCGGGCGGCGGCCGCTCGCGCGACAGATTTGTGCCGCCAGGATGCCGGTCGCACATCTCGATTTGACGCGCAATTCGCAGTCGCAGGCGTTAGAGAGCAAACCGGAAACTTCGGCGACGCTTTCAAGATACTTGAAACCGTTCGCTCCCAGGCCAGCCGATACGGGTACCTCGGTTACGAGTTGGAATCGCGCCTTCGGCTGGGACAGTTAGAACTGAAGTCAGGCAAGCAAAGCGCCGGGCGGGCTCGTCTTACCGAGCTGCAATCCGATGCATTCTCCCGCGGATTCGCGCTGATCGCCCGCAAATCAAAGCAAGCTCTAGCGTCACAATAAACCTGCACACTGCCCGGCCTGTAGGGAAGACTCGATGGGCGGCGAATCAGATTTCGAATTCCATCTCGACGTATACGATCAATGCGCGCACCGGTGCCCTAACCCCATCTCGGGGCAGGCTTTCACGGCGGGAAGCGGTCCCTTGTGATTAACGGTAGACCCTTATGGAAAGTCCCTCTACGCGGGTCGAGTATTTGTCAGACCTTCCCAGGACCGCAGCCAAGTTGCAGCGGTTCAAGTTACGCGAGCGGCAAGGACTGCAGGTTCGCTCTCCTGTTCCCGGTGAAGATGCCCGGCAAAGTCTCTGCCTAATCTCCGGTGTCTGGCTGTTCCGGCAGCCTTGCTCCAATCGCCGGGTTGATCGTCAGCATTGCAGCGGGTCCGGTTTCTCGAAGAAAGAGTGTGACCAGAAATAACAGGCCGCTGCCAGCCGCCGCCAGCCACATGGTCACCGCGAGGCCATGTTTTTGTGCCAAAGTGCCCGCCAAAATTGGTGCTAAAGTCGCACCCATGACCTCCCCGGCCAGGGTTGAAAGGCCGATGGACGTGGCGCGGAATTGAGCTGGCACACTTTCGGTGGGCACCAGAACCAGGACAACGCTGGCAATGGCCTGTCCGGAATTGGCGGCGAAAACGATTAACGCCAGCACCACTGGATACACATACAGCGCGGACACGAGGAAAGCGAGCGGCACTATCGCAGACATGGCTGCCATCAGCAGCAAAAGTGGTTTGCGGCCCCATCGGTCGGAGAGTGACGGAAGCAGAAAACCCAAAAAGAAGCTGCCCAGTCCGCTGGCTCCGAGGAGGAAACCGGCTGTCGTTGCGGACTCGTGAGCGACCTGCGTGATGTAAAGCGGCGCGAACACATTCAGCGCGAACAACCAAGACATGAATCCAGCCGCTCCCAAGCAACACAACCAGATGTTGCGATAGCGCAGGATTGAAATGTACTCGGAGAATGCCGGCTGCTCATGGATGCCGCTCTCCGCGGCGGGCGCGTGTGCGAACTTCCAAACCAGAACACTCATTAACAGTCCCGGAATTGCGGCCGCGAAAAATGCGGACCGCCAACCCCATCGCGCCGCCACCTGGGTTGTCAGCACCGGGGCCGCAGCCAGGCCGACAAGCGCCGCCGCACTGACCACAAAACCTATGTTTCGTCCACGGCGGTCGGAGGGCGAGGCCTCTTCGATGAACGCCGTCATAGTGGACCATGCCGGGCCGCCGGCGGCTCCCATCAGTGCGCGCACCACGAGCAGTTGAGCAAAGCTATGAACCAGTCCGGATGCCGAGGACAGGATGGAAAAGGCAAACACGGCAGGAACCAGAACTGGCTTGCGACCGACCCGATCGGACAAGGCACCAAAAACAAAAGTCGATATCGCCCAGGTGATGGCCAGCACTGATGCCACAGTGCCCACCTGTCGGTGGCTGAGATGAAATTCGGGCGCGAAGTAAGGGGCGAGATACAACGCCGACATCCGGCCCAGGAAGACTGTGCCCCAGGTGAAAAACAAAATCGCGACCAGGCTAGTTTCGGAGCGGGAGGAGCGGTCCATGGGGCTGCATCATAGCATTTCACGCTACTGGCCAAACCATAGCGCCAGGCTCGCATCTGGCCGCAACTCACACAAATAGTTTTTTGTTTATCGGGATACCGTTTTCGCGGCAATAGCTGAGGTAGTGATCGATAAACCAGAAGACATCGAGCGTCTCAAGCAGGCCATCGTTTTCGTCAAAGAATTCGAGAGATCCGTTGAGCCAGAAAACCGTCTTCATGCCCTGGTCGGAAACCAGGGTATGAATGGCGCCGGGACTTTCTTGCACGTAGCTGCCCGCGCGAGCGACCCAGTCGTATTCGAGATAACGCCAGCTGCCTTCGAGGGTGTAGCCGAAAACTCGTCCACGATGACGATGCCGACCCAGCATGCCTCCCGACTTCACCCATAGAACGTTCGCGTACATGTTCGTTCGTACGTCGAATGCGAGATGGCGAATAAACACATTCGGACGGAAAGGGACCCAGGGAGATTCATCCTCTCCGGCGCCGACATGGATATCAGGGAAAGCATAATCGCGCACGACTGTATCAATACTTCTGTTGGCATCGAGAATGGGCATAGAGTCTCCTCAACTGCGACCGCCATAATCTAGTCGGAATCGGTTCGTCTGGCAATGCCTGGCTCATCTTTGGCGGAGGTCGACTCACCTCGCCGTACGTCCGCGAGCTTGCAAAGTCAACGTTGTTCCAAGAGCCGGCAAACGTATAATGCCGCACTGAGGGAGCAGCATTGGCAGCGCGTGTGCTCGCAACCATGGCGGCACTGGGGCGATGGGAGGAGTTTGCGATGCACGTGCGTGCTGGATTGCAAAACGAATTGGAGCCATGCGATCTTAAAGAGTTGCTGCTTCAGACTGCAATTTATGCCGGCGTGCCCGCAGCCAACACGGGCTCTAAAATCGCGCCGAAAGAGTTCGAAGAAGCAAGATTGCAGCAATCAACAGAGCCCTTGAGATGAACACTCGCGATTTGATCGCCATTGACGTGCACGTTCACCTTGAAAGTGAGGAGGTCAACAATGCCGCTAACGAAGCGGTCAAGAAATATTTTGGCAATTCCGGGGTGGACCGCGACCGCTACGCGCTGGCTGAGTATTATCGCTCGCGCAAGATCGGCTGCGTGATTTTCAGTGTGGACGAACGGCTCACTGGGCGCACGCCCATTCCCAACGACCAGGTCGCGGCCTTCGCCGCCGAAAACTCCGATATCATGTTCGCCTTCGCCAGCGTAGACCCCCGGCGCGGCAAAGCGGCGGTGGAGGAGGCGAAACGGCTAATTGCCGCGGGTAGGATTCGCGGTTTCAAACTCCATCCTCCGCTGCAGCAGTTCCATGCCAATGACAAACTGGCCTATCCTTTTTACGAAGTCATCAACCAGGCCAAATTGCCGGTGATCTTTCATACTGGCCATAGCGGCATCGGCACGGGGATGCCTGGGGGCGGCGGGGTTCACTTGAAATACGGCAACCCGATGGATATTGACGATGTGGCTGTTGACTTCCCCGACATGCCGATCATCATGGCGCACCCCTCCTTTCCCTGGCAGGACGAGGCCATCTCTGTGTGTCTGCATAAGCCGCAGGTATACATTGATCTATCGGGCTGGTCGCCGAAGTACTTCCCGCCGACGCTCGTGCAATACGCGAACACCCTGCTTAAGCACAAGGTCTTGTTTGGCTCCGACTATCCGTTGATTTCGCCCGACCGATGGCTGGCCGATTTCCAGAAGCTGTCTATCCGCGACGAAGTGCGCCCCTTGATCCTGAAGGAAAATGCGATGCGCTTGTTTGGGCTGAAGGCCTGAGCACAGCGATACATGGAAGCTTCTCGGTGTTGAACGCTATCGCGCCAGTTACAGCGAATGCCCCCGGGGCGCGCTGCGCGAGGAGGCCGCCAGCAGTTCCTGGGTGAGTTCTTCCGCTTGATCCAGCATCTCATCGTGACCGCATGCCAAGGGGAGCGTCTTTCCATCCCCGGGCTTAGGCATGGTCGTAAAACTGCGGAAACGGTGGAGGCCCCATCCGGTCGCCAGAATATAGGCTGAAAATACACCCCGGGCTACCGGATACACGTACGGCCCTGTCTGAGAATTGCGCAGCAGGGTCACGGGATTCCCGGCTTCCTGAAGCAGATCGTGCAAGCTCTTGTGCTGCATCAGCACTCCCCTGGTCGCGACTCGATTTACTTGCCTTGGCAGGCCGCGGTTACCTTGCTGCCGGAAAGCAGATGGATTCGCATAGGCAGTCTGAAACCATGCATTCTTAAACGAAAGCTATGTATACGGTAGGGCGCGTCTAAAATCGGTCGCAAACTCCGAACTGTACCTGAACAAGCGGTTTAGCATTGCGCCCAGGCAGGTTATCAGGCTACGCAGGCCTACCGGGGCAGCTTGGGGTCTGGGCTGGAATTTGCAACATTGCATAATGTCTGTATGCATTTCCGGGTCGACCCTAAGCCGTTGGCATCTTTCGGTAATTTGCGAATTCTGTGCTGCTATTCGTCATGAATCGAGCCGCGACACGGTCGGCTACAGATGAGACGAATCGCGCCTGGTCCACCGGGAGCCCAAATCCTGACATGGTTTTATGTTTTTTCGGCCTATCAGAATTCGAATAGAATGTATGCGAGCTTCAGCCCTGAATGGCGGGCCTATCCCGGTTGCATACAAATGCCAGGCAACAAGAACTCTCGGGTAATGGTAAGAATACGCGAAATGATCCTCCACGGAGAACTACCTCCGGGCGAGCGAGTGAGGGAGGTCGAACTCGCGGCCAAGCTTGGAGTTTCCCGAACCCCTGTGCGGGAATCCCTACCCATCCTGGCACAGGAAGGGGTACTGACTCAGCTCGATACCCGCGGTTTTGTGGTGAGGGCATTCACGCCGCAGGAAATCATGGATGCCATCGACGTCCGCGGCGCACTCGAAGGCCTGGCGGCTCGTATGTTGGCGGAACAAGGGCCGTCCCGCCGTCTCATCCACTCTCTGCATGAATGTCTCGGTGAAGGGGATGAAATTTTCGCCGGAGGGCACCTCGTCCTGGCGGACGAAGCGCGATACGGCGATATGAACCGGCAATTCCATTCGCTGATTGTCGAGGGATCGGGCAGCAAAGTTGTCGCCGATGCGCTCAAGCGCAACGGGAGAATCCCATTTGCGGCCGCGCATGCCATTGCGTTTGACAAAATCGACCTTCCACGCATGTACGACCACCTGCTCTACTCGCACCGCCAGCATCACACCATCGTTCAGGCGCTCGAAAACGGTGAGAGCTCGCGCGTGGCCGCCCTGATGGTTGAGCACGCCCATGGGGCAAAGGTAAGCATGAATCTTTCGCGCCTGGGTTTGCGATCTGCGGGGGGAACTGCAGGAATCTCCGCTCCGGAACTTTAAATATAAGAACGCTCCGAATGCCGGCCAGCGGAGTTGTCATTCGCAGTTCGAAGATTCACTTGTCCGGCCTGGACCGCCGTCGTGGGGTGACCGCCGCATCACTGAGAGAACGCCAGGAGAACAGCTTGGCGGAATCGAACGCAAGTCTCCGCTTCGCCATCTTGCCGATCAGTTGCTCCTGGCATTGCGCGGTCGCCAGCGCCATGACAGGTTCAATGCCAACATGCCGCAGTGTCTGCGCTACCTCGCGCATTTCCTCAGCTCGTCGATGGCCATGTTCGGCAACCCGGCTGATCAAATAGTCAGGCAGATGATCCGCCCACCCCATTCCAGGAAAACTCACGGCAAGAGACTCCAGCACCTTATCTTCTGCACCATACATCCGCGCTGCGAATAGGGACTCGATGACCAGCGCTTCCAGGCCCTTAATCACGACGCTACGGCACATCTTGACGGCCGAAGCGACGCCCAGTTGATGACTGAACGGCGTAGCGTTCACTCCAATCTTTTGGAGACGTTCGGCGGCTTCGAAAGCATGCGGTCCGCCAAGCAGCATGGGAACTTGCAATCGATGCTTGGGGACCGCAGACATTACCGAAGCCTCAATGAATCGCGCTCGTCTACGTTCGATGTTGCGGGCAGCCTTGCGCTTGGTTTCCGGCGAAAC
>Ga0265762_1000167_pt1 | contig 10398 bp, 7 predicted proteins | sample NZIome_4_FD_200870 | JGI IMG/M metagenome (GOLD analysis project Ga0265762, IMG submission 200870) | Metatranscriptome of rhizosphere microbial communities from Maridalen valley, Oslo, Norway - NZI4 (Metagenome Metatranscriptome) | ecosystem: Host-associated > Plants > Roots > Rhizosphere > Soil ...
CGTGGCGCCGGATTTGTAATAGAGCTCGGATGCATCACGCGGTGTGATGAAGGCGTAGGCGACCGCGCCGTTCTGGCCCACTGACCAGCCGGTAACGACACCCGCATCCTGGATGACAGGTTCGGGTTTGCCGTCCGAGATAGGCAAGCGCACAAGATGATTACTGCCACGTTCTTGTACGGTGAAATAGACGGCGCTGCCATCGGATGCCCACTGCGGCGCGCCCTGGCGATTGTCGATGACTTTGCCGATTTCGCGGCGATTGCTGCCGTCCCCGTTCATGATCCAGACATGGGTGTCTTCCATGGTGGTTTCGCGATCGGTGAGGCCACGGCGGGTACCGAGATAGGCGATCGATTTGCCATCCGGCGACCACAGCGGATCGTATTCGCAGGATTCAGTGGCAGTTAAGCGGCGAATGCTGTTGTCGGCGAGCTGCAGGGTGAAAAGGTCGTAGTTAAAGAACTCATCTTGGTTCGGTTCGCGGTTGGAAGCGAAGACGAGTTGCTTGCCGTCGGGCGACCAGTCAATGGAGTGCTCGTCGTAATTGCCCCGAGTGAGCTGACGCACCTGTTTTGAAGCGATGTCCACTACGAAAATGTGCAGCCGCTGATTATCGTTGAAGCGTGTCAGACCTTCGCCAGCGTCGGGCTTGTAGAGATAGCGCGTGATGACCCTGGGATCGCCGCTGGCTTCGGCGACACCTTCGCCGGAAGTGGAAGAAATGAAGGCGATTTGCTTTCCATCCGGCGACCACGCAACCTCTTTGCCCATATCCGGCAACGGCGAGTTGGTGCTGGCGAGTTCCGCGAGCGAGGTCGCTCCGCTGCCATCGGGATGCGCGATCAGAAGGTTGTGCTTGTCGCCATCATTGCCCCGAAATGCGATCCACTTGCTATCGCCGGACCACAGCGGACCGCTGGCGGGCTTGTCCCCGCCCAGGCGAATGCTCTTCTCCGTGCTCAGATCCAATACCCAGAGTTGGCCATAGGGCCGGCCGGGGCGGTCACGCATCGTAATCGTATAGGCAATGTAGTGGTTGTCGGGCGAGAGCGCTACGCCGCCGATGGAGCGCATGCGAGAAAGGTCACTGCTCGTTAGGAGCTGAGCAAAGGCTGGCGTCGCAATAGCAGCTAGAAGCGCTGCCCAGGGCAGGCAGCCAAGGATGCGGAACATAGCCTTCGAGCGGTGAAGCATTGCAATCCCCCAATTCCGAGTGAGTGCTAAATAGCAACGTCATACTAGGTCCGCAGCTCCGGCCCGGTCAATGTGCAGGACCGCACATAAATGCTGGGCGCAGAGCGGAAGGGGCAATTCCGGGCCATTGGTCCGCTACACGGAAGTGACACCGATGCCGACTTACCGAGATTAGTAATGTGAAGTGGGAAGTCTTTACGAATCTGGTCGCTTCACTTGCACGATAAACCAGCATCTCGGAGAATTGTTCCCAAAACCTGTTGCGGGCTTGTCAACCGAAGTAGTGAATGATTAAGGACACCATCATTCCTTAAAATCGACGGCGAGAGAATGCGAGGGAAAAGGAAGCTCCGCCAACCGCTCGCTTATCTTCGTTTCCGCGACCCCCCCGGAGGCGAGGATGTTGCACTCCACACTTCCCCGAAGAGGACTTCACGGTACCGATCCCTGGGTACATCCCCCGGGTGCATTGTCGCAAGTCTCTTATGTTTGCAAGCCGATTAGACCGTTTCGAGGAGGTTGGACAAAAATAGCCTTCTTCCCGCTCTCCAGGTACGAGAGAAATTCTGTTCAGGTCGCTTTTCTGTTGCAATAAGATATATCTTAAGATATAGTCTTGATGTCGACACGATATGTCGTGCGATGTATCGAAAAGGGAGAAACAATGAACACACAGTTTTTCGAAATGAACAATGAAGGCCGAGGTCGTCGTTTTGCAGGACGAAGAGGACCTGGAACCGGAGCGCATGATTCGCCGGAGCGTGGCCGTGGCGCAAGAGAAGTCGGAGGATTCGGGCACGGTTTCAGGGGCCATGGGCGCGGTGGGCCCGAGCGTGGTTTTGGCGGTCGCGGTCGCGGCGGCTTCGATCGTGGCTTCGGTGAAGGGCGAGGGCGCCTCTTTGATGCCGGCGATGTGAAGCTGGTCATTCTGAAGCTGCTTTCCGAGGTGCCCGCCTACGGCTATCAGCTCATCAAGACCATGGAGCAACGCCTCTCGGGCGGCTACACACCGAGCGCTGGCGTTATCTATCCGACCTTGACAATGCTGGAGGAAGAGGGCCTTGCCAGCTCTTCTGCTCAGAACAACAAGAAGGTCTACTCTCTCACCCCAGAAGGACTAGCGTACCTTGAGGCCAACCAGACCCAGGTCGGTGAGTTGTTTGCGCGCCTGGAGGAGGCAGGACGGAGCTTCGAGCGTGGCAGATCGCCGGAAATCATGAAGGCATTCATGAACCTGCGGGGTGCCGTGGTGGCGCGGGTCTCGCGAGAGAGCGTGAAGCCGGAGCAAATCAAGAAGATTACCGACGCCATCAACGCCGCGGCTAAAGCGATCGACGGGCTCTGAACCTGCCGTTCCGAACTTCTCGATCCGCAGCCCATGCGCACACCAATCCTTGTGTGTTACCCACTGGCAACACACAAGGAGAATCGATTATGCAGAAGGAATCAGTATCGGTCCCGGCCGGATTTTACGAAAAAATATCCCGGCAATCCGCCTTGGGACATTGGCAAGCCGCAGGGGCCGTTTATCGCTGCCGCCAACCAGGTGAAGAGTCCGTTACTCGACTGTGGGTGTGGTACGGGCAATTCGTCCGTATTCTTCGCAGCACGGGGGGCGGGAAGTCACTGGCACCGACTTTGTCGAAGCAGCACTGACTAGGTGGCTTGGCGAGCCACGACGTCGGAGCGTCGCCGGCAAAATAGGACGATTCAGACGCGCGAAGCCATGCACCTTCGCTATTGGGTGGACCGCTCTAGCTTGCATTTGTGCCGAGAAACGCGAGATCCCTATCGAAACTGCCGCGGCAAGAAATCTTTGGACACACCCTTGCTCGTCGCGCCGGGGCAGTCCCGATAGGGATCTGGCGTTTGGCGTTTAAGGGGATCTATCGTGCCGCGACCACCGTAACCCAAGCTCAGTGAGCGCGTTCGCCTGTTCGCACCGCCTGTTCGCACCAGTTGACATTTAGGATCTGCAGCTGCGAACATTTGCCAGTCAGTTAGTGCTTCGCGTCTCGAGGAGAACCGGAGATCCAGTTGCCACCTCTGGTTGAGCATGGATACTTGCCTATGCGCGACCTTCGCCTCGCACTCCGCCAGCTCCGGAAAGCGCCCGGCTTTTCCCTCACCATCGTCCTAACCCTCGCGCTGGGCATCGGGGCGACCACGGCCATCTTCTCGCTCGTTGAAGGCGTCCTCCTGCGACCCCTGCCGCTTCGCGATCCACAGCACCTCGTCGTTTTGGGCGACCGCCTCGGAGATGGCCTGCAGCTAGGCGTCACCGCGGTCGAGGTCGCCACCTACGAGCATGCCGCGCTGGCCTTCTCTTCGATGGGTGCCTACATCGCCACATCGTGGGAGCTCTCCGGGGGCCCGCTCTCTGAATCGGTCAACGGCGCCCGCCTTACCGCCAGTGTCTTCCCCACGCTGGGCATCGCGCCCCTCGTCGGCCGCGTCTTTACCCAGCAGGAAGATGAAGCGCACGCTCCCGTCGCTGTGATTAGCTACGCACTGTGGCTCAATCGCTTTCACCGCGATCCACACGTCGCAGGTGCCACGATCACTCTCGACCGCAGGAACTACACTATCGTTGGCGTGATGCCGCGCAGCTTCGAATTCCCACTGCTCCCCGGCCGCGTTGGCCAAGCACAGCTATGGGTGCCCATGAGTTTCACCGCCGATGAGCTTTCCCCATCCGCTGGCTCATGGGGAACCCACCTTGTCGCGCGCCTGAAGGACGACACCACCGTGCAGGAGGCGGCGCGGGATGCGAATCGGATCGCGCAGCAGGTCATGCGCGATTTCCCACCGGAGCTGACCGCCGTCCACATCCGCGGGGATGTTCTCCCCTTGCGCGAATCCATCGTCGCCGGAGTGCGCCCTCTGCTCCGCACGCTGCTTCTCGCCGTCTGCATTGTGCTGCTTATCGCCTGCGCCAATGCAGCGACCCTCTTGCTCGTCCGCGCTATCCGCCGCCGCCGTGAGCATGCCGTTCGCCTCGCACTCGGAGCCCGTGCGAGCACGATTCTCCGCGAGTGCCTCAGCGAAGGTCTCCTGCTGAGTCTGGGCGGGGGGCTCCTGGGTCTGGCTCTGGCGGCACTTGCCTTGCGCGCGACCGTGCCCCTCCTTCCCGAGTCCATGCCGCGGATAGACGCCATCTCCATCAATGCCGGCGTTGCGGGCTTCGCTCTCCTCGTCGCCGCCGCAACCGGAGTTCTCTGCAGCCTGGGTCCGGCCTGGGCTGCTGTCCGCACCAACCTGCTGGAGGGGCTCAGGGAAGACGCCCGCTCGGGCACCGGTAGCCTGCGCCAGAGCTGGCTTCGCTCGTCTCTGGTTGTGGCCGAAATCGCCATCGCCACTATCCTGCTCACAGCTTCGCTCGCCTTCCTGCGCGGCTATCAGCAGATGCTCGCCGTCGATCCCGGCTTTCGCCCCGACCATGTCCTCATCGCCGGCTATCAGTTGCCCTCGCAGCAATACGCGACCGAATCATCCACCGCTACCTTCAATCGCGAGGTCGTCGACCGTCTGGCTGCCCAACCCGGCACAGTCGCCGTAGGTCTGGCCAATACGCTGCCTGACACCGGCGGCGGAGGCCGTGGCGGCTTCACCATCGAAGGCGCCTCCATCGCCGGATGGAAGCTCAGGTTTGCTCCCTTTATCGAGACCTATGGCGACTATTTCCACGCTCTCGGTATTCCCCTCATCACCGGCCGCCTTTTCACTGTCCGCGACCGATCCGACGCGCCGCTCGTCTGCATCATCGACCAGTCCATGGCCAAACAGGAGTGGCCCGGCCAGAGCCCCATCGGCAAGCGTTTGCACATTGGCAATCCCAAACGCACCCTGCCTTGGGCTATCGTGGTCGGAGTGGTACCCGACGTTCGCATCGATGCACCCGATCGGCCCGCGGGTGAGCAATGGTATTTCCCGCTAGAGCAGCCCGCTATCATCAAGGGCTCCGGCGTCACTGGCATGGTTGATTTGTCCAGCGGTTGGATCGCCCTCCGCTCCAAGCTGCCGCCCGAGCAGATGATCCACAGCCTGCGCTCGGTGGTCGCCGGTATCGATCCGCGGCTGGCTCTCGATCCCGTGCAACCTATGGCCGACGCTATCTCAGCCGTGGAGGCTCCGCGCCGCTTCAATACGGGCCTCATCACAGCCTTCGCGCTGGCCGCCTTGCTGCTCGCAGCCATGGGCATCTACACCGTCATCGCCTTCAGCGTCTCGCAGCGCAGGCAGGAGATCGCCGTCCGCATGGCCCTGGGCGCACAGCGCGGCAACATCGCGCGGCTTGTGCTCGGCTCAGGCGCCAGAATCGCAGCCGCCGGCTGCGCTCTCGGTCTTTTTGGATCGCTCGCCGTCTCTCGACTCGTTCGGGCTTTCCTATTCGGAGTCAGCGCCACGAATCCAATCGTCTACACAGCCAGCGTCTGTCTCATGCTGGCCCTGGCACTTCTTGCTTCGGCGCTTCCGGCTCTGAGCGCAGCCGCCGCCGATCCCGCTCAGGCTCTGCGCTCGGAATAGCCTGCCGGTTATTCGCGCCGGGAAACTGGTCTCACTCTGTCATATCCAGCAGCCACTTATGCATTCGCGACGGAATCTCAGTAAGCGCATAATCGCCAACTTACTCACCGACCCCCAATTGCTACCCTGAAGTCGGATTGTGTTCGCCGATGCTCTAGTGGTTCCTAGGGCGGCATGATTCCAATGACAGTGTATTTCTCGACCGCAGTGCGATTGTCCCAGACGTATATCGTGACCGAGGATCTTTCGGTCGCCGCCGAATCGTTGCCGCCAGAGGCAATAGCTCAGCAAAACGACGTGCTCATGCCCTGGCCGGTCCTCATCGTCCGTGAACAGGCCCGTAAAGCGGATCGGCCCCGAGCATCGGAAAGAGACTCCACGTGACGCTTTCCTCCACCAGAGTACGCGGCCCACAGTATCGATAACGCGCATCACCACGCCGATTATCAGTCAGGGGCGCGATCTTGAGATTTCAGTGGCGATGCCGACTTATCGGGACAAATCCCTCTCGGGAACGGGATCAGACTACTCCCGGATCGCAGACAGACGACGGATTGTCGCCGGGCTCTAAAATTCCGGCTTACCTTGACATTCTACTGGAATGGACGATACGCTTACCTAGAATGTCTACTAAGGACCATAAAGAACGGATCGAACTTTTGCAGGGCACTCTGGACCTGCTGATTCTCAGGACGCTGCTGCCGGGGCCGGCGCACGGCCACGCCGTCGCTAAGGCAATCGCATTCAACTCCGACGACGTGTTGCAGGTTGAACAAGGGTCGCTCTATCCGGCCCTGCACCGGCTGATCAAGAGGGGATGGATTTCGGTTGAAGAGGGCACTTCCGAAAACAATCGCCGAGCCAAGTTCTACCGCCTGACGGCCAAGGGACGGCGACAACTCACGACCGAGACCAGCAAGTGGGAAAGGCTGGCAGGAGCGATCGCACGGATTCTCCGGCCGGAGGCGCAAGCGGGGAAATCATGAGGCGCCGAAAGCGCATGTTGGAGGAACTCGATCAGGACATTCGCGACCATATCGCGATGGAGACACAGGAGAACGTCGAGCGTGGACTATCGCCGGAGGAAGCCCGTTATGCGGCGTTGCGCAAGTTCGGAAATGTGACCAGGGTCACGGAAGAGACGCGAGCAGTGTGGAGTTCGATTTGGATGGAGCAACTGCTCCAAGACGTGTCCTATGGCGTCCGGGCGCTGCGGAAGAATCCCGGATTTGCGATTGTCACCGTATTAACCCTGGCCCTCGGCATCGGCGCTAACACGGCCATCTTTAGCGTCGTGCGCGGGGTGGTTCTGGCTCCTCTGCCCTACCCCGAACCGAACCGCCTGGTGATGGTATGGGAGAGCCGTCCAAACGTGAAAACGTTAAGTACCTCATACCCTGATTTTATGGATTGGCAGCGGAATGGTCGCTCGTTCGAGCAGATGGCCGCGCTCACATCGCGCAACTATGACTTGACAAGCCCCGGAACACCACAACACCTGGATGGCGTGGAAATTTCTTCCGGTTTTTTCTCAACCCTGGGCGTAAAGCTGCCCATGGGCCATGATTTCAGTCCATCGGAAGACCGGCCGCACGGAGCGCCGGCCGTCATCATCAGCGATCGGCTGTGGAGAAATCGCTTTGCATCGAGCCCGCAGGCTCTTGGCAAGTCCATAGGTCTGGACGGCGCGGAATACACGATCGTCGGAGTTCTTTCTCCCGGATTTCATTTCCTTACCGACGCAGATGTATATACGTCTCTGGCGCAGGGCGAGCCGCTGTTCTACAACGATCGCACAATCCATGCGATTGTCGGTATTGCGCGCCTGAAACCTGGTGTGAGTATCGGTCAGGCCGCAGGCGAGATGAGCGCCGTCCAGGAGAATCTGGATCGTCTCTATCCAGCCGCGGATCGCAACCTAGGAACCAATATCGTATCGCTGAAGCAGGAGATTGTCGGCGATGTGGGCGGGACGCTTTTTTTGCTCCTGGGAGCGGTGGGCATCGTTCTACTGATCGCCTGTGCCAACGTGGCGAACCTCTTGCTGGTACGTTCGGCCGGGCGCCGGCGCGAGTTTGCCATTCGCTTGGCGCTAGGTGCGAGCCGTGCGCGTATGGTGCGGCAATTGTTGACGGAAAGCGTGCTTCTCGCCATGACGGGCGGAGTTCTCGGCTTGATTGTCGCAAAACTGGGAGTCAGCCTGATGTTCGGGGAGTTTGCGCAAAGCCTGCCACGTTCTGAGAGCATCGGCGTGAATCTTCCCGTCCTCTTTTTCGCGTTTGGCATTTCGCTCGTGGTCGGGATTGCGTTCGGTCTTGCACCTGCACTCAAAAGTTCGCGTGCCGATGTGCAAGGTTCGCTCAAGTCGGGAGATCGTGGCTCGACGCGTGCCCATCCTCGCGGTCAAAGCGCGCTGGTGATGATTCAAATGGCGCTGACGCTGGTGTTGCTGGTGGGCGCCGGCCTGCTCCTGCGCACCATAGGCGATTTGCGGAAGGTCAATCCGGGCTTTAACCCGCAGCACGTGATCACGTTCAAGGTGGGACTCTCGCCTTCGCTGACGCAGTCGGCATCGAGCATCCGAATTGCCTATCAGCAGTTACTTGACCGCATTCGCCAGATTCCCGGGGTAGAGGCGGCGGATTTTACAAATATCGTTCCGCTCAGTGAGGAAGACAATGGCGGCCCCTTCTGGGTCGGTCCGCAAGAGTCCACCTCCGTGCAGGACGCGCCCCACGCACTCTATTTTGAGACTGGTCCGGACTACCTTCAGACCATGGAAATCCCCCTGCTTCGAGGTCGCTTCTTCAGCCCGGCAGATAACTCCGACTCAGAACCGGTTGTCGTCATCAACAGCGTTCTTGCCCAAACTTATTTCCGCGACCGGGATCCCGTGGGCCAAACCATAACCGTCGCACACTGGCACACGGCCCGAGTGATCGGCGTGGCGGGGAGTGTAAGGCACTGGGGGCTGGGCGACCCCGGCACCTACAACCCAAGTCAGATCTACATTTCTTTTTATCAGCTTTCCGACCAGTGGATACCGGCGTTCGCCAGGGTTTTGTCAGTAGCGGTTCGCACTCCACTCGGTGTCGCGACCATCATGCCTGCGGTCAGGAATGTGGTTTACGGAACCGGCAAGGACCAGCCAGTCTATAACGTTCGAACCATGCAGCAGATTGTTTGGGAGTCGATGTTGTCGCAGCGCCTTCCGATGGTTCTGCTCGCAGTGTTTGCTACCCTGGCGCTGTTGCTGGCATCCGTGGGAATCTATGGCGTGATTTCTTACTCCGTGACCCAGCGAGTCCAGGAGATCGGAGTTCGGATGGCGCTCGGCGCAGAGAAGCGGCAAATCGTTCAGATGGTAATTGGGCAAGGTCTTCGCATGGCTGTCGCGGGCCTCACGATCGGGGCAGGGGCCGCGCTAATTCTCACCCGATTGCTCTTAAGCTTTTCACGCTTGCTCTACGGAATTGGGCCGAGTGACCCTGTGACCTTCGCCACCGTATCGCTGGTGTTAACGGCCGTAGCGGTCCTGGCTTGCTATGTTCCCGCGCGCCGTGCGGCACGCGTCGACCCCATGGTTGCGTTGAGATATGAATAGTTTTGCAAGTGACCCGCCGACCCTTCCTTAGTTACAACGTCCGCGGACCCTGCCAAAATCGCCGATGCGGCGGTTCCAAATATCCGTGGATCGGTACCGCGAACGCGCCAGGGTCGAGGAATGCCATTGAGCAGCACTCCACTTAAGCCAATGGCATTCCTGGACCCTGGCGCGTTTGAACGAATCCGACGGACGAAACGGATAACTTCGGGTTTCTAGAACGAACTGGCCAAACCTGTTCGCTCCTTGCTTTTCAGCGAAGCGCCCTACGAGGAGGCACGGAGATGAGCCTTCTAGTCTTAAGTTCAGATTCTCAGGAAAAGTTTCCGCCGGTACATCCAAAACAGAATCAGCCAAAAGCCGAGCATGACTCCAAAGCCATACACCACCGGCTGAAAAGTCGGCCCGGCCAATCGATTGAGCAGCCACCCCAGGTGGATCTGTAACGACCGAAGAAAGAAAGGCTCCATCGTCCAGCTCATCACATAAATCGCAATTGAGTTCATCCCGACCACGACCAGCGGAAACGCCCACGCCCGCCAGCCTTTCCACTCAATAAGCCCGTAAAATCCCGACAAAATCAGAATCACCAATCCCCCGCTGTAAAGCGTGTACGCCGATGTCCACACGCGCTTCACGATGGGACAAATCCCCACCCATTGGCATACCAATCCCAACAGCACGAGCCCCGCACCTGCAATCACGAGCCCGCCCAGTTTTTGTTCTTTCGACCGATCCCCCTTGAGCCATTCCCCGGCGAGTAGCCCGAGAATCATCGTCGCCAGCGTCGGAATGAAACTGAGAGTCGACCAACCGCCTTCGTTGAAGACAAAAGGCTGTTTTCGTGGAAACAGATTCAGGAACCAGACATCGAATGCCCATGACAAATTGGAATTCTTATTAAAGTGAGACAGGAATCCCGTGTAGTTGTACTCCCAGTTCTGCGGAACTCCCACCCGCGCATAATCAAAGTTTGGACCCGGTGCGGGATACATCACGAATGCCGCCCAGAAGCAGATCAGGATCAGCAGAAACACAATCACCTGGGTTCGCACGCGCGTGAATCCCAG
>Ga0265762_1000168_pt1 | contig 10393 bp, 7 predicted proteins | sample NZIome_4_FD_200870 | JGI IMG/M metagenome (GOLD analysis project Ga0265762, IMG submission 200870) | Metatranscriptome of rhizosphere microbial communities from Maridalen valley, Oslo, Norway - NZI4 (Metagenome Metatranscriptome) | ecosystem: Host-associated > Plants > Roots > Rhizosphere > Soil ...
CCGGAATCTTCAATCTGAACCAAAATGCCTTCTGGGTTCTTTGCTGACCGAATCAGAATTTCTCGAGGCCTGTCCCCGGACATGCGCAATGCATCAATGGCGTTCATGATCAGGTTGATCAAGACCTGCTGCAACTGGACCGGATCGCCCTGCACAGGTGGCAGGCCAGGCGCAAGCTCCGTGCGCAAGGAAATGCGGTTCCGGTTCAGCTCGTAGCGCAGCAGAAGGATTACGTCTCGAACGACTTGGTTGAGGTCTACCTCGATCGCTCTCGGAGCGCCGCTCATCAGCAAGCCACGAATCCGGGAAATTACCGCGCTCGCGCGTGCGCCGTCGTTCACAATCTCTGTGATTGCCCCTCGCAATTCATCCGGATCCGGAGTCGCACTGTTTAGCTGGCGCAAGGAAAAGTTGGCGTTCGTTACGATGGCAGTAAGGGGCTGATTGACCTCATGCGCAATGGCGGCGGCCAGTTCGCCCATCGCCACGATGCGGGTTACGCGCGATAGATCCTCCTGCGCCTGGCGCAGTTGTTCCTCGGCTCGTCTTTGCTCGGTCACATCAATACAGGAGCCTATGTAGCCGGCAAAAGAGCCATCCGGACTAAAACGTGGCACCCCGATATCGGAGACCAAGCGATATTCGCCGTCGTGGCGCCGCAGTTGATACTCTACCCTGAATGCCTCCCGGCGATCAAAGGCTCGATTGTACGTATCCAAACATCTCTGCAAATCCTCCGGTTCGACCCGCTCCGCCCAGCCTTTGCCAAGCTCGCGGTCGATGGACCGGCCGGTGAAGTCCAGCCAGGGCTTGTTGAAGTAGGTGCAGAGCTTGTCAGTCCCCGACATCCAGATCATCACCGGAGCACTATCGGCCACCAGCCGAAAGCGTGCTTCACTTTCGCGCAGTTCGGCCTCCGCCCGCTTTCGCGCGGTGACGTCTCGGCCGATGCCAAGGGTCGACCCGTCGGAAAGTTTTACGGCATCGGCGGCCATGTCTATCACCCGCCCGTCCCTTACCCTCACCTCGAACTCGGCGCGTCCACCAGTTGACAAGACAACGTAGTTCCGGGCCATTTGGCGGTACTGCGGATCGGGGTATAGTTCAGCAAATATGTCCAGATTTCGTTCACGTATCTCTTGCAGCGTCCAACCTGTGGTGCGCTCCCATTCTGGATTGACGAGCTCGATGCTGCCATCCGTGCTGAAGAAGGCTATCATCACGGGGATATGCTCGAATATCTTCTGGAAGATTTCCTTCTGCTTTCTTAATTCGTCTTCAGCGCGCTTCTTTTCGCTGATATCGCGGATAAAGCCGGTAAATACCCTGTGCCCGTTACTGGTCATTTCTCCGAACGACACCTCCACCGGAAACTCCTGGCCACTCTTGCGCAGGGCTGTAACTTCGGTGCCTTGCCAGTTAAGATGCCGCTCGCCAGTCGCCAAATATCGTCTGAACCCAGCCTGGTGCAGCTTCCGCATGAATTCCGGCATAAGTACGGTCAGGGGTTTCCCGATCAACTCGGCCGGATCGTAACCAAAGATTCTCCCCGTGGCGGGGTTAGCCACCAGGACGCTGCCACTCTCGTCCATGCTGATCACGGCATCGCTGGCTGCTTCGACAATGACACGATGCTTCGCTTCGCTGCGCTTGAGTTCCTCCTCTGCCCGCTTGCGGTCTTCGATGTCAACACTGGAGCCGTACCACTTAACAATGTTTCCCTGGCCGTCGCGAGCCGGCAGCTTGCGAAGGATCATCCAGCGATACTCCCCGTCCGAGCGTCGTACCCGGGCTTCAGCTTCGTAGGGTTCACCAGTGGCCAACGAAGAACGCCACTTGGCTAGGATCCCTTCAACGTCTTCGGGATGAATTGCGGCGGTCCAGCCCCAACCAAGTATCTCTTCCAAAGGAAGTCCTAAGTAATCCAGCCAGCGTTTATTGAAGAAATCCAGACCACCGTCAGGTCGTGCGCTGTATAGCAGAGCGGGAGTTGTATCGACTACGAGTCGAAGGCGATCTTCGGCCCGCTTTCGATCCTCGATATTCGTACTCGTGATGTACCATCTGACGATGCGTCCTCGAGCGTCCCTCAGCGGCACGCCACGAACTAGGAACCAGCGATACTGCCCGTCGTCCCCGCGATCACGCGCTTCTTGTTCGAACGCCGTTCCTTTCATCACCGACCCGCGCCAAGCTTTCACCACCCGCTCCAGATCGTCGGGATGAAGCATGCGCTGCCAACCGTCACCTTGCAGTTGTTCCAGCGTGAGACCAACGTAGGAACGGAATTGCGCATTGCAGAAATCCAGCGCACCATCGGGCGGGCAGCTCCAGATCTGCTGTGGGATGGTGTCGATCACAAGTCGCAAGTGATCTTCGCTTTGGCGCAATGCCTCTTCCGCTCGCTGACGCTCGGCAATTTCCTCTCTCAGAGTCCGGTTGACCTCTTCCAGTTGTGCGGTGCGGTCGGCGACGCGACGCCCCAGGTCCTGATTGAGCCGTTGAATTTCGGCGCTCGCCCTCCTGTCCACAGCCGATGTGACGATTGCAACCACCAGCACCAGCAAGGTCGCAATGACAACTCCAAAGTTGCCAAAAGGAGGAATGCTGACGGCGTGGGAAAAGTCCGGAGGCGAAGCCGGGAGGAAACTTGCGGCCGCCATTCCGGTGTAATGCATCGCGGAAACAGCGATTCCCATCAAGATGGCACTGGCCAGCCTGCGCGGGATGCTCCATCTCGCCTCCTCTCGTAGACCGAATGCCATCAGCAGCGCAATCAGAGAAAACAAGATTGCGAGCAAGATGGAACACGTGACCAGCAGGGGAGAATACCGGGTAATGGCAGGTAATCTCATCGCGGCCATCCCGATGTAGTGCATGCCAGCAATACCGCCGCCCATCATGACGCCGCCGGTCAAAGCCCGCACTCTACCCGTTGTCTCCCGGCTTGCCGCATAGAGCGCGAACGCCGATGCGAAGATGGCCATCCAGAGCGAGGCCAGAACTGTCGGCCAGTGATATTTCACGGGCACAGGCAGGTGAAAGGCCAGCATTCCCTTGAAATGCGTCGCCCAGATGCCGATGCCCATTGCAAGGGCGCCGCCGCTCAACCACCCCAGGCGAGCCCGACCGCGGGCGGCGGTTACGCGCCCGGCAAGATCGAGTGCGGCGTAGGAAGCGGCGATGGCTATCAACACCGAGCGCGCCACGTCGCCGTAGTCGTAGTAGCCGGCCATTGCGGTGTAATTGGAGACCAGCACAAAATCTCTTTGGCCGAGGATTTCGGGATCCCGTTGACTTCATGACGGAATCGTTAAACTGCCGTAGAGCGCCTGACTGGAGGGCCCGCACTGCTGCGAACGAGAGTCTACATCACAACCTAAACAAACAGGAAACTATTGGGTTATGATGGCAAAATCCCTTCACGGCTAATACCCCGGTCTATGAATATCGGGCGACACACGCAGCGGGAGTAAGGCCCGAGAGGCATCGGATCGGGAGATCGGGAATTCGCGGGAGAATCGCGGAAAAATAGTTGCGAACCGGAACTTTCAGCCTGCGGCAGCATTTCCACGACAGACGGAATCGCCGCAACCGTCGGTCCCGCCAGTGGACTGCCGATGTGTATCCAGTTCTTGCGAGTATCGAAATACTTCGATACTCGAATTATCTTCACTTCCGAGTTACGTACAGTCGGCCAATCGCGGCGGCGCTAAGACTTACGACAATCATTCACAGGCACACGACTCGATTTGATTTGTGGGTGGCATTCCTTTCTGCTCTGGGTTTCAGCACTAAGGTGCGTAGTGCGTAAAGACAAGGTCGCTCGCTTTAGCCTTCTCGTGACAGGGGAAGCAGCTTTTCATAAACGCCGCGTCGCCAGGTTTGCCGTCTTGGAAGTGGGCGAACCCCCAGCCGCCGGTTGCGGCGTACTTTGTTGAGTCCTTGACCATAAACTGAATGTTCGTGGGAGGGCCAGGAACGAAAGATTGGGCACGGCCGAAGACTTTGTTGTTTTCCTCCGAGGGGAGGTTACGGTAATGCAGAGCAGCAATGATCGTGCCGTCCGGGAAGGGAAGCTTGCCCTGCCGGTAGGCGTCGATCGCTACATCGTTGCCCAAGACAGCACCTAAACTGTTGAGGTTGCCTGCTTCGTGGGCCACAGCGATCCACTTCCAGTCGCGGTACCCGTGAGGGATTTCGGTAACGAAGATCGGGGAGGGCCCTCCATCCGCGCCTCCAGGTGCAGGGGCAACTACGGCGACAAGGCCGGCCATTGTTGCAACTGCAACCAGGAAGAATATGAGGTGTTTCATAAGGCTTCCTCCATTCGGCCCGCACTCTACCCCAATCCAATAGGGTTTGGCAAGACTGCCCGGGACAGACTGCCCGGGACAGGAGGGGCAGGACAGGAGGGCCAGGAATTGATGGTTGATGCAACCAGATTACACTCAAGTTTTCCCTGGGAAGATAGCCCTAGCCGGAATGTTTCACCCGCAGCTCTCCCGCATTGAATGTCGCCCGATGATAGTCTTTCATTGCCACCTCGCCTCAAATTCCTCTGATACCGTCATGTTTCCTTTGTGCAGGTAGCCATGAATAGTAGGGACAACCAGGGTCCGGATCGCGATGTACGCGAAAGGATCGTGAACCTGATGCAGTCCATCGGGAAAGCACCAAAGAAGCAGATCCCAGCTGAGGAAGTGCAGAAACTCAAGAACGCAGCCAGCCGCCTCGATCAGATGTTGAAGGCTACTGCGAACGCCGATCAGCAGGCATTAAAGAGCGCGGCGGCTAGGCTCGACCAGCTGCTGTCCGACATCCGCGCGGGAAAAGACGTCACCAGCAACCTCAAGCGCAGAGAAAATTCTGGAACCTGAGATGTATGGGATTCCTTTCGCGCGCTTCCCCGTCGCTCGCTCGATGAAAATCACAAAACCTTTGCTATAACAATCTAATGCCACCACACGATTCGCCACCCCGGTCGCCCGCGTCACTTGGCTTGCCGATTTCGATCCATCGATTTGCTGTCAGGTCATTCGCGCCCTCACCGACGCAGATCGCGAAGCGATTGCGGCGCAGCGCTCGCATCGCCACCGAAGGCTGGGGAGTCGCACTCCAGAACCTCACCACCGGCTTCAGAGTGACGAAATCAGGCTCTCAGCATGAGTCAGGCTGGGCTCTCCCGTAGGAATTTGGCGAGAGAACGGATTGCCTTCATCTTGTCTTCACGCAAGTCCGCGCAGATCTTCCCCACTGAGTCGATTTTCTACAAGAGTCTCCCCAACACATCTGCAGATGAATGTGAGGCCTAAGTTGGGCTGGGATTTCCTCGCTGCCCGGCTGGTCTCCAGCAAAGTGAGCAATGATCTCATCGTATGCGGGCTTGCCAAAGGATTCCACTGCATAGTCCGGTGCGACTCAAAGCTGGCGAAGAAAAAGCGCGTGCATCGTAGATCCGCCTCTTTTCAGCGGGACAGAAGCGGCTTCCTTCTGACGGCTTTATCGAACGCGCGCTCCAACCCTGCGACTTCCACCCTTTCTATGCGCGCATCCAACAAAGCACCAACGTAAAGGAAGCCGATGTTTGCAACTCCGCTCCGTCGAAGCTCCACCAGCGATTCGACTGTGGCTTTTGACGGGGCTCACATCTGGGTGGCGAATCAGTACTCCAGCTCCGCGAACGGATTCCTGTTCAAGCTGTAGGTCTTCTCGTCAGTCTTGGCGAAAGGGCGTCAGAAGTTCATTCCGGCGCCTTCTTCGTTTTCCCGGTCATACCACCTAAAATGTCCAACCGATCGCCGGAGAAAAGACTCGATGATTGCCGGATTATTCCCGGAGCCATCCTATATAGTGAACTTTGTACCCGGAAGTGCTGCTGCTTCCCATTTAATATTTGTCAACAAAGGCAATCAACGAGAGCGCAACGGCGCTCTTCTCCGAGAGCATGCGGTAGAAATCGACTCCGCTGCTCTTCGGCTCACTTCACGAGCGTTCTCGACCACAGCAGCAAGGCCGGCGGAGCGTCAATCCGTTTACGTCGGTCCCAGCTGTACCAGCCGGTGCTCTGCATGTAAACGCTGTCGGCGGCAGCGAAGGCGGAGCCGTAATAGCCAAGAAGCTCGAGAATGCCCTCGCCCCCGATATAGAGTCCCCAGCTTTTGTTCCGTTCCGGGCGAATCCAGAAGACGCCAACTGCCGACTGGAAAGAGTAGACATATTTTTGCATCGACAAAAATTATAACCGGGGCTTTGCGAGATGGCATTTTTCCCACAATCACGCAGCTTCGACCGGATAAACTCCTCCGATAGGATGTGTTCCCAAAAGGGCCAGCCACTCCCGCAACCGACTGAAGAATAAGCATCCGGATTTCACTTTTCCGGTAGTCCTGAGACTAAAGGTTTTGCGCTATTCGGGCTGACTTTGCCGGTGCCCGCCGCACGGGCGGCTTCGAATCCGTAGCAGGAGCCTTTGGATCAGCGGGGGTTTTATTTTACGCTGCGTCATGGGTCCATCAAGATTCGTATCGGAAGTTCCATCCATGAAAGCGAGCGAGACGACCAGTTCTAATACTTCCAGCTCGTGTCCGCGCCTGCCGGAGCGGTCTTCTCAAGCCTCTCCCTGATCTGTGGCAAGTACATCGTGTTGTAGTGCAGCCGGGAGTACGCATTCGGCAGGTTAGGATCGCCGTTCCAGCAATGCTCCGCCCTGGGTCCGTACTCCACTTCTCCGTCGTACGGAACGCCATGCCCCGGCGTTCCGGTCGTCTTGAAAAAGTCCTCCATGAGGTAGACGGAGTCGTTCAGAAAATATTTGTCATCGGAGCCTACATAGATGTGAAGCTTCCCCTGCAGCTTCGGCCCCAGGGTATTCCAGTCGCGCTGCAGAATCGCATCCAGATCGTAGTGATCGTGCCAGTAGGCCGCCGTCTTATGGTCGATCTCACCCGATTCCTTATCGAAGATGGGTTGGGGAAAGCCGTCTGCTCCAACCGGTCCGTAGACTGCCTGCCAGATATCGAACTGTTCTCCGGAGCGCCCGTGATCGCCCAACGCTGCCTCGTAGGAGATATTGTCGCGAACGGTAATCAGAGTGTGCCCCAGATAATCACGCATGGCAGGCTGCTCGATCCGCTTGTGTGCGCCTTGCAGATAGAAGATGTTCGACTGCTCATAGAGATCGGTCGTCATAAAGGCGTGGAAGTCGACTGGATCCGGGCAGGCCACGAACGCACCGTTGTAATGGTCGGGATAGAACATCTGCACGGCCAAGGCTTCCCATCCGCCGGTCGAGCCTCCATAGAGGAACCGCGCCCAGCCCTGCCCGATACCGCGAAACTCCTTCTCCACGGCGGGCATCAGCTCGGTCTCGATCGCGTCTCCGTAAGGTCCAACGTTGGCAGAGTTCACCGCGTAGGAGTCATCGTAATAAGGGTTCGCATGCTGAATCTGGATAACCAGAACGCGCAGGAAGCCCGGACTGGTCCACTTTTTGTACTCCTCGTACGCCTCTTCCTGCTGAATCCGGTTGTAACCCGCCAGGTGAAACCGGTAAGAGTACTCCGATTTCAGAGTCTCATCTGGCGGAGTCGTTCGGAAGTCAGGGAATCCATCCGGGAAATGCCCTTCGAACACCATCTCGGGGTAGTGAGCGTTAGGGTGCTGGTCAAATCCTTCCGGCACAAGGACGATGGCTGAGAGGTAGATCGGCCGTCCCCAGAACTTCGTCAGCAGCGCGCTCTGAATGCGTAGATGGCGAATGTATTTCGTATCCGCTGCCGGCGCAATCGGCCCGATGACCTTGTCCAATGAAATGCTGATCGGTGGGGATCCCGGGCCCACATGCACCTTCTGCGGTGTGCTGTACAAATTGCCTGGAGCCAGGTTCCAGTGCTGGCCCTCGCCGCGGTCCGGCGCAAGCTTGACGACCTTGCCGTCGCTGCGGTGAAACGTCTCGTAGATATTCAGCACCGCCTGCGCCGTGTAGTCACCCGGATGCACATCCGCGACCGAGCGGATTGGATAGCCCGCGGAACTCTTGTCGATTGTCACCGCCTCGCCCGGTTTCAGGCCGTCGACCGTTACTCCGAAAATCATTTGCGAGCGCGGAGTATCGTCGATCTGCATGCGCGGCTCATCGGCGGGATCGTCGGAGAGCAGAAATAGCATGCGGCCATCGAGCGGTTTCGAGGAGTTCGTGGTCGGAAAACTAACCCTAACGGTTTGCGCCCGGAGTGCCAGCGCAACCGAAGCGAGGAGGAATGCCCAACCACAGACGAGCCGACGCATATTCGCCAAGTATAACAACCCCAGGTTGGCGGCGTGGCGCCCCCGGCTCTCCGTTCCGGGCCGCCGAGAAAAGCTGCCGCCAGCCCGGGCGGAGCCAATACGATGCTCCTCGTTAGCAGATGCCTCAAGCCTGGAACTGCTTGTCTCGATGCGAGCAGAGAAGCGTCTACTCAGTGGTTTGAGACGTGCTCTCTCTGCAGTCTGAAGGGGCGCTGCAACGAACCGTGATTGGTCGCTCAAGCCGGGCGTACTGGAATGACCCACAATGACCCACTCGTGCGATTGACGCGCACTCAAGAATCGCGATAACGTTCGAGCAGCGCCAGTCGTCTCGGCTAAGCCGGTAAGACTGGTTGCCTCCAGGAGAAGCTGTGGTTTTCAGAAGCATTCGTTGCACCACTGTGCAGAAGCTTGCCATCTGCCTTGTGCTGACCATGACCGCGAAGGTTACTCTGGCCGCTTCTGCATTTGCGCCTCAACGTCGCCTCGGCTACACCACTGGCGATCAATGGGAGCCCGCGCTGGCTACGGACGCTCACGGTCACATCTACGTTCTCTTTCCTCAGTACGGACCGGTGCCCCAATGTCCGGCGTGCATCATGCCCACTATGGTCCTGCTGACCAGCAGTGACAATGGCACTTCCTGGGACTCGCCGCGCCTCCTGTTCACCGCCTCCTCCGGACAATTTGATGCCCAGGTCAAGGTCGACCCGGTTGACGGGCAAACACTTTATGCATCGTGGATGCAGGGCAGACACGATATCGTCGTGGCGCGGTCGCAGGATTTTGGCCGCTCCTGGTATTTTGCTGTCGCCGAGCATTCTCCAGACGTCTTAATCGACAAACCGGTGCTGGCGGTTCGCGGCCCTAATGTTTACGTGAGCTTTAACCACGATCAGACGCTCGCTGTAGCTGCATCACACGATTACGCCCAGAATTTTTCCCCCAGTGTGTTGAATCCCGGTGCTGAGTCGGGTTGGTCGCTGGCGGCTGGAGCTACAGTAGACCCTGTCGGCAACGTCTACTTTTCCTGGACGGCTTATCCGCGAACGGATCTTCTCACCCGCCCGGAGGAGGTGTTTGTAAGCCGATCAGCGGACGGAGGCCGAAGCTGGAGTGCGACCTCTCTGGACGTTTCCAGCGCAGCGCCGGGCTGCTCGGCGCAGGTCTGTTCGCCTGGCTTTCTGGGTTCCCAGATGGCTTTGGCTTCCGACGATGCCGGAGTCATCTATGCGGTATGGAACTCTGGCTCGGTCACAGGCGGTCCGCAGCGCATTTACTTCTCTTCCACAAACGAAGGGGGGAGCTGGTCAGCGAAGGCTGACATCTCAACCGCCCCGTCTGGCGTGGAGCACTGTTTTCCGACCATTACTGCCGGTGCCCCCGGGGACGTCCGCATCGCGTGGATGGACACGAGAAAAGTGGACAGGGAAAACCATCCTGTCTGGAATACCTTCTACCGAGCTTCGACCAACGGCGGGGCGACTTGGTCGGCGGAATCACAGCTCTCTGGCCCGGTGCGCGGGTACGATTACATCCTCCCCACGGGTTTCCTCTTCCCATTTGGCAACTTGTTTTCCATTGCCCTCGATAATCTTGGCGTCACGCATGTGGCGTGGGGAGAAGGGCGCAATTACTGGTCGCCCGGTTCTATCTGGTACGCGCGCGGCCGCTAGACTCGCGCCCCGCGGACATGCAGAAGCACACGCCTCAAAGTGGTTTGAGGTACATCGTCATTCCCTGACTTCCTGAATCAGAGGATCAGCGTCACACCGTTCGGAGACGCCTTCGCTGCCAAGGAAACTCCGCTTGTGGATCGCGGGCGAATTCAATATGCAAATTGCCTCTTCTTTCCCTGGCGTTACGGGTATCCAAGCTTGGCACTTGTTGCCTTTCACTGACGAGACGATCGGGTCCTAATGATCCAATAGCCCGATCGCGGAGCGAAAGTACTCCTTGGCGCGGCAGGTTCTTGAACACAGTCTCGATTTCGTCGTGCTCCGGATAATCAGTTTGAGGCGGCGCAGTGCGTTTCATCGGAACCGCCTCCACGCGTTGAGCTTCGGCCAGCATCTCGGGATAGCGGCGGCCGACATACCGGTAG
>Ga0265762_1000170_pt1 | contig 10355 bp, 4 predicted proteins | sample NZIome_4_FD_200870 | JGI IMG/M metagenome (GOLD analysis project Ga0265762, IMG submission 200870) | Metatranscriptome of rhizosphere microbial communities from Maridalen valley, Oslo, Norway - NZI4 (Metagenome Metatranscriptome) | ecosystem: Host-associated > Plants > Roots > Rhizosphere > Soil ...
GGCCATTTCACGGTTCTTATTTCAGTCGGAGTAGAGTTAAAAAACGGAGTGAATTTATAGAGCCAACCGAGGGCATCTCCCACATACGCGGTATCGCTGCCGTAGTCGTAAAAGACGGAAGATGCGGTGTCGTTATCGATTACGTCAGAGGAATCTCTAAGAAATTTCGTTGTCATGCAGGGTGGGGCGCAGGTCTCATAGGTCGCTTTATTCACAGCCGTAAGGGTCGTCGGATTGCCCACGGTTTCTGTGGTAGAAGCCTTCCATTTCAGCCAGACCATGACACCGTCGTCGCCACCATTCGTTTGCACGAACGCCACCTGGGTGCCGTCGAGCGAATATACCGGTGAAGTCAGGATCTGGCCGCCGGTATTGTAGGCCCAATAAACCGAGGGCACGGCATCTTCTCCGGTGCAGCCAGAGTAAAGATTGTCATAGGCCACAATGCTGGCCTGCGTAGTGGACCCTTCAAGTCCGGTACTGTATATAACGAAATCGGGCTGCGCCGCGCTCCCGCAGCTGGCGGTGTTCGGAAGAGTTGAGAAAGTGGCCGGGAAATTATCCGGGCCAGAACTGGCTCCGCTACCCATACTGACCGCCCAGTCCCGATGTAGTTTACGGTTCTTCGATTCGCGCTCGCGTTTGCTTCCGATCGGCGAGTGCTGCGCAAAAGCATCGCCACGCACAACTGCTGGCGCCCTAAACGGCAATTGGCTGCGATAACGCTGCTGCCAGTAACGTGGATCTTTCTCAATCCGGGCGGCCTGCTCCGTCGTCGCCGGCCGGGAGAAAATTACGTGGCGATGGCTCCAGTCGGTTGGGACGGGAATGCCTGCCTGCGGAGCCGACGAGCTCTGGCCCAACGTAAGCGGAACCAAACTCAGCATTCCGAGAATTGTCAGACCCAGAATTGCACGACCCAATACCAGTGAATGCTGCCGGTTCCTGCTCATTATTACTCCCTGATTTGAAGGCTCGAATCGCGGCCAGATGGAAAGCGGTTACGGCCAAACTCTGATCCCAGTATGCGCTCGAAACAGTCGGCTGGTTGGCAAAACATCATACACCTGGGCGCTTTTGCACAGCCTCCGAAAATTGGCTTCAGGAAAAGAGATTTCCACAGGCATTTCCACTTCCAAAAAGCCGAGCGCACGCCTCGGAGGTCGTGCGCTCGTCATCATCCTCTGCCCTAGAAACCGGCAACAATCAGTCCGGAAGGGAGGATGTAGGAATCTGCTGCGCGCGGGTGCGAAGCTCCTCGAACAGAACGGTGCTCAAGTAACGTTCTCCGAAGGAGGGCAGCACCACGACGACCAGCTTCCCCTTGTTCTCCGGGCGCTTCCCCACTTGCAAGGCGGCCGTCACCGCCGCACCGGAAGAAATCCCGACGAAGATTCCTTCTTCGAGGGGCAGCCGGCGCGCCATGCGAATCGCCTCGTCGTTGCTGACCTGAATAATCTCGTCGACGTAATCGGTGCGGAGAATCCGGGGAACGAAACCCGCACCGATGCCTTGAATCTTATGCGGCCCGGGCTTTCCGCCGGAGAGCACTGGGCTTTCCGCTGGCTCGACTGCAATGGCCTTGAAGGAGGGTTTCTTGGGCTTGATGTATTCGCTGACGCCGGTGATGGTGCCGCCCGTGCCGACGCCGGAGACTAGAAAGTCGACCCGGCCGTCGGTATCGGCCCAAATCTCGGGGCCGGTGGTCTCGAAGTGAATCTTGGGATTGGCTGGGTTGTCGAATTGCTGCAGCATGTAACTATTCGGAGTCGTGGCGAGCAACTGCTCCGCCTTGAGGATGGCGCCCTTCATGCCCCGCGGACCCGGGGTGAGTACCAGCTCCGCGCCAAAGGCCAGCAGCAGAACACGGCGCTCCAGGCTCATCGTCTCCGGCATCGTAAGGATAAGTCTGTAACCCTTCACCGCAGCCACGAACGCCAGGCCGATTCCGGTGTTGCCGCTGGTCGGCTCGATCAGCACGGTCTTGCCTGGCTGAATTTTCCCCGCGCGCTCGGCCTCGCTGATCATGCTCACACCGATGCGGTCTTTCACGCTGCCCACCGGATTCTGGCTTTCGAGCTTCGCCACAACCTCGGCCACGCAACCTTCCGTCACCTTGTTGAGCCGCACCAGTGGGGTGTGGCCGATCAGTTCGATGATGTCGCTCGCGATCTTCATGATGATTTCGTGCCCTCCCCGGCGGCCCTCGCTGTCAGTCCGGACTAAGGAAAGTAAGTCTAGTCCTCTGGTAGCCTATCACGCCGGTGCGGGCAAAGAAAATCGACTTTGGCGGGGCAGAATCAGGAGGCAGCCGTGGCTCCTACGGCTTTGGGGGTCGGCGTTACACCCTGCTCGATAACTGCGCCCAGGCGGAAGGCGATCGCTTCTACGACTTGAAGATCATCTTTGGTAAAGGCGTCCTGCCGGGCGCGGTAGAGGGCGAGTACGGCAGCGACCCCGGAAGCTCCCTCGAGCGGAACGGCGAGGGCAGAACGGAGCGAAGCTTTTTCGGAGTGGTTAAGATAACCGGGTTCGACCGATGGATTGCCGTTCAAAATCGGTTTGTGATTCTGGGCAACCCAGCCCGACACACCTTCGCCAAGGGGAATTTGCAAAGAAGAAAAGAGGCGGAAGTTCTCGCCGCTGACAAACCCGGAAACGAGGACGTTGCCCTGGCGCAGGTAAACGGCCATCGCATCGTGAGGCACCAGCCGCTTCAGCCGCGCGGCGAGCAAGGAAAGCGTGTCGTCGAGGGTGAGCGAAGAGTTGAGCGCGCGGTTGAGTTCGATGAGTGTCTGGGCCTCGTGGCGCGCGGCAGTGAGACGGTCCGCGGTCTCTGCCGCAGGGAACGCGGATTGGGGTGATTCGGCGGTACGAGCAAAGCCGGCGTCGGGAGCGAGCCCGCGCTCGACCTTGACGTCGGTGGAAAGCTTGGGCGGAGCTTGCAGAGGTTGGAGGCGCGCGAGTTTCTCCCACTCGACGTAGCCGCGCTCGAGGATCCTAACCACTTGCGGGTCGAAAGCGGCATTGGCTTCGGAGGCGACCTTGGCCATGGCTTCATGAAGGGGAAGGGCTTTCCGGTATTGGCGGTCGGAGGCCAGCGCATCGAGGCAGTCGACGGCGGAAAGAATGCGGGCGCCGATCGGAATGGCTTCTCCGGCGAGGCCGTTCGGATAACCGCTGCCATCCCATTTTTCGTGGTGCGCGCGCACGATGGGCACGACCGGATAGGGGAAGTCGACCTGCTCGAGAATCTCCGCTCCCACGATGGGGTGGATCTTCATTTTCTCGAATTCCTCGGGTGTAAGCTTGCCGGGCTTGGAGATGATGTGCTCGGGAACCGCCAGTTTGCCGATGTCGTGGAGAACGGAAGCGGCGCGTAGCGCTTCGGTCTCGTCCTCGCTCAGGCGTAGCTGCTTTGCCAGTTCCATGGCGTAGACCCGCACGCGCTGGAGATGCTCACCGGTGGTTTGATCTTTAGCCTCGATGGCCAGGGCCAGAGCCTCGATGGTGCGGAGGTGAAGATTCGAAACCTGCTCGGCGTGCTTCTTCTCGGTTTCGAGCTTGCCCAGGTAGAGGCGGTAGGAGCGATACATTAAGTAGATAGGCGGCAGGACCAACAACGACGATTGCCAGCCGATCGTGTGGTTGAGGAAGCTGACCAGTCCGGCGACAGCGGCGCCCACCATGTAATAAGGAAAAGACCAGAGATAGGACTCGGTCCATACCTTGGAGAACGGCTTACCTTCCGTCAAGCCAATGATGATGGAAGTGGCCAGCGTATTGACGGCAAAGTGCGTGACGGCGGCCACAACCAACGCCAATGGCCCGGGTCCGTGGAGCACATGAACGCAGACGAAATGATAGGCACCGTAGGCGGCGGCGCCCGATACCGTCACCTGCGAGAGATTGAAGATCAGCTGGACGGGCCGCGGGCGCCGGGCTGGCTTCCAAAAAAATTGACCAGCGGTGCTGAGCAGCCCGATCAGCAAAGTCTCGGGAAAACTCATCTCCAGAATGCCCAGAAGGGTGAACAGGAAGTTCACCGACAGGGTTCCGCCAGGGAGGCTGACCTTGAGCGGAGAGGCGAGGAGAGCCGCGATCATGTAACAGACGAACTTGAGTGTGTCGCTCGATTGCCAATGGGTAAGTCCGAGAGCGAATGCGCCCAACGCCGCCAACACCATGCTGGCGATGAACACACGTGCGCCAAGTTCGCGAGGCGAGGACATAGGAAGGTCCTTACAATTTTGCTCGGAACTTGGGCGGGGATCATCGGAAAAGCGAAGTTACCCGGTTACCATCGTGCTTGGGACAGAGTGTCCCATGGGCGCAGGGGTGGGACAGGATGTCATGCAACGAAGCCGCCTTTGAACAGCTAAGCCGTTGATAGACAGGGGATTCTAGTTCTCCACTTTGGACCTGCGGGTGCACCCTTACGAACCACCTAGCCTGTGGACCGTGGGCGGGGGCGGGCAAAGGAGTGGGGGTTCAAATGAAAAGATTGGTGCTTATTCTGTTGCTGGTAACGGGGACGCTGGCCTATGCCAACACCTCCAAAGTATCGCCTGATCTGCAGGCATCCAAAGCGTCGACGGTGCGGGTTGTGGTGCAGTACAACCAGGCCCCGGGAATTCTCGACCTGAACTTGTTGGGGATTTTGGGTTCCATTCTGAACTCGCTGCCCCTGGTGAATGCCATTGTGGCAGACTTGCCGCTGGCGAATGTACTCACGCTCTCCAATCAGGCGAACGTGAAGTACATCAGTCTGGATCGAGTGCTGGCGCCGAATCTAAGCAATGCAGCGCCTGCCATCAACGCCTTCGCCGCCTGGCAATCCGGTTATACCGGAGCGGGCATCGGAATAGCTCTGGTGGACAGCGGAGTAAGCGCCCATCCCGATCTGAACGGCGGGTTTCTGGGATTGTCCCGAGTGGTGTGGAACCAGAGTTTTGTCTCTGGCAACTTAAGCGCCGCCGATCAGTACGGACACGGGACCCACGTCGCCGGGCTGATCGCGGGAGATGGCGCGAGTTCGACAGGATCGAAGTATTCGCGGACGTTTGAAGGCATTGCGCCGGGAGCCCACCTGGTGAATTTGCGCGTTCTCGATCAGAACGGCGAGGGCAACGACAGCACGGTGATCGCGGCCATCAACACGGCGATTGCGCTGAAGCCGTTATTCAATATCCGGGTGATGAATCTTTCGCTGGGGCGCGAAGTATACGAGAGTTACCAGCTCGATCCGCTTTGCCAGGCGGTAGAAGCGGCGTGGAAGGCCGGAATCGTGGTGGTGGTGTCGGCCGGAAATAACGGGCGTACGCAGGCAAGCGAGGGCTACGGAACCGTGACTTCTCCGGGAAACGATCCCTACGTGATCACGGTTGGCGCGATGAAGCCGATGGGAACACCGACCCGGCTGGATGATCTGATCGCGAGTTACAGCTCGAAAGGGCCGACGGCCGGGGATGCGGTGGTCAAGCCCGACGTAGTGGCGCCGGGCAACCTGCTGGTGTCGCTCGAGTCGCCGAACTCGACGCTCTACAACGGGTTTCCTGGCAATCAGGTGCCCTACAGCTACTACCTGAACGGAGGCAGCAGCGCGTCGTCCTCGAGCTACTTCACTTTGAGCGGAACCAGCATGGCGGCGGGAGTGGTGAGCGGAGCAGTAGCCGACATGCTGCAGAAGAGTCCGAGCCTCACGCCCGATCAGGTGAAGGCACGGCTGATGAAAACGGCGTGGAAGTCGCTGCCTTTGTACAGCAGCTATACCGACCCGGTTTCAGGAATCACCTACAATTCGCAGTACGATGTTTTTACGGTGGGAGCGGGTTACGTGGATCTGGAAGCGGCGTTGGTCAACACCGATCTGGCCAAGGGAACGGCGATGTCTCCCATCGCAACCTTTAATAGCAGCACAGATAGCGTGTACTTGAAAGACGATCCTTCGGCGGTTTGGAACACATCGGCGACATGGTCGAACGCGGCGGTGTGGGGAACTTCGCAATTCGTGGTGGGGAGTGGGGCGATCACAGCCAGTGAGGCATCGACGTCCACGGTTTCGGGCAGCAACGCCTTGTGGGGTGGAAACGCTCTGTGGGGCGGCAACGCGCTGTGGGGTGGAAACGCCTTGTGGGGCGGCAATGCGTTGTGGGGTGGAAACGCTCTCTGGGGCGGCAACGCGCTGTGGGGCGGAAGCTTCCCCGGCGGCGAGAACTAGACCAGGCGAGGTTGCCAGAGTGCGGGTTCTGCGTGCAAGCTGGTATCTGTGCCAGAGCTACCGGACATCACCGCCTACATCGGCGCACTTGAATCACGGATCATCGGCCAGCCGCTAGAAAAGGTGCGGCTGGCCAGCGCCTTTCTGCTGCGAACCGTTGATCCGCCGCTGGCCAGGGTTGAGGGTCGTACGGTCCGCGAACTGCGACGAGTGGGCAAGCGCATTGCGATTGGACTGGACAACGATCTCTGGCTGGTGGTGCACCTGATGATTGCCGGGCGGTTGCACTGGCGGGCGCCGGAAGCAAAGCTGGCCGGCCGTCAGACCCTGGCAGCCTTCGATTTTCCCAATGGTTCTCTAGTGCTTACCGAGGCGGGCGCCAAGCGCCGCGCAGCGTTGCACCTGCTCCAGGGCGAGCAGAGCTTGCGTGCTTTTGACGCGGGGGGAATCGACATTTTCTCGAGCGATGTCGACGGCTTTCGCGCCAGGCTCACGGCCGAGAACCACACCCTCAAGAGGGCGCTAACCGATCCGCGGCTGGTAAGCGGCGTCGGCAACGCATATTCCGATGAGATCCTCCATGCGGCGCAGTTGTCTCCGATCGCGCTCACGCAGAAACTGGGCCTCGCGGAGTGGGAGAGATTGTTTGGCGCCGCGCGACACGTCCTCGCATTCTGGGTGGAGCGGCTCGGGGCTGACGTGAAGACCCAGTTTCCCGAAAAGGTCACCGCGTTTCGCGATGCCATGGCGGTGCACGGGCGGTACGGCAAACCTTGTCCTCGATGTGACGACAACGTGCTGCGAATTCGTTATGCCGATAAAGAAACCAACTACTGCGCTCGCTGCCAGACCGGCGGCAAGGTTCTTGCGGATCGGAGTTTGTCCCGCCTGTTGGGATCGGACTGGCCGCGCACTATGGAAGAGTTGGAAGCGCTGAAACGCCGCTAGAGGCGCGCTCGAAGCCTCTATCGCTGCATGCCTAGGGCTTCGAGCCCCCTTCAACAAAACCAGCTTCTTCCAGTAAACTGCTTGCCAACGAGGATTCCCTTCTTGCACAAATTCAGAACGTGTCTGCGCCCTATCGTCTTCCTGTTTTTCCTGATCTTGGTTGCCGGAGCGGCGACTGCGCAGACGGTTTCTGCGGAGTTGGTGAGTGGTCTGAAATGGCGCTTGATCGGGCCCTTCCGTGGCGGCCGGGTAGTGGCCGTAGCCGGTGTTCCCGGCGACTCCACTACTTTCTATTTTGGCGCGGTCAATGGCGGCATCTGGAAAACTAGCGACGCAGGAACTGTCTGGACGCCCATCTTCGACAGCCAGGCCGTAGCCTCCATCGGCGCGATTGCCGTGGCGCCATCCGATCCCAAGACCATCTACGCCGGAACGGGAGAGTCCGACATTCGTTCGAGTCTGTCTTCCGGTAACGGCGTTTATAAATCGGTGGATGGCGGTTCTACCTGGACTCACATAGGTCTCGAGGATACACGCCAGATCAGCCGGATCGTAGTTGATCCCGAAGATCGTGACGTCGTGTATGTCGGGGCGCTCGGACACGCCTATGGTCCGAATGAACAACGTGGCGTCTACAAATCCGTGGACGGCGGAGCGCACTGGAGCAAGGCTCTCGATCAGGGAGCCGAAATCGGGGTTTCGGATCTGGCGATCTGCTCGGGCAACTCGCAACTCTTGTTGGCCGGCACCTGGAATACGCGTCGACCTCCCTGGAGCACCTACGCTCCCCTCGATGGACCCGGCGGCGGAATCTACCGATCACGCGACGCCGGCAAGACCTGGTCTCGCCTCGGCGGCAACGGGTTACCGGACGGCGATTGGGGACGCATCGGGGTCGACGTCGCACCCGATGGCAAGCGCGTCTATGCGCTGATTCAGTCGAAAAAATCAGGCCTGTATCGCTCCGACGACGGGGGCGATAGCTGGATTCTCGAGAACGCCGATCCTCGTCTTACCAGTCGCGCCTGGTATTTCAACAGCATCACCCTCGACCCCCACAATCCCGACGTGATCTACGTCCCGAACGTCGCTCTTTACCGGTCCGAAGACGGAGGAAAGACAATCTCGATCGTTCGCGGGGCACCGGGCGGAGACGATTACCACCAGATTTGGGTCGATCCCAGGAACTCGTCGAACCTGGTGCTTGGAACCGATCAGGGAACGACCATCAGTCTGGACCGCGGCCGTACCTGGAGCACGTGGTACAACCAGCCTACGGCTCAGCTCTATCACGTGATTACCGACAACCGGTTCCCGTACATCGTCTATGGCACGCAACAGGATAGCGGAAGCGCTGCCATCCCAAGCCGCACCGACCATGGCCAGATCACCCCCCGAGATTGGTTTCCGGCGGGCGGAAGCGAGAGCGGATACATGGCGCCCGACCCGAAGAATCCGAACATTGTCTATCTGAGTGGTGCTTACGGCAGCGTGGACCGCTTCGACACACGCACCGGCCTGAGCCAGGATATAACTCCCTGGCCAGCGCTCTCCTTCGGGTCCGAGATCAGTCAACGGAAATACAGAGATACCTGGACCCCGGTTCTGCTATTTTCACCGGCGGACTCGAGTACGCTTTATTTCGGTACGCAATACGTGATGAAAACCGTCGATGGCGGTCTCGACTGGGAGACCATCAGCCCTGATCTCACCGGGTCCACCGAACCGCCGGGAGAGAAAGCGCAGGGGCCGACGACGGTTGAGAACGCGAAACAACGAGGTTACGGCGTGGTGTTCACCATTGCGCCATCGGCTCTCCACCGCGATCTGATCTGGGCGGGAAGCGACACCGGTTTAATTCACCTCACGCGCGACGGCGGGAAAACCTGGAAAGATGTCACCCCGAAAGGCCTGACGGCCTGGAGCAAGATCTCCTTCATCGAAGCTTCACGCTTTGATCCGGCGGTCGCTTATGCCGCTGTGGATCGCAGCCGGCTGGATGATCGCACGCCTTATCTCTATCGCACGCGCGACTATGGGTCGAGTTGGCAACTGACTACCGACGGCATTCGGCCCGACTCTTTCTTGCGCAGCATTCGCGAAGACAGCGAGAAAGAGAATCTGCTCTTCGCCGGAACCGAACTCGGAGTTTACGTATCTTTCGACGCCGGCGACCACTGGCAATCCTTGCAGCTCAATCTGCCAGTCACTTCGGTTCGCGATCTCGCCACTCATGGCGACGATCTGATTATCGCCACCCATGGCCGCTCCTTCTGGATTCTCGACAACCTCACGCCTCTGCGCCAGGCATCGGAGGCCGGGAAGGCGAATTCGTTCTGGCTCTATCAGCCGGCCGAGGCCTACCGCATTGACAACGATTCGTTCGTGGGCACACCGCTTCCCCCGGAGGAGCCGACGGCCGAAAACCCTCCCGCGGGTGCGGTGATTGATTATTTTCTCAAGTCTCCTGCCCGCAACCTCACGCTCGAAGTTTTCGACGCGCAACAGAAGATGGTGCGGAAATTCTCCTCGGCGGATCAGAGTTCGCAGGATGAAGGAGGGGGGAAACATCCATCACTTCCGATCGCTGAGCGTTGGTTCCCCAAGCCTGATGTCCTCGAGAAAACCCCGGGAATTCACCGCTTCGTGTGGAATCTCAGGTGGGGAAGCTCCGGCGGCTCCGGCGTGGACGAGGAATCGGAAGACCGCAATCCCAGCGGGCCCAAGGTGGTGCCTGGAAGCTACACGGTCCGACTCACGGTTGATGGAGAAACGCAGAATCGCACTCTGAGGCTGGTCATGGATCCGCGCTCACCCGCAACTCGTGAGATCCTTCAGCGGCAGACGGAACTGGGTCAGCAGATGTTCCTTGAGACGCTCGCAGCACGGCGCGCGCTCGCCGAGATCGGTTCCGTGCAGAAGCAACTGTCTGAAGTTAGCGAAAAGCTTGGCGAAACCAATGCGGCGCTGAAGTCGGCTCTCACACTCACGCAATCGGAGATGGCAGAGATTCTTGCCAAGCCAGGGACCGAGGCCGCGGGTGGCCTGCAGAGTGCCTACACCGATTTGGCCTCCGCCCTGCATGTGGTCGAAGGCGGAGATCGCGCCGTTCCGTCGCAGGCGATCAGGGTGTACGAGGAGTCCAGTCAGCGCATTAAAGCCGGTATCGCAGAGTGGTCGAGCTTTA
>Ga0265762_1000171_pt1 | contig 10273 bp, 9 predicted proteins | sample NZIome_4_FD_200870 | JGI IMG/M metagenome (GOLD analysis project Ga0265762, IMG submission 200870) | Metatranscriptome of rhizosphere microbial communities from Maridalen valley, Oslo, Norway - NZI4 (Metagenome Metatranscriptome) | ecosystem: Host-associated > Plants > Roots > Rhizosphere > Soil ...
CGCGAACTGGAAATTCGGGACGCCCCTGCCCATCGCCTCCACCAGCGCTGACAATACGGAGATCGGGTTTAAGCCCGTTTCCCTGGGCACTCTGGTCGATTCTCCAGTAATCACCGGCGAATTCCTGAAAGTCGTCAAGCTGGCCGACGACCCTCTCACCGAAATGGACATCGCGGCCGACAGCGCCGCCGCGCTCGAGCCTCCGCAGGAAGTTTGGGACCACTACAAGAATCTGGTCGAACAGGCCAACAAGCTTTTCGGCGCGCATCACTATCGCGATTATCATTTCCTGCTCAGTTTGAGCGATCACGTGGCGCACTTCGGCCTGGAACACCATGAGTCCGACGACAGCCGCGTCGACGAGCGTGGCCTGGTCGATGAAACCGCACGCAAAGCCGAGGCTGGCCTCCTTCCCCACGAATACGTTCACTCGTGGAACGGAAAATACCGCCGTCCCGCCGATCTGACCACACCCGACTATGAACAGCCCATGCTGGACGATCTGCTCTGGGTATACGAGGGTCTGACGAATTACCTGGGCACAGTTCTGACGGCTCGCAGCGGACTGCTCAGCTCTGAGCAATCCCGGGATGACCTGGCAATGACCGCAGCCGAGCTCGACCATACGCCGGGCCGTAGTTGGCGCAACTTGCAGGACACCGCCGACGCCGCTCCTCAACTTTATTTTGCTCCGCAGGCATGGCACTCCTGGCGGCGCAGCGTCGATTTCTACGACGAAGACACGTTGAACTGGCTCTGGGTGGACGTCATCATTCGTCAGCACAGTAAGGGCAAGAAAACGTTGGACGATTTCTGCAAGCTGTTTCACGGTGCTCCCAGCACCGGCCCCATGGTGAAGACTTACACCTTCGATGATGTCGTCGAAACTTTGAACCAGATTGTACCCTACGACTGGCGCGGCTTCTGGACTGAACGTCTCACCAACCACGGTCCCGGCGCACCGCTCGGCGGAATCGAAGGCAGCGGTTGGAAGCTGGCCTACGACGAGTCGCAATCGGAAATGCTGCGCGGCGCCGAAAGCAACTCCCACGTCGTTGGCGGAGCATTTTCCATCGGCCTCGAGCTCCGCGAAGACGGCACCATTGCGGATACTACGGAAGGCATGCCCGCGGCCCTGGCCGGTATCGGTCCCGGCATGAAGCTGATTGCGGTCAATGGTCGCCAGTACTCGCCCGAGGTTCTGCGCGAGGCTCTTAAGGCTGGCAAGGGCGGCACTGCTCCGCTTGAACTTCTCGTCGAGAACACCGACTACTACAAGACCTACAAACTCGATTACCACGGCGGCGAGCGTTACCCGCACCTGGTGCGCGACGAGTCGAAACCAGATTTGCTGTCGGAGATCTACAAAGCAAAGTAGCAGCCATCGGCTTTGTCATCCTGAGCCAGCGCTTTTGGCGCGGCACAGGATCTGGGCGAGCCGCGCGAACGGTTGCGCGTCCGGCTCGCCTCCTTGTTCACTCGTGTCACGAGGAGATACCGGTCATGAGCTTCCGCCGGCTTATGCTTTGTTCCGCGAGCGGGTTGCTTGGTCTGGCGCTCGCGCCTCGCTCACCGTGGTTCGCCCAAGCGCAGACCTCGATTCTCGGCTTCACCCCCTCTTCTGCGGCTCGCGAGGCCGAGATTGAAACCAAGTTCAAGGCCATCCCTGCGCCGGAAGAGGAGCGCCGCCAGCATCACATCTTCACCGCTGAACCCCACGTTGCCGGCTCCCCGCGGAACAACGAACTGGCTCGTTACATCGCCGATGAGTGGCGACAGGAAGGTCTCGAAGACGTGGTCATCCGTCGCTACGACGTCTACGGTTCTAATCCGAAATTTACCTCGCTCGAGATGGTCGCGCCCGTGCATTACAGCGCCATCCTGCGCGAGAGGCCCGTCCCCGGTGACCCCGACCTGAAAAATAAAAGCATAAGCTCAGCCTGGAGCGGCATGTCTGCATCCGGGGAAGTCACCGCCCCGCTGGTGTACGCGCACAGTGGCAATCCCGAGGACTACGAACTTCTCCGCCGGCAAGGCATCGAGGTCAAAGGGAAGGTCGTCCTCGTTCGCTACTCGAATCCCTACAGCTATCGCGGATTCAAAGCGCTCACCGCCGAGCGCGAAGGCGCGGCCGCCATTCTCATTTACAGCGATCCCGCCGAGGATGGATTCCAGAAGGGCAAGGTCGTTCCCAACGGCCCTTGGGGCCCCGAGTATCACATCCAGCGCGGCGCCATCACCTACGACTTCATGGTGCCCGGCGATCCGCTTACTCCGGGATGGGCCTCCGTTGCCGGCGCCAAGCGCATTCCGGTCGAGCAAGCAGTTTCCATCCCCAAGATCATGGCGCTGCCGCTTTCCTGGCACGACGCCAAGCCGCTGCTCGCCAACCTGGATGGCCCGGTTGCTCCCGACGCCTGGCAGGGCGGACTGCCCCTCCAATATCGCCTCGGCGGCAAGCGGGTTCGGGTTCATGTGAAGATCGAGATGGACAACTCCACGCAGCCTTATTACGTGGTCGAAGGCCGCATTCGTGGCGCGCAGTTACCCGAGGAATGGATCGTCCTCGGCAATCACCGCGACGCCTGGGTCTTCGGCGGCGTCGACCCCTCGAGCGGCACCGCATCCCTGATGGAACTGACGCGTGCGCTGGGAAAGTTGGCGAAAGCCGGTAGCAGGCCGCGTCGCACCATCGTGGTCTGCAGTTGGGACGGGGAAGAAGTTGGCCTCACCGGTTCCACCGAGTGGGGAGAACAGTTCGCGGATGAGCTTCGCCAAAAAGGGGTCGCCTATATCAATGTCGACGAGGCTACCTCAGGGCCGAATTTTCATGGTCAGGCGGTTGCCTCGCTCGCTCCCATGCTGCTCGAAACCACTCACACGCTCGAGGATCCTTCCGGCAAAACTTTGTATGAAGCGTGGAAAGAGTCGTCCACGCGCGAGCGGGTCGAGGCCAAGAAAGCTGAAGCCGTCACCGATTCGAATCTGGCCGATACCCGCATCGGCAGCGGCTCCGACCATACCGTCTTTCTCAACTTCGTCGGCATGCCCGTTCTCGGCCTGGGCTTCGAAGGCCCCTACGGCGTCTACCATTCCGCCTACGACGACTTTTTCTGGATGAACCGCTTCGGCGACCCCGGCTACCGCTATCACACGCTGATGACCCAGCTGTGGGGGGTGCTCGCCCTGCGCCTGGCCAACGCCGATCTGCTGCCCTTCGATTTCGCCAGCTACGCCGTCAACCTTCGCCAGTTCGTGAATGAATTATCAAAAGGCCTGGCGGCAAGAGATGTAAACCAACTGGATCTTAAGCCAATTCTTGAGGCCATCGACGACTTCGAAGCCGCCGGCAAGCGCTTGCACGACTCCGCAATCCGTGCCCTAGCTTCGAGCGCGATCGATCCCAAACTTGCCGCGACCATCAACCACGGCGCCATGCAAGTGGAACGCAACTGGCTCAACCCCGATGGCATTCCCGGCCGTCCCTGGTTCAAGCACATTCTCTACGGCGCGCGTTTCACCTACGCCCATCTGGAGTTGCCCGGATTAACCGAAGCCGTCGAGAAACAAGACTGGCCTACCGCCAAACAGCAAGCCGAAATTCTCCACCAGGCGCTCGTCACGAACACCAAGCTACTCGAGCAGTTGCACGAAATCCTGTCGCCGGGTGGGGCCAGGGAAGCGAAATGATCAACCCGTCTCGGGTTCAGATCCTTCCTCGGTAGGCACCACGTCTTCCTCATGGGGCATGAACTTGAAGACTTCCTGCGCCTGCGAATTACTCCATACCGGAGCGAACGACTGCCGGTGCAGCGGCGTTGGGCCGTACTCCAGCAACGCGGCCAGATGCTGCGGCGTGCTGTAGCCTTTGTGCGCTGCCAGGCCGTACTCGGGGAAGACCGCATCCCACTCGCACATCATGCGGTCGCGCTCCACCTTGGCGAGAATGGAAGCCGCCGCAATCGAGACGGAGAGCGCGTCTCCATGGATGATCGCCTTTTGCGGCAGATTGCACTCCAGCCGCACGGCATCGATGAGCAAATGATCGGGGGCAGGCTCGAGACGCATCACGGCTTCACGCATGGCCCGCCGCGACGCCTGATAGATGTTGATCTGGTCGATGCGCGCCGCATCCACCGCCGCCACCGCCCAGGCGACGGCGTGCTCGCGAATACGCGGGGCCAGCCGCTCGCGGCGCTCCGCGACGAGCAGCTTGGAATCACGCAGGCCGCGAAGGCGGTAGCCGCGATCGAGGATCACTGCCGCTGCCACCACCGGCCCAAACAAAGATCCGCGACCTACCTCGTCCACCCCCGCCACCATTACCGCTCCGGCTTCCCACGCTTTTTTTTCGTAGCGCAAGGTGCAGTGCAGCTTTTTCAGCAGACGCAACTTTGCCGCGGACGGAGAAAGAGAAAATTCAGGCGCAGTCTTCGCGATGTTCGGCATGGACAAAAAGTGTTGTCACCATCTTTACTTGCCCGCTGAGAATCCCGCAAGCCCAGAAATGAGGAAAACTTCGAGAATTATTCCGGCCTTTCATTTCGTGCTTTTGCCATCGATGCCCGCCAGCCTCTCCCCCGCCACATGGTAATGCCGCATAGTAACCATTACTCTGATTACGGCAGTACATTGTCCGGTCGGACATGTACTGCTATGTTCCGAACAGATCGCACTCACACGAGGAGCTGTTGTGAACCATCCTTTAACACAGCTCGGGCCGGATGTTGCGCCCGTCGAGAAGTTGGTCCACCTGGCGCTGCCGGTTCGACTCACGCACATGCAGAACGGCGAGCGCGGCGAATTGGAGATGGCTTGCACTTATGATATCCATCCGCGGGGCGCGCGCTTGCTCAGCTTCCACGAGGTGAAGGTGGGAGATTTGATCACCGTCGAACGGGGGCGCAATAAGTCTGTGTGCCAGGTGGTTTGGGCCGCCGATCCAAACTCTCCGCTGCGCGGCCAGTTCACCGTGGAGTGCGTTGCGGGCAACAGGATTCCCTGGGAAGAAGAGCTGCGCCAAATGCAGGAGCAGTATCTCCCGATCATTCCGGAGGGACCGAAGAAGCGGCCGGTGATGAATACTTTCCGGAGAGACGGCCAGAACCGGCGGCGCAGCCCGCGATTCCAGGTGGAGGGAGACGCCGACCTGCTGCAGATCGCCGGACCATCGGGCGCAGGATCATCGAGCGTCGAAGGCCGTGTGGAAGAGATTTCGGAGCACGGCTGCCTGGTGAGCGCCAGCCATCTGCTGGTCCCCGGCACGGGGTTGCGACTTGCTCTAAATATTTACGACGTGAGCGTTGCCTTGAAAGGCAACGTGAAATATACAGCGGAGAACCGGGCCATGGGCGTCGAGTTTCAGGAGATTCGCCAAGGTGACCGTCCCCTGCTCGATTACGTGCTGAAGCAGGTAAAGAAGATTCGGCGACCGGACTTCGCCGACCTGGAAGTGGTCACCGAGCCGGTGGCCCCCGTCGCGGGATAGAGGGGTCAGACTCGCAACCGGTCGTTTGCCGATAGGCGCCAGCCAAGCACCCGCGGATCTTAGTCGGCGTCGCGCAGCCGCGCCGCCTTGCCCTTGAGGCCACGCAGATAATACAGCTTGGCGCGGCGAACTTTGGACGAGCGCAGCAGATCGACTTTGTCGATGACTTTGGAGTGCACCGGAAAAATGCGCTCCACGCCCTGGCCAAAGCTGATCTTGCGCACAGTGAAGCTCGCCTGAGGCCCGTTGTCGCGTTTGATCACGACCCCTTCAAAGGCCTGCAAGCGCTCTTTGTCGCCTTCCTTGATCTTCACATGAACGCGGACGGTGTCCCCCGGGTGGAATGCGGGAATGTCGGTGCGCTGTGTTTTCGCCAGTAGTTTTTCAATGATGAGGTTCGACATAATCGTAGCCCTTCTGAACTCTGAGTGAAATTCGAGCTCTCTTGATCTCTTGCTTTACTTTTCGATCTCGCTTCGTTTGATCCCGGCGAGATATTTCTTGTCGTCTTCGTTCAACGCCGCGCCTGTCAGCAAGTCGGGACGATTGCGCAGGGTCTTTTCGAGCGCCCTTTGACGCCGCCAGCTCCGAATTTCTTCGTGATTGCCGGACATCAATGCCGGAGGCACCGCAATCCCGCGAAACTCCGCGGGCCGCGTGTAGTGCGGGTAATCGAGCAAGCCATTCGATGCGCAAGTCGAGTCCGCACCCGCCAAACTCTTTCCCTTCAGGTTAACGGTAAACGACTCCTGCAGAGTTGACGCTTCGTTTCCCACAGCCCCTGGCAGCAAACGGGTGACGGCTTCCACGATCACGGCCGCGGCCATTTCACCGCCACTCAGAACGTAATCGCCGATGGAAAGTTCGCGATCAGCGAGAAAATCCGCCACCCGCTCATCGACGCCTTCATACCGTCCGCAAAGCAACACGATGCGGTCCAGCAGGGCCAGCTCTGTGGCAACTTTCTGGCTGAACCTTTGACCCTGCGCCGAAAGCAGCACCACCGACTGCTTCACGCATCCTCGCATGCGCTCTGCGCGCGGCGCCAGGTCCATCGACTCCAAACATTCAAAGAGCGGTTCCGGCTTCAGGACCATGCCTTCGCCGCCGCCGAAAGGGCGGTCGTCCACGCTGCGGTGCCGATCGTGGGTGAACTCCCGCAGATCGTGGACTTGAATTTTCGCCAGGCCCATCGCCTGCGCCCGGTGCGTGATGCCGTAATCGAGCGGCCCCCGAAAGAAGTCCGGAAAAATCGTAACTATGTCGGCCTTCATCGCAGATCAGAACCTTCACCCCCGAGGGCACGGGGGCACACAGAGTCTTAGCCGCGGTCTCTGCGCTTAGCGCTTCTTTTTCGTCCCCTGCGACTGCTCTTGCGTCTCTTCTGCGGTGAGCGGAGCATTCACTTCCAGCAAGCCTTCGGGCAGCTTCATGCGCACCTGCCGGCGCTCCACGTCCACGCTGTCGAGATACGCCTCAGCGAATGGAATTTCCAGCAGCCGGGCTGCCTGGTTGCGCACCACGAACAAGGGCGCTTCACCTGCTCCAAACTGGACGTCTTCAATGCGTCCGACTTCGTGGCCGTGGTCGAGCACCGCACACCCTACCAAGTCGCTCACGTAATTCCAGCCGGCTTCTAATTCCGAACGCTGGCTGCGCGGCACTTGCAATTCGCATCCCACCAGCACCTCGGCGTCGGAAATCGAATTCACTCCGGCGAACTTAAGCACCAGCCATCCCTTGTGCGGCCAGAACTCTGCCACTTCCAGTTCGCGCCGAGACTGCTTCGACTCCCGCGGCAGCGCCAGCAACTTCATACCTCGAACAAATCGATCCGGAACGTTGCTGTAAATCTGGCTCGCAACTTCACCGCGGCGACCCTGCGTCTTCACGACGCGGGCCAGCGTAATGAACTCACCACTTGTTTCAGGATCGCGAATGGTCCGGTTCCCTGCCCCGGCGCTTTGCCACCTCCTCGGCCGCCGCCAATCCGCTAGTCGATGACTTCCAGCGTGTAGCGCTTTCGCGCGCGCACTCCGGCAGCGCTCAAGAGCGTGCGCAGGGCACGCACATTGCGGCCTTGCCGGCCGATGATTTTGCCCACGTCACCTTCCGCCACTTCCAGTTCGATGACGTCGTCATCCAGATGATCCACGTAAACTTCATCGGGAGCATCGACGATCCACTTCGCAATCCGCTCGACGAGAACGCGAACATTTCCAGTGGGTTCAGTCATAATGGGGGTTTAGGCCACGGAAGCCGCTGGAGCCGCCGCGGGCTTCGAGTAGAGCTTGCCGACTCGCTCCGACATCTGCGCGCCCTTGGAAACCCAGTAGTCCACGCGGTCGCGCTTGAAAGCGATGCTGGTGGGGTTCGTGCGAGGATTGTAGGTCCCCACCACTTCCACCGGCCGGCCATTGCGCGCGCGCGCCTTCTCAATCACCACTATGCGATAATACGGTTGTTTGCGCGCACCCATGCGCGACAATCGAATCATTAACACAGACGTATATCCTTGTTCCGGAAGAGTCCGGCGAGGTCCAGCCAAACCATTATTATGCCGGAGGTTAGCAGGAATGGCAATAGGCGCCTACCGCCGTTCCCAGACCTCCCAGCCGGAACCGCCTTCCTGATTCGTTTTCCGTCCTGCTAGACTCAAAGGTTTGGAGGTAGCAACTTGCAGGCAGTCTATATTCTGTCCGCAGTGCGGACGCCGATTGGCAAATTCGGCGGATCATTGGCTTCGCTGACAGCCGCGGACCTGGGCAAAGTCGCTGCCAAGGCTGCCCTGGAGCGCGCTGGCATCGAGCCCGCGCAGGTGGAAGAGACCATCTTCGGCAACGCACGGCAGGCGGGCGGCGGACCGAATCCGGCGCGGCAGATTTCCCTGGGCAGCGGCGTACCGCAGGAAGTGCCGGCCTTCACCGTGAACCAAGCCTGCGCTTCGGGAATGAAATCGATCGCGCTGGCCTACCAGTCGATTCTGATCGGCGATGCGAGCTGCATCCTGGCAGGGGGCGCAGAATCCATGTCGCGGCTTCCGTATTATCTCGAAGCGCGCTGGGGATTTCGGCTGGGCAATCAGGAATTGGTTGACGGCATGTATCGTGACGGATTCTTCTGTCCCCTGGCGAAGATGGTGATGGGCGAGACTGCCGAGGTGCTCGCCGAGCACTACAAGATTTCGCGCGAAGAGCAGGACGAGTACGCGCTGATGTCGCAAACCCGTGCTGCACGGGCGATGGCCGCGGGGCGATTCGACGCCGAACTTGTCCCGGTGACCATGGAAGGTAAAAAGGGGGCAACCACCTTCAATCGCGATGAACATCCGTTCGCGAACGCGAGTTTGGAAAAACTCGCCAACCTGGCTCCGGTGTTCTCGAAGACGGGGACGGTCACGGCCGGAAATTCCTCGGGAATCACCGATGGCGCTGCCGCGGTGATTGTGGCGAACGAACATTTCGTCAAGAACAACAACCTGAAGCCGCTGGCGCGGATCTCGGCCGTAACCTCGGCCGGGGTTGATCCGCGCCGCATGGGGATTGGGCCCGTGCCGGCGCTGCACAAGCTGGAAGAAAAGCACAACCTCAGGCTGCACGACTTTGGCTTGATCGAACTGAATGAAGCCTTCGCCGGCCAGGTCCTCGCCTGCGACCGCGAATTGAATTTCAATCGCGACAAGCTCAACGTCAACGGGGGAGCGATCGCGATCGGTCATCCCATCGGCTGCACCGGTACACGAATCACAGTCACCTTGTTGCACGAGATGCTGAAGCGGAATACGCGGCGCGGCGTAGCTACTCTCTGCGTGAGCGGCGGAATGGGTATGGCGCTGGCGCTGGAGAACGTGATGTGAGTCCCATGCATCCCCCCCGTATTTCCTGTTTTCGTGTTCTTAGGTTCCCCGCCAGCATCGTGCTGGCCCCCAAACGGAATTTTCCGCCGAAATCGTCGACCTGTAAAAATCGACCCGGCCACCCGGGCCAAGATCCTCTTCGCCAAAGATCAAATGCGGATCGAACCGCACGCCGCCCGTCCAGGTGGCCGAGGCGTGGTCTTCATGCCTTTCGTCACTCCGGCCTCGATCGTCCTGCTGAGCCAGCAGCATGGGGATATGAAGATGCCGGCACAATCGCAAAGCCAGCCCATGAGATAGGCCAGTGCTTACTTCCGTGCCGGCGATGTAGAGAATGGAGGCGGCGACTTGGCAAAAACGTCGCATGCTCAGAGTGAGAGCTGTCATAAAGCAGGCGATGAGACCGTCAACCAACCGAGCAGCGTAAAGTACGAGGGAACGAATGCAAAAACGGCGACGTCAGACAATTCTGGCTTGATCTCGAGTTTCGGTTTCCCATGAGTGGCGGGGGGGGGAAAAAAGCAACAGCGGAGAATTGCGCCACCTCCAGAAAGGCTCGCAACCAGCCAACCGGTTCGAGGCACTCCTGGCTTCAATAAATGGAGATGCCCAGCGGCATGATGCAAGATGCAGCCGCCGCCCACTAAAACGTAGATTCCTCCGTCCGCGGCCGAAATGGAACGATTGAGCGGCGGCTGCGTTGACTCCCGCAAAACGCGGTCGCTATACTTTTCCTCAGAGTCTGCCCACTCTCAGGAGACGGAATGACCCTTTCCGCACTAATCGTGGACGATGAGCAACTCGCGCGTGATGAACTTGCCTTTCTGCTGAAAAGCGCCGGCGATGTAAATGTTGTAGCCCAGGGGAAAAATGGCCTGGAGGCAATCAGCCTGATCAAGGAACATAATCCTGATCTGGTTTTTCTCGAC
>Ga0265762_1000172_pt1 | contig 10265 bp, 10 predicted proteins | sample NZIome_4_FD_200870 | JGI IMG/M metagenome (GOLD analysis project Ga0265762, IMG submission 200870) | Metatranscriptome of rhizosphere microbial communities from Maridalen valley, Oslo, Norway - NZI4 (Metagenome Metatranscriptome) | ecosystem: Host-associated > Plants > Roots > Rhizosphere > Soil...
CTCGGACCAAACAACCTTTACGCCACCCCAAGCGATCAACGTGAACAAATCCAGTTTGAAGACTCGAGCCTTCTAGTCCGGCGCGTTCTCCGCGTTTGCGCACGATCACGAAATTCAAGCTCCAATTGACCAGGGTAAGATCGATTCTTCCGCCAAGTCCAAGCATTCCGCTGCGCGTTGACTCGCGCAAGATGCGTGTGCCAGACCCGGGGATCTCGGTCGACAAGCGTGCCGAAATCCAACACAGGATGGAAGGAAATGCGGTTCTCGATGTCGAGCATTTTCCAGAGATTTCTTACCGTCCCACCGCAATCACCAAAACGTGGGACGCTCATTGGGAGGTGCATGGGGATCTGAACCTGCATGAAAGGAGTCAACCCGTTGTAGTCGTGGTTTCCTTGGCGGGGGGCACTATCGGGGTTCCGCATCTGTCAAGCAGAGCAACTTCGGCATCAGTCCCATACGTATTGGGGTGGAACCGTTAAGGTTAAAGACGAAGTCAAAATCGAATTGATATCATCGAATTTGATATCGTTCCGTCAAATGTTAAATTACTGTTTCTCGACTCCACTGCAATTTGTGCTTCGGAGCTCTTAGGTGACGTTTGCCTGTAGGTCGATTCTGTTTTTTCCCCACGCGTAGAAGTCTTTACAAGTTGTTGACAATATATTGACAGATTGCTCCTCCATATCGGCGATCATTATTGATGGCTGTTCGGTTCAGTCAGAGTATTCATAGATCTGATCTGAGCCCAGACGTAGACTCGGGCTGTTTACACCGTTATGAGCGCCGGAGACTTTCTTTGCCAGGACGCCGCGACACCAATGTGTGAGTTTTACGCTGCAGCTGGTGCGGTTTGCAGCTTGTCCACGAACTGCGAGACTCTCCTGGAGGCCGCGCGCGAAAGTTTCCTGCCCATCGAAGATCCACTCGGGGCCGTAGATTTCTCCGTCCGATTCTGGGTGGACTACAGCAACTCGGTCTTGCCTGCCTGGCCAAAGCCCTACGTTAGAGGACTCAACCATCTGGTGTTTGCGGGATTTGATTCCGGAAGTTCGATGCTGGCGGATCTTCGCACACGCCGTGTGATCGGGCGGTTTTCGCCAGGCATGGCCGCCGATACCGCCCATTGGAAGACGGTGATTTTCCCCATGCTGCTCACCATCGTGGGCGCTTCGGCTGGAATTGCGGAGCTGCACTGCGCGTGTGTGGCGAAAGACGAAGAGGGCCTTCTCCTTGCAGGTCCGTCCGGCTCAGGAAAGTCGACACTGGCGTTGGCGCTCTCCAAGACCGGTTTCGGATTCCTATCCGACGACCGCACGTTTTGTTCGCGAGGCAACGGCGAAGTACTGGCGTGGGGCTTGCCGACTCGGCTCAAATTGCGCCATGAAGCCGCCCAATGGTTTCGCGAGCTGCCGAATCTTCAACCGACAGAGACCCAGGAGGGAAGTCCAGATCTTTGGCTTGACCCAGAATCCAGTCTCGGGCTCAAGCGCGTGAGACGTTGCCGACCCAGGGCAATAATTTTCTTGGAGCGTCAGAAAGCTTCGGAATTCCGATTGAGCCGAGTATCCTCCGCGGAGGCCCTGAAGCGTCTGAATAAAGACCTGATGGCGGAATTGCCGGACGCAGTGGCAAAGCGTTCAGGGACGATCGACAAACTGGTCGACCTCCCCTGCTGGCTTCTACAATACGACGGGTACCCCCAGGCAATCGCACAGCAAATTTCACAGAACCTCGCCAGATTGTGTTTGATCGATGATCCCGGAAATCGGAGCATGCAAATTACGCCCAGCCAGGGTCACTCCGATATGAAGCACATAGTCGACACCATGCCGTTCGAGGGAGTGGCAGGTTCACGTGGTGCGGTGTCCATGAGCGAGAGCGCCCTAGCAGAGCAGTACCAAGAGGATCCTCTGCGTCGTCTGACGCCAACTCCGTACCATGCCGCATTACCCGTCATGGGCCGCACCGTTCGCTTGGAAACCAACAGTTCGAAGATTCTAGAGCATATTGTGGGATTGTTTGCTCCTTATCCCGGATCGGCGAACGGGCATCCAGATTTCTTGTGGAGAATCGTCAGCCAATCCGATGTTCAAATGACTCCGCCTTGGCCCAAAAGGTCCGCATTCTCAGGCCACGGACTTCGCTTCGCCGAGTTTGGGCAAAGGAACTTTCTGGCCGTTGACATACAAGCGCGCGAAGCAATCGCTTTCCTCGCCCAGAGCCTAGTGGAGGACGAGCTTGGGTTCACCAGCCCGTTTCTTGATAACTTGTTTTGCATGACTACTGGCAGTTTGGGCCTTGCTTCGTTGCGGGCGAACTGTGTGGCGTTGGGGAACAAGGGTATTCTGGTGTTCGGAGCACACAACAGCGGCAAGACAACCGCCTGCTACATAGCCGCGAAACTTGGCCTTGACTTCCACGCCGACGAAGGAGTGTTTGCGGAAGTTGAAGGCGGCCGATTGCGCGTCTGGGGTGGTTTTTGGCCGGCGGCCTTCCGTCCGGAAACGCTTCAGTTCCTCCCTGAGCTCCAATCTTGCACCCGGCCGTTCTCGTACCGTGATTTTACTTTCCATCATTTGTCGAAGCAGCAGTTTCGAGCAACTCAAGTGCAATCGGTCAGTCCGGTTTGCTGCATCTTTCTAGACAGGCAGGTGTCAGCCATCCCCAGGCTGTCACATATCGATCACCTCGAATTGTCCAGACTTCTCACGGATAATGTGCTTTTCAAGGATGACGACCGTTTTGAAAAAGCGCGTGCGAGCGTTCTCGCTGTTCTCGAAGCATTGCCAGGTTATCATCTGGCCTACGACAGCAATCCTGCGGTGGCGGCAACTTTTCTGCGACAAATCTTGTCCGACTGCGATATGGCGGAGGAACATTCAGAGGGAAGGTGCAACAAAAGCCTGCTGGAAATCCGGACGCAAATGGGCAGCAGCGTGGGCGGTAGTTCACAGCAAGAACCGGTAAAGATATGAAGAAAAGTTTTTGGACGACGCTGCTACTCTCCTTAGGATATTTGGCTCTGGCTCTTGGCTGTTTGATCCGTTGGGGAACTCCTTATCCGTGGCTGAGGGTCGATTTGTTCTCAGGGGGCTACTTGATGCTGAGATTTTTGGGCTCAGTTCACTCCCTGGTGTCTAGCCGAGAAGTGTTTCTATCGAAACCTGTCATGCAGGAATGGTGGGCGCTAAATTCTGATCCCGCTGGGCCCCAATGGGTGATGTTTTTGATGGCTCTTGATCTAGTCGTCTTTTTGGACTACGGACACTGGCGACTCACACCCTGGCTGGTGCGACCCGAGCTCCAGGCTGTTGGACTCGCGTTGTATTTTGCAGTCACACTTTGGCAGATCTGGACCGACGGCTATCTCGCCCGATACTTCGATCAAAGCAAAAAACCGCCCCTGCCGATGAACCACGGACCCTACCGGTACGTGCGCCATCCGCGGTATGCTGCCGCAATTATTGGAAAGGCGGCGATGGCGTTAACCTTCGCCAGCCCCTTTGGATGGTTGCTGGTGATCGCCTGGGCGCTGCTGCTTTTGAATAAGATCGCGATAGAAGAGAGGCACCTGCGGAAGACGTTCGGGCCGCGCTATGAGTCCTACGCGCAAACCACGGCCAAGGTAATTCCGTGGATCTATTAGCCTAAGAATAGGTTAAGCCGCAGCCAACACGGTGAATATAGTGCAACAAACTCACCGCGAGATACGGTGTCAGGATCGGATTGAACCAAGTCGGGGTAGAAGGTGGAGATCCGATACGCCGGCGAAACCGCCCCCTCTCGTCCGCCTGCAGGAAGATCCTGACAGAGGCTCGCAAAACGCGTGATCGGCTGGCACTCAAACCTTCCACCCGGTTGGCAAGGTAACGAGGTATCGAACTGTCGGCTACGGTTGGCAAGGGCGCGCTTCCGTCCCGCGCTAGGTGTGCAGAGAAGCGCAACCACTCGTGGAGATGCTGTCGCACAACTTCGCTCGCATAGCGCAATTCCACCAGGCTTCTTCCAATGTGATCGATGCGGCGCTTGTGTGGAGACGCGAGATAGCGCTCGCAGTCTTTACCAGAAAACCATTGTGAAAACATTGTCATTCCTTTCGCTCAGTGAAATGGGAGAACGACAATATTGTCGGCGTGGCGTTATGGAAAGCGCTGACGGCCCCATCCCCAAGCTGCTGTTGATCGGACCTACCTTCCAGTCTGTCTCTCACCATGACGCGGAACTCACCATAATCTTCGCCTGGTCCCGTCAGAATCACCGCGCGTGGCCGCAGTGGCCGGTTTCCAGGCAACTTACGCACGTAGCGCTTTACCGTCTGATAGCCACCGTCGAAGCCATTCTAGGCGACTAACTAAGTCTTGCCAGATTGCGGTGGCATCCCGACCGCGGCTCAAACCTGACTCGATGGCTTCACGAAACGGCTCGCAGGCAGTGGCGGATGGAATCCGCTTAGGATTTTCTGCTGCCAGGCCTGTCGACTCCACGCCAAACCCGGTGGTCACCTCATCGGCATTGGCCGGTTTTGCCGGCGGTCGCCGTCCCCATGCGCCCGGGGGCCGTACCGCAATCCCGGCCGCTTTCAGATACGCTCCGGCGGTCTCGCGACGCACCCCGGTCTCTTGCTCGATGCGCCGCAGTGGCGATCCGAGTCGTCCCAGGGGCAATCACTTGTTGTTTTTTCGCTTCGCTCAAGACGTCGCCCATATCGACGAAGGCTACATGCCTCACGCCGAAATCAACGTCCCGGGCCTCACTCCGGTTGGCCGGTTTTCAGACCCTCATTGGCCGGTTTTGGGCGACCCCTGAGGCCTCGGCCGCGCATTTGACGAAGTAAACGAACTGGTTTATGTCGACGACTTCCATCTGGATCCTCGCGGCAACGAGATGATCGCACGCGTCATCGCACAGAGAGTGCGTCTCGGGGCTAGTTCTGATTAAGATCGCCGTCCGCGGAGAGGAGTTTGCAAGAATTGTCAGGGCTGCGCAACCGGCCAACCCGAACCACCAGGGAAGCCTGGGGGAAACAAGGTCAGCGGCCGGTGCGCGTAAACAACTGACGCCGGTTAATAATCATTTGAGGCACAAGCAAAGCACAGATGTTAAGTATCCAGAGGATGCGCTCGGCATCGATATCGCGGGCCGGGTTAAGGATGGGAACGACATACAAAACACGGCTGACGACAAAAATAAGCGTGACCGCATAACTTCTCATCATCCACTGTTGGTGGATCTCAAAGCTCCGATTTAGTGCGGCGCGCAACGCCGTCAATGTCGTCAGGGCCCAAAGCGTCGCCTGCGCAGCCGTTTCTACTGAGAGTGTCCTTAGACCGTGAGTGAACGACAAATAAACGGCAAGCGGAGCCGCGACCAGAACGCCTCCTATATAAAAACGTCCGAGAGTTCGATGAACCGCCGGATGACTTTGTCGAAGCTTGGTGGAGAACTGTAACGCTCCCAGAACGAGAGCAGTCGCACCTCCCAACGCATGGACAAACAGCTTCCAACGGACTGGGTAGAAGAACTTCCAGGTATCGGACTGGTGGTTAAAAAAGAATCTTTCGTCGCGATAGACAACAAAGAGTGTCATAAGGGCGAGCACAAAGAACAACACATGCTTCGCGGACCAGCGACTCTTGGCCCGAGGCGGCTGAACAGGCGTGGCTATGACGACCTCCAAAACAATCGGGACATCGATTGTTCGCAATTGAACGAGAAAAGCGCAAACTCGGCGAGTTTGTGTCCCTACTCTTTTTCTACCAAAAAATTCTCCAACACAAGACTATCCATCTCGCTCTTGGAAAAAGTATTAAACGCGTCTGCCGGTGTGTTTACAATCGGCTCGCCTCTCAGATTGAAGGAGGTGTTGAGCACAACGGGAACACCAGTGGCTTGCCCGAAACGCTCGATCAAATCGTAATACCGCGCGCTCTGCTCACGAAAGACTGTTTGCAGGCGTGCCGTCCCATCCACGTGAGTAATTGCGGGAAGAGTGCTCCGCTGGCTCTCTTTGACCGGCGCGACGTATAGCATGTACCGGGCCGGATGATGGCACTGCGCCCGCGCTAGATCAAAGTATTTTCCCGCGCTCTCGGCGAGAACCGAGGGAGCAAAAGGACGATAAGGTTCGCGAAACTTGATTTTTGCGTTGACGATATCCTTCATTTCCGGATTTCTCGGATCCGCGAGGATGCTTCGATTACGCAGCGCCCATGGCCCCCATTCGAAACGTCCTTGTGACCATCCAACGACTTTCCCTTGCATCAGGCTCAGGACGACATGGTCCCGTAGTTCGTCGTCATCCTCGAAATGCTGAAATGGAATGCCGCTGCGCTTCAGAAAATCACCAATCTCCGCATCGGAATTGGACCGTCCCCAGTGAGCATGGCGCATGGTGAAGCTGCGAGGCTAACATGGGCACCATCCACCATCTCTTGTTGCTCCAGAAGAACGAGAATAGCTCGCCCACTATTCCGAAACGGGCAGCGGCAGTTCGTGCGGTACTTGCGACACCCATGATTGCGCCTCCCAATTCCAGATTTTCATCTTGTAAACCGCGAACTGCTAATGCTCGGGATGGTCTTTGATGTAACTTGCAATGGCCTCCGCTGCAATTTCATTACCCCGCGGACCGAGGTGCGCCTCATCGACATAAACCGGCTCTTTCGTCGAGTCGAACAAACTACCAAGAAAAATAAAATTTCCGCTACCGGCGGCGCGGCGTTCCGCTTCCCGGTACGCTGCGGCTATGGTTAAGAACCAAGCACTATCCGCTGTGGTTCCACTGGCGTCACGCATGGCCATTTGTTGCTCGAAGGGAACAAACGGCTTGTGACCGTAAACGAGTATTGGCTGCCAGAAGCAATAGAGCTTGAAATTGTAGGCCTCACCGAGCGCACGCGCCAACCGCATGTTCGCCTCATAGTTGTCCACAGTAGCGAGAACGTTCGGTTGAGTCTTTGAAGCCAGAGATGCATACGACGAGGCCGGGTGAAGACGCGATAGACCTTCCCGGACCAACCGTGAAGCGTAGGATTTCTGAAGAAAATCAAGCCTTCCTGAAACCGAGCCCTCCACCCTCGTCTTGATGGATCCAAATAAAAAATGAGCATTCGGAGGGCTTGAAGGGGGCCACGCCAGCGAGGAATCGTTCACTCCGTCGTAAAAGATAACGATATCGGGGTGGCCGCCAGCCTTGAGTTGCTCCCCCAACAGAATTAACTCTTGATCGGTTACGTAGCCTTCCACACCGAAATTGGAAACTACGACGCAATCGTCTGATCTGCCATTCAACTCGCGAGACAAATAGGAAGGGATCGTCGCCCAGTCTGGCACGGCCGTTCCATACATGGTCGATCCGCCGAAAATCCAAACTGTCATCTTGTGGGGCGCGTCACAATTCGCGGGGTTAATGGTTCTGCGCCAAACACCTCTCACGCCCTGGTCGTTGTTGATGTATTTGCCCTGCCAGTAGGTCACGCTCCAGAGTCTAAATGGAACATAAACCGCTGGCTTCTTTCGCCGTGCGGATTCCTCTTGCCAGAATTCCCGCGCCCACGCTGCCCCTGTATATACGGGACTTCCAATCTGATTCTCGAGCTCTGCCTGCCGTGTGTAGGGGTGAATGCACCAGATAGCCCACGATATGAGTTCAAGAGAGGCCGCTCCCAGCACGATGACCAGAATTGTGTAGCCGATAAACGAAGAGCAGCGTCGCAGGAATCTTGAAACTGACGACGCGACCTGAGATCCGGATGGCCGCCGGTTTATCGTCGAGGAAGCAGACGAATGCCGGTCGTCAAGGTGAGGTTGTGTTTCGCGTTGAAGTAAGTCGGTCATTGTTATTTAATTTGGGACAACCATGCGAGCGATCGCGCTCAACCCGATGCCCCGGCCGCAATCGGTTGCATATAGCAGAGTCTGAGCGTTCGCCCATGACGGTGAAATCGCATTGCATGATGCGTGCGTCAATTGCTGCTCGTCCCCAGTTGCAAGCGTGTGCGCGACTAGGTGCCAGAATCCGTAGTCTCGCCGGCTAAAAGCCAACCGCTTGCCGTCCGGAGATATTGACGGATATCGTGCGGGATGCGGGAACTCCGGGAGCACGGCAACCTCCCGTGTTCCGCGCCTAACGAGCACCAAACGCGGATCGCTGACACTTCCGGCAGACGCGATCACGTCGCCGTCGTTCGTGACCGTCACCTCGAGAGGTTGGTATGTGCCTGGCAGAACTTTTTGCGCGGCATCCTTAGAATCAGTTGGCAACAACCACACACTGCCTCGTCCCTGCTCTTCCCGGATGAAGGCGAGCCACTTTCCATTGGGCGACAACGCCGGTTCTTGGCCTTCGGTTAAGGTCTCGGGAGTGGACCCGGCTTGATCGACCGGAACCCTCGCAAGCAATGATTTCCGAGCCGTCAGCTCAGAATAGAGCAGGCCGCTTGTCTCAGAGCCGGCGACTGAGAGCACATCGCCAGACATGGGTATGTCGTGGAAAATTGCTTCCTTGAGTAGCACAGGTTGATATTTTCTTGCCTGCATCACTGTGAAGACCACGGCTCCGGCTGCAGGAACGGGGTTCGCAGCACGGTATCCATTTGGCGGAGTTGGCAGACGCCAGCTGAAATCCTCCTCCCGGTTCCGCACGGTGCGGAGATTACAGATCGTCAAGACTGCGACCGAGACTAAGCTGGCAGCCAACCACCACCGCCGCCCTGGAGGAAGCTTACGGCCGACTCCTGCCGTGCGTAGCAGAAGCACGTAAAGCCCGGTTGTGGCGAAGAGTCGGGACAGGGGGAACCAGTCCGAGATCCGGCCTGGCACAGGTGCACAAGCAGCCACATACAGGAGCAAGAAAATGAGCGCTCTGGTTTTGTCGCCGGTTGCGAGCAACACATCGAAGCCGACAATCGCGCTGAAGATCAATAGGCACGCATAGTCCGGGCCGGTTGTTGTGCAGAGGAGCAGGAGCAGGGGAATGAAAGCTGCCCACTGCAAAGCGGTCGAGCGCGGTGTCCTGTCCGCTCTGTCCACCCGCAGAAAACTGAAAACAAGCACGGTCATCGTAATGGCCTGCGCGATGGCGAACATGGCAGGTGAATTAAGCCAAGGAAAATGATTCAATTCCGGTTCGATGAGAAACGCGCGGCTCCACAGAGTGATGAACGAATTCTGCGAGAGAACATAGGGGCCAAGCCAATCCCCGCGGGAGGCCTGGCTCAATACTTCGTTCAGAAAAACCCGATGGACATCAACCCCAAACATCCAAAGCGAGAGGGTCGTAATGGCTGTGGCGCTTAGCACCATCCCGATGACTGCCCCCCAATTCCGCCTCCAAATAAACAAAATCACAAAGAGAGCAGGAAACAACTTCATTGCCGCCGCAATGCCCAGCAGCGCACCCGAAGTACGCTGGCGGTTCAGGGATGAAGCGTAGTAGGCACCGCAGATCAGCATCAGAATAAGTACATAATGTCTGGCAAACAAAAAATCGATGTGTAACGGAAGAACGCACAGCAACGCTATCAAGCCGGTCCGGCGCCAAGTTAACGATGTCACGAGATGAAGCATCCACAGAGATGTAACAAGAAAAATAAGATTTAGGACTAGCCAGACGCGCTTGGCGGTGAGGGGCTTGAGAGTCGTGAACGGTACCAGCGAAAGGATCAGAGTGGGAGGGTTCGGGGCAAAACTTACCAAACCATCACGGACTCCTAAGTGGTCGTTCTGCCGCTGAAACCAAGTCCATTCGTAGACGCGGTCGAGCGGAATACGTTCCCGGTAGAGCGCAGCGGCTAGGTAGTAATTGGGAAACTCGCTATTCAGGCTTTTCCAGGCAGGCAATAAACTGTGCGCCGCAAATGTCGCCAGCAGGCCGACGAGCAGCACCCACTCCGCGATTGGGTGCCACCGACGGTTTGGCGGATCAAGTTTGGGCACCAGGCTTGATTCGCTGGTTTCAAGTTTTTCCACCGAATTCTTCACCACAGCCACATAATCCATGACGGTAATTCGTTTACGTCTTTTCGATCAAGAAATTCTCCAGCACCAGAGCATCCATCTCGCTCCTGGAGAACGTGTCAAAAGCATTGGCCGCCGTGTTTACGATCGCTTCGCCTTTGAGATTGAAGGAAGTGTTGAGCAGGACTGGAACATCGCTGGCATGCGCAAAGCGTTCGATCAAACTGTAATAGCGTGGACTCTGGTCGCGAAAAACTGTCTGCAGCCGAGCGGTGCCGTCCACATGGGTAATTGCAGGTAGC
>Ga0265762_1000176_pt1 | contig 10154 bp, 10 predicted proteins | sample NZIome_4_FD_200870 | JGI IMG/M metagenome (GOLD analysis project Ga0265762, IMG submission 200870) | Metatranscriptome of rhizosphere microbial communities from Maridalen valley, Oslo, Norway - NZI4 (Metagenome Metatranscriptome) | ecosystem: Host-associated > Plants > Roots > Rhizosphere > Soil...
CAGCGAATATCGAGATCCAAACCTCTGGACTGCATCTCATGGCTTAAGCCTCCTGCCGCGAAGGGCCGAGACTGGCTCCGCAAGCGGTCGATGCGATCACTTGCGCGACGGCGCAAGCACGGAATAAGGAATCAGCTACATAGGCGCTTCGAAGCCCATAGTACTTAGCCCTCATTTTTTCGTCTACGGCCCGACATCGGAAGACCATAACACTCCGGGCACGCTGGCTGGTGCTAGTGATCATTAGACCGTAGCGCAGGGAGGCCGCTAGTCGTGCGCTGCTGAGCGCTTGCTCGATCCCAACAACGGCCGGCCCGGGAACACATCGGGCACAATTTTGCCTTCGTCGACGATCAAGGTTCCTGCCACCACCAAATAGCGCACGCCAACACTTGGTTCCATGGGCTTCTCGAAAGTAGAACGGTCCGTGATAGTTGAAACATTGAACACGACAATGTCCGCGTCAGCGCCCTCCTGCAACCTGCCTTTTTGCCGTGCCGTGGGAGTCGAACGCTCCAGCATCTCCGCCGGCATCAGGCTCATCTTTCGAAGAGCATCCATCAGTGTGATTGTTGCCTTTTCGCGGACATATTGCGCCAAAACGCGCGAGTAGGTTCCGGCATTGCGCGGATGACCTTCTAAACCGTCGCTAGCGATCATCACCAGGGGATGAGGAATCACTTTGTCCACCATTTCCTGGGTGTTGGAGAAAACCAACACCAGCTGCGTCTTGCTGGAATTGTGCAGTTCCTCAAAACGCTCCTGGGTGAGGTGCTCGCCAGTATCCGGCAGCACGAGGTCGCCATAGCTAATGCCAAACTTTACCAGCCAGCCGGGATTGAACACCGCTGAGTTGATCGAGGTCATGCCCGCGGTGTAAGGGTAGGCTTCGGTGGTGACATCCAGGCCACGGGCGCGCGCTCCTTCGACCATGGCAAGACAGTCCATCGCGTCGCGCGCACAGGTACTGTTGATGTGCACGATGTGCAGGGAAGCGCCCGTAATAGCGGCCGCTCCAATGACCTCGCTGGTCGCCTCAATGGCCGAGCCGGGCTCGACGCGGCCCGCACTGCGCATGTGCGTGTAGACCGGCAATCCCCGCTCGGCGGCGAGACGGAACATGTCAATCACCTCCAGCCGAGTTGCTCCCGGCGTGTACTGAATGCCCATTCCTACGGCCAAACCGCCTGCCTCCAACTCTTCCCGCAGGCGATTACGTATGGCTTCGATTTGTTCGGGAGTGGCGGGCTGATCGGTCGCCGGTCCGCTCTTGGGCAGGATTTCCCCGGCCGGTAGCGGGGCTCCGAACACCAGAGCTCGCGCCGCGACATGGCTGGCCGAGCTACCGTAGTGAATCAGCGAGTGGCCTTCCTTCCCTTTCAAGAACTGAGCCACGTCGGGCGTACCGATTTCCAACTCCAGCGCAGTTGTGACGCCATCCAGCGCCTTAACGCGCTGGCTCGCGAAGTCCTGGGCGTGCTGGTGCAGATCGATGAATCCGGGGGCGACCACCAGCCCGGCGGCATGGACCACACGACGTCCGCTTAGCGCTTGGGAAGAGATGCGAACAATTCTACCGTCGCGGATGCCCACATTGCGCACGGCATCCACCCCGGTTTCGGGATCCATGACTCTGCCTCCCTCCAGCACGAGATCGAACTGTTGAGCTGACACAATGGAGCTTGATATCGGCAGAAGAAGGAGAAAGAAAATCAGATTGCGCATGGTTGCTCCGTTTGCTCCGAGATGATATCAGGATGAAACTCCATTTGGAGCTTGCTGTCGATTGCAGGCCGATTACGGGCAAACGGTTCATTTTGCGGGTCCAGCCAGCTTAGGCCTGGACAGGTACTTCGATCTCAGTTCCGATGGTAGGACAAACTTAATGGCCCGCACTCGCCAGCGCCCTTCCAATTCCCGCTTGAGTATCGGTTGCGTGGGTCGGGCCGGCAAGGTAAGCGAGGCCCTGAATGACTGGTCCCTTGGAACGCCGGCAGCTTGAAGAAGTTTTTCTGTGCGCTCGGCACCGAGGAAGCCGGTAATAAATTCTTCCGACTCCTGGCCGGTGGTGTACTTGCTTACGCCGCCATCGAGGGCTGTGGGAGCGAAGAAAGGGCGGGTCACCCTTCAGACGATTGAGATTCGTTGCAGGCGATCGATCCCACGAGTTCAAGTCGCCGCGGTGTAAAGGTCTGAGAGTCTCCGAGGCCGTTGATCAGTCGGTTCCTCGCAGCCAAACTCCCCGCGGGCGGAACGAGCAGAACCGTTTCACCGGGTTCTCCGTGAAACAGTGTTGGGCTGCGGATTTTGTCGAGGAGGCCCTTCAATTTTTCGTTCGTCTCGATCAGCGACGCGTGGAGGGTATTCTCCGGGACGGACTCGAACCGACAGATGATCTGCAAGTCCGTGTCCGTCTCGGCAGGACTTTGGACCAACACGCGGGTTGAAATTAGCGTGTCGGAATGTGGATCTCAGTCGGTTTTGACTGCGCCGCAGCCGTCTGGGCTTGAGCCAGATTGCTCTGGAGCGGGCAAGGAACTGATAACACCGTCAAAACACGACAAAAGACCTATAAGCCAAAGTTCTTTTCATCGCCCCTTTTTCCCGATTTCGCCGCTACGAAACTAAATTCGATCGGAAAGCTCAGGGTTGCTTCAGCGGTGCTTAATGAAACTTCCGGTCTGCAGTTCGGCAACTGCCTGGCGCAGTTGCTCCTGGGTGTTCATCACGATGGGTCCGTACCAAGCCACCGGCTCCTCGATCGGTTTGCCGGAGACCAGCAGGAAGCGGATTCCATCGGGCCCGGCGTGCACCGTCAACTCGTCACCCCGGTCAAACAGCACCAGGGAATGATTGCTGACGTCGTACTTGGCGGGTGCAGTCGGGCTGGTAGGCTGTTCGGTCAGGACCGCGCGAGGCTCCGAAGCATCACGAAACGTGCCAGAGCCCGCAAAAACGTAGGCAAAAGCATTGCGCGTGGTCTCCACCTTGAGCCGCTTTCGCTGGCCCGGGGCAACCGAAATGTCGAGATAATTCGGATCGGAAGCCACACCTTCCACCGGTCCCGTCTTACCCCAGAACTCGCCGCAGATAACGCGCACGCGGGTGCCGTCGTCATCAGTGATCTCGGGGATCGCGTTCGACGGAATATCTTGATAGCGCGGGTCGGTCATTTTCAGGGACGATGGCAGATTCGACCACAGCTGGAATCCATGCATGCGCCCCTCCTGATCACCTTTTGGCATCTCCTGATGGAGGATGCCGCTGCCAGCCGTCATCCATTGCACGTCGCCGGCGGTCATTTTACCTTTGTTGCCGAGGCTGTCTCCGTGCTCGACGGAGCCCGCCAGTACGTAAGTGATGGTCTCGATGCCGCGATGCGGATGCCAGGGAAATCCCGCCACGTAGTCCGCCGGATGCTCATTGCGAAAATCATCCAGCAGCAGGAAGGGATCGAAATCCTTGGTTTTGCCGAAACCGAAGGCGCGTTGCAGCTTAACACCGGCCCCTTCGATCGTCGGCTGGGGTTGAATAATCTGTTTTACCGGGCGGAGTGACATGACTCCTCCTCTCTCTTTTTCTGCGCCGCCAACACCCGGGATCGGTGCGCGCGGCGCATCGTTTAGTCTTGCGTAGTCTTACGCCTTTATGAACTGGACATCGAGAGTGATGGTGACTTCGTCGCCGACTAGAATGCCGCCGGTTTCAAGCGCCGAATTCCAAGTCAGGCCGAAGTCCCGCCGGTTGATCTTGGTTGTTGCCGACAAACCCCTGCGGCTGTTGCCCCAGGGATCTCTGGCTGGAACCGTCGGTCCTTCCACCTTGAACACCACAGCGCGCGTGACCCCGCGAATGGTCAGGTCGCCGGTTACCGCCAGTTCCTCGTCGCCGGTTCGGGTTATGCGCGTGGACTGGAAGGACAGAGTAGGAAACTTCTCAACATGGAAGAAGTCAGCGCTCTTCAGATGCCCATCGCGCTGATCATCACGCGTGGTGATGGAAGCTGCTTCGATCGAGGCCTCGACACGCGAATTCGTGATATCGGTCTCGTCCAGAGACAGGGTGCCGTTAAGACGCGTGAATTGCCCCTTCACGTTCGAAATCATCATGTGCTTCACCTTCAACTCAGCCACGGAGTGAACCGGGTCAATGTTCCAAGTGGTGGTGGTAGCGGTTTGAGGAGTAGCGGAAGTGCTCATCGTAATCTCCTTTCCATTCATTTGATGCGTTACACCGATAATCGTTGCAACAACTATTAAAGCCAACAAATCATTCCACTTGGCTACGCGAAACCTGCAGGAGCTCGCTCAATGCCCGCAGACGTTCTCGTCCTAGGTGGCCTAATTGCTTGCGATGGGCGACCTGCACTGGTTCATCCAGCCGCGCCAAAACCTTCAGACCCTCCCTTGTGATCCGGGCCATCACCGTTCGCCGGTCGGTGGCTTCGCGGGACCGGGAGATCAGTCCACGCTTCTCCAGCCGGTCCAGCAGTCGAGTGACGTCCGGGTCGCGGGTAATCATTCGGTTGGCGACTTCCCCGCAGGGGAGTCCTTCTGGCGTACCGCGAAGGATTCGGAGCACGTTGTACTGCGTCGAAGACAGGGCCTCAGTCCTCAGAACCTGCACCAGCCCCCGGGACAACATGTCAGCGGTACGCAGCAGGTCCAGGAACGCAGCCTCCTCGGGACAACCGAGGCTTCCCTGGCTTTTACCTGACCCGACCGGTTTCGTCATCGACAACTAACATTAAGCGTTATCACGACTATTGTCAAGACGACTACTAACAGCCGACCATCGAACCACCCTCTGGAACGTTCGCACGCCACCCACGATCGCCCATCAAGCGGCACGCGCCGGCTCGAGGTGGAACCTCTTGGCCGCTAGGATCGTGAGAGCGACAAAAATCGCCATCACGGCAAGCTGGACGATCAGGAATGGCGGCTCTTTTCCCGTCGGGGCAAGCGCTTTCAGGGCAGGTACCTTCATGAAGAGCTGCGCAATCAAAACGAAGACATTCAGGTAGAGGGCAATGGCGGCCCCGACAACGTAGGTACCCCGCCACGCCCCAGCGAGATGAAAGGCGTAGCGCGCCACAATGGTTACCGCCAGCACAACGAGCGAGATGATTCCGAAAATGTGTGAGGGCAGGAGGTGATCAAAGGGAAAAGCGAAACCAGAGACGCTGGTCAGCACTGTCGTGGTCAAGAAGACCGCAGTGAGGCCATCGAGCCGCTTCCCGGTCAGCAACCCCACCATGACGATCAACCCTGAGCCGATTCCTATCAGGCTGATCAATACATGTAGGAAAGTGTAGGTTGCGGTGGACATGCCGAGAATCATGATTTGCTCCCTTCACCACCCGGGCGATATATCCTTTGGTTACTGCGATGCTCTTGCGGAGTCTTATGCTGGGATCTCCACAAGGTCTGGGCCTCGCACCCCGACTTGCGGAAAGACCATGGTTTTTGAAAGTCGGAGCAAGGCTCGGGTTTGACACTGGGCCACCTTCTTCGTGCTGCAGGCCAGCAATACGGAGCACTCCCAATGGGAATAGCGCTCCAGCATTGAAAGCACAAACACGAAGCGCTCCAACGCAGGGAACTGGGTCACGGTGTTGATTTCGTCGCCTCTGTTTCCTTCCGCTTGGCCCAGGGTCCAGAGATCGCGTCTTTCGCTACTCTGGCCGGACATGGGCGATACCAGACGAACCGCATTCCTAACCAGGCTGCGCTTGATCCAGGATCGCGTCCAGTCCTTGAACACGGTTTGTTCCTTCTGCGCTTCCTCTACGGTCATGGCAAAACACTGCTCGGCTTTTTCGTGATTGGCGGTCAATAAGAAAGCGAGCAGGTACAGGGGCCGCAAATCCCGCTCAAGTGCCGCGCAGAAGTCAGCACGGGTGGCGTAGTCGGTGCGGAAGTCCGCGCTCGTTGTTTTTTCGGGTCGGAACATGAGCCCCCTTTTCCGGCGTTGACGATCTCTCAGCCACAAACTATGCAGCCGCCTGCTTGCGTTGCTGGAGAAACCCAAGCAGATCGGCATTGATCTGGTCTGCGTGGGTTGTGGGCATCCCGTGCGGAAAACCTGGATACACCTTCAGCGTGGCGCCCTTCACGATCTTTGCGGACATCAAACCTGCCGCCGCAATTGGCACGATCTGATCGTCATCGCCATGCATGACGAGCGTGGGCACGTCGAACTTCTTCAGGTCCTCGGTGAAATCCGTCTCCGAGAACGCCTTGATGCAGTCGTAGTGCGCCTTCACTCCTCCCATCATTCCTTGCAGCCACCAGTGCTCGCGGATGCCCTCGGAAATCTTGGCGCCGGGCCGGTTGTAGCCGTAGAAGGGGAGCGTAATGTCCCGGTAAAACTGGGGACGATTTTCCACGTACGCCGCCCGCAGGCCGTCGAAGACCGAGAGAGGCGAGCCCGCGGGATTCTTTTCCGTCTTCACCATCAGCGGAGGCACTGAGCTGATAAGCACCGCCACGGCGACACGTTTTGAGCCATGCCGTCCAATGTAACGCGCAACTTCGCCGCCGCCGGTGGAATGGCCAACGTGGATTGCGTTCTTCAGGTCGAGCTTTTCGGTAAGAGTCGCGAGATCATCAGCGTAGGTGTCCATCTCGTTGCCATCCCAGGTCTGCGTGGAACGACCATGCCCTCGGCGGTCATGCGCGATAACTCGATAACCACGCTGGCCAAAGAACATCATCTGTCCGTCCCAATCGTCGGCACTGAGCGGCCACCCATGACTGAATACGATGGGCTGCCCTTTGCCCCAATCCTTGTAGAAAATCGTCGTTCCATCTTTTGTGCTGATCGTCGGCATATCTTCTTCTCCTCAAGTTTTGCAAGTCGTGGGTTTCCTAGGAACGTGGGAATGCGAAATTCACCGGCCGCAGGGCGGGGTGCCTAAAGATTGGTCAGCCTATTCCCAGGTTTCCGGTCCCTTTTCGATGTTTTGAAACCAATGCCCTTGTCTGTCGGGCTAATGGGGATGTTTCTCCTCTGCGCGTTCCAATCGGTAACCCCCGACAAAGCACCATGCCGCATTGCCGGGCCGGAACACATCACGAGATGCAGTACTTCTTTGCTACCTCAAAGGGGTGGGCATGCTGATACCTCGTTGGTGGTAGGCGGGCAAAAATCGGCGCATCGCGAAAGACGGTTCGAGGATGGTGCTAAGCGCAACCATCGCTAGGAAGAACCCTATCGGCTCAGAGCAAGCCGCCCAAGTGCGTGGAACGCACTCCATTGGGGTATTAACATACCGGGTGTTTGGTGTGCAAATCGGGACGGCGATAGTCAAGCCCAACGAGACACGCGGATGAATCGCAAGCCGAGCATGCACCAATTGAAACTTACGGCGTCTTCGGAATCATAAGCGCAGCCACCGCGGCACTGGCCGTCGATAGTCCCGCGCAAATCAACATGACGATTCGGAATGCGAACACAAACGCCCCCCCAACGAACTCTTTGATCGCTGTTCTCACGTTGTCGTCGGCACCGGCGGGCAGCCGAAGGCCGGCAAGCCTCACCTCGTCCGCCTGAACCTCAAGCCGAACGCTTGCTGGTATGGAGGAGTTCGCCAGTTGCTGATCCAGCCGATAACGGAATGCGCGAACCATCACAATCCCCAAGACTGCGATCGCCAGCACCCCCGCGACGCGCGCAACTGCGTTGTTGATTCCTGAAGCTGCCCCGACACGATCCTGGCCCACTGAATTCATGACAACCGTAGTGAGTGGGGCCACGGTAATCGCCAGGCCAAAACCAAGGCTGACCACTGCGGGAAAAAACGCCTTCCAGTAGCTGTTGCCAACCGAAGGCACGGCGAACAGAACAAAGCCTAACGCAGTCACCAGCGGGCCGACGATCAACGGAATTCTGGCACCATAATGCGTCACGAGACCTCCTGACCAGCGGGAAAGAAGGAAGATTAGACCAATCAGGGGCAGCACAGCCGCCCCGGCGGCAGTGGCGGAGTATCCCTGGACTTGGATCAGGTTCAACGGGAATAAAAAGAAGAAGATGCCAGTCGCGGCGTAGAGAAACAGCGTGAGCAGGTTGGCGCCACTAAAGCCGGAGGAGGCGAATAGCGCCAGCGGAACCATCGGTGAAGCCGCCCTTCTTTCGCTGTATAAAAATAAAATCAGAGAGCCACAACCTAAAATCAAGCTGGCCAGCACCAATGGATTCTCCCAGCCAGAATTCACCGATTCGATAAAGCTGTAGACCAGACCTCCTAATCCGAAAGTCGCCATCAAGGCCCCGCGCCAATCGACATGACCGCCAGCAGGGTCGCGGCTCTCGGGAATATGCCGAAGCGAGATGGCGATTACAGCCGCGGCCAGCGGGAGATTGACGAAAAATACCCAGCGCCAGGAAGCATGCTCGACCAGCCAGCCACCGAGAACCGGCCCCACCGCAGTAGTGATCGCCGTAAAGCCGGACCAGGTGCCGATCGCCTGACCGCGGCTTTTCTCATCGAACGATGTGCTGATAATGGCCAGGCTGCCGGGTACCAGCAGGGCAGCTCCCACACCTTGAATACTTCTGGCAAGGATCAGCAAATCTATGTTCGGAGCCAATCCACAGCCCACGGAAGCCAGTGCGAAAATCGCCACGCCCAGCAAGAACACCAGGCGGCGGCCAAACAAATCGCCGAGCGAGCCACCCACGAGAATCAAGGCCCCTAAGAAAAGTCCGTAAGACTCGATGACCCATTGCACGTCCACCACGGTTGCGTGAAAGCTGGCTTCGAGCGCGGCCAGAGCAACATTGACGACAGTGCTGTCGATGAAGGCCAGGCTGGACCCGATGATGGTCGCGGCGAGAATCCAAGTTCTCGTTTCTCGAGCACAGGGCATCCCGGGGGTTCCCGACCGGATCACGGACTCGTCGCAGGGCAGTCTCATGGAAGCATGGATGCCACTTGATGCATATTAGCTTCTGAACATGAGCGGACCGAGGAAGGAATAGCAGGGCAACTGAGGATCAAGAGTGTGGTGGAGCGGAAACGCCAGGAATGATGATCTCGCGCCGGCCGAATAAGCGGGCGTCCAGTGAGAACGCTCCCGGGCCCAGGCAAACCAGGGCAATTGCAATCACCGTCGCCAAAGCGGCCGTAGGCTTGGCATCAAACAACTCCAGATTCGGAACCGGGAACCAGGAAAACGCGCTGCCCACACAGAACAACCCGCCGAAGATGCCAGCGATCGGAGTTAGATAACCGACGATAAGTGACAGGCCACTCGCGACTGTAACTAGGGCGACGAGAAAAATTAGAAATCCCAAGGCCTTCCAATCGACAAGGTAGGCGGCACCTTGTACAAAAAGAGCCACTCCCGCTGCAGCTCGTAATAACAGAAGGCCGGCGCCAGGTAATCCGTCCGGGAAGGTCGAAAATGCCCTTTGCAACCCCGGCCTCCTTTGATAGACCGCGTCTAGCGTAGAGCTTTCACTTACTGAATGAATCCCTAGCGCGTGGAATTTTTCCGTACCACTTTTGAGGTATCCGAAAATTCGGCTTGCAGATGCAACTTAGAGCTGGATGATCCCGCGGCGCACGCCGATGGCAACCGCCTGAGTACGATCATTTGCGCCCAACTTTTCCATAATGTGCTTGATGTGGACCTTAACCGTCTCTTCGGTAATGAAGAGCTTATCGGCGATATCCCGATTGCGATTTCCACCGGCAATTTGACAAAGGACCTCAACCTCGCGACTGGTGAGCGCTTCGTCGCTGTAATGTTCGGCCAGATTTGCCGCAATCTCGGGAGGAATACGCCTCTTGCCGGCATGAACCTGGCGGATCACCTCCACCAGCTCTTTGGGAGGCATGCTCTTCAAGATGTAGGCGCGGGCCCCGGCGGCGAGAGCGTTCTGAATTTCCACATCGCCGGAAAATGTTGTCAGAATGATGACGCGGGCTTCCGGGTACTCCGCCCGAATCGCGATCATCGCGTCGACGCCGCTCATATCGGGTAGTCGAAGATCCATGAGGGTTACGTCCGGCCTATGCTCCCGAAAGCGCTGCAGGGCCTCCCGGCCGTTGGACGCTTCTGCCACCATTAGCATGTCTGGTTGATTCTTGACAACCGTAGCCAGGCCCTCATGCATCAGAGGATGATCATCGACGCTGAAGATAC
>Ga0265762_1000178_pt1 | contig 9981 bp, 6 predicted proteins | sample NZIome_4_FD_200870 | JGI IMG/M metagenome (GOLD analysis project Ga0265762, IMG submission 200870) | Metatranscriptome of rhizosphere microbial communities from Maridalen valley, Oslo, Norway - NZI4 (Metagenome Metatranscriptome) | ecosystem: Host-associated > Plants > Roots > Rhizosphere > Soil ...
CCCGTATAAATTCCCGGCGAATGGGGATGGTAATCTAACCAGCATGAACATTAAGGAAGTCGCCGCCCGGGCGCGTCTATCGACCGCCACCGTGTCGCGGACCATTAATCAGAGCGAACTGGTCCGCCCGCGTACGGCGGAGAAAGTGCGACGCGCCATCCGCGAGCTTGGTTATTATCCCAATACCCAGGCGCGAGCGCTGGTTTCCGGACGCAGCCAGATGTTCGGCCTGATCATCTCCGATATCGTCAATCCGTTCTTTCCCGAGTTGGTGAAGAGTTTCGAGTTTGCCGCCATCCATCGCGGCTACGAAGTGATCGTCGCCAACACGGATTACAACTCCGAGCGCATGGGTGGGTGTGTGCGCCGAATGATTGAGCGCAAAGTCGACGGCGTTGCCATCATGACGTCGGAACTCGACCGCCATCTTCTCCAGGAACTTTCTCATCGCCGGCTACCCATTGTGTTTCTCGACGTGGGCAAGCTGAAGCCGCTGATCAGTAACATCAAGGTCGACTATTCCCAGGGAATCGGACAAGGAGTTCAGCATATCGTCTCCCTGGGGCACCAGCGCATAGGATTTATTAGTGGGCCGCTTACTCTGAACTCGGCGCGGACACGCCGGACGGCATTCTTGAAATGTATTGAGGCTTGTGGAGTGGGTGAGCGCCAGCGCAGCGTGGTCCAGGGAAACCACAAGATCGACGGGGGAGAGGTGGCCATGACGCAGTTACTCTCACTCCCCAAGCCACCGACCGCCGTGCTGACTTCCAATGATCTGACCGCAATCGGGGCGCTGCGTGCCATCGCGCGCGTTGGCCTGCGAGTGCCCGATGATATCTCGGTCGTCGGCTTCGATGACATCGAACTCAGCCAATTCACCCAGCCGCCGCTCACCACGATTCGTTTATCTCGCGACGAACTGGGACGAAGGGCATTCGATTTATTGTACGAGACGGTACAGGGCAAGCAGCGTTCCGGACAAGAGATCAAAGTCAGCACCGCGTTGGTGTTGCGGGAATCCACGGCGCCCGTCAAGGTATCGTCTCCCGCGCGAAGCGACATCACTGCGGACTAGACGGGCAAGTACCCTGCACGCGCTTGCGCGAATCTACCCCAAGCTTGGCGGCATTGTCGGCGTACACAATCTGAATATTGGCGTCGAGCTGCGCAGCAGCTTCGGCCGCGCTTTCTTTTGAGATGAGGGAAACCAGAGCTTTGTGCTTGAGGTTCAGAAACCACGAAATTATTACCTGCCGTGATAAAACCTGGAGACGGCTCCGCGCCAACATCACGAATGAGGCCGTGGCTATCCCTCTGCGTTGATCTCGGCCCGCGCGCCATCGGCGGCTGAACAGATGTAGACTGTCGGCTGAATTCCTTGCGCTTGTTGATAGCGAGCCGAGATTTGGTCGGCGAAGCTTTCGGCGTCCTTTGCCTCCACAAAGTTAAGAGTGGACCCGCCGAATCCACCGCCCGTCATGCGGCCGCCGTAGTAGCCCGGGAGATCTTCGGCAAGCTCGAACATGACGTCCAACTCGGGGCAACTCACTTCGTAGAGATCACGAAGGCTGCGGTGCGATTCGCGCATCAGCTGTCCAAAACCGTGCAAATCACCGGCGCGGAGGCAGCGTCCGCCATTGAGCACGCGTTCATTCTCTTCCACAACGTGACGACATCGTTTGTAGATTGTCTCGGGAATATCGTGACGGTGCTGGACCAGTTGATCCCTTGAAAGATCGCGTAGAGCCCGAACGCCGGGATACCATTTGGCCAGGATTTTTACCCCTTCCTCGCACTCCTCGCGCCGCCGGTTGTACTCCCCGCCAGCGTGCTGATGCTTCACCATCGTATTGCAGATCACCATCCGGACGCGGTCGGGAATAGGGATGAACTCGAACTCAAGGGAGCGACAATCCAGCAAGAGCGAGTGTCCCGCTTTCCCCAGACAGGAGACAAACTGATCCATGATGCCGACCCGGGCACCGATAAACGTATTTTCGGCATGCTGACAGAGTCTCGCGATATCCTTGAGCGATAAGATCGCGTTACTGAGGCTCAGCAGCGCCAGCGCGCTGGCTACTTCAATGGCCGCCGAAGAACTGAGGCCAGCCCCGATCGGGACCTCGCTCTGCACAAACAAATCTGCGCCCGCAGGGGCGTGGCCGCTCTGCTCTAAGGCGACGGCGATCCCCAGCACATAGTCACACCAAGCTCCGATGGCCTGCTGGGGCAGATTATCGGAATCAAATTCGAACGAACCGGGGAAGCTCAGGGAGTGAATCCGAAGCTTGCGCAGAGGACTGCGGGATATCGCCACCCGGGTGCGAAGGCCGATGGCGCTGGGCATGACGAATCCCTCATTGTAATCGGTGTGCTCCCCGATTAAATTGACCCGGCCGGGCGCACTGAAAATAGCCGGGTGCCCGCCGAACATGGCGGTGAATTGCCGGCTCAGCTCCTTGGACTCCATTTCCCCAGCCCCGACGAAGTTGATGAAGATTCGATCGAACGACTCAGTTCCCACGAAACCTGCAAGCGATTACATTCGCAGCGAAAACCATAAGGGTATCCGCGCGGCATGTCAACCGTTGCCCAGATTGGGAAATTTTGGCCCCGCCGTGTAACTCCGATGACCACGGCAGGGAATGATGAGTCCGGGACGTAAACGTTTACAGGCATATCTCGATCGGGAGATAATTCCCTTGCCACAGAGGCGAGGAAGCGGGAGTGTGATGGATCGACGCAACTTTCTTAAGACAAGTGGAGTCTTGGTGGCGGGCGCGACTCTGGTTCCCTCGGCCTTTGCGCGGGAGGAGGGAACCGCTGAGGGTCGGCTGATTCTGCCCATGAATCGAAACTGGCGCTTCAGCCGGAACGTGGTGGGCGGTGCGCACCTCAAAGACTTCGACGATTCCGCTTATGAAAGGGTGGTTGTTCCCCACACCAATGTTCGTCTACCGTGGCACAGCTTCGACGAAAAGACTTGTGAATTCGTTTCCAGTTACCGGCGCCATTTCAGGCTGCCTCCGGAAGCGCGAGGAAAGCATGTGTTCGTCGACTTCGAAGGAGTGATGACGGCATCCACGGTTTGGATCAACGGCACGCGCCTCGGAGAATACCAGGGCGGCTACACCCCGTTTTCCTTCGAACTGACCCCGCATCTCGATTTTGCCGGCAAAAATATTCTGGCCGTGGATGTGGATTCCAGCGAGCGGCCTGACATTCCTCCCTTTGGCTATGAAATTGATTATTTGACCTTCGGAGGTATTTACCGCGAAGTGTCTCTGCGGATCGTTCCGGGAACATTTCTCGAGAACGTGTTCGCCAGACCGAAAGATGTGCTGAGCGAGCACCCCAGCATGGACGTCGACTGCCACTTGCAATATCTGGAGGCATCACGAGAACCATTGCGGCTGGAAGTCGTGCTTCGCGACGGCGACCGACTGCTAGATAAGGGTTCCCAAAATGTTCCCGCTTCCGCTGCGCCGAGCGAAGTGGTTGTGCATACCGTTCACCTCGCCAATCTGACCTCGGTCAAATTATGGGATCTCGCGCATCCGAATCTGTATAAGGTCGAGGTTTCGTTGTGGCGCGGAAGCCAGCAGATCGATAGCGTCTCGCGCCGCATCGGGTTTCGCGAAGCGCAATTCAGCGACCAGGGATTCGAGCTCAACGGCAAGGTGATCAAGCTGCGAGGACTGGACCGGCACCAGACTTTTCCGTTCGTGGGGCAGGCTATGCCCGGTCGGGTGCAGCGGCGTGACGCCCAGATCCTGCGCAGCAACCTCAAGTGCAATATTGTTCGAACCTCGCACTATCCGCAGTCGCGGCACTTTCTGGATGCGTGCGACGAGTTGGGCCTTCTGGTACTCGAGGAAATTCCGGGTTGGCAACATATTGGCGACGAAGCCTGGCAGAACATCGCGGTGGACAATGTGAGCCGCATGATCAGGCGCGATTGGAACCATCCCTCGATCATTCTTTGGGGAGTGCGGATCAACGAGTCCAGAGACAACCACGACTTTTATACACGCACAAATGCGTTGGCGCACAAGTTAGATCCGACCCGCCAGACGGGAGGCATACGATATTTCCAGGAGTCGGAGTTTCTGGAAGATGTCTTCACCATGAACGATTTCGGCTTCCCCCTGAAGCCGCCGAATCACCCGCGATACCTGAATACGGAATTTGTCGGTCACACCTATCCCACCAAAACCATCGACCAAGTGGAACGGCTGACCGAGCACACGCTGAGGCACGCCCGCATTCACGACCAGTTGGCGTCAAATCCGCAATACGCGGGGGGCATCGGCTGGTGTGCTTTCGACTACAACACGCATGGCGACTTCGGATCGGGAGACCGCATTTGTTATCACGGAGTCACCGACATTTTCCGCGAGCCGAAACCCGCCGCGGGCTTTTACAAGTCGCAATGCGATCCTGCCGAAGAGATCGTGCTCGAACCAGCCTTCCATTGGGCGCGCGGCGACGCATCCGTCGGATTCTCGCAGGCCGTGGTGTGTTCCAACTGCGATCATCTCAAGCTTTACATTGCGAACCAGCTGGTTGCCGAAGCCGATCCCGACCGTACACAGTTCGCCCACCTTCGTTATGCGCCGTTCGTGATTGAGTTGAAAGAACTTTTCCACAAGTGGGGAGATCTGCGACTCGAGGGATACATTCAAGGCAAGCTGGTGGTGACGAAAACTTATTCCGGGACAGGCGTCGATAGGAAGTTTGCCCTGCTGCCGGATGACACTACCCTTATTGCGGACGGGGCCGACACGACGCGGGTCGTACTGCGCGTAACAGATGAATTCGGCGCGATTCGTCCTTTTGCCGACGATGCGATCAAGCTGCAGATAGAGGGTCCGGCAGAGATCATCGGAGACAATCCGTTCGCGCTCATTGGCGGTACCGGCGCGATCTGGATTCGCGCGAAAGAAGAACCGGGAGCGGTGCGCCTTACAGGAATTCATCCCACGGTGGGAAAAGAGCAAATCGAAATTACGATTACGCCGGCTGCGCGGGAGCTGGTTTAATCCGCGCGCGCCTGGGAAGAAAGGAGCGCGCGCGTTGCCCCCGTGGATATTCCGCCGTCCACCAGCAAGGTCTGACCCGTGATGTAGCGACTGGACTCTGCGGCCAGAAAGACCACGGCCGCCTCCAGATCCTCCGGGTGGCCGGGGCGCTTGAGCGGAATCCGGTCGCAGAGATATTCCACCCATTCTTTATTTTCGTAGAGCGCTTTGTTCTGTTCAGTGCGAAACCATCCCGGCGCCAAACAGTTGACCGTGATTCCATGTTTCCCCCAGTCGTCGGCCAGGCTCATGGTGAGTTGCCGAATGCCGCCGCGGCTGGCGCCATAGGGGGCGAGACCGGCATAGCCGGCAACGCTGGTGACGGATCCGATGTTGATGATGCGTCCGTATTGACGAGGGATCATCCGGCGGGCGACGGCTTGCGCGACAAAAAAACTTCCCCGCAGATTCGTGTCGAGAATAAAATTCCAGTCATCCCAGGTTACGTCCAGCGCCGGCTTGCGCACATTGCAGCCGGCATTATTGACGAGAACATCCAGATGGCCGAACGCCTCTTCCGCCTCCGCAGCCATGCGCTCGATGCTTGGTTGGAGGCGAACATCCAGTTCCAGCAAAATCGCACGTCGTCCCAGAGCAATGATCTCTTTCTCAAAGGTCAGGAGATGATCGCGATTGCGGCTGGTGAGCACCAGATCGGCGCCGGCTTTCGCCAGGGCGCGGGCGAAGGATTGGCCGAGGCCACGGCTGGTTCCGGTGACAATCGCCACTCGTCCATCGAGATCGAAAAGGTTATTGCTCACGATAGTTCCCCGGCGTCAGCACGATCTTCATCAGATTAGGCTCGCGCGCGTAGAGGCGTTCGAACCATTGCGCGCCTTTTTCGAGCGGCGCGATTGCCGAAATCAGGGGCTTCACGCGAATTGCGCCCTGACTCATCAATTCGATCGCGCGGGGATATTCGCCGGCAGAGGCGCACGATCCCTGCAACCGAATCTGGCGAGTAACGACCTTCTGCAGAGGCAGGGTCACTTCGGGTGAAACATTGCCGACCAGAACCACATTGCCGCCTTTGCGAACGCTCTCGATCGCTGCGCTCACGGTGGCATTGATGCCAACGGCTTCCACCGCAGTGTCGACACCGATTCCGGTGGTGGCCTCGAAAACCTGCTGCCCGAGTTCGGGGGCGGCGAACGCGGCGGTCGCTCCCAATTCCCGGGCCAATTCCAGTCGCGTGGAATCTACGTCTGAAACCAATACCCGCGAACTACCAGCGGCACGCAAAGCCTGCAACAACAAGAGTCCAATAGTGCCGGCGCCTACGACGAGCGAGGTGCTCCCGGAAGCAATCGGGACAAGCGACACGGCATGGAGCGCTACCGAAACTGCCTCGAGCATGGCGCCTTCTGCGAAAGAAAGGGCTTCGGGGAGACGATAAACGATGCGCGCCGGAACCACGACGAATTCGGCAAATGCCCCGGCGCGTCGGTACTCGCCGCAAGAGACACCCAAGACTTTCCGATGGTCGCAAAGATTCACTTCTCCGCGAGCACAGTAGTCGCAGCGGTTGCAGTAGATGGTCGAGTCGAAAGTAACGCGCTCGCCTTCGCTGAGATCCTTCACATCTTTGCCGATCGCATCAATCGTGCCCGCGGCCTCGTGCCCCATAACCAGAGGGGGGATACGGCGCCCCGACGATCCGTCATAGCCATGCACGTCGCTGCCACAGATTCCGCAGGCGGCGACGCGAATCAAAACATCCTCTGGACCGGGCACAGGCACCGGCAGTTCAGCAATCTCGAGAGAGCGATATTTCGTCAGTAACAGAGCTTTCACGTTGCCTGCGGCGTCATCCGACGCGCCTCACTGCCCACTTTAACAGGACCAGCTTTTCTGGCGCGGACACTTATTTTTTCCTCACGTCTTCTGCCCTGCTCACGCCTTCCTCTTCACCTCGGGCGAACTGACAATCCCGCTGCCTTCGCGGATGGTTAGTATCTGGTTAGCCTTTATATGGGCGAACTTTTCGACCTTCTGCGTAGTCGGCCATTTCACTTCGACCAAGTCGACGGTCTGCGATTTTCCCAAACCAAAGTGGAGACGCAGGTCACCCTGTGACATCACGCTGGCTCCGCTGTGAACCTCATCCATTTGCACATGCGACCCCGTGATCACGCGCACGCGGGCGCCGATTGCGGTGCGGTTACACTGAGTCCCGATCAGTTTAAGCTTGATCCAGTTCTGTGCGTTGCCGCCATCGTTGCGGAGAAGCGAGGGCAGGTCGTTGAGGTTAAGGATCAGCGCGTCGATGTCACCATCGTTATCGAAGTCACCGAACGCGGCACCGCGGCTGGAAAAACGCTCGCTAATACCAGGACCCATCTGGGCGGAGACATCCTTGAAACGGCCCTGACCCAGGTTCTTATAGACGAGACGCGGATTCTTGAACTCCTGTCCAATGCCGTGTCCCTCGATCTCCGGATAGACGTGACCGTTGACTTGAATGATGTCGGGCCAGCCGTCGTTGTCGTAGTCGACGAATCCGCAACCCCAGGCGACGTAACGGTTGTTGATTCCGACCCCCGACGCAAAGGTTTCATCGGTAAAAGTGCCGTCACCATTGTTGTGATAAAGATTGCAGGTGTCATCGGCGAAGTTCGTCTTGAAGATGTCGAACCATCCGTCACAGTCGTAATCCCCCACGGCAACGCCCATGCCCGCTTGCTCGTGGCCATTATCGCTGTAAGCGCAGCCTGCGGCCACGGCGATGTCGGTAAAAGTACCGTTGCGATTGTTGTGAAACAAAACACTGGGTTCGGAATCAACGGCCACATAAATGTCGGGCCAGCCGTCGTTGTCAAAGTCGTACGACACGGCGGTGATGGAATATCGCGGACCGGGTTTGAGGATGCCGGATTTTTCCGATACATCCGTAAAGGTGCCGTCGCCGTTGTTGTGATAGAGAACGTTGGTGTCCCCGGCGAGGCCGCGGGGACCGCACATCACGGGGATTCCCTTCCACTGGCAGAGGGCGTCACTGCCCGGCGAAGGGATTTTGGCGGGATCAAGTTTGATGTAGTTACATACGAATAGATCCAGGTGCCCATCACGATCGTAGTCCAGCCAGGTGCAGCCCGCGCCCCAACGGAGTTGCTCATCGTAGACACCCGCCTTGCGGGTTACGTCGGTAAATGTTCCATCGCCGTTGTTGTGAAAAAGAATGTTGTGCCCCCAGTAGCAACAGAAAAGATCGTCCCAGCCGTCGTTGTCGTAGTCCCCGACGCAGACTCCGGTCTGCCAGCCTGTGCGCGCCAAGCCTGACTTGTCCGTCACGTCGGTGAAGGTGCCGTCCCGGTTATTCTTGTAGAGGTGAGAAGTGGGAGCTTGTCCGGGCGGCCAATTGGCGTCAAGCCGCGTTCCGTTGGTCAAATAAATGTCGAGCCAGCCGTCCTGATCATAATCAAAAAAACCCAACCCGCAGCCCTTCGCTTCGATGATGGAACGCTTGTGATCCGGGGCGCCCCACACGTTGGGCGCGTGGAGGCCAGCCTCGCGAGCCACGTCAACAAACCCGACCTGAGACGGTGATGAACTGGTCGAGACTGCAGCCAGCGCATCTCTGCTCTTCCATCGCCAAAGCGGCGTGGTAAGCGCCTCCAGCAAAGTACTGCCGAGGACGACCAAGGACGAGCCCAGAAAGCGCCGGCGGGGAACATTCATGACTATCGCCTCGGCACCTTGGGAAAAGGATGCGGCACGATTCCCGAACCTTCCTTTACCGCGATGATCTGGTCGACGGGCACGTTCGTCAACTTTTCCACCTGGCCGCTTGGCCAGGTGACTTCCAGCGACTCGATTTTTGTGCGCTTGCCCAGACCAAAGAACATTCGGGGATCGCTGGCCGACATATAACTCATTCCGCCTTTGGCCTGCTCGACGTGTACGAATCCCTCAGAGGTCAGCTTGAGCGAAGCACCGATGCCATCGCGGTTGGACTTGGTGCCGATCAAAAGAACTTCCAAAAAATGATTCGCATTGCCGCCGTCGTTGCGTAGCAGTTCGGGATAGTCGCCGCGAATGTTGATGGCCATGTCGAGGTCGCCGTCATTGTCGAAATCCGCCGTGGCCAGGCCACGCCCTACGATGGGACGCATGAAGTCAGGCCCCAGAGAATCCGAGACTTTGGCGAATTGGCCTTTGCCCAGATTCCGGTACATCAACAGCGGCTCTTTGTAGGTCACTTCGCTGTGGTAGAGATTCACGTTGTCGAGCATGGCGCCGTTCAATTGCACGATGTCGTCCCAGCCATCGTTATCGTAGTCCATGAACTTCATGGAAACGCCGCTCATCAGGATGGCCTTGTTGCCGATGCCAGAGCGGAAGGTGGCATCATCGAAAGTTCCGTCCCGGTGGTTGAGGTAGAGACGGTTAAGCTCGAAATCAAGATGAGTGATGTAGACATCCTGCCAGCCGTCGCCGTCGACGTCGGCTGCGTCAATCCCCATACCGGCTTCGTAGCGGCCGTCTTCTCCCGCCGCCAAACCGGAAGTGAACGACGCGTCCTCAAAAGTTCCATCGTGTCTGTTGAGGAAGAGAAAATTCGGCCAGGAGTCGTTGGCGATGGCGATATCGGCCCAGCCATCGTTGTTGAAATCGGCGAGCACCACGCCCATGCCCTTAGCTTCCGGCTTGCCAACTCCCGAAGCATCGCTTACATCGGCGAAAGTTCCGTCGTGATTGTTATGGTAAAGCTTGATTCTCTGACCACTGTAGTTCCCCGGATGACAGTAGGAACGGTAGCCGGGGCGGCGATCTCCGCACCAGAGATTATTTTTCGGCGACCAGTCGATGTAGTTGGTAACGACCAAATCCAGATAACCATCCTTATCGTAGTCAAACCAACCGGCGCTAGTGGACCATCCTCCCTCGTCGGCGACTC
>Ga0265762_1000180_pt1 | contig 9928 bp, 8 predicted proteins | sample NZIome_4_FD_200870 | JGI IMG/M metagenome (GOLD analysis project Ga0265762, IMG submission 200870) | Metatranscriptome of rhizosphere microbial communities from Maridalen valley, Oslo, Norway - NZI4 (Metagenome Metatranscriptome) | ecosystem: Host-associated > Plants > Roots > Rhizosphere > Soil ...
ACCTTCCATCCCTGGTTCCAGCATCATCGACAAAGACGTGGTTCTCGAGACTGACGCCGACGTTATTGGTCACGTAAATGGGGGGCATACCGCTCTTCCTGACGATCAGATCACGGCGTTGTGCGAGCGCTCGACGCGCGCTCTTGAGATTGTGCACAATGGCAACGAACGCGCCGGACTGCTGGCGTTAAGAACGGCCAAAGAGTTGGGCCAACTGGAACGCGTCATCCTAGGTACCGACTCCCCTGCTGGATCAGGGGTACAGCCGCTCGGTATTGTGCGTCTGATTGCCATGCTGTCTGCTCTGGGTGAAATCCCGGCCGAACTGGCGATTTGCCTGGCCACCGGCAACACCGCAAAAATCCGCAACCTCGATGACGGAGTGGTCGCACCCGGCAGAGGAGCCTCCTTCGTCCTCATGGACAAAGCGCAGCACTCGGCGGGGAAGAACCTGATCGATAGCATTCAAAAAGGAGATCTTCCGGGCATCGGAATGGTCATCGTCGATGGCGCAATCAGCGTCGAGCGCAGCCGTAACACTCCGCCTGCTACCCGAATAGCGGAGGTAGTAAAAAGCTAACGCAGACCGTCTTCACCTTTGATCTGATCTTTGGACAATCCGCCGATGCGAGGCAGAGGACGTCCGCTGTTCGTTACCGCGATTGCCACCATAATCTCGTTTGCACGTGGCGCATCGTTGATGCGCACTTCCATTCCATCAAAATGGCTGCGGACGAAGGCGGCATCCTTGTGCCCGAGCGGAATATCGAGCGTAACTCCCATCCCCCCTCGCTTCTTGGAAGACGGAATCAGCGCCGCCCCTCTTCCCAGTACGCGGCGCACAGATGTGCCCAGCTTCGGGTGCAGGATCGCGGCTGCATGTTCTAGTTCGCCGTTCTCGCCCACTGCTGCGGCTTTACCATAGCTCTCGGTGGATGGACCCGCGACTCCCAAGGCTGCAACCGCTCGCTGCGTTAGCAACTGGCCCAGCTCTTCGCCAATGGTCATCAACTCCGAAAGATCGCCAACATACTGTCCGGCATATGGATTCTCAATCACCGCTACGGCGGCTGCACGTCTCGTCGGCGGATCAACCTTCTGCCCCATCTCCATCGAGATTTCCTCGACGAATGTCGCAATTTTCCGGATACTTGCCTTGGAATTCGCGCTCATCGCAGCCCATCTTCTCCCTTAACTTCTGACGCTTTCAATCCGCCGACCCGGGCGTGTACCCGCGCACCGGTCGTCATCACCAGCGCGAGCAAAATCTCATCAGCGCGCGGAGCGTCCGCAATGCCCACCTCCATCGCGTCAAAGTGACTGCGCACATAGGAAGCATTGATATGGGTGATTGGAATGTCGAGGCGCGTTCCTGGCCCACCAACTTTCTTGGTTGACGCGACCATGGCCTTTGCGCCTCCAAGCACTTCACGCATACCGTAGCCACCAGGGACATGCCAGAGCGCCCCGTGTTCAATCTCTCCCGCCGAGCCCACTATTGCCCCCTTGCCATAGCCTTCAACCGCTCTCGGGTCATGACCCAAGGCTGCCACCAACGACTGCGCCATCTCCAGGCCCAGAGGCCTCAGGTCCTCCGTGAACTCTTCGATCCGTTCGATGTAAAGACCCGAATAGGGATTCCGGATCACGACCAGTGCTGCCGCACGCCGCAGTGGATTTTTGGCGACGGGTCCTCCCTCGTGAAAGATTTCCTCAACCGAAAGCAGGCGCTTGCGAATTTGAACCTCAGGCATGGGCAAGGCCCTTAGTCAGGGATGAGGAGGCGGCCAATTCCGAGCTCTCTTCGGAATCGACCACTTTCGTTTCTCGCTGTAAATGGAGCGCGGCTCCCCGAATCAGGCCGGAGTCCCTCAAGAATTCCGCGACGCGCACTCCAGAGTCCAATGCGGTCCGGATTTCGCCGATCGCGAGTTTTCCAACCGACTGTGTCACGAGGCGATCGCATAGATCGCTGTCGGGAGCAAGGTCACACGCCCGCGCGCGCCCGATCTTCGGGTGTCCGGGCAGGTCCACTGCGTTGGCGATGATGGTGGCAGCGGCGTCAGCTTGAGCAGCCGTGTCGGCCAGCACAGTGACGGCGTCCGCAATGCCGAGTGAAAAACTCCGTCCTCGCCAGCCGCTGGTGGCAATCCCGCGAACGGGTCGAGCGGAGTCGATCGTCGTCGTCCCGAATAACAAAGCAGAGGCTCGAAGCTCGATCATGCCCACCACGAATCTTTCGCCAGCGGCTAAGTATAGCGCGATATCTCCGCCGTCGTTGACGTAGGCGCGCGACAACTTGGCGGCCGTGATCATCGATTCCAGAATTTCCTCCGCCACCGCTCCCGCAACCGCAGCCATCGGTGTGACGAACGTCCACGACGCATAGGGGCTGACCGCCCTTACCATCCTCCGCGCAATCGCGCTCTCGGGAAGAGGCCCATTTTCACAAGAGGGCGTGCGCAGAAATTGCAGCTCGCCGCACAGCTCATCCAGCACCGTCACGAACCGCGCCGCGGCAGCGCCATACGCTGCCTCGATTTCTCCGCGAACCCCAAAGGCCTCGATAATGAGGTCAATGGGCCCATCCGACATGTGCAATCGGCGGCCGTCGGGCAGCAGCCGAATCTGCGCGCGTGCCTTCACTGCTCGTCCTCTCCCTGCGGTGACGACATCGGCCATGGATTCCCCGGACGAGCCACTACTCGTTTCCGGTTCTCTTCCCCCCCATTCATCGAACTCAGCGGCCGCACATGATCCATGTGGCCCCCGAGTGTTGCATAATCCGCCAGTTTGAGCGTGAACTCGATCGGGGCTACCAGCGCGGGTGTCGGCACATAGCCGAAGGCATTCTCCGGCACGCGGCTTACATCCACCATGAACGTAATTCCACCTCCCGGCCACACATACACTGGAGCACCTCCGCAGGTGACTCTCGTCAAGGCATCGCCTACCGAGTTTGTCAGCTTCACCGGATTTTCTGTTACCCCAGCCCGCAGCGAGCCTCCTGCACCACCCATGAACAGAACGGTGCAAAGTGCGGGCTCGCAGTTTTCCCGGATGCGCTCGACCGATTCGCGCAGAGCAACCGGCAATTCTTTTTCGACCGGACGAAGATCCTCGTCGAGTTCAAAATACGCATAGTGTTCGCCGGTGGTGCTTACCATCAGCAGGCGCAAGCCCGGCCAGGCAACCCGCTCTTTGAAAGGGCCAAGGATCGAAAGCGGATCGGCGATGTTGGTGCCGCCCCACGAAGTCCCCGGCTCGGCAACTTTGAAATAGCGGCCCGGCGTTGACCGCCGCCCCTTCACTGTGATTCCCGTCTTCCGCACGCCCAGCAATTTGCCCGCCTGGTGTTCCGACAATACTCCCGTGATGTGATCGTCCACCACGACGATTTCATCCACCATCTTGTACCACTGCTTTGCGAACATGCCGATGGTCGCGGAGCCGCAGCCGACCCGCATGCGTTGTTCCTGCACATCGTCGACAACCGGCGGTTTCCCCGCCTCGACCACGACTCGTGCTCCGTTTTCGATCTCCAGTTTCACTGCCTTGCCGTTGCACAGATTCAGCAGCGTTTCGCAGGTAACCGTGCCCTCGCGCCTGCTTCCGCCGGTCAGGTGACGAATACCGCCGAGTGAAAGCATCTGCGATCCGTATTCGCTGGTCGTAACGTGTCCTACGGCTTCGTCCTTCGCGCGCACGATGCTGCATTCCGCTCCAAGATGGCGGTCGGTGTCAATCTTCAATTTCACGCCGCAGTAGCTGAAAATTCCTTCGGTGACGACCGTGACCATGTCTACGCCCTGCACCTGGGAAGAAATGATGAACGGAGCGGGTTTGTAGTCCGGATACGTCGTGCCGGCCCCGATCCCGGTCACAAAGGCTTCCTCGCCGTCAACCAATGAACCATCCCACTCTCGTTTCTTTCGGAGAAATGGTACGACCGGCTCACCGCGCGCCAGAGCTCGGTCGAGTACGACGTGGGGATCGAGTCGCACCAGTTGGCCATCCTTGTTGCCGTAGCGGTCACAGGAGCCAGTCCTCCCAGGCTTGATGCAACAGAGCACTGGACAGGCATCGCAGCGGATCGCGTCGTCAGCCACGCTTGCCTTTCTTCTCGGCGGCAGCCAAAATCGCCGCCCGTACGCGGTCTGGAGTCGCCGGAATCTTCGTTACGCGTATCCCGATGGCGTCATGCAGCGCGTTCAGGATCGCCGGCGCGGTTGGGATCACAGCCTGTTCGCCGATCCCTTTTGCCCCAAATGGCCCGATCGGCGAAGGGCACTCAATGAGAATCGACTCCACCGGCGGGATGTCTCCGGCCGAAGGGATCAGATAGTCGTGCAGGTTTTCGCCTCTCCCCGGAAAGAACTCCTCCATCAAGGCCATTCCAAGTCCCTGCGCCACTCCACCTTCGATTTGCCCTTCGATCAATGTCGGATTTATGGCCCGTCCGACGTCATGCGCGGCGGTGACTTTCAAAACGCGTACCGTTCCAAGCTCCGTATCCACTTCGATCTCAACCATGTGCGCGCCGAAGCCAAATACGGAGTAAGGAGTGCCTTGCCCGTTCTGATCCAACGGACTGGTTGGCGGGTCAAACGTCGTCTCACTCGTGATTACATATCCGTATTGGTCGAGGGGCAGCTCGCTGAGAATAATCTCGTGGGCCTGGTCGTTCTTGTACACGATCACGCTGCCCTCCCCGAATTGAATCGTGGCATCCTTACAGACTCGAGCCAGCCCAAGAATCGCAGTGCGGAGTTGGGTTGCGGCCATTTGCACGGCCCTACCGCTCACAAGCGTTTGCCGTGACGCCGACGTCTTGCCGCAATCGGGCGTGATGGATGTGTCTCCCGAGATAAGGTCGAATCGGTCCAAGGGAGCACCTAGAGCGTCCGCGCAAATCTGGGAGATAATCGTATTCGATCCTTGGCCGATGTCGACCGCGCCCTGGTGCAATGCAATTCGGCCGTCGCGCTTCAGCCCAATGCGCATCGTGGACGGGTTGGGAAGAGAAGTGCTGCCGCACCCGTACCACATCCCCGCGATGCCCACTCCGCGCCGGAGCGAACCGGCGGCTTTGGAGTTGAACTCAGCAGTGTGCTTGCGAGCGACATGCCACTTTGGCCGTAAAGCCTCCAAACACGCGCGAAAACCGCTTGCATCTCCCAGAAGTTGACCCGTCACAGTCGGGGTGCTCTCGTCGAGCGCGTTCAGAATCCGAAAATCGAGCCGATCCATCCCCAATCGGTCTGCGAGTTCGTCATAGAGTTGCTCTTGCGCGATTGCAGCTTGTGGCACTCCGAAGCCGCGAAAAGCTCCTGCAGGAACAAGGTGGGTATGCACCGCTCGTGTCAAAGCCCGGTAGTGCGGCACATAGTAAGGACCGGAAGCGTGCACCGGAACTCGTGCAGCTACAGTGGGTCCCCACGACGAATAGGCTCCAGTGTTGAAATCGGCGGCGAAATCGAGCGCGAGCAGTTTGCCGTCGCGGGTGCAGCCGGCGCGAAGTTGTATTCGGGCGGGATGGCGTTTCGTAGTGGACCGAATGGATTCCGTGCGCGAATACACCATTCGCACGGGCTTGCCCAGATGCCACGCGGCCACCGCCAGCAGGGGTTGAACGGAAAGATCGAGTTTTGAGCCAAATCCTCCGCCGACAGCGGTTGGTATGATTCGCACGCGTTCCGGCGGAATCCCCAGGATAGCCGCGATATCGCCGCGATCCATATACGGCGACTGGGTGCATGCTTGAATCTCGATCCCGTCTTCAACTCGTCGCGCAAACCCAGCCTCAGGCTCGATGTAAGCGTGCTCGACAAAGCTGGTTTCGTACGCGCCTTCTGCAAGGACGGCCGCTTGCGGGAACGCGCTGTCCACATCGCCACGGACCACGCGCCCCCGGACCAGCACATTCCCCTCGCGATTGGCGTGGAGTTGAGGAGCTTCAGGCGACAGAGCTGCGTCAATGTCTTCAAGCGCCGGCAGTTGATCCCACGTCACCGGAAAGCGCGCTGGATCAAGACTCTCAATCGCCTCAACTTCGCCAGCCACAGCCGCGACTGGCTCACCGCGGAACAGAGCCTCATTTTTGGGGAACACCGGTTGGTCCGCGAAGAGAGCGATCACGCCATAGCAATTCTTACCTGGCACATCCTTCGCAGTGAATACGCCGTGAATGCCCGGATTATCCCGGACAAACGCCTCCACGTCTCCGAACCGGAAAGTCGCGCGATTGTAGGGACAACGAATGGCTTGAACCACCAGGGCTCCGACAGGAACTTCATCGGCGCCAAAGATCTCGGTGCCCTCGACTTTCTTCTTTCCGTCAATGCGCACCAACCGCTTCCCGACGGCCGCGCCGGCGCGCGGCGAGGCTTGCGGGGCAGCGATTGAGCCCGCCTCCAGAATAGCCGTGATGATCTTGCGGTACCCGGTGCAGCGGCATAATACGCCGCCAATTCCGTCCATGACCTGGTCTTCGCTGGGATTGCTGTTTTTGTCGAGCAGCGCCGTTGCTGCTACAAGCATTCCGGGAGTACAAGCGCCGCATTGCGCCGCGCCGTGAGCCAGAAACGACTGCTGGAGCCGCGCTCCAAAGGGCAATCTCTGTTGCAGACCTTCCACCGTAGTAATCTCATGCCCCTCAGCCTGCCTCGCAGAGATGAGACAAGAACATACGGCCTCCCCATCCAGCAGCACGGTACATGCGCCGCAATCGCCTGCATCGCATCCCACTTTGGTTCCGGTAAGTCCCAAATCGCCACGCAGCACCCGAGAGAGTCGCTCGAGCGGCGAAGCAGAGACGGCCACTCTGCGCCCATTAACCGAGAACACGATGGTGTCTTTTGCTGATTGGTCTGAGCTTTTCGGAGTCGTGACCATCTCAGCAATTCCCCAGGCAGGAGTCAAGAGCACGCCGAACCAGAGTCAGTGAAGCATCCAGCCGGTACTTGCCCGTGGCCCGCACATCGTCGATCGGAGACAGTGCGGCTAGATGTTCCACCTTCGCCCGTCCACCGAGCCCGTCACGAACAGAGGAGCCAATCGAAGATCCAATTAATGCGCGCTCCAGGCCGTGCAAACGTTGAGCCACGGCCGAACACGAACCCACCGCCACGCGGCAATCCGCAATTCGCGAGTTATCCACTTGGAGGACCACCGCAACCATCGCGATCGATATAACGAGGTATCGGCGTGCACCCAATTTCAGAAAAGTAGAAGCTGCATCGTCTAGCGTCCGCGGAATCAGGATACCAGTCAGAATTTCGTTCGCGCGTCGCTGCGTCTTGCGGTTGCCGACAATGAACTCCGCCAGCGGAATACGGCGAGTTCCCTCTTGTGAAACCAGTTCCACCTCAGGGTCCAGCACGAGCAGTGGAGGAACGCCGTCTGCCGCCGGAGAAGCATTGCATAGGTTCCCTGCCACTGTGCCGCGATTCTGAATTTGTATGGAGCCAACCTGGCGGGCTGCACCTTTCAGCGCGTCGAAGCACCGCGGAAGGGGTGTTTGCAGGATCTTGGTCCAAGTGGCCAGGCCACCAATTCGAATCTGATGGGCCTCAACGGAAATTTCACCCAATGCGCCCAACCCTGAGATATCCACAACCGGTTCTCGCATCGGGCGGTCGCCTAACGAAGGATAGAAGTCCGTGCCACCGGACAAAATCTGAGCCTTTTCCTGAGCCAGCAGACGTAGCGCTTCGTCGAGGGTTGTGGGTCGAAGATATAAACCCATTGTCATCTCCACATGGAATCTAAACAGATCAAGACGTTAACCTGCAATTATGCGTCTATTTGTATACGAACAACACCACATTTGACAAGCCAGACAGAGTCAGCATACATTGTGTTGCGCCTTGAAGCGTTGGGCCGCAAAACTCGCGGGGCTCGCGCGACTCCAGCGTGGATGGGCTCCCCTCACTTTTGAGAGTGGCCTTTTCCAAGCACGGACGAACTACCATGCATCTTTTGACCCGACAAAGAAGTAAGACTGAATCCGAGGTTTCTGAAATGCGGTATCAACTTGAGCGTCAAGTCGGGTTTGTTCTCCGCAAGACGGTACAGCGTCACCTTATGATTTTTACGCGCCTGATGGGCGAAGACTTAACTCCAACCCAGTTTGCGGCGATGGCCAAGCTCTATGAAAGTGGCCCTTGTTCGCAAAATCGACTGGGACGACTGACCGCGATGGACGCCGCTACTATAAAGGGAGTTATCGATCGCCTCGGCAACCGAGGACTGACTCGTGTTGAACCGCACGCGAATGATGCCAGGCTCCAGATGGTCCACCTTACTGGTGCGGGCAGAAAACTCGTCCGGACTGCAATCCCAAGGGCCGTGCGCATCACCGACGACACGCTAAAGCCTCTCACTAGAGAGGAACGCGGCCAGCTGCTGAGGCTCCTGCAGAAGCTCTCCTGATGATTGCGTCAGACCCCGTTGTGTGAAACGACAAATTAGACGATCTACAAAGAGGGGAGCCGAGCCTACTGTTGGACAGTGAGAAACGGCGAATGGCGAGGGCTTGAGCGATGTCCGAACGGTGCTGTGCGAAGAATAGAACGGGCTGAGTTGGGGTGGAATATCTGCGCAGATCCTCTAAGCAGATCATCTAAAGAGGGCCGTTCGTTCGATCTGCAAGACGCTCGCAATGGCGAGGGTTAGAAACCTACCCATTCCTAAAGTCATGTGTGGAAATCAAGAAAGCCAATCTTTACGGGGTTTTCTACGGGAGCAATTGTGGGCAGGTTTTCTAACAACCGCTGCTGCAGATGTGTGGCGGATCACCTCTTTCGAATGATCGCCAATCCGGAAGAAACATGACTCGGTCCAGAAACAGTTCCCAGGGAGTTCGTGTGCACGACCGGCTTGTTTCGACGCCCGCTTGATCTCGGAGCTAGAAGAGACAGCTCGAACGTGGATTCAATGACGGATTGAAATTGGGGTCGTTCTCCCTAAGTGGCTGACGGCGAGCGCTTTGGGATTTCGGCATTCTAAGGTGGCAAAGCTCATCAATTCAGTCCCTTCAACATGTTACCCTCGAAAATACGCGTAAGGCGAAGTTTCAATGGATTGAAGAATGGATTGGGAAATGAGTGTTGTCGGAAAGCGGGGAAGTGAAGTGATTACTTCCTGCAGGCGACATGGCATTGCTATCCAGCCAACTTCACAAAATGCGGTTCCTGGCACGTTTTCGAGTTCCCGGCGCCTGCCGCGAAATTCCCCGTGTCAGTTGGGACGTGTTCGCGTTCAAAACGGCACGGCACGATCAGCCCGCGGATCGACTCAATCAATCGTCGATTTCTCTGCGGGGTCGTTCCATGTTGTCAGACGTTTCTAGGAAAATCTCACCAAGTCTGGATCAAATTACTTTCCCGCACCTTCTCGAATTGCTTTCTGGGCCGCCACTTGGAATGATTCGGCAACACGATAGGGCGGCTGGAGGTGTTTGCGTCGAGGGTGTCTGCCACTGAAAATATGCGGGGGCCACGTGAGGGCCCAGGGTTGATAGCACGGTGAGCATAACCAAAGTCTCGAAACCGTCGTCAACGGCAGGAGGCCGAAGGTGCTTACAGGCTTCTTTTGCAGTGGGTACGGAGTTTCCTCTCTATTCCGTCATTGAGAATAACGCTGCCGGATTTTGGGGAATTCGTATCTTGTATTTGTCCACCATTAACACGTCCCGATTCCGAAGTTGCAATTGAATTCCTTTTCACTTCAGCCACGGGATTCATGTTGATTTTCTCCTTTTCGTTCTGACGCTTTCGTTCTGACCCTGCGCTTCATGACGTCGGAAGGGCTACTAGGTCTTGCGGCTCCCTAGGACCAAGGCGAGGACGCCTCCAGCCAGCAGAACAATCCCTACAGCCGGTGGTAGTTTCTCGCTACTCTGAGTCTGGACGCCAATCTTGGTATC
>Ga0265762_1000183_pt1 | contig 9893 bp, 6 predicted proteins | sample NZIome_4_FD_200870 | JGI IMG/M metagenome (GOLD analysis project Ga0265762, IMG submission 200870) | Metatranscriptome of rhizosphere microbial communities from Maridalen valley, Oslo, Norway - NZI4 (Metagenome Metatranscriptome) | ecosystem: Host-associated > Plants > Roots > Rhizosphere > Soil ...
ATTTGCCATCATCTTCCCCGGCAAAGCCACCGCAGACGTGTTGGATCATCTGGAACAGTTGCGCGCCCACATTGAAGCCAGCAGCTTTCGACTTCGGGGAACCGACCGCAGACAGGATGCGCGCGGTCCGGACCGCCGTAATCCGCGGGCGCGTAGCCACACCCCAGCCGGCCTCGCGCTCCGGCAGCGGGCAGGCAGCCCGGCGCCCACCGAACTTTCGGTTACGGCGAGCATCGGAGTGGCCAGCTCCAGCAACGGGAGTTTTTCGATTGACGAGGTGGTCGAAGCAGCCGATAAGGCACTCTACCGCGCCAAAGCTGGAGGCCGCAACCGGATCGAGACAGCTTGCTCTCCGCGGCGGCGAAGCCGCAGCAAAGCCGCGGGCGGCTAGGTGGTCTACAAATATCGGGACACGTCTCGGCGAAGTGGCGACGCCAATCAACGGAGGAACGTCGAGCCCGGACCATCCCTTCAGGGCGGGAACGGTGACGGTGCCGGGCTCGTGCGTTTTCGCAAGCACCACAGGCCGTGCGGTCAGCCCGCAGTAGTAGGTGGGATAGAGTTTCTCCGTCCACTCCCCGCGCAGGCCGGACACTTCAATCGGATAAACGCAATGCCCTCGGACCCACCACTGCTGTCCACGGGCTTAGCAACATATCCGGTACCGCCGCAACGCGGGCAGTCCATCGGATCCACTTATCCCCCTAAGTTGCCATTGAGTTTTTCACCAAACTTGGTTGGCCGCGCGAAAAAGTGAATTGTGTTACGAAACCCGAACATGCTCGCAGGTTCGACTCCCCGGATAGGGCGCGAGGACGGGTTAATTCCTGGCAGAGACCAAGCGCGGGAACCGCGCAAACTTTTCAAAGCACAGCCGAACACCGTCGCCGGCTCTTCCAGGCATCGGGCTAAGTGCCAGCGATCAGGTCCACCCCGAGCGTAGCGAGCGTGATGTCCTCATTCGACGACAAGCCGCTTACCGCGACAGATCCAACCACCTCGCCATCTTTCCAGACCGGAATTCCACCGCCCCAGCCGACATATTTCGGATCGCCGTAGTAGGCGATGTCGTGGCCTTTTTCCGGATGCCGGACCTTGTCGCCGATGTCTTTGGTGGGCTTGCCCTCGCGGGCGGCGGTCCACGCTTTATTCATGGCGACAACGATGGACGAGACGGGGGCGCCATCCATGCGGGCGAAGCAGAGGAGGTCGCCGTGAGAATCTGCGACAGCGACAACTACAGGCTTTTGCAATTGCGAAGCTTTTTCGACGATGAGGTCGAGGGCGCGGCGGGCTTCGGAGTAGTCGAGGGTGTGGAGGGTTCGCATGGATGACAAGAATACAACGGTTGGATGAGCGGGGCGCAACTCAGGCAAGCGAACAACTCGTTTGAGGGGAAAAATGTAGGCGGGAAAGTTTACTTTCCCGCCTACCGATGTTCCCGCTTAAGTTCAGAAAATGAACTTCAATCCGAACTGGACGATGCGGAAGGTGCTATTCACCGTGTTGGTGACCGCTCCAAAGGTTGAGCTGGTTTCGACTGAGTTAGGCGGCCCGAACTGAGGGTGATTGAACAGATCGAAGAACTCGGCGCGGAACTCCATGTTTAGCCGCTCCATGATCGTCGTCCTCTTGAACACCGCGAAGTCGAAATTAACAACTCCTTGCTGGCGCATGGATGCATCCACGCGCGGTTCGTTGCCAAAGGTCCAAGGGTTGTTCGGAGTCGCATCTGAGCCTCCAAAGTTTCCGCTGGGCGCGGTAAAGCAAGCGGTGTTGAACCATGTAGTCTGTTCCTTGTGGAGAGAACTCCCACCCACGCTTTTATCGCACCCTGGTACGTAATCGGGCCGAAGAGTACCGATCCCCAGGCCTGCTTCGGTGAGGGCATCACCGCCACCCCAACTTACCTTCACGGGGAAGCCGCGCTGGAATGTGCTGATACCATCGAAGCCCCAGCCGGAGACTGCCGCATTGGCAAAGCCACTCACGTTGGAAAGGAACTTCTTGCCGTGTCCAAAAGGCAGATCGAGCACGTAACTGACCACCAGGCGCTGCGGAATATCTTGCGAGGAGAGAGACCGTTCTCCCGCGAGGTTGTTCCAATCCTGGACCGCTCCCACTCCGCCTGTTGTCCCACCTTCTAACCATGAGGTCAGGGTGTCCGTGTTCGACATCAGTTTGGAGTTCGTGTAGGAGACCAGCACGGTTCCGCCGCCCTGGAAGCGACGGGTTACGGTTGCCTGCAAGGCGTTGTAACTACTTTCGCAGCAACCGAAAGCGTTCAGGTTGAGACCGGAATACTGTGGGTAGGGCCGGTTGAGTTGGCCGTTGATTAGGTTCCCTGGTCCCAGCGCGCCCGGTAGGTTTTGGCTGAATGGGTAGGCACCGGTGAAGGGCTGGGCAACGGTTACGGCAGCTTCGCCGCCAGCAGCATATTGACTGGCCGATTGTGTGATGAAGCTGTCCGGGATTTGATTAATGTTGGTGTTCGATTGCTCCAGGTGCACGCCGTGCGAACCGGCAAAAGCAACGTCTGCGAAGAAGCCAGCCGGCAATTGGCGCTGGATGTCAAAATTGTACTGTTCGAGATACCCGTACTTCTGAACTGTGTAACCGGTATCGGAGAAGTTGTTCTGCGTCAGGGCGTACTGCGAGACATTTGGCTGTGGGTTACGGCCGGCCACCGCTGTAATGTTGTTCGCGCCTACCGTTGGAACCCCGCCGACATACGACCCCTGATTAAACGGCCCTGCGCCAGCGCAGACCAGCGTGCCACCGCCGAGCGTGGGCTCAGCGCAGGTGTTGGCGTTGAGCGAGGCAGCGGGAGAGACACCGTGGTTGTTGGTGTTGTAGAAATTCGAGGTAGCGGCGTTAAGGATGTCGTTGTAGGGGTTGGCGTTGAACGACACGTAATTGGGGATGAAGAAAATCCCGTAGCCACCACGAATCACAGTCTTGGAGTCCACAGCGTAGGCGAATCCAAGTCGCGGCAGCACTTCTTTGTAGGAGAGCGGCAGGTTATTCCGGCTGGTGTTAGCGCCATTGCCGACCAGAAAGACATCGCCCGGGCAAGCACTTCCCGCCACGCCGCCGCATCCGGTCACGGAAGAGTTCGTTACGGAGGGGTTAAAGTAGCTCATCTTGTCGTAGCGTTCCGACCATGGGCCTTGCAGTTCGTAACGAACGCCCAAGTTCAAGGTTAGCTTGGGGGTCGCATGCCAGGTATCACCAAAGTAAAAGGCGCGGTAAGTCTGTTTACCGGAAATCGGCCCTGAAATGACCAGTGAACCGGTGGTCTGGTTGCCGAACGCGGCGCCTACTCCGTTGCCGTAGCCGAGAAGGAAGTCGGCGAAATCTTCGCCGTTACCCGCGCCAGCACCCTGCACGTTGCCCGTCCCCACAGTGCCGGGTACGGCCGAGGTCCATGACCCGGCGAAGGAAATCAACCCTCCGCCCGTGTTGGTTTGCAGGTAGTCATCGTAACCCTCTTCGAGTTGCAGGCCCCAAACGAAATTGTGGTGGCCGCGGATCATGGTTACCTGGGGCGAAACATTGAACTGAGTATTGAGGTCGTCGATCGAGCTTTGCCCCTGGCTGCAACTCACCAGGGAATCATTCTGGGCAAAGCAAGGAGTTAACGGTGTGCGCTCAATGGACGGCACTAAAGCGTTGTAGGCGGCCGGCCAGCCTTCCTGGGTTACATCGAAATCGTCATTGACGGGGGCTCGCAGATAGTGGAACCGGCTGATGCTGGCGTTAAGATTGAAGATGGTGTTGGAGCTGATGGCAAAGTTATATCCGAGGGCCACGCTCTTGCTGTTTGTTTTTTCCGCACAACGGTCTACGCAGAGGCCGGTTTTGAAAGGATCCTGGGACAGGCTGAGCAGCTTCCAATAGGTGAAGCGGCCGAAAAGAGTCTGCCGACTGCTGATCGTCTGGTCGGCACGGGCCACATACTCGTCCGTATCCCCGCCGGTACTGCCCGACTGGAGAAAGTTAAGAACGGTTCCGTTGGTGGTCGGATCGGCGATTAGCTTATTCAAGAGGAAGGCGGAGGTTGGATTGATCTGATTGCCGACGCCCGGGGCATTCGTCTGGCAATATGTCGTGAGATCCGCGATGCAGTTGAAGGGGAACGGCGAACGTGTCGACGTAAGCGAGGTCGCGGTCAGCGGGTTGTAGATCTGGTGGACGGTGCCGCCGCCGTCATTGCAAAGCCCGGCTCCGTTGAAGCCGCTGAGGCAAAGGTCGGAGAAGTCGCCCTGCCGCTCCTGCAGGGTGGGAACCGTGGTATTAAACGGCGTACCCTGCCGCAGGCGGAACCCTTCATAACTGCCGAAGACGAAAGTCTTGTTCTTGATAATCGCTCCGCCAACCGCGGCGCCAAACTGGTTCTGGACGAACGGAACCGGGGTGTTCGCAGTGCCGGCGTCGAGTTCCTCAACCTTGTTGAAAAATTCGTTGGTGTTCAGAGCTTTATTACGCAGATATTCGTAACCTTCGCCGTGCCAGGTGTTGGTTCCACTCTTGGTGGCCATGTTGATTACACCACCGGCAAACTTACCCCACTCCGGACCGAGGTTGTTATCCTGAACCTTAAATTCCGAAATCGAGTCCTGGGTCGGAACCAGGAACGGCAGGTTGATGTAGCCGATGTTGAGGGGTTGACCATCTAGGTACTCCGCGCCCTCATTTGCGAAGGCGCCGCCGATCTGGTAGTTGGCGAAGTCGAAAGGATTCTTGCCCACGACGTTCCCTTGCGTGCTGCCTTGCGGGATTACCGAAGGAGTGATCGTCGTGAGGTTGAAGATGTTGCGACCGTTCAGCGGCAGTTCATTGGCTTCGCGCTGATCGACCACGGTTCCGAGCGAGGAACTCTCGGTCTGCAGCAGCGGAGTTTCCGACGTCACTTCGACGACCTGGCTGACTTCGCCGACCTGCAGCGCGGCATCGACCCGCGTGCTCTGCTGCACATCCACCGTGACATCATTGCGAACAAAGTGCTTGAACCCCTGCTTTTCCACGTCAATCTTGTACGTGCCGGGCAATAAATTCACAAAAGTAAAGAGCCCGTCACTGCCGCTGGATTGGGTGCGCTTTTCCGACGTGCCGACATTGGTCAGGGTCACGTTAGCATCCGCAATTGAAGCTCCCGACGCATCGGTGACCGCGCCGGCGATCGAGCCGTATGTGTTCTGGCCGTAAAGAGAGAGGGTGGCCGAAAGAAACAAGCCTATCGACAAAAACAGGACCCACAGAATGCGACGTGGCATAGATGGCTCTTTCCGGTGCAGAATTTCCTGGAATGTTATCGCGCCCCGGATTCTTGAATACCTGCACAACCGTTGTCAAGAATAAAATGCACGATTCCCATTTGGATAATCGTTAACCCTCCGAATTGGTGGTATGCTCCCGGTCATGCCCGCGACCATGATGGACATCGCGAGGGACCTCAAGGTCTCAGTGGTGACGGTCTCGAAAGTCCTGCGAAACCAAGGCCGAATCAGCGAGGCAACGCGCAAGCGGGTGCTACGGCGCGCCAAAGAGCTCCATTATCAGATGAATTGGGTGGCACGAAGTCTGGTGACCCGGCGTACCTACACCATTGGGTTGCTCCTGCCGGAATTCGCCCATCCCTTCTTCGCCGAGATTGCGCGCGCCGTGGCTCGGACGGTGCGGCCACACGGCTATCATGTTGTAATCTCATCGTTTGAGGAGAATCCTGAGTTGGAGGCGAGCGAAGCCGAATCCCTGCTGGCTCGCCAAGTGGATGGATTAATTATCGCTTCCTCCCAGCCCCCGCGACATCTGACGATGTTCAAGAAGGTGAAAGAGAGGAGCACGCCGTATGTTCTGATCGACCGTCCTATCCGTGGTTTGCAGGCGTGCTTTGTGGGAGTGGACAACCGGGCGATCGGCAAGTTGGCAACCGAGCATTTGATCGAGCGCGGGTGCAGCCTCATCGGCCACCTGCGCGGTCCCGAAGTGGGAATCGGCGACGAAAGATTCGAAGGCTATCGCCGAGCGATATCGAAAGCTGGACTTCGCTACGATTCCCGCTACGTCGTCGCCGGTGGCCACGGCGACGACACCGGATACGAGGGTATGCGGAGTCTGCTCGAGGTTCGCCCGCTCCTGGATGGAGTCTTCTGCTACAACGATCCGGTCGCTATCGGAGCGATGAGGGCGATTCTAGAGGCGGGACTGAAGCTGCCCGGTGACGTTGCCGTGGTCGGGGCCGGCAATGTTCACTACTCCGACGTGCTGGCTGTGCCGCTGACTACGATCGACCAGGGAACCTGCAAAATCGGAATCATGGCGGCAGAACTTCTGATCGCCAGGATCGGATCGAAGCGCTCCATGCGGCCGCAAAAGATACTGATTCCGCCCAAACTCGTGGAACGGGAATCGACGCGGCGGTAGGCATAAGGGCTCACCGGCCGAGCTGGTTTACTACTATGGTTCGCGTCGCTGGAAACGCAGGCATGGGGAATAACGCTGGGCCGATTGTGCGGAGCGCGAGCGAACGCGATATCCTGCTCGACTGAAGGACCTTTCAAGTTGCTGACCTCTTGGTTGCGCGTATCTTGTATTTTGGCCTTGGTGCTGGCGGGGGAAAGCCCCGCGTCTCCGGTTTTCGACGTCATAGTGCCACGCGGCCTTGATTTCACCCTGCAGAATTCTCCTACTCCGCAAAAATATCTGATCGAGACCATGCCCGGGGGCGTAGCTCTGCTCGACTACAACCACGACGGACTGCTGGACATTTTTTTCGTGAACGGCGGGCATGTCAGCAACCCGATGCAGACTCCGGAGAATTTCGATCGTCACGATTCGAAGTATTGGAATCGCCTGTACCGCCAGAATAAAGATGGGAGTTTTACCGATGTGACGGAGCAAGCGGGACTGGCAAATGTCGCTAACGGGAACTACGGCATGGGAGTTGCCGTAGGCGACTACGATAACGACGGCTACCCCGATCTTTATGTCACGAATTACGGAAAGAACATTCTGTATCACAACAACGGAGATGGGACTTTCACCGATGTCACGGAGAAAGCAGGAGTTGCTGGGGGTGGTTGGTCGGAATCAGCCGGATTTGTTGACTACGATAACGACGGGAAGCTCGATCTTTTCGTGACCCGTTACATGGATTGGGATGCAAAACATAATAAAGATTGTGGCGGCAACTACCATACTTATTGTCCGCCGGAAGAGTTCCCTGCTACCACCAACATTCTTTATCACAACAACGGCGATGGAACCTTCACCGATGTGAGCCAGCGCTCCGGCATCGCGGCCAAGAAGGGACGGGCGTTGGGAGTAGGATTCGCGGACTATGATGGCGACGGATTCACTGACATATTTATAGCCAACGATGGGATGCAGCAGTATCTGTATCACAACAATGGAAACGGCACTTTCAGCGAAGTTGGGCTCGAAGCGGGCGCGGCGCTTTCCGAGGACGGGCGGCGGATGTCGGGCATGGGTGTAGTTTTCCAAGACTACGATAACGATAGCCGGCCCGACATTATGGTGACTTTGCTGCCGCGGGAGATTTACGGCGTCTACCACAACGATGGCGATGGTGCGTTCACCTACCGCAGTCTCGAGACCGGACTGGGGACGCTCACGAGTGGAAGTTCAGGCTGGAGCTTTGGCCTGGAGGACTTCGACAATGACGGATGGAAAGATCTGTTCGTCGCGCAAGCGCATGTGTTGGACAACGTCGAGGAAATCGATCCTTCTCTTCACTATCTTCAGTTACCGCTGCTGGCCTTGAATCACAATGGACGATTCGAGAGCGTCAATTCAGGAAGTACGGTGCCGGTGGCCGCGCGTGGAGCCGCGTTCGGCGACCTTAATAATGATGGCTGGCAGGATGTGGTGGTAACCACTCTGGGCGGCCATCCCCAGGTGTTTATGAATCGCGGTGGCAAGGCGCACTGGCTCACCATTACTCTGCGTGGCACGCGCAGCAACCGGGATGGATTCGGCGCGAAGGTGCGGGTGAATGGACAGACACGATTTGCGACGTCCACCTGCGGCTACCTTTCAGCCAGCGACAAACGTCTGCATTTCGGGCTAGGCACGGCGGACAAAGCGAAAGTGGACGTCGCCTGGCCCTCGGGCCTACACCAAACCTTGAACGATGTTCACGCCGACCAGTTCCTAGAGGTGCGTGAACCGGAGAAGCCGTGATCCGCGTAACCTTATTATCCCTATTATCCCTTTGGTTGGCCTGGCAGACCGCTTCCCCGCAGGCGGCCGAGCACATGCAAGCGGGAATTGCGGCTGATAAGGAGCGGAAGTTCGACGTCGCTGTCACCGAGTTTAGGAAGGTGACGGAACTGGATCCCGCATTCGCGGACGGTTTCATCAGCCTGGGCCAGGCTTACATGGAGAACGGGGACTACGGGTCTGCCATTCCGCCGCTCAAGCATGCATTGGAAATAAACTCAGATTCAATCCCGGCTCACCAGTTGCTCGGCTACGCGCTGCTCTCGCAAGGTTACGCGGGTGAGGCGATTCCACACTTGCAGCGCGCACCGGACAAAACCGCGCTGGGCATCGCGCAAATTCAAGCCGGACAACTCCCGGAGGCGGTAACAAACCTGCAAGCTTCCCTGGCCGCACGGCCCAATGATCCCGATCTTCTTTATTACCTTGGCCGGGCCAGTGGTCTGCTGGCGAAGCAATCGGTTGACACCTTGCTGGCCGCGTATCCTGACTCGGCGCGCGCACACCAGGCCATGGCGGAAAACTACTTCGTGCTGCGCCGCATGCAGGATGCGGAAAAGGAATATCAAGAAGCGTTGCGCCTGCGCCCGGCTCTGCCCGAAGCGCACCTGGCACTCGGCGAGGTGTACGCTGGCGCGTTCCAATGGCCCAAGGCGGAAGAAGAATTTCGAATCCAAGCGAAGCTGCAGCCCGGAAACGCCGAAGCGGCTTATCGACTGGGAGATGCGTTATTGGAACAAGGGAAAGCGCACGAAGCGCGGGCGGAACTGTTGCGCGCCGATCGCTTGCTGCCCGATATGCCGGAGACGCTCTACTCATTAGGGAAAGCAGCTTCGCTCGAGGGTGACGCCCCTGCTGCGGAGAAAGCCTGGACCAAGCTTCTCTCGATCGAAAAGCAGAGTGCGCTGGCGGCGCAAGCGCACTTCGGACTGGCGGGAATCTATCGCAAACAGGGAAAGACAGCTGAGGCAACGCGCGAGATGCAGGAGTTTGAAAAGTTGCAGAACAGTTCTGCTCAGCCGCAACCTGCTGGACAACCAGACTCACCGCACTGAGATTTTTGCTCATCACTTGAGACAGGAGCGCTCTAATATGAAACTGTCGTGCTGGCTTCGCCATCTGTCTGTCACTTTTTTCTGTTCTCTCTGCTGCCTGCTCCTATTTTGTATGACCGTGGTACCACTGCATGCAGCCGAGCCTTCTTCGCGAACTATCGATTCCGGATGGCAGTTCCGGGCCGTTGCCAATACTGATCGAGCCGACGTGAAGCAATGGCATCCAGCGCAGGTTCCAGGAGTAGTTCAAACCGACCTACTGAATAGCAAGCTCATTTCCGATCCGTTCGATCGCGACAATGAATTCCGTCTGCAGTGGATTGGCCTGGCGGACTGGGAATATCAAACTACATTCCAGGTTGATGCAAGCACTCTCAGCCGTGAACACGTCGAACTGCTGTTCGAAGGGTTGGATACATTTGCTGACGTCTACCTGAATGACCAGTCAATTCTTCAAGCCGACAATATGTTCCGGCGCTGGCGTATCCCAGCAAAAACGATCTTGAAGTCTGGGCCGAACACGCTTCGGATCGTATTTCATTCGGCCGTTGAGAAGATGATCCCCTACGCCAAGTCGCAGCCATTCATTTTGCC
>Ga0265762_1000185_pt1 | contig 9796 bp, 7 predicted proteins | sample NZIome_4_FD_200870 | JGI IMG/M metagenome (GOLD analysis project Ga0265762, IMG submission 200870) | Metatranscriptome of rhizosphere microbial communities from Maridalen valley, Oslo, Norway - NZI4 (Metagenome Metatranscriptome) | ecosystem: Host-associated > Plants > Roots > Rhizosphere > Soil ...
GCCGCATCAGAATCGGCTGCGTCTCCGGATCTCCAAACCTGCAATTAAACTCCAGCACCATCGGCCCGCGCGCCGTCATCATCAGCCCGCAGTAAAGCACGCCTTTATATTCCGCGCCCTCCGCCTTCATGCCGTCTACTACAGGGCGGGCGATGTGATGCAGCAGCCAATTCCGCATCGTGTCATCCACGATCTCGGCCGTCGAATAGGCGCCCATGCCGCCCGTATTCAGTCCCGTATCGCCGTCGCCCACGCGCTTGTGATCCTGCGCCGCCACCAGCGGCGCAACCCGTTCTCCATCGCTCACCACCAGAAACGAGAGTTCGTCGCCCTGCAAACATTCTTCCAGCACGACTCGCGACCCGGCCTCTCCCAGCATTTTTCCGCTCAACATTTCCGACGCAACACTCGCCGCTTCCTCCTTGCTCGCCGCGATCACCACCCCCTTGCCCGCCGCCAATCCATCCGCCTTCACCACCACCGGCGCGTGAAAGTGCCCCAACGCGGCTCGCACCTCCTCTACCGAATCACAGATCGCATACGCGGCCGTCGGTATCCGATGCCGCTGCAGGAATTCTTTCGCGAAACTCTTGCTCGATTCCAGCTGCGACGCAGCCTTGGTCGGCCCGAACACCGGCCAGCCTCGTCGCGTGAATTCGTCCACCACGCCCAACATCAGCGGCAGCTCCGGACCCACCACTGTCAAATCTGGCTGCAGTTGCTGCCCCAAGGCCACCATCGAATCCAGACTCTTCAAATCGACGGGCCAGCACTCCGCCTCGTCTGAGATCCCGCCGTTGCCCGGGGCACAGTAAATCTTCGAAACCCGCGCCGACTGCCGCAGCTTCCACACCAGCGCATGCTCCCGCCCCCCACTACCTAGAACCAGGATTTTCATAATCGCGAAAATCAAGGTTAGGGGAGCACAGCAACGCTGTCAAACCCGCAGGTAGAGACAGCCGCCCCCCCGGGGTGTCCGGTCGATTAGAGCTCGATTGTCTTTTGCATGCGCCAGCCCACTCTCGTCGTCCGATCCTCAGTGTTCCTCGGTGCTGCCTGTAACTTTCCGCTCCGCAATTAACTATGCTTAATTCCTCATCGTATAATCTCTCCGATGATCACCGTCTCCAAAGAAGACTATCTCAAAGCCATCCTCGAAGCTGAGAGCGAAGGCGAATCCGTGATCTCCGCCCGCCTGGCGAATTGGCTCAAGGTTTCACCTCCCGCCGTCACCATGGCCGTACGCCGCCTCAAGAAGGACGCCCTGGTCCGCGTCCAGGGCGACGGCCACGTGCGTCTCACCGCCGCCGGCCGCAAGATCGCGCGCCGGCTCACTCTTCGTCATCACCTCATCGAGCGGATGCTGGCCGAACTGTTCGGCATGGAGTGGTGGAAGGTACATGATGAGGCCGAACGCTTGGAGCACGCCGTCTCCCCCGACTTCGAAGCCAAGCTTCTCGCCAAGCTCGGCAAGGGGGGCCTGTGCCCTCACGGCAATATGAGCGAGATGGAAAGCCCCGCCAGCCGCCGTCAGCGCGGCCTGCTCCTCCTCGCGGATGCACAGCCCGGAGTCCCCTACACGGTCAGCGGAATCTATGAGCGCGACCGCCGCCTGCTCGAGTTTCTCGAGGCCCGCGGCATCCGTCCCGCCGCCAAGGTGCGCATCCTCGAGCGCAACTACGACCAAACTCTCACTCTCTCCACCAGTTCCGGCAACGTCTCTCTCGGCCGTGCCGCCGCCGAACGCGTCTGGCTCTCTCCCCCCGACCCCCGTCCCGCCAAGTAACCCCCGTCCTCCTGAGCGTACCGAAAAGCTGCCCCCCGCGAAGCCGAAGCGGGGCCTGTGACTCGCCGGCGCGGCCCCAGGCTTGCTGTTCTCCGGCTTGCGTCGCTGGCCCAGCCGACCTGAGAAAATGTCTTATCCCGTCTTGCTTGCCTCTGCCGCGCCCTTTGCGCCGCCGTGGAAGCCGGACCCTTCCGGGCCGCATCCGGTTCACAGAAAGATGCGGGCATTCGCTCCCGGGCAAACGACTTAACTATAGTTTATTTCTTCGTGTATACTTGCGCTAATCTCTGCTGAGGTTCCGCGCTGAACCAGATCGCCGGAGATTACCCGTGCGCCGCAAATGTTCCGAGCGATGAAGCCGCCCGCCGCCCAAACCGAAGACGACGCGGTTGTAATTACGCATGAAGATGTCGATCGCGCCCACGATCGTTCCCGCGTCTCGGCCGCCCGTGCCCAACCTGGCTTTTCTTCCCGAGCCCGTCTCCTGTGGTTACTGCTTGGCCCCGGCGTCCTGGTCATGCTCGGTGAAAACGACGGTCCGAGCATGCTCTCCTACGCCGCCACCGGCGCCAAGTTCGGTATCGGATTCTTTATCCCCTTCGTGGCTCTCACCTTCTGTATGGCCATCGTCGTCCAGGAAATGACCGTTCGTCTGGGGGCGGCTACGCATCGCGGCCACGCTGAATTGATCTTTGACCGCTTCGGTCCGTTCTGGGGATGGTTCTCCATGATCGACCTCGGCCTCGGCAACTTCCTCACTCTCATCACCGAGTTCATCGCCATCCGCGCCGGTCTGGGTTTCTTCGGAGTCCGCCCCTGGATCGCCATCCTCATCGCCTTGGTCATCCTTTACGGGGCGCTGATGAGTCACCGCTATTGGACCTGGGAACGCATCACCCTGGCCGCCGCCGCCTTCAACCTGGTCTTCGTGCCGGTAGCGCTTATGACTCACCCCAGCTGGCCTGCGGTCGGCCATGCCTTCATCACCTGGCAACCGCTCCCCGGTTTCAGCAAAGACACACTCCTCATCGTGCTCGCCGATATCGGCGCTACGGTCACGCCCTGGATGCTTTTCTTCCAGCAGAGCGCCACCGTCGACAAGGGCATGACCACCAAAGACATCGGCTTCGGCTTCACCGACACTGTGATCGGCGCCGCCCTTGCTACCGCCGCCGCCATCGCCACGATTCTCGCAACCGCTCCGCTCTTCGCCCATCAGATGACCGCCGATAATTTCGAAGCCGCCCAATTCGCTCAGGCTCTCCAGCCTCTGATCGGCCGCTTCGGCGCATCGTTGTTCGCCCTTGGCATGGTCGAGGCCGGCATCGTCGCCGCCATCACGATCTCTGCCTCTTCGGCATACGCGTTCGGCGAGGTCACCCACAAACCGCACAGCCTCAACCTCCCCATGGGAGAAGGTAAATCGTTCTACGCCGTGCTGACGCTTTGTGCCATGACCGCCGCCGCCATCGTCCTGATCCCCGGCTTGCCGCTGGTGTATGTGGTTCTGGTCGTAAACGTAGTCGCGGTTCTCGCCATGCCACCAGCTCTCGTGTTCCTCTTTATGCTGGTGAACGACCAGGAAATCATGGGGGACTTGGTCAGCCCCCTATGGGCAAACATTCTCTCCGGCGGCGTGGTTTTCCTCCTGACCGCCGCCGGCATCCTGTTCGGCATCAGCATCATCGCCCCCAACCTCTTCGCCGCCTTAGGAGGGAAATAGGCATGAATCCGCGCTCGCAGAGACACCCATGCCGGGACCACCACCCTTGGCTGTCCAGTCGAGCAACGCGCGACGGTTTCTCGCCCTCTTCGCTGCCTGAAATTCCGGCAAGCCTTGACGGTTGTCATTCCGAAGGCCCTTTCCGGCCTGAGGAACCAGGTTTCTGGTGCGGCTCAGCCGATGCCCAGCTCAACCAAGTAGGGAGAACTCCATGATGATGCCGAAAAAAATCGATAATCCCCCGCCGCCGATCTCCTCCGCCGACGAAACTCTCGTTCTCGCCTCCCTCGAGCACGACCAACTCGTCGGAGCCAAGAAGCACCTCATTCCCCGCCGCCACCTCAAAGGCCCGGAACTGCTGGTTCTCTGGTCCCTCCGCATCTATCTCCTGTTCATGATGGCCGTCGTCGCCTACCAAGTCTGGACCGCGGCGCACTAGAAGCGCATGGCTGTCTTTTTTTCGCTATCCATTTCCGTCCTGGAATAATTGAAACGTTCGTTTCATTTATGCTAGCCTCAGAGCGTGAGTCGAACGGCGGATGAAAAGCGCCCCGGCGAATTGTGCACCGCCATCGTCCAATATCTGGTGCGGCATGGCCTCGCGGACCTCTCGCTCCGCCCCCTGGCAAAAGCTGTCGGCTCCAGTCCTCGCGTTTTGCTGTACTACTTCGGCTCAAAAGAGAAAATGGTGGTCAAAGTTCTGGCCGAGATCCGGCAGCGCCAGCGGGCCGCCTATGACCAAATGCAGGCCGACACCTTCGAAGACGCTTGTCGCATCGTGTGGAGACAGATGAGCGCGCCCGATTCCGAACCACTCTTCCGTCTTTTCTTCGAGGCCTACGGAATCGCGTTGCGTCATCCCAAGCTCTACAAAAACTTTCTGCGCTCCACGATCGACGACTGGCTCGACTTCGTCACCGCCCCGCTCCACCCGGAGGGTTACAAGCCCCGGCAGGCGCGCGCCTTCGCCACCGTGGTTCTGGCCGGCCTTCGCGGCTTCATGCTCGACTACTGCGCTACGGGCGACCGCCAGCGTCTAGACCGCGCCGTGGATCTCTGGCTGCGCACGCTGGATCGAATCCTGCTCGATCTCAAGGAGGCCTAGAGGTGCAACCCTCGGAAGCCACAAAGGCAAGGGATCGCATTCCTCTCCCTTGCATCCTGCTGGCGATGGTATCGCTGTTTCCGCCCTCGCTCGCTCCCGCGCAGCCGGTACCCGGATCGATGGACGTTCACTGGAACGCGGGTGCATCCGACTGCGCCGCGACTCCGCAGCCTCCCCTTCAAGTTCACCCCTACAACTCCACAACTTTTATTTTGCGCGAGAACCCATGCTCCACCGCCGAAGCCCCCTTCCTGTATCTGCTGGTGGGCTCATCCAAAGCCCTGCTCATCGATACCGGCGATGTCGTGGAGGCCGGGAAAATGCCGATAGCGCAGACGGTGATGGACCTGCTGCCAGCGCCCCGCACGTCAGATCGCCAATCGAAGATACCGCTGGTTGTCGTGCACACCCACGGTCACCTCGATCATCGCCGCGGCGACTCGCAATTCCAGCCTCTACCCAATGTCGAAGTTGTTCCCACCGACCTCGCTCATATCCGGCAATACTTCAGCTTCTCCGACTGGCCGAACGGTCTTGCTCAAATCGATCTTGGCGATCGCATCGTGGACGTGATTCCGACACCGGGGCATTACCCCTCCCACCTCTCGTATTACGATCGCCAGACCGGACTATTTTTCTCCGGCGATTTCTTCCTGCCCGGACGTCTCATCCTCGATGACGCTGCCGCCGATCTCGCCAGCGCCAACCGGGTTGCCGATTTCATCAGAGAACGTCCCGTCCCCTGCGTCCTCGGTGGTCACATTGAACTCGACTCAAATGGCGAGCAGCTCCCTCTCGGCTCTCACTACCATCCTCACGAGCACAGCCTTCAACTGACCAAGCAGGATCTTCTCGCCTTGCCCGCAATCGTGCGCAGCTTCAATGGCTTCTACACCCAGAATGGCGTCTTCATCCTCTACAGCCAGACCCGAATCCTTCTGGCTCTCGGCTTCTGCTTGATGGTTGTGCTAGTTGGGTTTGCCATGCTGCTTCGCTGGTATCTCCGTCGCCGCCAGCGTGCGAGACGAACGCTCACAGCGCCACATCCCTGAAACTCGACGTATCGATCGTCAGCCGCCGGCGGCGGAGTCGCCCACCAAGCAGGCGACGGGCGACGAACGGCCTGCCCTCTGAGCCTGTCGCAGGGAACGATGCAACTCGGCTCGTTGCACAAACTGCACAAACTTCTCCCCCTACGCAATCCGCGCCAAAACGACTAAACTAATAGGTTCCGAATTCATTGCAGCCCGCCATGCGGCGCCAGCCGTCTCGCGGCATCTTTCATCAGGAAGGCCATCATGTCCCTGAACAGCTTCAACGCCCGTTCCGTTCTCAAAGTCGGCAACAAGGAATATGAAATCTACCGCCTGGACGTCCTCGACCAGCAAGGCATCTCCACCCAACATCTTCCCTACTCTCTCCGCATTCTGCTGGAGAATCTTCTCCGCACCGAAGACGGACGCAACGTCAAGAAAGAGGACATCCGCGCCTTCGCCGCCTGGAACAAGCATTCCAAGCCCGAAAAAGAGATCGCCTTCACTCCCAGCCGCGTCCTGCTTCAGGATTTCACCGGCGTCCCCTGCGTCGTCGACCTTGCTGCCATGCGCGATGCCATGCAGCAACTGGGGGGCGATCCCTCTCTCATCAATCCTCTGCAGCCCGTCGAATTAGTGATCGATCACTCCGTCCAGGTCGACGAGTTCGGCACCACCAGCGCATTCGACATGAACGCCCTCCTCGAATTCCAGCGCAACAAGGAACGCTACTCCTTCCTCCGCTGGGGCCAAACTGGATTCCGCAACCTCGCCATCGTCCCTCCCGACACCGGCATCGTCCACCAGGTCAATCTCGAATACCTCGCCCGCGTAGTCTTCGTGCGCGAAGCTGACGGGCGGCGCACCGCCTTCCCCGACACCCTGGTAGGAACAGACAGTCATACCACCATGATTAACGGCCTTGGCGTTCTCGGATGGGGCGTCGGCGGCATCGAAGCCGAAGCCGCCATGCTCGGCCAGCCCGTCTCTATGCTGATTCCGCTGGTGGTTGGCGTGAAGCTCACCGGACGCCTCCGCGAAGGCGCAACCGCTACCGATCTCGTGCTCACCATCACCGAAATGCTCCGCCAGCATGGCGTCGTGGGAAAATTTGTTGAATACTTTGGCCCCGGCCTGCGCGATCTGCCGCTCGCCGATCGGGCCACCATCGCCAACATGTCGCCCGAGTACGGCGCCACCTGCGGCATCTTCCCGGTCGATAAAGAGAGCCTGAAATATCTGAAACTCAGCGGCCGCACTGCCGAACAAATCGCGCTGGTCGAAGCCTACTGCCGCGAGCAAGGAATGTTCCACGACGACAAAACTTCCGAAGCCGAATACTCCGAACTCCTCGCCCTCGATCTCGCCACGGTGGAACCCAGCATCGCCGGCCCCAAGCGCCCGCAGGATCGCGTCGTCCTCTCCCAGGCCGGAGACTCTTTTCGGAAGGCACTGCCCTCGCTGATCAAGCCGCAGTCCGCGGCGGCCACCGCTTCAGCGACCGCAGTTCAAATCGCGAAGGCCGGGAGTTCCGCAAACTGGGAGCAGGAAGGTGGTAGCCCCGCCGCCATCGGCGTCGAAGATCCCAACGTCCACGAGCACGTTCCCGCAACCGTGAAGAACTCACTCAAACACGGCAGCGTAGTCATCGCCGCCATCACCTCCTGCACCAACACTTCGAATCCCTCGGTGATGATCGGCGCTGGCCTGCTCGCCAAGAAAGCTGTCGAAAAAGGTCTCACGATTCCGCCTTGGGTCAAGACGTCGCTCGCCCCCGGCTCCAAAGTCGTCCGCGATTATCTCGAGAACGCCGGCCTCACGCCCTATCTCGAAAAACTAAAATTCCACATCGTCGGTTACGGCTGCACCACCTGCATCGGCAACTCCGGACCGCTGCCCGCCGAAGTTTCCCAAGCCATCGACGAAAAAGATCTCGTCGTCGCCAGCGTGCTCTCCGGCAATCGCAACTTCGAAGGCCGCATCAACTCCGAGGTCCGCGCTAACTATTTAATGTCGCCTCCACTGGTCGTCGCCTTCGCCCTGGCCGGCCGCATCGACACCGATCTCCGCAAAGACGCCATCGGCAAGGACAAAGAGGGCAAGTCCGTCTACCTCGCCGATATCTGGCCCACCCAGCGTGAAGTCGAAGAGGCCGTCGACCACTCCGTCACCGCGGAAATGTTTGCCAAGAGTTATGCCGAGGTTTTCGCCGGAGACGATCGCTGGCGCGGCCTGTCCATCCCCAAAGGTCAGACCTACGCCTGGGAGAAAGACTCCACTTACATCCGCCGGGCTCCCTACTTCGACGAGATGAAGCTCAAGCCTTCGCCTGTCGAAGAACTGAAAGGCGCGCGCGTTCTCGCCGTCCTTGGCGACAGCGTCACCACCGACCACATTTCTCCCGCCGGCTCCATCAAGAAAGACGGCCCGGCCGGAAAATATCTGCAAGAACACGGCGTCAAGCCCGCCGACTTCAACTCCTATGGCTCGCGCCGCGGCAATCACGAAGTCATGGTCCGCGGCACCTTCGCCAACGTCCGCCTGCGCAACAAACTGGTCAACGTCGAAGGCGGCTTCACTCGCCACTTGCCCACCGACCAGGAAATGTCGATTTTCGACGCTTCCCAGAGATATCAGGCCGACCGCACTCCCCTCATCATCCTCGCCGGCAAAGAGTACGGCTCCGGTTCCTCTCGCGACTGGGCCGCCAAAGGCCCGCGTCTCCTCGGCGTCCACGCCGTCATCGCCGAAAGCTACGAGCGCATCCATCGCTCCAATCTCGTAGGCATGGGGATCCTCCCGCTGCAGTTTGAGCCCGGACAAAATGCCGAAGCTCTCAAGCTAACCGGCGAGGAGGTCTTCGAAATCACCGGCATCCGCAAACTGATCGATCATTACGCCGCCGGTCAGAAAGTCAAAGTCCGCGCCAAAGCCAAGGGCGGGGTGATAGAGTTCGACGCCCTGGTGCGCATCGATACCCCGCAAGAGGCGCTCTACTACGCCAACGGTGGAATCCTGCAATACGTGCTGCGGCAGTTGCTGGCCGCAAAGTCGAGCCCGCAGCCGGTTGGCGCCTGAAGCTTCGCGCCGCGAGGATAAGCTTACGCCCCGCGAAACAACGCGAACCCCAGCAGTAACGTGGGACAGCCGCGCTTCAGCGGCGCGTCACAGACACTCCGGTCAGCCGGGTGCCTATGCTTGGTTTCTCGGGGGGAGGGGATTCCACTCTCGTGTCCTGCCTGGGATTTCCTTGTCGACATACTGGGCTGAAGCCCGACTCGCTTCTCACCGCCTATCCCGCCCGTTCGACTTCACCCAGGGCAGGTACTGAAACGCCACTCTTCCACGCTGACCCGCACGGCTTGCATACTGAGAGTGATGAGAATTGAAAGCCCCGTCCTCTCAGGCATCAACCTCCGCCTTGAGCCCCTCGACCGCCGCCACATCGGCGGTCTGGTATCCGCCTCCGCACCCGACCCCTCCCTTTACCAATGGAGCCCCGTGCCGCAGGGCGCGGCCCAAGCCACCACCTATGTCGACATCGGCCTGTCGGGGCGCGATGCCGGCACCGCCGTTCCATTCGCAATCATTAGCCAGACCGATGGTGCCATCATCGGCTCGACGCGCTTCTGGAACATCGAGCGCTGGTCGTGGCCGCCTGGACATGAGCGCCACGGCCGTCACCTCCCGGACGCCTGTGAGATCGGCTACACTTGGTTTACCCGCTCCGCCATCCGAACCGCAGCCAACACCGAAGCCAAGCTGCTCATGCTGACGCACGCCTTCGAAACCTGGCAGGTGCTGCGCGTCTGCTTTCACACCGACGCGCGCAACCATCGCTCCCGCGCCGCCCTCGAACGCATCGGCGCAAAGTGCGAAGGCATTCTGCGCGCCCACCGCATGGCCGCCGACTTTATCCCCCGCGATTCGGTCCGTTATTCCATCGTCGCCGCCGAGTGGCCAGAGGTAAAGCAACAATTAACCGACCGCCTCCATCATCGCCCGTGAACGGTGTTCCGTCCTTGGTCTCTCGGTTCTTGGGAGAGACAGGGAGGGGTCTTGGTTAGGTGGAGCGGACACTCCTGTCCGCCGTCTTTGATCTTGTGTCTGCTCCATGGGGTACCCGACCTGGATTCCGGGTTTCGCCA
>Ga0265762_1000186_pt1 | contig 9795 bp, 5 predicted proteins | sample NZIome_4_FD_200870 | JGI IMG/M metagenome (GOLD analysis project Ga0265762, IMG submission 200870) | Metatranscriptome of rhizosphere microbial communities from Maridalen valley, Oslo, Norway - NZI4 (Metagenome Metatranscriptome) | ecosystem: Host-associated > Plants > Roots > Rhizosphere > Soil ...
CACATATCGAGTGGAACCACAGCTTCTACGCCCTTCAACCCGACGTCGCCCATTGAGTTGTCCATCGGACCCGATTTACCCTGTCTAAATACGTCCGGAGTAGCCCCCGACGTATTCTGCTCAGGTCAAGGTTTTTTGGCTCCGCAGTCAACTCCTCAGTCTGACCACCAGGTCAAGTATGACGGAGGAAAGGCGATCGGTTCGCACATCCTGCGTTACGGCGGTGGAGTCAATCATCTACACGGTGGAGGCTTTGCCGGTTTTCTGGCCGATGGTCCTGCCGTCAACGCCAGCGCCTCCGCTTGCACCGGCATCTGTTTAACCTTGCCGGGCGGGGCTGGGAACGCGCTGAACTACCCCGCCCAGAACGTGCTTTTGGGCAACGGGCAAGGGTACGAAACAGAAAACCCTTCCTTTGGATTTCCTTTTGGGGGATTAGGGCCGGACAATCGCATCTCCTTCTACCTAGGCGATTCCTGGAAGATAAGACCGAACTTAACCGTTTCCTATGGGCTGCGCTACGTGAGGGACACGGGACGAACAGATAACGATCTCGCTCCGATCCCGGCTTTGAATGCATACAACAACCAGTTTTATTCCGGCTTGGGAGATCGCGTGAATCAACCGAACAAGAACTTCGCTCCCCAGCTGGGCTTGGCGTGGGACCCGGCGGGTAACGGAAAGACAGTAATACGTGGCGGAATTGGTTTGTTCTACGAGAATGCGATCTGGAACAATGTTCTTTTTGACCGGCCGGGGCGGCTCCAAAAGGGCAGCTTTCTGAATCTGCAGCCTGCCTGTGGAAATGGTCAGCCCCAGCCATTGCCATTTACCACCTCCATCAATCTCGCTGCCGTGTGCGGCGCGCCGATCGGGCAGGTTCAGTCCCAGCTGGCGGCACTCGAGGGCGAGTTTCAGGCCACAGCTGGGGGAGCCACCCTCGGGCCCAATCCTACATACATCGGTACAACAAGTGATACCGGGCCAAACGGAGACGGTATCAACCTGTTCGCCCCCGACTACAAGACGCCGCGCTCGGTCCAGATCAATTTCGGGGTCCAGCGCGAGCTTCGCAAGGGCATGGTACTAACCGCGGACTATCTCCGCAACGTCTCCACTCACACTCTGCTGGCAGTGGACACGAACCACGTCGGCGATGCCCGCTTCCTGAATATGTCTGCAGCAACGGCGGCCATCGCAACCACGTTGAGGAATTGCGGGGTTACCTCGATAAGCGCTGCTACCGTGCTCTGCCCTACCAGCCCCGTCGCGCTGCAGGCGGGCACCCCCTATAGTCCGCGACCGGCTACCATTGTAGATTTTGCCGAGAATGGACTGGACTCAGGTTACTCACTCTGCGGCGGACAAGCATGTCCGAACGCCGCTTTCGGGGGCGTAAACAACGGTGCCACCGGCGGGAATCAGATGCTGTTCCCGATCGGGCGTTCCCTCCTCAACGCGCTGCAGCTTTCCTTGAAAGAAGACATTCACAATCCGATGAAGGGAATCCACTACCTGAACCTTCAGGTGTCTTATCAGCTCTCCAGATATGACTCGATGGCGGCCGACAGCGACTTCATCAACAGCGCATGGGACTATGCTGACCCTAACAAGTTCTTCGGACCAAACGGACTGGATCGCACGCACCAACTCTCCTTTGGTGGCATCGTAGACCTACCGGCGCACTTTCAAACCAGCTTGATCGGGCACTTCTATAGTGCCCTGCCAACCACCATGACACTCGCCCCCACGGGTCAGCCTGGCGGCATGTTTGTTACCGGGGCATATGGAGACGGCACGGGCGACGGCTATGCCTCAAATGGCTCGAACGGCAACAGCGGAGCGATTCTCCCGGGAACGAACCTGGGCTCGTTCGGGCGCGGTGTTAACGGATCTGACATCAACGACGTTATCAACAGTTATAACCAGAATTACGCCGGAAAACCTACCCCCTCCGGGCAGACGCTCATCAGCGCGGGACTGTTCACGGCAGGTCAATTGAGTGCGCTCGGAGCCGTGATGCCCCTGGTGAATCTAGCGCCCCCCAACGAGGCGAACAATGGCTGGTTGCGGGATCTCGACCTCAACTTGAACTGGAGATACAAGATCAAAGAACGGGTGGAGTTGCAGCCTGGTGTCGGTTTCTTCAACCTGATGAACTTCGCCAACTTCGATCCCCCCAAGAACACAATCAACGGCGTGCTCAGCACCGTGGGACAGACACCCATCTCTGGATTTGTGAATGGGACTGCCGGCGAGCAGCCGAACAATCTCCGGGTCGGTCTGGGCTCGGGCGTCTTTGGTACGGGCGCTCCCCGAGTGCTCGAGTTTTCGCTGAAGCTTGATTTCTAAGTGCACCTGAGGGGGCCGGGCGTCGGCCGCGCCGCCCGGTTCTCGCGGGAAAACTGGCTTCGATCGAAAGAGGGAACAGAGTCTTGAAGTCGTCCTGACGCCGGAAGAATCCGCCGAAGCTCATGGGAAAGTAGGTCCGAGTATGAGGACCGCTGTTTGAGATGTTCGTTGGTACCTCTGGCCCGGGAAGGTCACTCGCTATTGATCAGACCGCCGCGTTCAATCTGGACAAAAGCGCTGCTGCCGATCCACGAGTCGGCAAGGAGATGTAGATTCTTTTTGTAAGTACGAGTGACTATATATTTCTTGCCTCCCTTTACCCGCAGCACGTACTCGCCGGTCGACAAGGGCTGGATCTCTTCCACGAAGGCGGCGTTCACCAGAGCCGATCGATGGATCCTGACAAATCCGAACAGACTCAATTTCTCTGCCATGGTTGAAATCGACTCGCGCAGCAGGTACCCGCTCGATTTGTGTTGCAGCAAGACATAGTTACCCTCGGCTTCCACAGCGATGATGTCGGCAGAGTCGATAAATAGAATCTTCTTTTCTGCCTTGATCGCGATCCGAGAAGCCGGCCCTTTCGGGGCAATTTGTAGTTGCGGTGACAGTCCCATCACGATTGCAACTCCTTTTTCCCTCTTCCAGAAATGCAGCACTTCATGGATGGGGAACCTACTTACTCCCTGAACCTGAGAGTCCACTGCCGAATCCACGGGATGAGGGTTTCCCTCTTCAACACCTGAAACCCACACCCAGTCGTGGGGGCCATTGTCACGCGGGACGGTGCGGGCTTCTCCGTATTGCGCGACAACAAGCACGGAACTGGCGAATGCGATGATCTGGAGTGTCCGTCGGACGGCCCGATTGGTATGATGCGGCTATTGCGTCGGAACGTTGCATCTATCGTACCAACCAGTATGTATGTTGTGGTAAGAAGTGTCAACCCTGCGGAGGGGTACAAAGGGTTACACTGAAGGACGGAGAGCGACGTGTACAGGATGCCCCCCTTCGCGGATACGCGCGTGGTGGGACGGCGCGGAGGATGCTCAGGAATGCGCTGGTCAATGGTTTGAAGCCCGTTATGGTTTGAAGCCCGTTATCGACCGCCCTTTTCCGCTGCAGGAAATCGGTGCTGCCTTCAAGTATTACGAGTCCCGAGAACACTTTTGACGAGGTTTGCCTCGAACTTTGACCGCGGTCGACTGCGGGATGCGGCAGGCGCATATGGCTGGGAGCGAGTGCGGTCGAGCGCTGCCTCCGGAAAATGAAAACAGTGCCCCAGGGCGCTCACCGGGAGGAACAATGACAGACATTCTGAGAGATAGACTTGGAGCCCCCAAGCTAGTTGATCGGGACACCTTTCAGGCCGAGCTGGACGCATTGCGGGCTCGAGAGAAGGCGCACACGCACGAGGGTGACGCGATTGCGGCCGCCCGCCGACGGCTCCCCATGGTCGAGGTGGACAGCGCCACCCCGGTCATTGGCGAACGGGGGGCGGTGACACTATTGGACGCGTTCGAGGGACGCCGGATGCTCATTGCCTACTATTTCATGTGGCACACCGGCCACCCTGCGCCGGAGCAGTGCGAGGGGTGCACCTGGGTTACATCGCAGGCCCGAGAGCTGTCCTATGTTCATTCTCGCGGTGTCACCTTCGCCGTGTTTTGCCAAGGCCCGTACGCCGAGAGCACCCGTTACCGTGACTTCATGGGATGGGAGATGCCCTGGTACTCGGCCCGGGACTCGCTCGAAACCCTCTTGGTTGGACGCCGGGTGGGCAGGATGCACATCGTCTGCTACCTGCGACAAGGATCCAATGTCTTCGAAACTTACTGGACGACGAGTCGCGGCGTTGAGGTAATGGATTACAGCTATGCGCTAATGGACCTCACCGTGTACGGACGCCAGGAGCCGTGGGAGGACTCGCCGGCCGGCTGGCCACAACCGTGCACCTACACGCGGACCAGCAGCGGCTCTCCGACTTGGGAACCAGCGTGGCCGGGCGGACGCCCCATCGCCCAGTGGCCGCGGCTCGAAGCCGGACGCTCCGACGACCTGGGCACCACCCCCCGCTCGAGCGTCGGTCCGATGGTGCCCTGATGGCCCGCCCTGGCTAAAGCGTCGCCACTGCCGCTCAACATCAGGGTCGGCGACGCCGCGATGAAAGGGTTCGACGCCCAGAAGATGTGCCAACAACATGGTACGGAACAATTTCGTGAACGGTTGCATATTATTGTGCAATACCCGCCACTTGCACTTTTCTGTGCATCAAGGAAAATAGGTCTCAATCACTTGTTCCATCGCTTGCCGGGTTTCCCGGATTTGCCCCCAGAAGCCGCGCCGCAAATTCCTCGAAACCGTCGATTCGTTTAACCCCAACCTCCTCGCCAACAGCCTGCCCCGACGAACACCTGGCAACAGCGCAATCGACAAGCTTCGACCGATACCCGTGGCGAATCACCGACCAGCGGAGCATGCTTACGACGCGGCGACTGGAAAGAAGATTCGCTCCGCCTCCGGAGAAAAGCAAATCGGCTACGACCGGAACCACAACTCCAATCGACATCGAGAGGCCGAATGGGATTGGCAACCTCGCCTGCGCCGCCGTGCTCGAATATCACCACCATGACAAATCCAACCGGAACGGCGCCAACCGGTTCATCTTGCCTGCCTTTTGAGCAGTTCAGGTCTGGCTGTCACGAGAACACGGTTTCGCCGCCAGTCCGGTCACAGCGATTACCGAAGGCAGCCTGATGCCTCCTAAAATTAAAGCTTACCGCGTGATCTGCCGATAAATGACTCGGGATCAGCTGCGCCAACCGTTCAGGAGTCGCCGGTTGTGGTTAGAACAAGCACCACGAATGGCGTAGCGCGGTAGATATGCATCGGACTGCATCGCGATGACCTCGAAGGTCGAATGCTCTCACAAACCGGGCAAGGATGATTGCCGTTGCCCTTCGGCACCAGGGCAGGCGAGCGCGTGCCCATCTGACCCGGACGACTCCCCGTCTGACGCGCGTGCAGCTCAGGGCTGGGATTGGAGCGCCACTCCGCTTCATAAACAGTTGTTGTTGGGAGTATTTTTTGTAGCCGCACTCCTCATCTCGGACGGATCATCGACAGCCGCTCAAGCTTGGGAAGGGGCCCCACCCTGGTATCTCCCGGTTGGTCTGACTCTGGCCCTGCTGCTGTATGGCGGCAGGCGTTGTGTGCCGCTGGTGTTTCTCGCCAGCATAATCGCAGCCGCAGTGAACTACCACCGGCCGCTCCTCTCTTGGTGCGGAATAGTTGGCGCCATTGCCGTATATCTTGGCTATGTGGCCGCGGCGACGATACTGAGGGAGCGGTGGCCAATCGATCTGAGGTTCGGGACGCTGAGAGACGTTGGGCGATACATCGTCATTTCTTTTGGCGGGGCGATCTTCAGTGCAATGGCGGGAATTCTAACTCTTGTGGGAGACGGCAAGATTCGCCGGTCTGACGCTCTCGGCGCAGCGCTCGGCTGGTGGGTCAGCGATGCGCTTGCCATCATTGGGTTGGCTCCTTTCGCGTTGGTCTACGTAGCTCCAGCCGTGGGTCGCTGGTTGAACTCGGGAAATCGGGCTCGCCTGCCAGCGGCCCGGCGAGGTCTCCCGGCGGTTGAGATCCTCGAAGTGACGACACAATCTGGACTCCTTGCATTCGCCATCTGGCTTGTCTTCGGCTGTTCGGCAGCAACTCCCTATCAACCTCTTTATCTGCTGTTCGTACCGGTCATCTGGATTGCCCTGCGACGTGGTCTGCCAGGAGCGGTACTCACAACCTTCGCCATTGGCGCGGGAATGATGTTCGCGGCAGGGATCACGAAGGCGCAGAGCGGGTCGCTCCCCAAGCTGCAACTTGCCATGTTGGCTTTAGGCCTGACCGGTCTCTGCCTGGGAGCCGTGGTCACCGAGCGCAAGCGGGTCATGCGGGCCATTCGCGAGTCAGAGAAACGCTATCGCCTGTTGTTTGAATGCAACCTGGCGGGTGTCTTTCGTACGACCCTCGCAGGCCGCGTCTTGGAATGCAATCAAGCCACCGCTTCTATGTTGGGTTACGACTCGCCAGAGGACGTCATGGCTCAGCCTTCGGATAGGTTGTTTTACCGCGCTTCAGATCGGGAAGCCTTCCTGACAAGAATCAAGTCCGACAAGAGCATCACAAACCATGAGATGCAATTTCGACGCAAGAACGGTGAGTCCACATGGGTGATGTTGAATGTAAGTCTGGTCAGCGACGATTCAGGTGAGGGCGAGGTTCTGCAGGCCACTCTGGTCGACATCACCGAGCGCAAGGTTGCCGAGGAACGGGTCCAATCCCTGGCCTATTATGACGGTCTGACGGGATTGCCGAATCGCATCCTGCTTCGGGATCGATTGTCAAAGGCCCTGGCGACAGCTCTTCGGCAGGAACACAAAGTTGCCCTTCTTTTCCTTGATCTCGATCGCTTCAAGATCATCAACGACTCACTCGGGCATTCAGTCGGTGATCTCCTTTTACAAGAGGTCGCAGTACGGCTTAACAGCTGTGCGCGTGAGGAGGACACGGTTGCCAGACTCAGTGGGGACGAATTCCTCATCGTGCTCACCAATGTGCGGGACATCCCTGATGTAGCGGTTGCCGCCGAACGATTCATGGATGCAATGACAGCCGGATTCGTCATTCAAGGTCACTCCCTGAGCATTAGTTGCAGCCTGGGCGTCAGCATTTTCCCGGAACACGGGGGGGACAGCGAAACCCTGATCACGAACGCCGATGCCGCCATGTATAGGGCCAAGGAAGCTGGACGGAACACCTTTCAATTGTTTACCGCAGACATGAACTCTCGAGCCGCGGAGCGATTGGCCTTGGAGAATGGCTTGCGGTCGGCACTCGCCAAGAACGAACTCTTTCTCGTCTACCAGCCGCAGATGGACATGGCGAGTGGACGAATCATCGGGTTGGAGGCCCTCCTCCGCTGGCAACACCCGGAATTCGGCCTCGTACCACCCTCTGACTTCATACGGATTGCCGAGAACAGCGGCCTCATTATTCCGATCGGTGAATGGGTACTCAGGACTGCCTGCACTCAGGCCCGGAAATGGCACGATGAAGGACTCAAGGCGATTTCAGTCGCGGTAAATGTGTCGGCGGTGCAGTTTCGCCAGGAGGGTTTCCCGAACACCATCCGCCGAGTGCTGCACGAGACCGGCCTTAACCCGCAACACCTCGAACTGGAACTTACAGAAAGCCTTTTACTATCGAATGTCGATGTGAGTTTCTCGGTTCTTCAGCAGCTGGTGGCCATGGGATTGCGGTTTGCGATTGACGACTTTGGGACTGGCTATTCCAGCCTCAGCTATTTGAAGCGGTTTCCGGTCAGTAAACTAAAGATCGACCGTTCGTTTATTCGAGATATTGCAGTGAATCCTGATGACGCGGCGATCACGACCGCAATCATCAGCATGGCCAAAAGCCTGAATCTCAAAGTGGTGGCAGAAGGCGTCGAGAACGAAGCGCAAATGTCATTTCTACGAGCACATCAGTGTGACGCAGTGCAAGGCTATTACTTCAGCCGACCTTTAGCGGTCGACGACGTTGCCGATAAACTGCGAGCCGACTATTCCGAACCGCGCGTCCAGGCGGAGGTGGGAGCAGTGCGGCAGGCAGGAACAAACAGTCCATGGAGGTCGGTGCGCCCGTAAACTCCCAGATATGGCCGCATAATGTTTTAGAGTTCACACTCTTATCACAGGATGCGTGCGTTTGCGCAAAGACTCAGGTGACATCCTTCGCGGTCCTGGATCTGAGACGCCCGGGCTTTCGCTAAACCGAAATCCATCAGCTGGGCGGCTGCCCGCGTGAGCCTGATGTTGCCCGGCTTAAGATCGCGGTGGACAATGCCTTGCCGATGCGCAAAGGTAAGCGCCTCGGCAAGGGCAATCGCAATCTTCAGGACTTCAGGGAGCGGGAATGGCCCTTTGCGCAATCTTTCGGCCGGGCGTCTCGCCTTCGAGAAACTCCATCCCCAGATACTCGGTTCCGTCCTGTGAGCCGACATCGTAGAGATGGCAGATGTGAGGGGGTTCAACCGCGAGGTGCACGGACTCGAAACCCCTCTTCTGCCTTGTAATACGCGAGGCGGTCAGCGATCTCGGAAGGACCGGCCGGGTGCCACCCGAATGCGAAGCCCTTTTCGCAGCAGCACGGACGTGGGATACATGGACCAGCGTATCGTTGCCGTTGCCGCTGCCGCAGGTGCCAACGGCTCGGCATCTTTGCGGAAGCTGGAGGTCAGGGTATTCTTCTGAGAGGCGAAGTTCTTTTCATTGAGCTTGATGCGAAAGCGCTCAACCCGCTCAAGACCACAAGTATCCATAACGCAGCGCGAAGGGTCGAAAGCTGCGCGACAAACCCGATCAGGGGCGGACCGGCAAGGAAGCCAACATAGCCAGCCGTCGTGACCACGGCGAGGCTGGGACCGGGTGCGCTGCCTTCGATGTTCCCTGCAGCGGCAAACGCATTGGGAATAATCGTGGCCAGACCTGCTCCAGCGCACGTAAATCCCACCAACGCCCAACCGGCATTGCCGAACAACACGACGAAGACAAGCCCTGCGGCGGCCAAAAGAGCCCCGTAACATACGAGGTGGCCGCGTCCAAGCTTCCCAGTGAGATAGTCGCCTGTCAGGCGACCTCCAGCCATAGCGCCTGAGAACACCGCATATCCAAGAGCGGCCAATCCCGGCCCGGTGAGAACCGAAGTACGAAGATAAATCGCGCTCCAATCGGCGATCGCACCTTCAACGAGCATAATCGAAAATGCAAGCAGAGCGAGCGCGCCTAATGGTACGGACCACGTAATCGTGCCTCCGGATGCCACTTTCTCGGCGTCCTCAGGTGCTGAGGGAAGCGGAAGCCAGCTGAATGCGAGTATGGACATTGCGGCCAGTGCTATACCGCCGACCCAGAAGTGAATCCCGGCCGGAACCGCACGTGAAGCAACCAACCCCCCTAACGCAGATCCGGCCATTCCACCCAAGCTGAAGAGGGCATGGAATGACGACATGATGTGACGCTGGTATCGCTTCTCGAGCATCACAGCGTGAGTATTCATCGCTACATCCATCGAACCAGCCATCGCCCCATAGAAAAGAAGCGCGACCGATAGCGTTAGGACCGTATTGGATTCGGCAATCAAGGGCAGTGCAAGGGCAAACGCCAATGTCGACCCAATCACGATGCTCAGACTGCCAAACTTGTGAATGAGCCATCCAGCGGCAGGCATGGCGAAAACGGAACCGATTGCTGCCATCATCAACGACCTGCCCAAAACGGCGGGAGAAAGATGGAGGTGCGCCTGAAAGGCGGGAATCCTCGAAGCCCAGGTTGCGATGATCAGTCCGTGGATCAGAAAGATTAAGGACACGCTCACGCGTAC
>Ga0265762_1000189_pt1 | contig 9705 bp, 9 predicted proteins | sample NZIome_4_FD_200870 | JGI IMG/M metagenome (GOLD analysis project Ga0265762, IMG submission 200870) | Metatranscriptome of rhizosphere microbial communities from Maridalen valley, Oslo, Norway - NZI4 (Metagenome Metatranscriptome) | ecosystem: Host-associated > Plants > Roots > Rhizosphere > Soil ...
CCGTCGTTGTCGTAGTCGAAAAAGCGCAGCCCCCAGCCGGAATGTAAAAGCGTCATGCGCGATAGCCCGTTCGCGTAACTCATGTAGTTAAATGTGCCATCGCGATTGTTCAGGTAGAGGGCGTACATCTGATTTGCGAGATCGTCGACAAGCAAATCCGGAAAACCGTCGTTGTTGTAATCGGCAAAATCCACACCCATGCCTGCGAAGGTGCGGCCGTCGCCGTCGAGCGCCGCCTCCGCAGCCATGCCCACTTCTTCAAATGTGCCGTTGCCTTTGTTGTGAAAAATAAATTCGGGCCAGGAATCGTTGGCAATATAAATGTCGACGTGGCCGTCGCGATCGTAGTCGGCAAGCGCGATTCCCAATCCCTTGGCCGGTTTTGCCAGACCGATCTCTTGTGTGACTTCAGTGAAGTGGCCGTTGCCATCGTTGTGGTAAGCGAGAAGACTGATCGGAGGGAAAACGTCCGGATGGCAATAGACGCGCAGACCGGGCGGCGGAGGCCCGCACCAGATATCGGAGAAATCCCAGTCGATATAACGGACGACAACCAGATCGAGCAGGCCGTCGTTATCGAGATCAACCCACGCAGCGCTGGTTGACCAACCGCTGCCGCCTACGCCGGCGGCTTTAGTCACATCGGTAAAAGTTCCGTTGCCGTTGTTGTGATAGAGACGATTGCCGCCGTACGCGGTCACGAACAAATCTTCATAGCCGTCGTTGTCGTAGTCACCGACGGCAACTCCCATGCCATAGCCAACGCCCTGTAGTCCAGCTTTTTGGGTTACATCTTCGAAAGTTTCGTCGGATTTTTGATGGTAGAGGCGATTCCAATACTCGGGCCCGGTCTTCTGCGGAATCGTTCCCTTGGGCGTAGGGTCGGAAATTGGTGCTCCGTTGGTGACGAAAATATCGAGACGGCCATCGTTATCAAAATCGAACAGAGCCACGCCGGGAGCCATGGTTTCGAGTAGATATTTCCGCGAAGTATGCGGAGCGGCATGTTGGAAGTGCACCCCTGACGCGGCCGTTATATCAGTAAATTTTCCTGGCGTTATCACCGGAGCGTGCGGAGAATTACTAATCTGGGCGCTTGCGAACAGGAGTGCGGCGGTCACGAAAAACGCGGTCGCACATGCCTTGATCCCAAACATAACCATGCACTCTACTATAGTTTTTTCAATGAGAGCGCGGCGGTTCGATCCTTCCCTGCTCATCTTTAGCGAACTTTGCGGAACCTTAGCGAACTTTGCGGTCAAAAGCTGTAAAAACGGTTTATCCGCAAGTTCAAAAGCTCTTGACCGCAATGTTCGCGAAGGTTCCGCAAAGGACGCGAAGAAGAACAAATCGTCCGATTGTCTCGATGCGCAAAACTTACCGGAAAGCGCGAATGGAGCGTATACTAAAGACCTTAACCTCGAAGACCCCAAAACAGCACGTTGCGCCTTCGCGATTGAGAAATTCCCTTGAAAGGCGAGTGACGTGTCAATCTGGAAATCCTCTGGAATCCAGCTACTTGTGCCTAAAGCCATAGTTTTCAGGCAAGCGCCAGGTAGATCGCTGCAACCCGCGATTCCGTCATAGCCCGTAAGAAAACAGGAGATACCGTATGTCTGGAGTGAATGGCGACAAAGCGCGATTTAACCGGCGGCGCAGGCAAAAAATCAGCCGCCGGATCAGTACCAAGGCAATGTTGAAAAACCTGGCTGAAAAAAATCTTGTAGCGCCCGCAGCCGGTGGCAGTTCCAAGGACGAGAAGACCGCCTGACGTTTCCTGCGCTGCTCGTTTCCGGCGCACCACAACCAGTTGCATCTAAAGAAAGAGAACTTTTATGAAAAATCTGTATGTTGGCAATTTGCCCCACAGCACCACCGAACCCGAGTTGCGCGGATTGTTCGAGGCGCACGGCGCCGTTGAGAAGGTCAGCATCGTTACCGACCGCGAAACCGGGCGCGCCCGTGGCTTCGCCTTTGTCGAAATGACGAATGCCGGCGAAGCGGATAAAGCCGTGGCGGCATTGAATGGCAGCGAACTCGGCGGCCGCGCGTTGAAAATCAACGAGGCGAAGCCCAAAACCGATTCGCCGCGCGGCGGAGGCGGTGGCGGCAAGCGTTTTGGCGGCGGTGGCGGAGGCGGGAATCGCGACGACTACCAGGGACACGCGCGCCAACCCCGGGAACCGCGCTGGTAGCCAGCTTTCACCGATGAATTCAGAGCACGACCAGTCAGCCGCTCGGCCTAGCCATGAGCCTGACTGAAGCGCATAGCAGTATCGCTATTGCGAAATTGACGATGGAGGGCAGTATGCCAGGAAGAGGTCGGTCGAGTTTCACCAAACGCCAGAAAGAACATACGCGGCAGCAAAAGCAGCGCGACAAAGCGGAACGCCGCATTCAACGTAAAGACGAACCCGGCAGCTCCACCGGTTCCAGCGAGCTCGATTTGGACGAACTTCAGCGCCACGCTGCCGAGCAGGCTGCTCTGTTTCAAACCGATGACGACCGCGATATTTCGAGTATCCCCCGCGACCCCAGCCCGGGAGTGGATGAATCGTAAAGCGTAAGCATTCATAGAACAATTCAAATCTCAACACAAAGGGCGCATCTTCTGGATGCGCCCTTTGTCATTCTCTGCTTTAAATACCCGTAAGGCTAAGCGAATACCTCGCCCGGCAAACGGGTGAGCGTGCGGCTGGGCAGCGTGTTTTGCACCACGTGCTCCGACCTCCCAGCGTTGGCCCAATCGATCTGCTTGCGTTCGATTTTCAACTTCAAGGCACGCTCGATATGCCGGAGTTCAATGACTTCCCCGCCAGATACCAGGCTCGTCGCCAGACCTTCCGATCCCGCACGTCCTGTCCGTCCCACGCGGTGGATAAAATCCTCCGCCATCTTGGGCAGGTCATAGTTGATCACGTGAGCTACATCGTCGATATGCAAACCACGCGCAGCAACGTCGGTCGCGACCAGTACCTGGAACTTGCCATCCTGAAATCCGCTAAGGGCGCCATTGCGCTGGGACTGCGAGCGGTCGCCATGAATCATGGCTGCCGAAAAACCTTCCCGCACCAGTTCCTTCGCCAGTCGCTCGGTGCCGCGCTTGGTGCGGGCAAAGATTAGAGTCTGACCTTTTTCAGCGTAAAGCAGTTGCCGCAAAACATCTGGTTTTTCCGCCGGACGAACTTCGTAGGCTTGCAGCCTCACGCTCTCGACCGGCTTAAGCACCGAACCGATCGCTACGCGAACCGGGTCGCGCATGGCGTCGTTTACCAGGCCCGCGACGGATTGCTCCATGGTGGCTGAGAAGCACAAGGTTTGCCGGCGTTGCGGCAGGATAGCCAGAATGCGCCTGATCGCTGGTAGAAAACCCATATCGAGCATGCGGTCGGCTTCGTCGAGCACGAGAATTTTGATATCTCGCAGATCGATCAACCGGCGAGTAATGAAGTCCTGAAGACGGCCGGGGGTTGCAATCACCAGGCTGGAACCGCTGCGCACCGCCTGAATCTGATTCTTCTCGGAGACGCCTCCAATGACCAGCGCGGCCTTGGACAATTCCCTTCCGCGCAATTTTTCGTATTCCTCGTTGACTTGAATCGCCAGTTCGCGCGTGGGCAACAAAACCAGCACGCGGGCTTTCTGCGAAGGTTCGCGCTGCAGCATTTCGATCACCGGGATCAGAAACGCCAGCGTTTTGCCGGTTCCGGTTTGCGCCGTCGCCAGCACATCTTTGCCCTCAAGGGCATGTGGTATGGCCTGCCCCTGAATGGGCGTAGGGGTAATGAATTGAGCTGTCGCCAGCCTCTGCTGTAAAGCAGAAGATAACGGTAGTTCCGTAAAACTTGTCATTCGTAATTTTCTTTCTGGAGAGGCCTGAATAGGGCTTGATACACGTGTCGCGAATTCATGCCGCTCGTATGTTTTTAGATTGACGCTGAATAAACGGCGGGCAGGAAAAGCGGAGATGAATCTGACCCAACAGGGTCACCGCGTCACGAGCAAACCGTGGCAGTAGCGTTGATTTGAAGTATAGCACAGGCGGCAAAGTTTAGCTCTGAGCCATAGGCGAAGGTCACTCGAAAGTAACCTGTCATCCCTCCATCGTGGAAACGTCACCGGCGTCGACGCCGGCCTCTTTTGCCTTGAGAAAACGCCGCAGAATCTTGCCCGATCTTGTTTTAGGCAGGGAGGCAACAAACTCCAGCGAGGAAGGGGTGGCAATCGGGCCCAGTTCCCTTCTTACGTGTTCGATCAGTGCGGCGGACAATGTGTCGGATGCGACGTGATCGCTGCGAACCTGCACGAAAACCTTGATGCTCTCGCCTTTCATGACGTCAGGAACACCGATCGCCGCAGCTTCGGCCACGGCGGGATGCGAGACCAGCGCGCTCTCCACCTCGGCGGTGCCGATGCGGTGCCCGGCTACGTTGAGCACATCGTCGTAGCGGCCGAGCACGGCGATGTATCCGTCTTTATCTTTCATGGCGACATCGCCCGTCACATAACAACCGGGAATCACCTGCCAGTCGCGCTCGTAACGCCCCGGATCGCGCCACACTTCGCGGAGCATATGCGGGAACGGCCGCTTCAGCACCAGCCGTCCGCCAACTCCGGGAGGCGCGGATTTTCCGTTTTCGTCCAGCACATCGGCCTCGGCCCCGGGCAACGCCACGCCGACTTTTCCCGGACGCATCGCCATCGACGGCGGCGTTCCCAGTGTCGGGCCGCCCAGTTCCGTCTGCCACCAATTGTCAGTAACGTATCCCCACTTGCCGTCGCCGGCCAGATGAGTTTGCGCCCAGCGCCATGCTTCGGGATTCAACGGCTCGCCCGCGCATGCGATCACGCGCAAAGTGGTCAGGTCATGCGCTGCCGGATAACTCTCGCCATAGCGCATGAACATTCGCAAGGCAGTGGGTGCGGTAAACATCTTGGTCACGCCGTAGCGCTCGACAATCTCCCACGCGACTCCGGGGTTCGGATAGTCGATGGCGCCTTCGCGAAACAGAGTAGTCACACCTGCGCACAGCGGGGCATACACAATGTAAGAGTGGCCCACGACCCAGCCGATGTCGGAGGTGCACCAGAAAATATCGCGGTCGCCGACATCATAGAAATTTTCCAGATGGTAAGTCGTGCCCACCATGTAGCCGCCGTGAACGTGCACCACTCCCTTGGGTTTGCCCGTGGAACCTGAGGTATAGAGAAGGAAGAGCGGATCTTCCGCGTCCATCTCCTCGGCCGGACAATCCGCGGAAAACTTGAGCAAGTCGTTGAAGTCGATCTCGCGCGGCGCACGAAGTTCGACTCCGCCGCGCGAATACACCACAATCTTTTCGACGAACTCCAGGTTGTCAACCGCCTCATCGACAATGGCCTTCAGGGCCACGGTCTTGCCACGGCGAAAGCCGGCATCGCCTGCGATCACGATCTTTGCTTGTGCGTCAGTAATTCGGTCGCGCAGAGCGGTATGTCCCAGCCCGGCATACACCACCGAATGAATCGCTCCCAAACGGGCGCAGGCCAGCATCGCCACCGTGCCTTCAATGGTTAAAGGCATATAGATCACCACGCGGTCGCCCTTTACGACGCCCAGCGACTTCAATCCGTTTGCAAAACGGCAAACCAGCCGGTGGAGCTGTCCGTAGGTGACTATCCGCTCGCTGCCGTCTTCACCCAGCCAGATAAACGCGGCGCGATTGCGGCGCTCCGAGTTGGCATGCCGATCGAGTGCATTGATGGTGATATTCGTCTTGGCACCGGTAAACCATTTGTGATGAACTCCGTCCCACTCGAGCACGTGGTCCCATTTGCGCGACCATGTGAACTTATTCGCGTACTCTCCCCAGAAAGCTTCCGGGGTTTTTCGCGCGCGGGCGCACTCGCCTAACCAGTCTTTTTGCCGGACATTGCTGGCGACGATTACTGGCGCAGGATATTCCTCATCCATGGCTAGCAGGTTCGAGATATTTTCGGGTTTCGCAGCGGTGAGAGCGCTCATGTAGACCTCCCGAGAGCGGCGAGCGAATCGGCTGACGTTCAGTTTGCGCTGTGCGCCAAAGTTCAGCAGTGACCCAAATCACACGGCAATCGTTCGGGCTAGCCAAGTCTGCAAAAAGTACGGGCGGCTGACCGAAGTCGAGCCGCCCCCGCAATCATACCCGAAACATAAACCAGCCGCAGGCCTATGCCACGCCTCTGGCTTTCACAGGCTCTGGCAGCCTGCCGCTGCTGCTGGATGCAAGCGCGGCATTCGACTTCTGCACGGCACGTCTCGCCAGCGGCTTCAGCCACAACAAAGCCATGAACGCGGCAATCAGATCGCATACGATCATGGCCCAGAAGACTTTCGTCCACGAACCAGTCTTCGCAAATAGCCATGCCGCTCCGGGACCCGCAAATGCAGCAGCCAATCCCTTCGCCGTGTACACGATTCCGTAATTGGTAGTGGCCCATTTATTACCGTAAAGGTCGCCGGTAATCGACGGGAACAACGAGAAAATGTTGCCCCAGGCGAAGAAGCAAAGACCGGACAACGCTACGAACCATACCGGCCGGTCCATCAGTTGGAGCAGCGCATACACTGCGACGGCTTCCAGGACGAACGAGATGAAGATCGCATTCTCGCGTCCAATGTGATCTGAAACCCATCCCCAGAATGGACGCGTCAGCCCGTTCAAAACCCGGTCCACGGTGATCGCCAAAACCAGAGCCGTCATGCCCCAGGCAACAACGACTTTGTCAACGTGGTATGAGGCAGCCATAGGATTCAGCTGCGCAGTCACCACCAGACCGCCAAATGCCAGCATCGTCATCATCAGGTAAATGACGTAGAACGAGGGTTGCGCCAGCATTTGCCACGGCGTCATTTCCACCGCCGAGGTGTTGATCTTCGCTTTGATCTTGGCTTCTTTCGCCTTCCAGTCCGGCGGGGTCCATCCCACTGGCGGCTTGGCCATGAAGAGCGACGAAGCTAAAACCACAACGCCCTGGATGCATCCCCACACGATAAACGTGTGCTGATAACCAGACACCTTAAGCATGTCAGCAATCGGAGAAATCGTGGTCGCCGTTCCGATGCCGAAGGCTGCGGCGGTTAAGCCGACGCAAAGACCGCGATGGTCGGGAAACCACTTCAGAGCGTTTCCGATCGCTCCACCGTAGACCACGCCGGCTCCGATGCCGCCCACCCCGTACCAGAAGTAAAGGGCATTCAAAGTCTCCGCGCGGCCCGAACAGATCCAGCCAAGCCCGACCAAAACCGAGCCAATCCCCAGCATGAATCTGGGACCGATCCAATCGACCAAAGCCCCTTCAAAGGGTACGAGCCAGGTTTCCAATGCGACAAAGATGAAAAATGTTACCTGCACCGCCTGCAGCGATACGTGCAAATGCGCCTGAATGGGTTTTGTGAACAAAGTCCAGGCATATTGCAGGTTTGCTATCGCCATCATCGCGATGATGCCGGCAACGAGCTGAACCCAGCGGTTGGGGATACGGGAGGGGTGAATCAGGGAATGTGGGGTAAGGGGAACTTGGGAATTCGAAGATCCAGTCATAGGTCCTGTCTCATCACGGAGCATTAGACTTGCATAAGACCGTTCACCAGACCAAGAAAAATTTGTAGTATATTGGTCTGGTCATCGAACCACTTGCGGGTCGGAATGTACCACTGTTCCAGCTGAGTGTCAAGAGTCTACATTCCAAACGCGGAAGGCGCGTGCAGCGCCCACTGGCAAGCCTATGCAAACTATGGACGAAGGCCTTAGAGCGCAGATTGACACCTACCTGTCGCACCTAGACGGTCTAATCAAACGCGGTCAGCAGCTTCGAGATACGCTGGCTGCCGATCCCACCGACGCCGTAGCCATGACGGCGACCCGCCGTTGGCAGGAAGATTGTGGCGTCACCATAAACCAGCTTTCCGGGGGCAGCAAGGCCCACTGGCTGGCACGATCGTTCAGCCAGGCGTTCCTGATGCGATCCGCAGATGGCAATGCCGCGCAGGGCGCACCACCGGCGGAAATTGTTCAGCAACTGCTCGGAGTGCTGGGACAGGCCGTCGGGTCGCTCACGCAATCGAATGATGGAGCCATTACCGCCGCTTCGAATACCGCGCCTCCTCCCCGGCGCTTTGAATTCGTTCACAATCCTGAAATTCGTCCTGTGCTGGAGCGTGCCTACGCCGACAGCCGCAGTGCGCTCGAACAGGGGGACTACGATCTGGCGTTGGCCACTTCGAGCGGAATCCTTGAGGCGATTGTGACCGACGCGCTGGAGCACAAAGGCTTAGCCGCGCTGGTGGAAACGGGCGCCCCGGCGGAGAAAATTTCTGATTGGTCGTTCGATACCCGCCTTGCCGTCGCTGAGAAGGCAGGATTAATTCGCAGCGGATGCGCGCGCCTGCCGGCGATTGCGCGAACTTATCGCGATCGCATGAACACTGAAGGCGATAGCGTGCCACAGGGGACGGTCTCCGAGAGCGATGCTAAGCGGACCGGGCAGGTGCTGCACGTGATTATGCGGGATTTGGATCCGGGACGGTAGAAGGGTAATTGCCGACGCCGCCGAGTGCTGTGAAGAGAATTCCCAGAATTGGCATCGGCAGTCCATGCCATATAGGGGTCCTTCGACTACGTGAGTCCTTCGCTTCGCGAAGCACTCACTGCGCTCAGGATGACACGACTAACAAGTACGCCTCAATCTTCCAAATCCGCACGAAATACAGGCTGCGAAGGATCGACCGTTCCGTCGATCACTTCTACCAACAGATTTCGATACGCGTTGGTCGCGTCTTCTAAATTGGCGTAGCCGCGCTCACGCTGCAGCGCTCCGCCATCGGCATAGACCAGCGTGAAATAGCGTCCGGACGAGTATTGGATTTCAAGCAGCTTGTCAGGCATGTCGGGATCGCCTTGCTGGCCGAGTACATCCATGAGTGCGACCGTCCACTTGCGGCCTTGTGGGTCGGTGACGGTTTCGCGTTCGACGTACTGCCAGTTATCCAGATTCCAGAGCGGCATTTGCGGTAGAGAATCCTCGGCGGCTAAAGCCTATCGTGCTCTCGGCGCTTACGCGGCGCTCAAGCGCCGCTCTTCACTCGATACCTAAGCCAGCAATTGCGTCAACGCCCGACCGATTTGTGAGCCAGTAAACGGTTTCGGAATCAGCAGAACATTCTCCGCTTTCCGCGAACGCAGACTGGAATCGGCTTCCTCGGGCGTATCACTGACGATCACGATGGGCAATTGCTCGTGGCCGGAATGATGACGAACCGAATCAAAGAGCGCCTCGCTCATCTCGTAGCTTGTGCAATCGAGCACCACGGCTTCGGCCCGGTGCTCATCGATGAGTTCATTCACCATCGCCGTATACCCCTCTGCGAAGACCTCGAATCCGAGATCCCGCAGAGAGAAGGTGAGCAACTCGGCGATCTCCGGCGTGTCATCGATCAACAGAATGCGGCGCAAACCGGCTACTTCTTTGCGGCGGGGCCGGTGCCCGGCAGCCGCGGCTTCTTGCCCTCCGAAGGCTCAAGATCCATCATCCAGATGCGGCCGCCGGCTGTGTAGTAGGCGCGGTTATCGTTTTCGATCATCGCGCCCCAAGCCTCCAGCGTTCGCATGGCGAAGGTGACGCCCTCAAAATTATTGCGGGCGTGGTTGAGCACCTCGTTGGTGTGCCAGTTGTCGGTGAGAATCG
>Ga0265762_1000191_pt1 | contig 9695 bp, 5 predicted proteins | sample NZIome_4_FD_200870 | JGI IMG/M metagenome (GOLD analysis project Ga0265762, IMG submission 200870) | Metatranscriptome of rhizosphere microbial communities from Maridalen valley, Oslo, Norway - NZI4 (Metagenome Metatranscriptome) | ecosystem: Host-associated > Plants > Roots > Rhizosphere > Soil ...
CGCCAGTTCGTCGTCGTCGAGTTCGCTAACCAGTTGGCTGTTCAGCCAATACTCGCCTTTCGTGGGCGTGTCGAGGCAGCCGATGAGGTTCATCAGCGTGGACTTGCCGGAGCCGGAGGGGCCCATGATGGCCACATATTCACCGCGCTCGATGCGCAGGTTGACGCCGCGCAGGGCGTGAACCTGTTGTTCCGAGCCCATATCGTAGGTCTTCCAAAGATCCAGTGCCGCGATCATGCAGGCTTGCGGCGGCGCGGTGACGGGGGCGGACGGCATGCTGATTACTTCGGCGGTAGCCATATTTTTCTCCTGCTCCGGTGCCACTGAGTTCTCCGTGTTTGAATTCGATTCCCTGGGCTCCGTCTGCTATTGCGACCGTGAAACTGTGATTCGAGACCTCTCGTTCGGCACCGGCTTTTCCGTTGGACGGATGAAGCCGGCGGACGTCATGACGATTCCTCGTCCTTCTTCGGAACCGAGTTATCGATCTTCACGCTACTTCCAGAACGCAGTGTGCGCAAAACCTTATAACTGCCGGTAATGACGTCGTCCCCTTCGCGCAGGCCATTTACGACCTCGATGTCGGTGGTGCCCGTAATTCCGGTAGCGACGGGCACGAATTCCGCTTTTTTATTGCGAATGACAAAGACGCCCTGCACGTCCTGCTGCTGATCTTTATTACCGCTGTTACCGCTGTTACCGCTACTGTTCTTGGATTCAGTTTCCCTTGGGGCAGGTGCGGCCGCATGTACAGAGCCCGGGGTCGACTTCTCCAGATCCAACTGGGCCTGGGTGCGAACCGAAAGAGCTTGAATCGGAATGGAAAGAACGCCACTCCGGGCGGCGGTGGTGATCTTGGCCGTGGTCGAGAGGCCGGGGCGCAGGTCTGGTGGAGGGTCGGTCACGGTGACCACGACTTTGAAATCTTTGGCTTCTTCACTGGCGCTCGACTGCTGAGAAGTGGCCACGCCGGTAGAGCGCACGATGGCGTTATCACCGATTTCTGAAACGGTGCCGTGGAAGATTCTTCGGGGAATGGCGTCGATGGTCACTTCGGCGGACTGGCCCAGGTGAACGTTGACGATGTCGGTCTCATCCACTTTCACTTCGGCGGTGATTACGGACATGTCGGCCAGCGTGAGCAGCGTGCTGCCAAGGGCATTTTGTATGCCGATGACCACGGACTCGCCTTCGCGAACCGGTAAGTTGGTGACCACCCCGTCATAGGGAGCGGAGTAGGTGGTTTTCTGCAATACGTCGGCGACCCGGGTGAGATTGGCTCGCGCCTGCGCGACATGCCGGTCGGCGGAGTCTTTCTGAGCCCTGGCCTGGGAGACCCGCGCTCTGGCCTGCACCAGGCCGGCGTCGGCTGTGGCCCACGCGTTCTGGCGGCTATCGAAATCGGACTTTGAGATCAGGCCATCCTTAAAAAGATTTTGCGCGCGATCCCAATCGAGCTTATTGCGCGAGTAGTCGGCTTGGGCGCGCAGCAGGTCGGCGTCAGAGGTCCGGAGCGCCGCATCGGCGGCAACGGCATCCGTTTCGGCGGCCTGCACCGACGCCTGGTTGGCGCTGACGTCTGCCGTGGACTGCACGTTTTCCAGTTGTGCCAGCAATTGGCCCTTCCTTACGTGATCCCCTTCTTTCACGTACAGGTGAGTGATCTTTCCATACGCATTCGCGCCGATGTTGACGTAGGTCTTCGGCTTGATCTCCCCTGACGCGCTCACCACTGACGACAAATCCTGGCGCTGCACCTTCCCGGTCTGCACCGTGACCACGTTCTTGCCGCTCTGATACACGGTGAAGCCGACGATGGCGGCCAACATCACCACTACGCCGACGCCAATCGCGATTTTCTTCCAGGGTTTCATTGGCTCCGTCACCTGTCCGGGCTTGGTGTTTTCAACCCTGGCGCCCACAGTTCGATCCTGGCCAGCCCGGGAGATCGGTCTGACGGACACGTCTTCTGATACGATCCCGCCAACCGGAAAGTTCCATCAAGTGACGTGCTAGCCAGACCTGCCAGGGAAGTCCAAGAGCCCCAGAGGATATCGGACCCGGAACCTGAAATTATAGCTTGCTCACGGCTGGCGTCATAGTCTCAATCCTGAGCCTTGTTGAAGCCGGCTCCGTGGACAGGTTCTCGCTTTGCGCGGGCAACTCGGCGGTGCCGCCGCCGCGTCTAACCAGAGTCGGTCCAGGGCGGGTCAGGCCTTTCTTTTACTGTGACTTAACCTTGCATTCGCTCGATTGGGAGCCTAGAATACTGGACGAAAGCTTTACCGTCGCAGGAGTCCCTCTCATGGTTCGGGTTGTTTTCCGTTATCTCTCGTCTCTTGTCATCTTGTCAGTGGCCGCAGGCTTTGCCGCCCCGGCCAGAGCGCAAAGCGACAAGCCGGCCATTCCCACTCAGACGCCCGCGGGTACGCAATCGGCCCCGGCGGCAACCACCGACCCGCAAGCCCAACCTGCCGACGACGCCGATCCGCTTAAGCGCAAACCCAATGAGAAACAGAAGAAGGCGCAGAAAAGATCGCTGAACATCGAGCTTAGCAAGACCTACAAGAAGTGGCTGAACGAGGACGTCGTCTGGATTATTACCGACCAAGAACGGGCCGCCTTCAAGCAGCTGTCCAACGACGAAGAGCGCGATAATTTCATTGAAGCTTTCTGGCAGCGCCGCGACCCCACTCCCGATACGGAAGAGAACGAATACAAGGAAGAGCACTACCGGCGCATAGCGTACTCCAATGAGCATTTTGCCGCTGGCATTCCTGGCTGGAAGAGCGATCGCGGCCGTATCTACATCATGTACGGTCCGGCGGACGAAGTCGATTCGCATCCCTCCGGCGGATCGTATGAGCGCCCCATGGAAGAGGGCGGCGGCGAGACCTCTACCTTCCCCTTTGAAGACTGGCGCTACCGTTATCTTGAAGGTATCGGGCAGGAAGTAATCATCGAATTCGTCGACACCTGCATGTGCGGCGACTACCACATGACACTGGACCGGTCGGAGAAAGATGCCCTCAAGTACACGCCGAACGCCGGTCTCACACTCTACGAGCAGATGGGGATGGCAAGCAAGGCGTCGCGGTTTAGCACCGGAGGCTTGGAGCAACTGGGAGCTGGGCCGATGAGTTCGGATCTGCAGACCAAAGAGTTCGACCGGCTGGAACAATTTGCGAAATTGCAGGCTCCTCCGCCGGTCAAGTTCAAGGATCTCGAAGAAATTGTTAATACCAAGCTGATTACGAACCTGATGCCATTCGACGTGCGTACCGATTATGTGAAGGTCACGGGCGACACCGTGCTGGTACCGGTCACCATCCAGATGAAGTACCGCGACATTACCTTTGCCAACAAGGATGGCGTGCAGCGCGGTACGGTGAACATCTTCGGCCGCGTCACCACGTTAACCGGCCGCGTGGTGCAGACTTTTGAAGACACCGCGCAGGTGGATGTTCCGGCGGAGTTGCTCCGCGCACCGCGGAGAACTCCTCGGTGTATTGGAAGGCGCTACCGCTGCGGCCCGGACGTTACAAAATCGAGGTTGCGGTCAAAGATGTGAACGGCGATCGCAAAGGTCTGTGGAGCCGTGGCATTGTTGTGCCGGAGTACTCGGACGATAAACTGTCGACCTCTTCTCTGATCGTTGCCGACCAGATGGAAGCGGTGCCCACCAAGGATGTGAGCACGGGGAGTTTCGTGATCGGGGTAACCAAGGTTCGCCCCCGCGTGGCTCCGGCGGATGGCAAGCCGGCGCTGTTCAAGCGGAGTCGCGACCAGAAAGTAAACTTCTGGATGCAAGTTTATAACTTGGGCGTGGACGAGAAGACACACAAGCCCTCGGCCACTTTCGAGTTTGACATCGTCAACATTGCGACCAACAAGCCCGTGGTTCAAAAAACCGAATCGACGGACACGATGGGCAATGTAGGCGACCAGGTGACGTTGCAAAAATCGATTGCCTCGGCAAACCTGCAGCCGGGTATTTATCGAATCGAAATCAAAGTGAACGACAACATCTCCAAACAGGTGGTTGATCCCTCAGCGACGTTTGCTGTAGAGTAACCGCCTGTTTGATTCCCCGGGGGTGGGAGTGAAGCTTCGCCAGCTCGGAACTTGGGCGGTGATCGTAGCCTTTGCGCTTCCTGCGTGGGGCGTTGAGCGGCCAGGGGCGATCTCCGGGTACGTGCGCGATGCCTCGGGCATTCCTCAGATGGGCGCGGTGGTGGAGATTGTCGGCACCGCGGCGCGCACTTGGACCGTGTTCACCGACGGCGCCGGGTTTTACTACGCAAGCGATTTGGTGCCCGGCTTATATACGGTTAAAGTTTCGGCGGCTTCGTTTTTGCCCGCCTGGCGCGACAAAGTCGGATTGCATCCCGGCACCAGCACTCACCTGAACATCACCCTGAACACATTGCTGAATGCCATGCGCGTGGGCCCGCTGCGCGGCACCGCCGATGACGACGATTGGAAGTGGACGTTGCGTTCGGTTGCGAATCGTCCGGTGTTGCGGGTATTCGACGATCCTACTTTGAGCGCCGATAGATCGGATCGCAACCTCACCGGCAGTCTCTCGTTCGTCGCGGGTTCGGCGGCTGGCGGTTATGGCAGCGGCTCAGACATGAACACCGGGTTCTCGGTGGAGCGGTCCATTTTTTCGACGGACCGTGTCGGTCTGAGCGGCAAGGTTGGCTATGGAGACGGTCTTCCTGACTCGGTCTTGCGGGCGACGTACTCGCACCAGATGCCCGACGGTTCCGCGCCCTCGATGGGGGTTGCCATTCGTCGCTTCGCGCCCTCTGACCCGAATCTGCATGATGCCTCGCTCCAGGCCATGGCCCTTTCTGGCGCGGAGGATCTCTCGGTTGCCGATGTGGTGGAGTTGAAGTTCGGCAGCGAACTGCAGACCATCCAATTCCTCGGACGTGTCACCGCATTCCGGCCTTATGGCTCTTTGGACCTGCACGTTTCACCGAATACGGTGGTTGGATATTCCTACGCGACCACCCTGCCCAGCCCGCGGGATGAGAAAGCTTTTGAGGCAGCGTCAGGGGATTTGAGCGAAGGCTTGAACCAGAGCGACCCGCGCATCAGCGTGGCCAACTTTTCGCAGAAGCTTGAAAGCGCTCACCATCAGGAATTGAATGTTTCCCAGCGGGTCGGCCGGAACAACATGCAGTTGGCGGTTTTCAGTGATCGCGTGGAAAATACGGCCTTGCTGGGGACTGGCGAGGTTACCGCGGCCGGCGGGTTCCTGTTGCCCGACTCCTACTCCGGCACGTTTACTTATGCGGGTGGCACGCTCGAAGCTCACGGCCTGCGCCTGGTTCTGGAGCGCAAACTTCGTTCCGACCTCACCGCTACGCTGGATTATGCCTGCGGCGATGTGCTTGACCTTGCCAAGCCAGACGTCGAGATTCAGAACGCGGGGAAGTTTATCAGCACCCAGCGCCGTCAGGCTGTGGCCGCGAAGTTCAGCGGCAGCATTCCCCGCACACATACGCGGTGGATCGCCTCGTACCGCTGGGTGAATGGTTCAGCCTTGACCCCGGTGGATATGTTCAACGCATCGCCGGGACAGAGTGACGCTTTTCTGAACCTCTTTGTGCGGCAACCAATCCCAACCATGGGCTTCCTTCCGGCGCACATGGAAGCGGTGATCGACCTGCGGAACCTGCTGGCGCAAGGCTATGTGCCGGTCATGGGCCAGGACGGCCAAACGGTTTATTTTGTACAATCCGCCCGCTCGGTCCGGGGCGGGGTAACGATCACCTTCTAGACCAAGACGAGCTAGACCAAGACCAGAGCCCTCTCCCCAAGCAACTCTCCCGAACCTAAGCTGCCGCGGGGAGTATCTTATTCGTAAAACCTATCCTTCGGATCGTAACTGAATGGTTGACTGTGGGGATAGGCTTTCGATAATGTTCTGGGTGCGGCCGGGGCGCTGCATCTTATTCGTAGGCAAGCAATTGCGGGCCTCGGTTTAGCGGTCTTGTGACTTGGCCCGCCGACCAAACACCACTCCCCGACACGATCAGCTTCAAGGAGACTTTATGAGAGCGCGCATCATTCTGGTGCTTGTGCTGTTGGCCGCAGTCAGCCTTTCGGCGCAGAGCTTCCGCGGCACGATTCTCGGCACCGCCACCGACGCTTCAGGCGCGGTCCTCGCGGGCGCAACCGTGACCGTGAAAAATTTGGGCACTGACTTGGAACGCACCACTGAGACTAGCGCCGACGGCAGCTACGCCCTGCCGGAATTGCCGATAGGAACCTACACGGTGACGGTAACCCTGAATGGCTTTCAGACCTTTGTAGCCAAGGGAGTGACGGTGGATGTTGCCTCCGAGCGCCGCGTGGACCCGAAGATGAAACCGGGCGAGGTATCGACGAAGGTAGAGGTTTCGGGCGAGCTTTTGCCCCAGGTGGAAACCACCTCCGCTGAACTCGGGGGCACGCTGACTGCCAACACGATTGAGGCGCTTCCCGTAAACGGTCGCGATTATCAGAAGTTAATTTACTTGAATCCCGGTGTCGCCGGCTCTCCCGATCAGATTTCAGACTCTCCCGGTTCTTACGGGACATTTTCCATGAATGGTTCTCGCGGGCGGTCTAACAATTTTCTGCTCGACGGTACTGACATGAACGACGGCTATCGCAATGATCCGGCGATCAACGAAGCTGGCGTGTTCGGTGACCCGGCGACCATTTTGCCCCTCGACGCCGTGGCGGAACTGAAAGTGATTTCTAACTATGAGGCCGAGTACGGGCGGAACAGCGGCGCCGTGATCGACATCGTGACCAAGAGCGGCACGAATCAGTTGCATGGTTCGCTGCTCGAGTACTTTCGAACCGGTAAGCTTGGCGCACGCAACTACTTCAACTTCGATCCCGACCCCAAGAGCCCGTTCAACAACAATCAATTCGGCGGTGCTTTAGGCGGTCCGATCGTCAAGGACAACACTTTTTTCTATGTGGATTATGAAGGGCAACGGGAAAATGGCGCGCAGGCCGGAACCTCCTGCGTACCTGACCCGGCACAAATCGCCGCGGATGAAGCGGCCAGTGGCGCGCCCAATAGCGTGATCGCCGCGCTGTTGGCACGCAACCCCTGGCCGGTGCCGAATATTGCGGGAACGTTCGGAAGTTCCTTGGTTGGAACCGAGGATGCGGGTTGTCCGAATGGCAACAATCTTTCGACCTCCACCGGCTTCTTCAATCATGTGGACAGCTTGATCGCCAAGGTCGACCACAACTTTGACGCGAACAACATTTTGACCGGGCGCTATTACTTCGGCAACAGCCACCAGAGTTTTCCCTTCGCGCAATTGTCCGCAGGCCTCCTGCCCGGCTTCAACACGGTAACCCCGACTCGCGTGCAACTGGTCGCTATCTCTTTTGTGAAAGTCGTGAGCGCGAGCCAGGTGAATGAAGCCCGGCTCGGATGGAATCGGTTTGCGGAAGGATTTTTTCCCGAGGACCAGAGCTTCAACCCCAATTCCATCGGATTGGATACGGGCGTGGGTGGCTACAACGGCGGCCTTCCGGCCATCTCCGTCGGGAGCTTCTCCCAAATCGGTGCCACGAGTGCGGTGCCCCGCAATCGCGTGGATTCCAATTGGCACTTTGTCGATAACTATTCGTGGAAAACCGGGAAACATGATGTGAAATTCGGCTACGAATTCCGGCGCACGACCATCATGCAAGTCATCAATCACAATTTCCGCGGCGAGATCGGCTTTGCTGACTTGACCGACTTCTTGAACGGAGTGGACGATGACGGGAGCCAGGTGCAGGGTGATTCGCAGAGACACGAATTCCAGAACAGCCATGCCCTGTTTATCCAGGATAGCTTCCGCGCGACTCCTCGCCTGACCCTGAATTATGGATTACGCTGGGATTATTTCGGCGTCGCCGGAGAAAAGAACGGACTGTTCTACACCGCCGACCTGGCGAATGGCGGCAATAACGTTCCCACCGGGCAGTTGTACGACAAGGATCTCCACAACTTTGCACCCCGCGTGGCCTTGGCGTATGACGTTACGGGCAAGGGACAAACCGTAATCCGAGCCGGATGGGGACTATTCTACGACGCGTTTTCGCAAGATATTTTCCTCGGCCACCTGCCCTGGAATTGCGTCTTTTGTCCCGGACCTGCGTATCCAGGGCTGGGGCCGCAGGCGCTTGCCACCGGCTCTACGACAGGCGTGGCTCTCGCGCCCGGGCAGCCGGTCTATTCCGCTTACGGCCCGGAGGGGGATTTCTTCTCCGTCGATCCCAACATGCGCACGCCCTACGTCCAGAACTTCAACCTGAACCTCCAACAGCAGATAGGCAGCAAGACGGTGCTTGAGGTCGGATACGTGGGATCGACCGGGACGAAGCTGTTTCAGTTCCTCGATATCAACCAGCCGAGCCAGGGGCAGATTACCGCTGCGGATCTGGGTTGCGATTGTATCAACAGCTATAGCGTGCCGCGCGCGGTGGCACCGAATTTCTTTTACCTCAATCAGGAGAAAACTGAAGCAAGTTCCAACTACAACGCGCTGCAGACTAGTTTGCGGACCAGCGGATGGCATGGGTTGTCCTCACAAGCCAATTTCGTTTGGTCGCATTCGATCGACAACGCAAGTGATCTCGAGGATTTCGAACCCAACGAGGCGCAGCCTCAAAACAGTACGGAGCCGGCAGCAGAGCGCGGAGACTCCAGCTTCGATATCCGCCGCCGATTCACTTGGAATTTTACCTACCAGTTTCCCAAGATGGGCGGGTCGTTCGGGAGGTTGAAGAATGGCTGGGGCGTGGACGGAATTCTCAATCTGCAGGACGGCCAGCCGTGGCATCTGAACTATGAGTTCCAGGGAGATTATTCCGGATCGGGCGAAGGCTTTGACCGGCCGGATGAGATCTCGAAACCGCAATATTCCGGCAATCCAACGCAGTATCTGAATCTGTCTGCGTTTGCCGCGCCCTGCACTTGGGGCAACCCCAATAACGACCTCTCAGCGGACGAGACCAACTGCATCCCCGGGACGAGGCACTTTGGCAGCGAAGGCCGCAACTCCTTGCTTGCTCCCAGCTTCAAGGAATTCAATTTCTCGGTGTTCAAAGATACGGCGCTCGCCGAGCATGTCACGATGACGCTGCGCGCGGAATTCTTCAACCTGCTCAATCATCCCAACTTTTCTAATCCGCTGCTACCCACCTTCATCGGCAATATAGGGGCGCCGAACGCCGCCACCGGCGGCTACGTCTTCAATGGCGTTCCGGCGTATTACCAACTCACAGCCACTGGCGATGTGGGCATCGGTAACCCGTTCCTCGGAGGGGGCGGGCCAAGGGGGGTTCAGTTTGCCGCTATCTTCAAGTTTTAGACCCTGGCGAACGGCAGCACCCCCTTAACCCTGTGTCTCAGTAGAGGGCTCCACCCCTGACTGCCCCCCTATCCCGATTCTAGGGAAACTCCGCATCGCATTGAGCCGGCGGCCTTTGCGGGCGAGCACGCCCGCGGGGCAAAATCCCCGCCTGTCGTAGGCCTTCCGTCACTAGGGTAGTCGGTTACTCCAATGTTACGCTGCTTTCATAATTCTTCCCCCAAAGCGTTTGTTGCGGAGAGTTCGAATGCATCGCTCCATCTGCGCCGTCTTCATTCTTGGCGTGTGCTTTGCCGCGCCGGTTTATGCCCA
>Ga0265762_1000192_pt1 | contig 9683 bp, 9 predicted proteins | sample NZIome_4_FD_200870 | JGI IMG/M metagenome (GOLD analysis project Ga0265762, IMG submission 200870) | Metatranscriptome of rhizosphere microbial communities from Maridalen valley, Oslo, Norway - NZI4 (Metagenome Metatranscriptome) | ecosystem: Host-associated > Plants > Roots > Rhizosphere > Soil ...
ATGTCCCAGTGCACGCTCGCATGGGGACCGAGCAGCGCTCTCAACATGGTGGTTGCGGCGATCGGGGAGGCGAACGAGTGCCTTGTCGTTACGGACGACGAAAAGCACTTTCCCGGCGTGACCTGCCGAATGAGATGAAAACGGCGCAACGGGCCAGGCTCAGTTACGGGAGAACATGGTGGCCAGGGACGGAGTTGAACCGTGATCAAGGCAGGTTGTTTGCAAGACGGTATAGAGAATGTATGCGGGAAATTCCCGTCGTCACTCGGACATGGGGAATTTTCATTGCTGTTCTCGGTCTCAACAACCCTGGCTGTTTCAGTTTTGAGCAACGAACGTCGGAGGCGACCGGGAAACCGATTTTCGATCGGCCAAGGTATGAAATATCCATCATTGACGCCAGATTGGATCCATGCCACAGGTAGAGCGATGGACGGCTGCCAACGGTTCTGCGGTATTGGAACAGCAATTGCATCTCGATGTGTTAGCGAATTGCGGTGCCGAAACACCACAAAGGAAGACGGACGCTGTGATCGCGGGTTCAATGGAGACCACCAAATCACTTAATTGTATTCAGTTATCCGTCATTCTTGATCCGTGACGCCAAGCGGGTAATTCCCATATCGATAGTCTTCGATATTCGTGATCCTCAGTGCGCATTAGGGCTTAGCTTGGGCGAGCGTCGCCCGCTGGGGCTTGGCGTCTACCACTGACCTCTCTGCTGATGTCCTCAGCGACTAGATGCTCGGGGCCACGACCCAGCAGGCGGTCCGAACCAAGTGGTTAGGGCATCAGCGAGCCCTACCTTGGTTGGGTCTCCCACCCAGGCCACGTATCCGTCGGGCCTAACCAAGACGGCGGCGGGAGCCGTGACCGTCCCGATTGCCGGAAGCTCCCACGCACCCAAGTATTTGGCGTCGATCAATTGAACGCGATCCGCCCATGGCGTGATGTCGTAGCCGCCGGGCTCACCGAGGTTGAGAAGGATCGGCTGGGCATTGTGCAGCAGTGAGAAGACGCTGAGCGGGCCACCGGTGGTGACCAGGTCGAGATCGGGCATGCGGCGTCCCAGCAGCGGGTGCCCCTCGCCGAGGTCGTAGTGGATATCCAAGCCAGACATCATGGCGGCGTAACGTTTGCGAGGTTCGTCCATTCGGAGTAGCTCGGAAACAACCTCCCATCCGGCCTTGGAGCGATCATCTTGGCGCAGAAGGGCGCCTTGCGCCAGCGTGTTTCGAAGAACCCGAGCGCCGACCGGGTGGCGTTCGGCCTGATAGGTGTCCAAGAGGCAATCGGGCGACGTCCCCTTAACCACCTGAGCCAGCTTCCATCCCAGGTTCACCGCATCCTGAACCCCTACATTGAGACCTTGTCCGCCCGCCGGGTAATGCACGTGCGCGGCGTCGCCTGCCAGCAGGATCCGCCGGTCGCGATAGGCGGCCGCCTGACGCGCCGCATCGCTGAACCGTGAAATCCAAACCGGACTGTGAACTCCGAAGTCCGTCCCATATACCGCGACGAGTGCTTCGCTAAGATCGCGAAGGGTGGGTTCTTCGATGCAGCCGAGGTGCGGTTCAGTCATGAGGATCCGCACCCGGCCATCGTCAAGCTCACTCAGAGAATGCGGACCGACGGCGCCGTGGCGCATGCCCCACTCCGGCTCTTCGGCTAACTCGACTTCAGCGATCAGGTGGCTGATCGTCGGATCCCACCCGGGAAATGCGATGCCGGATGCTTTACGGACCACGCTGCGTCCGCCATCGCACCCGACGAGATACTCGGACCGCAGCGACCGACTGTTGGACAGCTCGACGTTGACGCCGGTGTCGTCCTGCGTGAAGCCGGTCACCTCGGGACCGCGATAGATCGGTACGGCCAACTCTTCGATCCAGCCCCATAGGATGCGTTCGATGTGTTTCTGCCAGAGGGCGAGCCCGTAGTTGTGCCGTGTCGGAAAATCGCTGATGTCCAGCCGGACGTGGGCGAACGCCGCGACCTGCATCGTCCGGCCCTGCGCGAGGAAGCGATCGGCGATCCCGCGCTGATCGAGAACCTCGATGGTGCGGGCATGCAGACCGCCGGCGCGCGAGCCGACCAACTCTGCACTCGCGCGCCGCTCGACAATGGCGACGTCGACGCCCGCAAGCGTCAACTCGCCTGCCAACATCATCCCGGTCGGCCCACCTCCAGCAATTACCACCGCATGCTCTCTCAACAACAAACTCATCTTTTTCCTCTAATCGTGAAAATTCTGGTCTCGGACAAGAATCTGGGCCGAGGTTCAGCGACTCTACAGCACAGCACGGGTCTGGCCGCAAGCCCCCCGCTGCGCGATATACTGGGACTGGCAAGGGAGAGGAACTGGAACCGATTCCGCAATTCAAAGCGACAGCCAGACTGGGAGAATTCTTGGAGACGAGGTTCTCGCGGTCATTCTAGCGAGGCGTAGCGGAGGCTCGGCCGCCGCTTTACCAAGATTGTGCTGTCAAACGCAGTTCAGGAGCCGTCACTAATTCTGAGCTCCTCTTGCGTACACTGTGGGCCTCGCTCGGCATTGATTAGGGCACAGTTACTGATGACGCTGTCAAAAATCTAGGGTCGAAGTTCAAATCCTTTCCTGAAGTTCACGCACCAGTCGATAAGTTGAAGACGGAGAGTGCGACTCGAGCGATCTGTTCCAGCGCTTTCCTGTCTGACTTGAGCCTGGCCATTGCTCGCATGCCCTGAATCGTGGCTACAAAGAAGCGCGCCAGGGCAGCAGGGTCGTCCTTGGGCGACAGTTCTTTCTGCTTTTGCGCTCTCGCGAGAGCCTGGCAAAAGATCGCTTCTACTCTAGCCTGGTTATCCCTCAAGAAATCCCTCACGACTGCGTCCTTCGGGTCACGCTGCAGGTTGGCGCTCAACAAAAGGCAACCTCGTTCATGGTGTTGCCGTGTCTCAGCGGCAAGGCCGTAGAGAAGTCCTGCGAAACCGTCTCTGACGGACGGAATCTCATTCAGCATCTTCTGCATCCGGCTATTAGTTTGGTCCCGGTAATGTGCCATGGCCTTTAGGTACAAGGCCCGCTTATCACCAAACGTGTCATAGAGGCTCTGTTTGGCGATGCCCATTTCCTTCATCAGTGCTTCCAGGGAGCTATTTTCATAGCCCAAGCGCCAGAAAAGATTCATCGCTTCGGTTAAAGCGCGCTCTGGATCGAATTCCTTGGGTCGGGCCATATCTGGGCCTTTCCAGTCTACAACCGGTGCGTTTGACAGGTTTAATTCTAGACTATATAGTCTGGAATCGCTGAAGCGGCCCGTGAACCACGTGACGACCGCATGGAAGGAATCGTTCCGTCCGGAGGGACATCAATGAGAACCGATCTGAAGGCAAAAGCGGGAGTGCTGCTCGGCTTTTTCCTGGTAGCGACTGTTGCAGCAACGAGCCGAATCAAATCCGGTCCTGATGCGATCGAATCGAGGTTCGGCGAGGTCGATGGGTTTAAGATTCACTACCTTACCGGCGGCCACGGACCTGCTGTGATCCTTCTCCACGGCTACACTCAAACCTCGCGGATGTGGAAGCCGTTGATTCCGAAACTCACGGATAAGTTCACCGTCGTTGCGCCGGACCTGCCGGGAATTGGCGACTCCGACATTCCAAAAGACGGCCTCGATATGAAAACTGCAGCCATTCGCATCCATGCTCTGGTGAAATCACTCGGAATCAGCAAAGCGAGGGTCGTCGGTCACGACATCGGCCTCATGGTGGCGTACGCCTATGCGGCCCAGTTTCCAAGCGAGGTCGAAAAGCTCGTCGTGATGGACGCTTTTCTCCCCGGTGTGTCGGGATGGGAACTGGCCTACGACAGCCCGAATTTTTGGCACTTTCGCTTCCACGGTCCCACCCCTGAAGCCCTCGTCCAAAGCCGGGAGAAGACATATTTCACCTATTTCTGGAACGACTTGGCCGCAGACGGAAAGCGCTCACTTCCAGAAGCCGACCGCGCGTCGTACATTGCCGCTTATTCCCGTCCGGGAAGGATGCGTGCTGGATGGGCGTACTTCGCGTCATGGCCCGACACAGCAAAGGACTTTGCTCAAATGGCTCAGACGCAGTTGACCATGCCTGTCTTGTCGATCGCAGGCGAAAAAGCCAGTGCCGCGATCCTTGGCCCACAGATGAAGCGCGTGGCAACCGATGTCAAAATCATCGAGTTGAAAGGCAGCGGGCATTGGCTGATGGAAGAGCGTCCCCAAGAAACCATGGGCGCGATCGTCGACTTTCTCTGAGTTGTGAAAGCCGGGACTTGGAGTGAGGTTTTCTTTGAGCTGAGAGACAGGGGCCACTCTATAGTTCTGGTATCCATTCCGTCATGATCGTTTCTTCTGCACTCTGCGAATTCGTCACGACAAGAGATTGGCAGGAAGCAGCCTCCAGAAACTACACCAGCCTCCGGCCAGCGTTAACAAGAAACCAGCATTCCCAACAAAGAGGTTACGGGGGTGGCAATGCACCCCTTTACATTTAAGTTCTTGTTCCAACCACGTATACAGATGAGGGTGGCAGCCATCACGTGTTTGCTTCGCGGAAATATCAGCGAAATCATGGCTGTTCCCGGTGGCGCTGCCTTATCGCTCTCGGCACTTCGGGAGTGCCGCAATCGGGCGTGCTTGCGGCTATCCGCTCTCGGCTGTTCCAGGCCCGTAAGTGCCGTGAAAAGCGGCAACAGCGCCGCGCCTCTATCGTCAAGCGGCTCCTTGGGCGTGTGGGAAGGCCCTGCGAATGGCGACGAACTGCAATCCAATCAGGGCGCCTCCCGCCGATGCCAGCGTTTACCTTTTATCGGGAACGATGTCAGATGGGGGCCAGTGGGAGGGCTGCGCATTGACATTGGGTACGATTGCGACTGGACCATCGACGGGATTGACATCCACATTGTATCCATCGACTTCGACGAGCGGCAGCTCTCCTTGCAAGTCTTTCGTTGCTGCTTCGATTGAGATGGTTGAGGATTCGCCGGGGACCAGCGAAATGTAGTTATCGGAGTAGTAGACGGGCAGGACGCGGCGGCCGCTCGTCTTTTGATGAAGCTGCAAGTGCGAGAGCAGAGCGATGTTATTTGTATTGTTGTGCAACGTAACGTTCAGAATGGTTTTAACGCCTTCGGTGCGGGCGATGGCTTCGGCATCGAGCGTGACGGTGGGAAGATTCATTAGACCGTCGAACTGATCCTGCGCAACATGTTGCCAGTAAAAATTGGTGGAGAGCAAGTGGTCGTCCGCATCGAAGAGATTGAGCTTGATGAAGTAGAGCGGGCTGATCCGGGCGCTTACCAAGATCTGCGCGGCCTTGATCGTGCTGCTGCCGGGCACCTGGGCTACCGGATAAGTTTTCTGTGAACCAGGGGTGCCGTCAGAACGGTCAAGGGTACCGTCAAAACGGTAGATGAGTACTTTAACTTTCAGCTGCTTGAGCGCTTCCGGACGATTGTTGACAACCTCGATGCCGCGATTCTCTTCATTAAACTGCACGTGCACGGTCTCAGAGGCCTTCTTCACTGCGTACAAGGCGGCATTGGGCTCGAGATCGTAGTGGTAGAGCTGCCAAACGAAGCTGGGCTGCGCGGGGTGACTCATCCAGGTGATGACGCCCGTCGTTGTCTTAAACATTTCTGCGTTTCGGCCCTCATACATGGCGCGGAAAGCTTCATATGTAGCAAGCTGGCCTTTCTGGACGAAGTCGGCAAGATTGCGAATGTGCCCGTAGCGCCCCGCCAGCGAAGTGGGGAACTCGTTGCCTCGTTGCGCACCGGCTGCCATGTCGTGTTGCGCCCAGTCGTCGTCGATGGTCTCCCAATCTTTCTGGGGCATCATGCCCTGAATGGATTCGATGGTGGGAATGGAGATTGAGCCGGTCTCGGTTTTAAAACTTTCGTTGAAGGCGTAGAAAAAGCGAGGCGAACGCCAGTAGTAGGGCCCATGCGAAGAGACGCCTCGGCCATCGGCGGAGTTCGATTGATAGAGCCGCGCCGGATCCAGGCGACTCATGAGCGTCTTCAATGTGTCGTCAAGTCCCTTAGGCGGGTAGCCCTCGTTGCGGGCACACCAGACGGCGATGGAGGGATGGTTGCGATAGCGAACGACTTTGTCTGTGACATTGGCGAGGTAGGTGAGAATATCGGTGACATCAGGACCATCATTTGGATTCGGTTGGAAGAATTTATCCCATAGCAAGATTCCGTACTTGTCTGCCATGTCATAGAAATCAGGGCTGGTGCTTTGTCCCACCCAGTTGCGGATGATGTTCAGATTGGCCAGAGCGTGCATGTGAAACTGAGCGTCAAGCCTTTCTCGCGAAATGCGCTTCATCGCCTCATCGAGGCCCCAGTTCCCCCCGCGCGCCATGACACGAACTCCGTTGACGGAGAGTGTCAAGTTTTCCGAGTCGGCGACCTGGTACTCGATCTTGCGAATGCCAAACTGCCGCGTCGCGACGTCTGAAGATTTTGCTTTTACATCGAAACGCAGCGTCAGAGTGTACAGGTTCTGCGGACCATAACCATTGGGCCACCACAGCTCGGGATCAGAAATGTGCAGTTCTGGGGTGGATTCGGGGTCCAGAGCGACGGCTTCCGTGCCGTTCGCCGCGATGGTCACGGATTTGTGGAAAGTAATCTCATGATCGTGCAAGGTCTGGTCCTGCGCATTCTGCAACTGAATGATGCCGGCGAGTGTGCCGGTGACGGGCTTCGGCGACTTGTTCTCCAGGGTAGCGGAAACGTGGAGATCCGCAGTTTCGTGCGATGGGGACAAATCCGTAGTGATGAATGGATCCTTCACCAAAACCGGCCCGGTGGCATCCATCGTGACCGGGAGCCAGATACCGGTGTCACGATCGCGAACGGCGGGGAGCCAGTCCCAGCCGATGGTGGAAAGAAAAGCGGGACCATCGATGGCAGTCTCGCCACCATTCTTGCCAACGCCGAGAGCAACGGTATGCTCGTGCGGAACGCCGGGGTGAGGCTGTGGCGCAACAAGCGCGGCGAGGACGGCCCGGCCTCCGGGCTTCACCAACTCAGAGACATCGAAGTCGCCGCGGATGAAGGCCCCGCGCATGGTCCCCGCCGTGCGGCCGTTCACCCAGATTTGTGCGGTGTAGTTGATGCCGCCGAAATGAAGCCAGATACGACGGCCTTTGTAGGCCGCAGGCACGGTGAAGGTTGTGCGGTACCAATAGCTGGTTTTGTTCAGACTCTCCGGAATAGCGCGCATGTTCTCGCCGAACAACGGTTCCGGGTAAACGCCGGCATTGACCAGTGTGGTAAGCACCGTACCGGGCACGGTCGCGGGATACCAACCTAGGGGATTAAAGCTGGTGGTCGAAACGATGGGACCCGCGACCTCAACCTTTGCGGAGTCTTGCATCCGCCAGCCAGCAATGGTTTGCGTGGGGGATTGCCCAAGCAGAGGTACAGGAACGAGAACGGCAAATAGAGCGCAGCGACGGCAGCGACGAAAAAACATTGCGAGAGATTCCTCTCCAGGCGGATTCATGATTCGGAAGCCGGACTTGTCAAATCTGTATCGCGGACAAGAAGAAAGTATTCGCCGCTCAAATACTGCCGGGCGATTGAGATTTTCTGCAACAGTCTATACTTTCAAGAAGCAGCGTGTCCTGACTAATAGAATGGCTATTCTCGCAACTCGCGCTTGGTTGCAATCGTTGCGCATCAGAGTTGCAGCCCGACCTAGATGGGTGGTCGGCCACTCGGAATCAGCCTGATACGTGCTTATCGCGATTAGTAAAGGGAAGTTGGTTTGCCGATCCACTCGACGTGGAAGAGTTTGGCCGGTCTGAAATGAACGCATCTCATGCTGGATGGATCGTTGAGGAAGGTACAAATGAGTAAAGCTATCGAAACTCTAGAAGCGGCCCAGAAGCGGCCACTGCCGGCCGCCCCAAGGTAGGAGGCTTTCCGTACCTGGCCGAGACCCTTCGACGAGCGGGCGTGAAGCGAAATGTGACCTGGGACTGCTCGTATGCGTTCCCTAGATCCCAGTAGGTATTCTCGATCTGTGTAACGGTCGCAATGAGCTGGTCTCTGAAGCCGATGTCGGAAATTGTCTTGTTGTTTTTTGCGATTCGGAGATAACGAAGATTGGGTCCGAAACCGAATCCCGAAAAGCAATTCTTGCTGAATGGAAAGCCGGTACATCGAGCTCAAGGCAGGAGACAGCGGCACACTGAAAATAAACGCCAGTTGCCGCCACACTCTCTTGCTGTGCTGACTTAGGACAATTCGAACGGATGCAGAATGCGGAGGCCCTCGAAACGACGGAGGTCCCGGACATTGAGAGGGTCAACAACTCTCCAACGCCATGAACATACATGCTCGCTGCCAGGCGAGCGTCATGGACTTGCACACCTTGATGTTATGGGCGACAAGCAAGGATCGCCATCGGTCATGTACTTTCCGGCTATCCGGCAGCAATTCGAAATCCCGCTCAATCACACGCGCAAGCCGATCGGTTTCGACGATGCTCAAGCCGAATCCATTCTTGTCTAGAGGACGCGTTGAGGCGTTCCAAAACTCACCAAGCGTCTGCGACGTGTAGCTGAGCCACACCATTGCCCTACCAATGCACGAAGCGCCTGGCTGCCGCGGCGTGCTGGGGATCATTGCTCTGCTTATCCGGAAGAGGATATTGCTGTCCAGGAGGCAAGGCAGCGAGCGCCGGTCGGCATCAGTCGTGATCCCGATACAGACTCTCGCGTGAAAAGGCTTCATCCGGGAGCGACGGAATCTTATGGGAGAACCGTGCAAACTTCTCAAGCATCTTGTTGAGCTGGCTTACGCTAAGGGTCTTCGATCCGACAGGAAACTGTGCCGCCTCTTCGAGCAGGCTCGCCGCATACGCCACGATGTCAACACCATGTGCGGCGGTCTGGCGGCTTAGCTCGGCCTGAACCTCGGGCTTGATGTCGATAATGGTGTCGTGGCAGTCCCTTTCCTCCTTATATGACCCTGTTGCGGACAGTCTGCCGCAGCTCAATCCTTCTGTTATGCCTCGGATTAAGCCCTGCGGGTCACTGTCTCACTCCACCGCCAACTCTTTGCGCTGGAGCGCTTCATGGCGCTACTTGAGCGCCAGCGTGCAATAGTGGGCGGCGATCGTGGTAAATTTGGCAACGTTTCTGCAAGTCATGGCAACCATTGACCGGGCGCGGGTACGAATCCGACTCGCTCCGCATTTTCTTTACGATCGCGTCGGCAAGAAGCTGATCGGTACCGTAACGGTTCAGCGCTCGGCTGGCCGTAGGTAACACCACTGGTAATCCTTCTGTGGTGCCGTTCCCCGGCAGAGGGATGGTGCGTATCCTCGGACCATCATGAAGAGACTTCAAGGACCAATCAGCCACATGCCTAAGCCGCTTCCGTACTATGCCGAGATCGCAGCCGCAAGCCGAGCAATGGGACTGGACATCCAGGATACCGATTACGAGATGATCGAGGCGCTCCTGGAGGGTTCAGGCTCACCGAAGACCACTCTGGAGAGTCATCAGTTTGCCAACCCCGGAGATGCCTTGGTAGCCGGCTTTCTGCCTCGCGAATACGAGGAGCCGTTGGCGAACTAGTTACATATTTTGATCGGTTCTTCGATCCCCGCTTCCGTCCTGGATCAGGACGAGCCTTCTAG
>Ga0265762_1000193_pt1 | contig 9647 bp, 7 predicted proteins | sample NZIome_4_FD_200870 | JGI IMG/M metagenome (GOLD analysis project Ga0265762, IMG submission 200870) | Metatranscriptome of rhizosphere microbial communities from Maridalen valley, Oslo, Norway - NZI4 (Metagenome Metatranscriptome) | ecosystem: Host-associated > Plants > Roots > Rhizosphere > Soil ...
AGCCTGGTAGTACGCCCACTGATCGGATGCCTTGGCTTGTTTGACTACTTCTTCGGTGTGCGCCCGATGTCCCAGCAGCGACACCACTGCTACCAGCACCGCCAACACGGCCATGGTTAACGACACGGGCGCCAGGCTAGGGTTCTCGCGCGCATGTTCGGCGTGCTCCTGCAATTCGTGAAGCTCTTCACTCACTCGATTCCTCCGGCGCGACTCGGCAAGCCCAGAGTCGCAGCCCTCGATAGTACGGATTCGTCATGCTTCGGGCAAGCGGCGAGGTAAATTGATTTTTGCACGAACGCCGAGAGCCCGGACTGACCACCCAGACCTCGCCGGCGGGAGGGTAGTAATTCTACTCACCCATCACTTTCACAATCACTCGCTTGTCCCGCTGGCCATCGAATTCGGCATAGAAGATCCGCTGCCAGGTGCCTAAATCAAGTTTGCCGGCGGTGATCGGGACGATTACCTCGTGGTGAATCAGCAGCGCCTTCAGATGCGAATCGCCATTATCCTCACCCGTTTCATGGTGCTTGTAGTTTTTTCGGAAGGGCGCCAAGTGCTCCAGCCACTGATCGATGTCTTCAATCAGCCCACTCTCGTTGTCATTGACATACACGCCCGCGGTGATGTGCATGGCGGAAACCAGCACCATTCCTTCCTTGACTCCGCTCTTGCGCACGATCTCATCCACCTGCGGCGTCATATGCACGTAAGCCCGGTGCGTCTTGGTATGGAACTTCAGGTGTTCGGTAAGTACTTTCATCGATCCACTCCTGGGTAGGCGGATTTTATCCGAGGTTTTAGACCCTTTGGGCGATACCTTTCGTAACCCCATTTCTGCTGAGGATTACAGCCAACCAGCCCCTGCTGCGGCATACTAATCTGCGGGGAGGTTTCTGTGTTTTTCCGACTTGATTTCTTATCCTGCATTCTTACGATTGTTTCGACTATCTTAGTCGGTCGGCGTTGCTGGGAGGGTTGGCTTCTTGCGGCGGTCAATAGCATCGTCATTTGCTTGATCGGGTTCCGCACGGCGCAGTTCGGCTTTATTCCGGCAAATCTTTTCTGCATTGCCCTGTACGTTTTTAATGTTCGCCGGTGGCGCAAGTCTGAGGCGGGATGACGCTACCACAACTGCATCGCGTGGAGCTCAGCTAGGCCCGGGGGAGGGTATCACCGATAGCCCGCTTACTTACCATTCATCGCGGGATAAGCCTAATTGGTTTTTCGGATGATCAGAGCTCGCCGCTCACCTCTGGGTGGGCGGCGGTTTCGCTTTTACGGGATTCACCGCACACCAGGTTCGGCGACGCGAAGCATCTCACCCTGAATGTTGACAAATCCCAAAAGCCGGATCCAGGAACTGTACAACCGCGCCCTGGCGGTGTCGGATCGGGATCAGATAGAACCGATCCTCGCCGAACTGCGAATCGCTTGCAGGAAAAAATCCAGAGTGGGGAAACCTGGATCGCTCTCGGTGAACGGGCGGGTGGTGGAGCAGGATCCCAAGAGGCGTTTGGAACTGGTGAGCGAAATCAACCGTCTCTTCGCAGCGCGCGAGAAGCGATTGGCGGGACATGCCGCGCCCAAGCCGCCGGATAAAACGTCACGCTTCTGACGGGGGCGGAGGCTCTGGACATTGATGCTCGGAAAACTGGAGCCGGAGGCTCTCCTGGGCGTCTATGACGCGCTTTAAATCCGTGAGTGAGACCCTGAACTCGCGGTTGCATCGGGTGCAAATTGCAGTGGCAGGAACGGTCCCAAGCCACTTCAGGACCCGGAGATTGCGTTTGGGCATGGCGCGGTTTTTATGCGGATAACGCTAGCGCGTCGTCTCTTCGATTTCAGAAATCCAGTCGGGACGCTTCAGCACTTCTCGCGGCTTGGGACCGTCGGCCGCGCCCACGATGCCATCCTGTTCCATCAGATCGATGAGATGCGCGGCCCGTCCGTATCCGATTCGCAACCGGCGTTGCAGCAGGGAAGTGGAGGCTTTTCCAAACTCCACCACCAGCTTCACCGCATCCTGATACAAAGGATCTTCTTCGCTACCTTCTGCCGACCCTTCGCCGCCAGCCGATCCGCTGCCCGTTTCCCGTTCGTCTTTCGGCGCTTCCAGGAACTGCTGCTGATATTCCGCGGAACCTTGCTGCTTCCAAAACTCCACCACCGCCGCGATTTCTTTTTCCGTCACTAACGGAGCATGCAGGCGATGGACCCGCGCTGAACCCGAGGGCAGGTAAAGCATATCGCCTTTGCCCAGCAACGCCTCGGCGCCGTTAGCGTCGAGAATCGTTCGCGAATCTACCTTGGTCGCTACCCGGAAGGAAATTCGCGCCGGGAAGTTCGCCTTGATCAATCCCGTGATCACGTCGACCGAAGGACGCTGCGTAGCCAGCACCAGATGAATACCCACGGCGCGTGCCATCTGCGCCAGGCGCGTGATCGATTCCTCAACATTGCTCGAATCGAGCATCATCAGATCGGCCAATTCGTCGATAATAATTACGATGAAGGGAATTGGTTTGTCGTCGGAATCTTCTTCGAACAGACTCGGCGTGCCGCCGTTATCGAAAAGCCGATTGTATTGGTCGATATTTCGCACGCCTTTCGCCGCCAGCAGCTTCAAGCGGCGTTCCATTTCCCGCACGGCATTGCGAAGCGCGTTTGCGGCGAGCTTGGGCTCCGTGATGATGGGCGTATACAAGTGAGGTACGCCTTCGTAATTGCCGAGTTCCAGTCGCTTCGGATCCACCAGGATCAACCGCACCTGGTCGGGGGTCGCTTTGTACAGAATAGACATGATGAAGGCGTTGATGGCCACGCTCTTGCCGGAGCCGGTGGACCCGGCAATCAGCAGGTGGGGCATGCCATTCAGATCGGCGGTCACGATCCGGCCGTTGATATCTTTGCCCATCGCCATCGTCAGTTTTGACTTCGAACCCATGAACTCCTGCGACTCGATGTTCTCTCGCAGCCAGATGATCTCGCGCTCCCGGTTCGGCACCTGGATGCCCACCGTCGATTTCCCGGCCATGCGCTCAATCAGAATGCTCTCGGCCTTCAAGGCAAGACAAAGATCATCCGTGAGGTTGGTGATGCGGCTGTATTTAATTCCGGCGTCGGGCTTGAACTCGAAGGTGGTGACCACGGGGCCGGGATTGATCTGCGTGATCTGCCCGTGCACTTCAAACTCGGCATATTTCCCGGTGAGCACCTGGGCCAGCAGCTTGAGTTCGTCGGCATCCACGGCCTGCTGTTCGTCGGGGCGCTGCAACAGACTGCTGGACGGAAGTTTGTACCCTCCCGCAAGTCGCGGCATGGTCGTCTTAGGCTTGTGATCGCTGTCACCGCGCTCGGTCACTTCCGGATCGACCGGGGACTCAGCTTCCCCCAAAGACTCGTGCTGAACTCCTCCAGTCGTGGCGGGACGATTCGCGGCCGCCTCTGCGGGTTCCGGATCAAGCGTGCGCTCGATGCCGGTGCGTCTAGATTCCGGTGCAGTTCGGGCCTGCACGGTTGGCTCGGCCGAGCCGGCTTGCCGCGATGGAATCAACTGCGTTTTCACGACTGGCCTCGAAATCCGGCGCTTCTCCAGTTCTTTCTGCTGACGCTTCTTGGCGCGCTCTTCCTGCCAATCGAGATAGCGGTTCCACAGAGCAGTGACAAAGGCCAAGCGCGTCGGAGCCCAAAGTTGAATGGAAGAAAACGAGAACGCCGTCGAAAGGTAGAGCGCGACCGCGAGCACGCTGGCGCAAACGATGTAGGCGCCAGCCAGGTTCAGGTAATGGATGAGCCCGTCGCCCAGGACTCGGCCCAGAAGGCCTTCAATGGGCATTACGTGCAGCCAGCGGGCATTACCCGGCAATAGCGCCAACAGCGCGGGCACGAACATCACCAGCCAGAGTCCGCCCAAGCTCTTTGCCCAGGGAGACTGAATCTTGCGGGAAGCAAACCAGCGCAGCCCAAGCATGGCGGGAAAGATGGGCAGCAAAAATGCTCCGATGCCGAAGAACTGCAGCGCCAGGTCTGAGATTGACGCGCCGACCACGCCGATCCAGTTTCGGGCAGCGTGAGTTCCGGTCAGAACGGAGGCGCTGTTCAGCGAAGGATCGAGCGGCGAATACGAAGCCAGCGCGAGAAAAAGGAGGAGCGCAGAGACGCACAACAGAAAACCGACCAGCTCATTCAGCCGCCGGTTGCCCGTGGGGACAAAGATGCTTGCCAGAAAATGCATGTGGGCCGTTTCTCACACCGGACGCAAAATTGTCCCGTGGCGCAAATCGGCCAGAGCCTCATCATTATGCCAAGAAGGTGGCGCGGCGGCAATGGCAGAATGCGTTGGGAGTGTACAGCTGGCTTCCTTGACAAATTCCGCGTCCTTGAAGAGAGATGGATTCTGCTCCATCAGTCCGCCCAAAAGGCGGTTCCGGTCATTCAGAAATCTTCGAACCATTTCGAACGGAGCTGTTTTGTCAGGCTGGATGTATCCGTCCGTCGTCGAGCGACAGGATTTGGGCATTTGGGTAGCCGAGTAGGAGTGGAGAATGGATCGAAATGAGGAATTGCGCGCTCTTGAATTTTTGTAGAACGTCGTGTTCAGCACGATAAGCACCAGCGGTCGCTGCGGCGAAAGTGCAGCTTCGGGTTCCTCTGGTTCTAATAGGAACAGCCCGCTCCCCTGAGATTTGTGTTCGAGTGGGGTAAAGAACCTTTCGCCGCGAGCGTAGAGGCTGCATCCGTGGTAGAAAGCGGTGATTGGCGGGGAACACGACTAATCTTTATCGAGAGCGTCCGTTTTCCCCGGCGAAGAAGCATACCCGGGATGGCAGAGTGATTGCGACAGCAATCGCCAGAACCGAAAATGGGTAGCACTTCCAATCCTCGACTCGAGCGTGCAACCTGGAAAATCTTCTTTCAGCAAGAGAAGCTCACTCTGATGAAGCTAGGCGCCGGTGCCGGGGGTGGGACCGCGCGGGTCGAAGTTGCCTACTGGAGATGCCACAGGTACGCCAGGGCGATCACGATGACGCCAAACACGAGGCGGTAGATGATGAACACGCGCAGAGTATTGGATTGCAGATACCGAATGAGCCATGCGATGGTGGCGTAACCGACCACCGCGGAGACGAGAATGCCAACCAGGAATGGAGCCTGCATCCCGGCGGGCAGGCCTTCCTTGTGAAGTTCGTGCGCCTTTAACAGCGCAGCGCCGGCGATGATTGGAGTGGAGAGCAAAAAGCTAAAGCGAACTGCGGCCTCCCGCGTCATGCTGCGAAACAAACCCGCGGTGATGGTTGAGCCCGATCTTGAAACCCCGGGAACCAGGGCGAACGCCTGCGCCACGCCTACAACCAGCGAATCCGCCAGCGAAATACGACTGAGCGGTTTTTCCCGCTTGCCGATTTTTTCCCCTAGCCACATGAGAAGCGCAACTACAATCAGTGCCGCCGCAATCAGGACGATATGCTCGCGGAAGTAGTCTTCGGCTGAATGCTCAAGCAGCTTGCCCGCGATCGCTCCCGGAATCGTTGCCAAGGCCAGAAACCACAGGAGCATCCGCTCATCCTTCCGCTCCTGAAGCGTCAGATTCTCGTCCCCGCCGCTGGCTTCAGAGAAGCGGACGACCTTTCCCCCCAGTGCCGCGCGGATAATCTGAAACCATGTGCGCCGGAAATAGACAAGCACCGAGAGCAAGGTTCCGAAATGCAGCGCAACGTCGAAGGTGAGCTCGTGAGCCGGCGACAATTCGTTCCAGCCCAAGAGTCGCCGCACGATGATGAGGTGTCCTGAACTAGAGACCGGAATGAATTCCGCCAGGCCCTGAATGATGGCAAGAACGACCGCTTGATAGATGGGCAAGATTAGTCCGCCGCGTTTCCGAAGGTTGGGATGCCCTGTTGAATGTAGAAGAGGAGCCTCTCGGTACGCAAGGCCCAATCAGTTTGGCCGTATTGGCTGACGAGTTTCTGGGCCAGCGCCAGGGCACGATCCTTCGATTCTGTGGACTTTTTCTGGTTAGGCTCGTTCTTGTAAATCTCGATCAGCGCGGCCCGGCGCGAGGCCGCGTTGTACAAGGCTTCCGCTGCTGCGGGAGATTGCGGGTGATCTTTGACATAGTTTTCATAGAGGTCGGCTTCCTTGTCAGGACATTTGGCAAAGCCTTCCCAGTCGCCGCAGAGTTTGTTTTCGATCAGGCGAAAAGAGGCAAGGTCCGACCATTTTGTCGCGGGATATTTCTTGATCACCAATTTCATCCAGTCCTCTTTTATCTGGGCGCGCATGTAGGATTCACGGGCGTGCGCAGAGGGGCGCGACATGACATCGGCGCGCTCGATCTGCCAGCGGATATCGGCGGCGCGGTAGAGCGACTCGGCGGCGAGGGGTGAGGCGGGCGTCAGATCATACACGCGGTAGTAGAGGCGCATCGCGTCTTGGGCGGCATCGCGACGGCCGCGGCGGCGGCTGGCCTGGTCTTCGGAGTCGGCGGCTTCGCCGAATATGATGCGGTCACCGTCCTGCGTGGTGGCCCTGATCAGCGCTTGCGTAGGAACCCAGCCGGTGAGGGCTTTGCCTTCGGACTCGTCCTCGGTCGCGCCTTCTTCGTTGCTGGGAGCGCGCAGGATCGCCTCAACGTTGGTCCAATCACGGCTGGTATCGAGAATGATGAGCTCGACACCGCGAGTGGCTTCCCCTACTCTGGCCGCGTCCCCGCTCGGGGCAACGCGGATGGTTTCTTCATGCACCAGGGTTCCGCGAACAGCGTCGGCGAAAGCGGATGGAGCGAAGGCGACCGTAGCAACGAGCAGAGTGGTGGCAGTGAGGGTGCAGAGCCGGTGTTTCATATGATTTTAGATCTTCGCTGAGTGGTTCGGGTGAGGCTTGATTGAAGCCCAAGCCAGAAAGGAGATTGGGCAGGCGGCAGTTCTAGGGAAATCAGTCTGGATCGGCCCTTCGCGACTCCCGAAACGGGAATCGCGGCTGGGTGGGGGGCAGGGATACCGCCTTCCCCCGGGTCTATTGAAATCATGGAGTTAGCGCCAAAACTCGAAATAATCCTAGAGCGATCGCTTACGGGTAAACCACTAAACCCAAAGGAGTTAAGCCCTGCATAAGGGCTGAACCCCAGGGGTTGACCTCTGCTTCACAAGGCTAGTGCTTAAAGAAGGTGCAGGTCAAGGGGAATCAGAGGGTAGGGAAATTCGGGCGCAAAACAAAACGCCCCAGACTCAGTTTGAGTCTTGGGACGTCTGTTGATCAGCCCTCCCCCAAGTGCTGCTCACCTATGAGCATAGGGTAGGGAGCGAATTCGGTAAATGGCACGCTCGTGCCATAGACCCCCACTAGAGTGTAGTGAATCGATACACGCCGTTCTAGCTCAAGCGGTTGCCAGGCCTGACTTCTGGGCTGTGCCTTCGAAATGCGCCTCGATTTCTTCGAGCGTCTTGCCCTTGGTTTCCGGAAGGAAGAAAGCGGCAGTGATGAAATAAACGACGGTGCATGCGGCGAAGGCAAAAAACATCGTGGAGTAGCCGTACTTGCCGACAGTGGGAAGGAAGGTGGCGGCGATGCCGGTAGAGACGGCCTGGTTAATCAACAGGGCAATGCTCATGCCGTTGGAGCGAATGCGAGTCGGCATAAGCTCAGAAAGAGCCAGCCACACCACGACGCCCGGCCCGACGGCATAGAACGCCGCGAATAGATAGAGGGTAATGGCGACCAGCCAGCCATTGTGGGAGCTAGGCACGGGAGTAATGAGCGCATTGTCAATTCTCAGTGGAGCGTGACGCGAGGCATCGAGATTGCTGAACGGGTTGGAGAAAAATGCCACTACTTTGTTTGCCGGTAAACAGCTATCGCGGGAGATCTCGATGGGCTTGGCAGCCACGTCATCGGAGCGGACGACCTTGGTGGCAGAGCGGAAGTCTCCGCAAGAATAAATGATACTCAGCGATGTCGGACGGTTGCCGACGCCAAGGGGCTTGCCCGAGCCGGAGTCTGTGCTCGATGCCAGCAGCATATTCGCGGTCTGCTCATCGTAATCGATGGTAACGCGCTGGCTGGAATTGACCATGGATTGAACTGCGGTGCGTGAATCCACGCGCCGAGATTCGGTTCGGCGGAATAGAAATCCAGTGCAGAGCAGCGACACAATAACTCCGGCGCTGCCGAGGGACAAAAGGAATTTGCGTCCCTTGCGGTCGACCAGCGCGATACTGCCGATGGTCATGAGGAAGTTCACGATAGTGAAAAGAACGTAGCCCCAATGAGCCTGGAGGTCGGACAATCCGCTCTGCAAAAGAATATTGGCGTTATAGCCGATGATAGAGTTGACGCCGGTCGCCTGATTGCAAGCCAGAATCACGCAGGCCAGAACAAAGGGGATCACGTACTTCCGGCGCAAAAGAGATTCCTTGACTCTTGTTCCGGTTGAGGTCTGCGCCTTCTCCGCCGCGGCGGCTTGCTCCATTTCGGCGAGTTCGAGATCGGCCTGCTGGGTGGTGCGGGAGCGAAGCAGCGCGGCGTAGGCGGCATCGCGCTTGCCACGGCGAAACAGCCAGCGCGGAGACTCCGCGACCATGAGGCTGCCGATGACGAACAATATTCCAGGCGGCAGCGAGACCCAGAAAATGCTGCGCCAGGCCGTGTCTTTAAAGGCAAAGAGCCGCGCCGGGTCGCCCAGCTTGGCAACCTCTTCGACGCGAATGCTAAAAAGCATTCCGACGACGGCCGCGGCGACGATGCCCAGGGTCAGCAGCCACTGGAAGATGCCGGTGCCTTTTCCGCGATCGCTGGCCGCCAGGCACTCTGCCAGATAGAGCGGGACGACTACACCGATGAGTCCAGCGCTAATGCCTTGCAGTAGGCGGCCGACGACCAGCGGCTGGTAGCCGTGCGAAGCCGCGATCACCGGAATGCTGACGACAAACAGCACACCGCTGAGGGTCATGAGAGGTTTGCGGCCCATCCCGTCAGCGAGTGTGCCGGCAAACAGAGTGGAGATGACGCTGCCCAGGAGTACGGCCGCGACGACGATCGAAAGCTGTCCGGCATTCAGGCGGGAAGTAGTTTCCAGGTAGGGAAGGGCTCCCGCGATGATGCCGACGTCCACACCGTAAAGCAATCCACCCAACCCGGCTACCAGCAGTAGGAAACGGTTATAGCCGGACTTTTCGTTCTGCGCCACGGTGCGCGATCCTTTCGCCGATCTTAGTGAGGAGCAAATTCATTTCTCGCGAGAATACTACGGCAGACTAGCGGAAGCGCCGGATAAACAGCGTGTGGCGCTCGGAACGGTAATAGCCCACGCCGTAAATGGTGGCCTTGCCCTTGGTCGAGTAAATCACTTGGCGAATCCGCAGAAGCGCCGAACCCTTGGGAAGGGCCAGCATCTCGGCGACTTGAGCATCGGCATGGGTGGCGTCGATCTCCTCATCGGCATAGGCTAGCTCAACGCCGTAATCATTCTCCAAGGCACCGAACAGGGAACACCTGCCTAGCGGAGCGGCCACGAGTGCGGAAAATTCCGCTGCTGGAAGATAGCAGGTCTCCAAGGCAAAAGGCTCCTGGTCGGTGAGGCGCAGGCGGGCAATCTTCACCATTCGGCTGGTCGCCGGCAAGCTGAGACGAGCGGCAACTTCCTG
>Ga0265762_1000194_pt1 | contig 9630 bp, 9 predicted proteins | sample NZIome_4_FD_200870 | JGI IMG/M metagenome (GOLD analysis project Ga0265762, IMG submission 200870) | Metatranscriptome of rhizosphere microbial communities from Maridalen valley, Oslo, Norway - NZI4 (Metagenome Metatranscriptome) | ecosystem: Host-associated > Plants > Roots > Rhizosphere > Soil ...
CTCGCCCAGCCGCGCGCTCAGCGGCACCGAGACATTGTCGAGCTCGACGCGGCCCAGCGCGGCCGCGCGAATGCCCATGCTCGGGTCGGCCTTGACGGTCAGGCCGTCGCTCGAGGACTCGACGATGAACAGTGCCGGCTTGCCGTTGAGTTGGGCTGCGACGATGAACAATTCGGCATCGGCCGCCGCGGCTTGCTTTTCCCTATCGCTCAGGTAGATCCCATAGCCTGTGTCCATGTTGACAGCGTTCATCAGGCCGGCTTGATGTGTGGAAGTCAGCTGCTTGGCAAACTCGTCGACGGCGACTCGGCCGTCTGGCTCGTAGGGCAACAGTGCGGCGGCAATGCCCTGCACTTTTCGTCGAGCTTTTCTGCGCTCGATCAGATCGTCAATTGTCATTCCTGAATATCCTATAAGGATTTAAATGCTTGCCCGAGAAAGGCGTCAGCGCTTCTTGGCATCTTTCAGTTTTTCCGCCATTTCAGACTCCTTGTAGTATTTGTCCAGCGGATAGCAACCGGACGGCAGCCCGTTGCGTGGGGCGGTCGTGCAATCGCTGAAGGTCCGGCAAACCAGCTTGCGCTTGATCTGCGTACCAGCGGAAGCCTCCCATAAAAACTCGGGATAGCTCAACACCATCCGGCCAATCCCCACGAAGTCGACCCATCCTTCGCGCACTGCCGCCTGCGCAACGTTCGGCAAGAAATCCTGCAGGTAGGTGTATCCCGATCCAACCATGAGCAGGTTGGGGAACCGCACCTTGAGCCGATGGGTCGCTTCCATCTGCCGCGCTACTCCCACGAGCGGATCTTCCGGCGGTAGATATCCGTCAGAAGGCGGATAGAGCGCCGGGCGTTGGATGTGCGGATTGTAGTAGGGACTGCCCGCGGTGATGTTCACCAGCTGAATTCCAAGCTCTTCCAGTAACGACAAGAAATGCTCTGGCTCACTCAAGTCAGAGTCTGTCGGGTCATGCGGATTCAGGCCAAACCCCCAACGGTAAGGGAGCAACTCGGGGCGCGTCTCTGCAACTCCGATGGCCGATTTCCCGTTCCCGCTCTGCTTTGGATCAGCCTGGAAGGGCACCGTATCGATCGCCGACAGCCGCACTCCAATATGCAATCCCGGGCAGAGCGAGCGAATCCCCTGGACCACTTCGCGAAGAAAGCGCGTGCGGCCTTCGAACGTTCCGCCGTAGCGTCCCTCTCGCGTATGAGCGCTGAGGAACTCGTGGCCGAGATAGCCGTGGCAATGCTTGATGTCCACGAAATTGAAACCCAGTTGCCAGGCCAAATGGGCGGCGCGATGGAAGTCTCCGATGATCGATTCGATTTCACCGTCGGTGAGTAGCGGATAGTCGGGCGGCAACTTCAATCGACGGTCCAACCATGGATGGTGGTAGAGGATGCGTGGCTCGGGGCGGGTATGTTCGTTCGGGCGGCAGTACCGACCGGAGTGCGTCAATTGCAAACCGATGACTAAACCATCATCGCTGCCAGTTGTCAGAATATGCTCGCGCAGTAAAATAGCTCGCAGATCCGCAAGGGCTTTTTGCGTTCGCCGGGACGCTAGAAGCTGATTGGGATTCGCTCGTCCTTCATGGGAAACCGCGACTGCTTCCCCGCCCCAGATCAACTTGCCGCCGCTGCAGCCGAAGCGCTGCCACCGTCGAACCGTATTCGCCGAAGGCGACCCATCCGGAGTTGCGTCCCAACCCTCCATCGGCTGCACCGCGATCCGGTTGCCGATTTTGAATAGACCGCGCTCGAGCGGCCAGCGCAGCGGCGATTGCGCTCCGCTCACGACCTCGGGATCGCATGGGACCCGCAGGTCGAGGGCGCGCAAGTGATCGTGGAAGCCTGCAACATCTTTCAGACTCCCGATGCGAAGAATTGCTCCAGCGCTCATGCCGCTCTCCGCCGCCCCGGTAAACCCAAAACAGCGAGCCCGCCGAGCAACGCCAGACCGACGAGGACAAGGCAGCTGACGGAGTAGCTTCCAGTCGTGTCGCGTAGCCGGCCTATCAACCAGGGCGCAGTAGCGTCCGCAATGGCGCCCGCGGCCAGGAGCACGCCCAGTAGTCTTCCGAGGATCTCCATCCCAAAGATTTCCGCTGTGACCAACGGAATGATCATGTAGTCGCCGCCCAGGCCGATGCCAAAAATCGCGGCGGAAGCGTAGAGCGCTACCCTGCTGGTTCCGAGGAACATCACAGGGATGCCTGCGGCAACGAGTAAGTATGTCAGGAGCATGACATACTTCTTGGAAAACCGATCAGCAAGCCAGCCGATGAGTAGCCGGCCCGCGATGCTGAAAGAGAGCACCAGAGATAAGACACCCGCGGCATCCCGCTGCGTGAAATGCCGATCGAGGCTCAAGAAAAGTTTAAGATTCTGCTGAGTACCACTGACTGCCGCAATCGAGCACATACTCCCGAGAGTAAGCAGATAAAACGATACCTGCTTGAATGCTGACAGGGGACTCGCTGATGTGACTGATCCAGAGTTTGTTCTTGCTCGTGGTGGTTCTTTTACGAAGACCGCCAGGGGAAACGAGACAACCACAATTGAGAGCCCCAACAATCGCAGGGCAGCCTGCCATCCGAAATGCTCGACCAGTGCGTGTGATATCCATGGGACTGTTGCTCCCCCGATGCCGATCCCGAGGTAGGCGAAGCCCATCGCTTTTCCACGCGATCGATCAAACCACCCCGTCAACAGCACTTGATTGGGCAGCGGGCCTCCACAAACATAGCCCAGTGCGTTGAAAAAGTAGAAAAAGTAAAACATGCCGAGGCTTGAGGTCCAGCCCAGTCCCACCAAGGCCGCGCCTGCCATCACGATGCCGATCATCATCAAGCGGCGGGGACCGAAGCGGTCCACGACCCAGCCTGCGACGAACCCGAAGATCGGCCCGACGACAAGTTTGCTCAGCGCATTGCCCGACGTCACTTGCGCGCGCGTCCAACCGAACTGTTGGACCATGAAGTCGTAATAGAAAGGCAGGCCCCAGAGAGCAACGCCAACAATGCAGAACAGCACCACAAAAGCTGTCGCGGCTGCTTGATATGACTGGCGCCGGCTCGCCGGAGATTGACCGGCGATGGGTCCGTCCTCTTTTGGCAAATCGTTGCTCGAGGCGGCCCGCACCGCAGACGCTTCGCTTACCGGTCCAGCCATGGGGTGTCAGTTTAACATTCGAGCTGTTCGAGGGAGAGAAACCTGCAGGAATTAAGGGCGCAGGTCGCCACACCCTCGCTGATCGCGAAAATGAACTTCCTTCCAGAAATGGCCTGAAACCAATAGGGCTTCTGCCGAGAAAACGGGATTGCGTGCTTGCGGTGATCACTCAGATTCTTAATAAAGATCTTCCGGCGATACATCCAATATAAAGTGAGCCAGAAGAGTTTCAGAAATTCGCGGCATCATGCGGCCTGAGTAAATGGTTTTCACGTCATCCACTTTCGGCCGGACAATACCGCGCTCGACACGGAGCTTTGCGCCGCGCCAGTCCACGTCACGCCACTTCCGCCCCAAGGCATTCACTGATGCGCAGCCCGAAGCAAACACATACCAAAGCAATCGTGCGCTCCAGGTCACCCAATCGCGTCCATCGACGCGAAATGCACGCGGTGCTCAAGAGCTGGCGGCAACAAACACAATTTGCGGCGGGCAGCGATTGTCCACTGCGCGATGGAGAGCTGATACCGCCACTCCCAAAAGCGCTGGAATCGACGCGAACTCACACCCGATGACGCCACCGCCCAGGATGACCAGACGCTTCGGCACCGCCATCTGAGCCAGCAGGCCCCCGGAGTCGACGCAGCCACTTGATTCCAGTCCCTCGATCCGAGAGCGCGAAGGAAGCGAGCCTGTAGCGATCGCTGACTTGGAAGGTCACGTCTTGCCGGTGCTCCCCTGACAGCAGTGAGATGTACGTAGCCTTCATCTCCGCATCTGACGCACTCCTTGGCGCCGACGCCCCTGCTCTGCAGTAGGGGATGAAGGCAAGGTGGACGCCTTGCATCCGCCTACCCCGGGTGTGGCATTTCCTCTTCAAGGCCAGCGGCGTCGAGCGGGTCAGGGGAACGGGGACGTTCAAAAATGCGTACACTATCACCGTCGATGACCGGGGAGAAGAGGTCGGCCTTTATCAACCCAAACATCCGAAACCGTAAAGACGAACGTTCCGCCGCGCGAGAAAAGGCAGATGTGAGGAATCAGGATCCGGCGGCTCCACGAATGGCAGCCGTTCTACTGGTTCGCAGCCTGGTCCATCCCGGGACGAACCAGTTGCGAAGCCTTCATCGGAGCGGATGGTGGCCTGCCCTGCTTGCCCTTCATCCGCCCCATTTTGCTTCCGCGGATCTGGATCGTCGGTATGGTCGGCGAAGCGGACACTCTCATAGTTTTTTTCGCAGCGTTTCTGCCGACCCACTTTTGTTTCCCGGGCAAGAACGTAGAACGAAGCCAATCAGTCGTCTTCTGCAACATAGAGCAGTTTTTGATTGCGGTCGTACAGGAATGGCATCTTCGCTGATCCATCGATCCATCGCGGAAGTGGACGCCGAGTGAAGGGCCGCGGCGGCAGCCCCACTCAAGCCAAAACCAGGCTTGAGTGGCCACCCGTTTACACGGAGGAGTTGGTACACCGCCAACTTACGGCGTAGAGAACGCGAGTACTTGGTGGGAGCTGTTGATCCCCCAGACGCCGGCGTTTCCTGAGCTGATGGAAATGAGCGAGCCGGGAACCCGCACAAAATTCAATGTGCTTGGCTCCAAACGATAGATACTCTTTCCGAAGAGCGCCCAGACTCCGTTTCCGCCTGCTTGGAGCTGGGTAAAGCCGCAACAACTGATGCCAATGAACCCCAAGAAGTCGTCATACTGGTAAGCCTCAGAGTTGCTGGTGTCTATCGCCCATACCCCATTCGGGCCGATCGTGAGCGCCGGAATAGATCCAAATGAATCACTGATTTGGTCGAAAGTGAGAGTAGAAAAATTGAAGCGAAAGACATTGGGACCGCACTGTGCCCCCCAGACATCTCCACCGCCGACCTGTACCTCGCAAAGAATTCCGGGCACCTGATCGAAATTGCTCCCGCAAAAGTTGTAACGGAAGATCTGGGAATCCACGTTGAGTCCCCATACTTCGTAGGGGTGGCAACGATCATGGTAGCCAGGACCCACCGCTATGACATCAAGGACACCCGGAACTTGCGAGAAGACCCAGGATCCTCCGCTTTTGCTGGCACGGTAGATACTGCCCGAAGAGTTCAGGCCCCAAACCTCATCCGCTTGGGCCGGACTGCCTCCGCCGACAGCGATCTGGGTTAGCGAGATATTGTTCGCCAACACGAAAGTTTGGCTGTTGAAAATATATGGCTTACCATTGCTGGCGAGCGCCCAGACGCTGGCGCCTCCGGAGGCGACTTGAACGAGCGGCGCGTTGCCGTTGACTTTTACGTGCTTAAACGTTTGGGCTGCCGCAGATTGCATGCAGGCGATTGTTAGCACGAGAGCGAGCATTATGACTGAAGAGTTTGCTTTTTGATTTTTCATCGCGGCCTCCTTTGGCCTTCAGTTGTGGTGACGCGCCGAATCGACTCGTCGCTCGGTTATTTGGTCGGGGTTCCTCGGGAGTCCGCAGCCTGTTCAACCAGCGCCACGACGCCGTGGTTCCCCAAAGGGCTAACATAGCGGGCCTTCTACTTACGAAAACGAACACTCGATGGTGCCTTCCGTGCGCGGCCGCGCTTATCACGGTGGCAAGCAACACCCAGCCCGCGAGCAAACGGACTTTCGTCTTGAGCTTCATTCGCATCTCTTTGGCTTCGTCAGCGGAAGGCGGCTCCGTTGTGCGCGAGACTTTTGCGGTTGAGCTCCGCTCACGCTTCGCAAGAGGCTCTGCGCCCAGGCTGCCGGCGTGGGCCTTGCTGTCGTTCCCAGAGACCCTGCACTCGATCTCTGATTTTTTCTTCATAGATTCTCTTTCCGATGTGCTCTCTTTCACGCCGCGCATAGTGCCGCAACCGCGTTTCACTTGCAATGGTGAACGCCTGAAGGTTGCTGAAGCTTTATGAATCCGTAACTCATTGAGCGCATTGCTCTTTGGGAGTGAAGCGGCTCGGTGTAGAATTGCGCCACTGTTTTTTGGGGCGGCCACGATGCTCTCCGACCCTGTCAAAACTCCCGACCGGCTGAGCTTCGGAGGGAACTTCGAGCTGGACTTGCGCTCATACCAACTTCTCCGCTCCGGAAAGGTGGTCAAACTTGAGCGCATCCCGACGGACCTGTTGGTCTTGCTGGTGGAAAATCGAGGGCAGCTCGTCAGCCGCGATCAGATCGTCGAGAGAATCTGGGGCAAAGACGTTTTCCTCGATACCGACAGCAGCATCAACGCTGCCATCCGCAAGATTCGTCAGGCTCTAAAGGATGTTCCCGAACAGCCACGCTTTGTGCAGACGATCACCGGGCGGGGGTACCGATTCATCGCCGCAGTTCTCGATCCAAACAGCGACCCGACAGAGTCCATCGCGCGGGAGACGGGAACGGTACGTGACAGCGTGTCTGAAAAGCCGACTAGGAAAATCGGCGCGCGCGGGACGAATCTTCCGCTCCAGCGGACCGGGTTTGTGGGACGGGAAAGTGAGCTCGCGGCCGCGGAAGAACTACTACTATGCCCGAACGTTCGGCTGCTGACAGTTAGCGGCGCGGGCGGCATCGGAAAAACGCGCTTTGCCATACAACTGGCGACCGGTCTAGCCGAGCACTTCTCAGGCGGCAGCTATTTTGTTTCGCTTGCTTCGCTAAAAGATCCAGGCCTGATTGCCTCCGCCATCATTCAAACGCTGGGAATTCGCGAAGCAAGAGGTAAGTCACCATTGCAGATGCTGAAGGAATGCCTCGAGTATTCGGCACGAAAACCCATGCTTCTCTTGCTGGATAATTTCGAGCATCTCCTCTCGGGAGGGCCGAGTATCGCAGAGCTTCTCGCCGCGAGTCCAAGTCTCAAAATCATGGTCACCAGCCGCGAGGCTTTGCACGTGTATGGAGAACATGAGTTCCCCATTCCCCGGCTGGCGGTGCCCGATGCCAGATCCAGTAATTCCGTCGAGATCATCTCAGGGTATGCCGCCGTCGCGTTGTTCGTGCAACGCGCCGTTGCGGCTAAGCCGGATTTTGCCCTGGATAGAGAGAACGCGGCTGATGTGAGCGAGATTTGCTTCCACCTGGACGGCTTGCCTCTCGCCATTGAACTGGCGGCGGCGCGAGTCAAAGTTCTTCCTCCCACCTCGATGCAAAAACGCCTAGGCGACCGACTGCAACTCCTGACCGGCGGTGCTTGCGATCTGCCGAAGCGCCAGCAGACTCTTCGCGCCGCCATCGACTGGAGTCACGATCTGCTAACTCCTGCCGAGCAGAAACTCTTCCGAAGGGTATCAGTCTTTGTCGGGGGATGTACTTTGGAGGCCGCCGAGGCGGTTTGCGACACAAGAAGCGATTTAGGTTTGGACGTCTTCGAAGCTATGGCGTCTCTAGTAAACAAGAGCCTACTGCAGCAGATCGAGCAGCCATCATCGAGTGAAACGCGCTTCCTGCTGCTTGAAACAATTCGTGAGTATGCTCTGGAAAAACTCGCGGCGAGCGGCGAGCGTGCATCGACCAGTCGTGCGCACGCCGCCTACTGCCTTGTTCTGGCGGAAGAGGCTGCTGCCGGGCAAAGCGGCGAGCAGGCGGCGCAATGGCTCGACCGCTTCGTTTTGGAACATGATAATTTCCGCGCTGGCCTAGCCTGGCTGATTGAAACTGGAGACGCAGAATGGGGTCTGCGGCTTGGCGCGGCGATGTTCCCGTTCTGGGAGGTTCAGGAATATCTCGCCGAAGGCAGAGACTGGATGGGAAAGCTGCTCAACCTTGAAAGAGCGGACCCTCCCACCAGGACACATGCTCGTGCTTTCTTCGCTTCCGGCGCGCTCGCGGCGGCCCAGGGAGATTACGCTTCGGCTGACGCTCTCACTGGGAAAAGTCTGGAGATCATGCGCCAGTTGGGAGACAAGCAGGGCGCCGCAGTTTATGTGAACGCTCTAGCGGTTATTGCACGGGACCGGGGCGACTTCCCGGCCGCGCTTTCGCTTTTCGAAGAAAGCCTCTTTCTCTGGCGGGAATTGGCAGATCAGAAGGCGATTGCCCGTTCGATCAACAACCTTGCGAACATTCTCAAATTGCAGGGCGACATTGGTCGCGCAGCACTGCTCTACGAGGAGTGTCTCTCGATCTTCCGGCAACTTGGAGATCAAGCGGGTATCGCCTGGTCCATGAATTCCCAAGGCGACGTCGCCCGCGACCAAGGCGACTTCTCCGCAGCCCGAGCGTTATACGACCGGAGTCTGGCAATTTTTCGCGAACTTGGCGACCTCTGGGGTATTGCCGGCACGCTCGCCGATCTCGGCAATCTCGCGCGTGAACAGAAGGACTTCCTGTCCGCGCGTTCGCGGTACCAGGAAAGCCTGAAGGCTTTCCGCGCGGTGGAGCACAAACGCGGAGTCGCCCGCGTGCTAGAGTGTTTTGCCTGTTTGGCAGCTAATCAACTCGAATCGGCGCGAGCTCTCAGATTCGCAGGAGCCGCGTCCGCTCTTCGTCAACATCTCGGGGCTCCCCTCGCGCCGGCCGAACAAGAGAAATTGGACGCTATTCTGAAACCCGCACAGCAATTGCTAGGGGAAGCAGCAAGTGCAACCGCATGGCTTCAAGGTTTGGAGATGCTGCCCGAAAAGGCGATTGAAGACGCACTAATTTGTGACACTATCTCCCCTCTAAATTAACGAGGTCTCCGATCGGTGATAATAAACGGGCCTTGTGGATACGGAATTATCGTCTCGCCCTGGGTAGCGTGTCCACCCTTGGCTCTTCCTTCCGGCACGAAGCGGGGCGCTTTGGCAAGACAGTATGGCGAACTGTCAGAACGTCGACGACGAGTTACTAGGTTGAAGTGGCCGGATGAGCGAGGAACAAAGGGGTCTGCACCCAGGCGACGTACGCGTGCCGAAGGTCAACTCTTGGTGGCGGAGTTTGCAAGCAGCGGTACCCGCGGACCGGGTTTTGTCGGAGTCGGGATCTGAGGTCTGTAGAATAGGGTTAGGGTCGTGGCCGGAAGCTGCAGCAACGAAGCTGATTGTGGCAATGGTCGGAGTGGCCACCGGAACAGCTTCTTTGGACGAGGCTGTTCGGTTGAAAACTTGCTTACTGCGCCATTCGGTCTTCGACAACGGAGAGTCCTGAGGTCGTTCGAGGAAGGAAACCTGCATGTTGATTCAGGTCGGCTATGAATTAGTCTTTAACTGTCCACAAACGACGCCGATGATCCTCATGGTCAACGTCCATTACTCCCGTGCCTCGGATATCGTCGTTCCCGATCGCCTGACCACTGATCCGGAAACGCCAATCACTGCGTATCGGGACGGCTTCGGAAACTGGTGTACCCGGATTGTGGCGCCCGTCGGAAGGATTCGCCTGAAAAGCACCGGGGTGGTTCGAGACTCGGGAGAGACCGACGTGGTGACGACCTCCGCTCAACAGCACTCTTTACAAGATTTGCCAGAAGATACGCTGGTCTTTCTGTTGGGCAGTC